>Ga0105047_10006401_pt1 | contig 20003 bp, 20 predicted proteins | sample MAT04_FD_78384 | JGI IMG/M metagenome (GOLD analysis project Ga0105047, IMG submission 78384) | Freshwater microbial communities from Lake Fryxell liftoff mats and glacier meltwater in Antarctica - MAT-04 (megahit assembly) | ecosystem: Environmental > Aquatic > Freshwater > Ice > Liftoff...
GACCTCGACGGTGCCGCGGCGAAAGAGCGTCGCCAGGTTCGCGATCAGGCGCCTCGGCTCGAAGAAGACGCGCCAGCCGCGACGCCAGTACATGCGCGTCGGAGGACGCCCGAGCCACATCGAGTAGCGATAGGTGATGCCAAAGGTCGCGAAGAGCGTCGCGAAGGTGTAGCCGACGAGCGCAGCGTCGAAGTGCGCGAGGTTGCGCGAGCCGATGATGATCAGCGCGGCGAGACTGATCGTCGCAATGGCGCCGTGGCCAGCGGCCCGCACACGCGCTCGCTCCGTCACGCGGCGAGCGTCGCAGGCAGTCCTGCGGCGAGCAAGGTGCGAACGTCGAACGACCTGAATGGAGCCCAGGTTACCATCTCGTAACGTCGACTCGCGGGCTGAGCATCACCCGGTGTCATCCGTCGCTAATCAGACCGAGTCGCTTGGCGAGATGATGCAGGTTGCTCCGGTGCATCGACAGCGCGCGCGCGGCGGCGGCCCAGTTGCCACCGCTGGCCGCGACGGCGTCCAGGATCCGCACGCGCTGGAAGTCGTCGACCTGTTCGCGCAGCGAAGGGCCAGCGATCCCGGACGGAGGATCGCTGGCACTCTCGGGCGCGGCGGGCATCACCAGCTCACCGATCACGTCCAGCTCCGGCCCGAGCGCGCCACGATCGAGGATCACGGCCGATCCCCGCTCGACGCCCGCGGCGGCGCGCAAGACCGCGCGGAAGATGACGTTCTCGAGCTCGCGCACGTTACCCGGCCAGCGGTGGGCCTCGAGAGCGACGAGGGCGTCCGGCGCGAGCGAGATCCGCCCAAGCCCGAGCTGGACCCGCGCTCGGTCGCAGCAGACGCTGGCGAGCAGCGACGCGTCACCCGGTCGGTCGCGTAGCGGGGACACCTCGATCGGATACGCGGCGAGCCGATGGAACAGATCCGCGCGAAACCGGCCCGCGGCGATCTCCTTCACCAGGTCGCGGTTGGTGGCGGCGATCAGCCGGACGTCCACCGAGTGCACGCGGTCGCTCCCCACGCGCTGGATCTCGCCCTCCTGGATCGCTCGGAGGAGCTTGGGCTGGACCGTCTGCGACAGCTCCCCGATCTCGTCGAGGAACAAGGTGCCACCGTCGGCCACCTCGAACTTGCCCGCGCGCGCGGACTCGGCGCCGGTGAAAGCGCCGCGCACGTGCCCAAACAGCTCGGACTCGGCCACCGAGTCGGGGAGGGCCGCGCAGTTCAAATAGAGGATCGGAGCGCTCCTGCGGCCCGACTGGGCGTGGATGGCGCGGGCCACAAGCTCCTTGCCGGTCCCCGTCTCGCCGCTGATCAGGACCGTGACGTCGCTCGGTCCAGCGATCGCGATCTCGCTCCGCAGCCGATCGATGGCCGGGCTCTGGCCCAGGATCCCGCCGCCCCGCGCGATGGTCTCCGCACGCATCAGGTCCGCCGCGACGAGACCGCTCTTGCGGGCGGAGGCCTCCAGCGCTTCGATCAGGCGGCCCGTGCGCATCGCTGCCGCCGCCAGCGCCGAGATCCACGACAGCGCTGACCGATCGAGATCGTCGAAAGCGCCCGGCGCCAGCGCGTCGGCCGCGAGCAGGCCTACCAGCTCGCCGTCGATCCTCAGCGGACACCCCAGGCAAGCGTGGATCCGGCTTCCTCCGGTCGGGTCGGCGGCGATGAGCCCCTCGAAGGGATCGGGCAGGCGAGAGTCGGCCGGAAAGACGGTCGCGACCTCGGCGCGGGCGATCGCCGAGAACCGCGGCTCTTCGAGCGAATAACGGCGGCTCGAGGCCGCGGACGTGAGGCCGCGGGCGGCGACGGGGACCAACGTCTGTCCATCGACGGCGAGCAAACACGCGGCGTCACAAGGGACCACCGCGCACAGGGCATCGAGCAGGCGTCGGTAGCGATCGTCGCGCGCCAGCGACGCCGAGAGATCCATCGCCAGGGGGAGCAGCGCGTCGGGCAGCGTTGTCGATGAGGTGACCACGTTGTCGAGCTCACAACCTCGCGTCGTTGTCGAAACGCCAACGTCGGCGGTCGGCGTCAGAGCCCTCTGCTGGCTCTGTGATTGCACAAGCGAGGCGGCATGTTCGATACCACGGCTACCCTCGCAGATCTTGCCACCCGCGTCCCCGCGGCCTCGCGGGTCTTTCACCGACATCGCCTCGACTTCTGCTGCGGAGGAGGGGTCAGCTTGTCCGCCGCGTGCTCCAAGCGGGGCCTCGACGCCGACGCGATCCTCGCCGAGATCGCGCGATCCCCGGCCGCGGAGGTGATCGAGCGACGCACCGCGCCCGAGCTGATCGCGCACATCCTCGATCGCTACCACGCGCCGCTGCGTCCGGAGCTCGAACGCCTGCAGACCATGGCCGCCAAGGTCGAGCGCGTCCACGGCGAGCGCGCGTCCTGCCCGATCGGCCTCGCCGATCACCTCACCCAGCTCCGCGGCGAGCTCGAGGAGCACCTCGGCAAGGAGGAGCGCGTCCTGTTTCCGGCGCTCCTGGCGGGCGCAGGGGCGGCCGCGCACGGACCGATCCGGGCGATCATGCTCGAGCACGACGACCACGGCGTGGCCCTGCGCAACACGCGAGCCTTGACCACCGATCTGTCGCCGCCCGCGGACGCTTGCAACACCTGGCGGGCCCTCTACCTGGGCCTCGAGGAGCTCGAGCGCGAGCTGATGGATCACATTCATCTGGAGAACAACGTGCTCTTTCCGATGGTGATGCGGGCCTGATCGGCTCCGATGCAGGCGGCGCCCTCCGCGCCAACCCGCGTTCAGCGACGACAAGGGCTCGCGTGTCCGGCGGTGGAACGTTCATCGCTCCACCCCGCGCCGCTCGGGCACGCGGTAGCTCGACCACAGATCGACGCCGCATTCGAGCCCTGCGCACCAGTCCACGAAGCGGCTCACCATCTCGCGACCTTCGAAGACCGCGCCGTGCTGGGGCGCGATCCGCTCGATGTCGAGGCCGCGCGTCATCTCGGCCCACCCGCGCATCGCCGAACGCGAGGCCATGTAGCGCTGGTGGAACGGGCGCATGCTGGCGACGTGCGCGTCGAAGTCGGTCACGAAGGTCCCGTCGGCGCCCATCGAGGCCCCCAGATCGCCGCTGAAGAGCGTGCGTGAAGTGGGATCGTAGATCTGGAAGTTGCCCGGCGAGTGAAGGAAGTGCGCGGGGAGCAGCACGAGCTCCGCACCCGCGAGCTCGATGCAGGCGCCTTCGTCGGGGATCGCGATGAGGCGGTGATCGAGCAGCGCGTCGACCCCGAAGTGGGCGATGAACCGGATCCACAGGCGCGACATCAGCGCTTCGGCTTTGGTGTCGAGCATCCAGGCGTTGAGCGACGTGCCGATGTCGGGGTCCTGGTGCGAGAGGAACACGTAGCGCAGCCCGCCCGGCGCGAGGTGCTTCATCGTCTCGGCGAAGATCTGCGGGTACACCTTCGGCCCGCCCGGGTCGAGGATGAGGCCCTGTCCGTCATGCACGATCAGGTACTGGTTCGCTTGCAGCGCGAGCCCGCGCCCGAAGTCGTCGAGCCAGACGTTACGGTGCACGCCCTCCTCGAAGAGGATCCGCCCGTACGCCGACGGCGCGAGGACCGCCGGAGCCTGGGGATCGCCGGTGAGGGTGCGGGCGTCGATCGGCGTGGGCGCGCCGGAGGGCTTCGGACCGCGCGCGCGCACGACGCGGGTGGGCTCGGCGGCCCGCGACTCGGCCGTTTCGAGCCAGCCCCGATACACGTCGGGGGTGGTGCGCTCGCGCTCGACCGCGGCCATCCTCGCGACGAGCCACTCGTCCATCTCGGCGCCCATCGCGCGCGCGACGAGCGGATAGAGGAGCGCCTCCTCTCTGCGCATGTGCTGCTGCAAGAGCTCGCCGTACGTCGCGAAGGATGCGTCGAGCTGCTCGCGCGCGTCGCTGCTCCCGCGGAGCGCCGCGGGGAGCGCGGCCCGGACCGCGGAGAGGTGCTTGCGCGCGAGCTCGTGCTCGTGGCGCAGCGAGAGAACGACCTCCTGCGCCACGATGCTGAGGGGATCGAAGAGCACCTGCTCCTCCTTGGTGTGGTGCACGCCGTCGGCGAAGTCGATGAAGAAGTCGATGATGGCCTCGAGCGCGGGCCCGTCCATCCGGGCGAGGGCGTCGAAGCCGCGGTCGATCATGCGCTCGATGGCGAGGTGCTCGCGCTGGAGCTGGGCGATGCAGTGCATGTCGATCGGACCGAGCAATAAACGCTCCCGCGCGCGGTCAATGGACACCGAACCAGGCCGTCACCGCGCGGTGACGTCGGCCGCCAAAGCGTAACCTCCCGATCGTCGACGCGATGATCGAGACGAAGGCGGAGCGGTGCCGGGCCCGGAGCGACATGGCGACGTCACCGATCGGTGACGCCACGCTACCGATCAACACCCTCGCGGCCCGCGGGCGCGAGCCTCTTCAACTGGGCCGATGGTTGCACCTCGCTGCGCCTATGGTTTCGACGCTCCTCCCCATCGTGCAGGCCGTCGCGCCGACCGAAGGCCATCCGCTTCAGCGCGAGCCCTATCGTCTGTTCTTTCCGCTCGGGATGGCGCTGTCGTTCGCCGGGGTCGGTCACTGGCTGCTGTTCGCGCTCGGCGTGATGCCCAGCTACCACTCGATCTTTCACGCGATGACCCAGATCCAGGGCTTCCTGCTGTGCTTCGCGATCGGCTTCCTCTTCACCATGATCCCGCGGCGCACGCAGACCCGCGCGCCGTCGATGGCTCAGCTCGCGATCGGGGCGATCGCCCCGGTCGGCACCACCGTCGCCGCGTGGCTGGGCCTGTGGGCGTGGGCTCAAGCGTTCTGGCTGATCGCGGGCGCGATGCTGATCGGCTTTCTGGTGTCGCGGATCCGATCGAGCAAGGCCAAGCGCCGTCCGCCGAACAGCTTCGTTTGGCTCCCGGTCGGCTTCGCGATGGGTATGGGCGGCGCGGTGCTCGCCGGCGTGGGCGCCGCGCTGGGGCCCGAACGATGGTGGATCCATCAGCTCGGTCAGATGTTCGTGCTCCAGGGCATGTTCCTGGCGCTGGTGATGGGCGTGGGCTCGCTCGCCCTTCCCCTGATGACGCGCGGCGAGATGCCAGCCGACGGCGCGACGACGCCGGCCGACAGGCGCGCGCGGCTCGGCCATCTGCTCGCGGCGGCAGCCTTGGTCACGACGTTCGTGATGGAGGCGCTGGGCTGGCAGACGCTCGCGTACCTCGGCCGCGGGACCCTGGTGCTGCTCGTGCTGATCGACGGCGCACAGATCCATCGACGCCCCTCACGTCCGGGATGGAACCGCTGGTTGATCTGGCTCGCGGCGTGGGCCATCCCGGCCGGATATCTGCTCGCGGCGCTCCTCGATCCCGCGCATGCCAAGGCGGCGCTGCACGTGACGTTCATCGGGGGCCTGGCGATGCTGACCTTCGCGGTGAGCACGCAAGTGACGCTCGGGCACGGCGGGTTCGACGGGCTGATGCAGGGCCGACCGTGGGCGGTGGCGGCGATCGGCGCGCTGCTGGTGGTCGCGACGATCGCGCGGGTGCTGCTCAGCGTCGATCCCGCGCGTTACCTGGTCTGGATGGGCATCGCGTCGGGCGCCTTCGTGCTCGCGGGCCTGGCGTGGTCGATCTTCTTGTTGCCCAAGCTGCTCCGGGTTCGTTGATGTCCAGCGCGACCCGGCGGGCGCTCATTTCTTCGCTTCGCGCAGCAGGACCGCGTCGATGACGTGGACGATCCCGTTGGACGCCCGGACCGAGGCCAGGATGTTGGCGCCGTTGATCTGGACCTTGCCGTCCTTGACGGTGACCTTCACCTTGGTCCCGTCCGCCTGTCCGATCATCTGGCCGTCCTTCATCCACTTCGTCTCGAGCACCGACGTCGTGACGTGATGCTGGAGGAGCTTCTCGAGCTCGCCCTTGTTCTCCGGGCGGAGGAGCCGGTCGACCGTGCCCTTGGGGAGCTTCTCGAACGCGGCGTTGGTCGGCGCGAACACCGTCAACGGTCCGGGGTTCTTGAGCGAGGTGACATAGTCCGCAGCCTTCACGGCGGCGACCAGGGTCGTGTGATCGGCAGAGCCGACCGCGACATCGACGATGTCTTTCGGTGCGGCGTCCTGCGCGAACGCGGGCGTTGCCGCGGCGGCGGCGATGACGAGGAGCGCGAACGTTCCGTTGGACATGTGAACCTACTTTCCGAGCCCGCGAATGTGCTCGCGGAGCGCCTGAATGATCTCGGGACGGTTCGCGAGATCGGGGTTGGGCGGCATGGCGGCGCTCTTTCCGACCGCCATTCCGCCATACGAGACGACCTTCTCGATGTGATCGTCGGTCACCTTCTGCTGCCAGGCTGGGTCCCGGAAGTTCGCGGGCTTTGGCGTCAGCCCAGCCGAGGCGGGCCCATCGCCGGCGCCGCTCGCTCCGTGACAAGGCATGCAGCGGGTGCCGAAGATGTCCGTGGCCTCCTTCGCGGCGCTGGCGGCCGAAGGTGCGGCGACCGCGGGGGCCGCGGCAGCCTCGGCGGCTTGGGCGGTCTGGCGCTTATCGGACATCCACTCGATGGGCTTCTCGTTCGAGGGCGGCCGTTCGCAGGCGAACATGAGAGAGATGGGGATTGCGAGTAACAGAGCCTTCATGCGCGCTTCGTCGTGCAACGCCCCTGCCAACGCCCAGCGAACGCGCGTGAGCACCGCGCGTAACGTCCCGGTAACGCAACGTCACCGTGAGCGGACGGGCGCGGTCGAGAACCTCACCGATCGCGCTGGCACGCTCCGCGCTAGGGCGGGCCTGCATGAAGCGCCGAGCACACTACACCGCCGCGATCTTCGCCTTGAGCCTGGGCTGCAGCGGCCCGGTCGGACCGGGACAGCCCACCGCCGCCACCAACAGCGCGGGGTCATCAGCCTCGGGCTCGATGAGCAAGCTGATGAAGGAGCGAAACCTCACCGACGCGGACGTGACCGCCGCGCTGAAGACGTACACGCCGTCGGGGAAGAAGGACGAGTACTACATCATGGCGTCGGGCGGGCACGGCGGCAACTTGATCGTCATCGGCGTCCCGTCAATGCGCATCCTGAAATACGTCGCCGTCTTCACCCAGGAGCCGTGGCAGGGATACGGCTACGGTGACAAGGGCTCGGAGGAGGTCCTCGCCGGCGGCATGCGCCACGGAAAGAAGATGACCTGGGGAGACATGCACCACCCCGCGCTCTCCGAGACCAAGGGAGACTATGACGGGCAGTTCATCTTCCTGAACGACAAGGCCAACCCGCGCATCGCCGTGGTGAACCTCCAGGACTTCACCACCGAGCAGATCGTGGCCTCGGATCTGGTCGAGTCCGAGCACGGGGGCATGTTCGTCACGCCGAACACCGAGTACGTGGTCGAGACCTCGCAATACCCGGCTCCGCTCGGCGGCGGCTACGCGGATCTGAAGGACTACAACGACAAGTATCGCGGCGCGATGATCTTCTGGAAGTTCGACCGCGCCAAGCGCCGCATCATCGAGGCGGACTCGTTCGCGATCGAGCTGCCGCCGTACATGCAGGACCTCGCCGACGCCGGAAAGCTGGCGTCCGACGGCTACGTGTTCTGCAACTCCATCAACACCGAGCGCGCCACCGGCGGCGTGCTCGAAGGACAACCTCCGCTCGAGTCGGGCTCGTCTCAGAACGACCACGACTACTTCCACGTGATCAACTGGAGAAAGGCCGAAGAGGTCGCCAAGACGAAGTCGAAGATCATCGCCGGCATCCGCGTCATCCCGCTCCAGACGGCGATCGACGAGGGCCTGCTGGCGTTCGTGCCCGAGCCCAAGAGCCCGCACGGCGTCGACGTCACGCCCAACGGCGAGGACATCGTCGTCGGCGGCAAGCTCGACACCCACGCGACCATCTTCAGCTTCGCCAAGATCAAGGCAGCGCTGGACGCCAAGAAGTTCGAGGCCAAGGACGTCTACGGCGTACCCATCATCGCGCTCGCCGACGCGATGCGTGGTCAGGTCGAGCTCGGCCTCGGCCCGCTCCACACCGCGTTTGACGGCGACGGCTACGCGTACACCTCGCTGTTCATCGAGACCAAGGTGGCGAAGTGGAGCGTGCGCGACCTGAAGCTGGTCGAGAAGATCTCCACGCAGTACAACATCGGCCACCTCGTCGCGGCCGAAGGCGACACTGTCAGCCCGGACGGAAAGTATCTGGTCGCGATGAACAAGTGGGCCCTCGATCGGTTCCTACCGGTCGGCCCGCTGCTCCCGCAGAACTTCCAGCTCATCGACCTGGTGGGCGAGGCCAACGGCGGCAAGATGCAGCTGCTCTACGACATGCCGCTCCCGCTCGGCGAGCCGCACAACGCGCAGATGATCAAGGCCGACAAACTGAAGCCGATCGACGTCTACAAGCCAGGGACGGATCCCGTCACAAAGGAGAAGCATCCCAACGCGGTGGAGGGCGGCAAGGAGCGGATCGAGCGTCGCGCCGACGGCGTGCACGTGTACATGACCGCGATCCGCAGCCACTTCACCCCCGACGTGATCCGGGTCAAGGAAGGCGATCGCGTGTTTCTCCATCTCACCAGCCTGGAGCAGGCGCACGACGCGACGCACGGCTTCACGATCGGATCGTACAACCTCCACTCCTCGATCGAGCCCGGGAAGCACGTCGAGATGGAGTTCGTCGCGGACGCCGCGGGCGTGTTCCCGATGTACTGCACCGAGTTCTGCTCGGCGCTCCACCTGGAGATGGCGGGATACTTCCTGGTCGAGCCGAAGAACGCAAAATGAGGTCCCTCCTGCCAATCGCGCTGGTGCTCGGCTGTGGCTCGAACACGACGCTGGAGCTGCCTCGACGGGCGGAGTTCGTGACGCCCGAGCGCCCGAGTCGATGCGTCGACGTCTCGATGACCGACGACGTCGCGTCGATCGTCGAAGCGGCCAGACCCGGCGAGGCGCTCTGCCTCGGTGACGGGACCTGGGTCGGGCGGCTGGCGGTGCCGGTGGGGGTGACCGTCTGGGGCACACCCGCGGCGGTGGTGAAGACGCTCGGCTCGGGCACCACGATCCGACTGGGCGCCGGCGCGACGCTGATCGGCGTGACCGTGGATGGCAGCGGCGGGCGCTTCGACGTGCTCGACGCCGCCGTGCACGTGGAGGGCGAAGACACGCGGGTGGAGGGCGTCGTGGTGAAGAACGCGGCGTTCGGGATCCTGGTGGAGAAGGCGCGACGCGCGGTGGTCCGCGGAAATCACGTCATCGGGCCGGGCGGCCCGCTCGGCGTGCGAGGAGATGGCGTTCGCCTCTGGGAGGTCAAAGACAGCCTGATCGAGGGCAACCTCATCGAACGCTCGCGCGACGTGGTGGTCTGGTACTCGAGCGGCAACCGGATCATCGGCAACGAAATGCACGAGGGCCGCTACGGTGCTCACTTCATGTACAGCCACAGGAACACCGTCGCGCGGAACCTCTACGTCGGTAACGAGGTCGGCATATTCGCGATGTACAGCCGCGATCTCACGATCGAGGACAACGCCCTGCTCTCATCCGCCGGGAGCGCGGGCATCGGCCTCGGCCTCAAGGAGTCGGGGAACGTCATCGTGCGCAGGAACCTCTTCCTCGGCAACACCCAGGGCCTCTTCATCGACAACTCGCCGCTCGAACCGAAGGACAGCAACCTCTTCGAGGACAACGTGCTCGAGCTGTCCGAGGTGGCGATCGGCTTCCTGTCGAGCCAGCGCGACAACACCTTCCGGCGCAACACGCTGAGGAACAACCGGACGCAGGTGCGGGTCGAAGGGGGCGGCGACGCGATGGCGCTGGTCTGGGAGGAGAACGACTGGGACGACTACGCCGGCTACGATCTCGATCGGGACGGCGTCGGCGACGTGCCCTATCAGCTGCGCGATCTGTCGGGCGCGCTGCTCGCGCGGCACGCCGATCTCGCCTTCCTCGACGGCACCCCAGCGCTGGGCCTGATGTCGATCGCCGGACAGGTCGCGCCGCTGCTCGCGCCCAAGCCGGTGCTCGAGGACGCGCGACCGAGGATGGAGAGACGTCATGCGTATTGAAATCACTGACGCGCGAAAGCGATTCGGACGCGTCGAGGCGCTCCGTGGCGTCACCCTCAGCGTGCCCACCGGCAGCCGCGTCGCGCTGATCGGGCCCAACGGCTCGGGCAAATCGACGCTGATCCGAGCGCTGCTCGGGCTCATCGAGCACGAGGGCGTGATCACGCTCGACGGCCTCTCGCCGTGGCAGCGTCGGGTCGAGATCGCCCGCCGCATCGCCTACGTCCCGCAGATCGCGCCGGCGCTCGGGGCGACCGTGCGAGAGATCGTCGCGCTCGCGTGCATCACGCGCGGCTTGTCGCCGGGCGCGGTCTCCGAGGTGGCGGCCCGCCTCGATCTCGATCTCGCCGAGATCGGCCGTCGCTCCTTCAAGAACCTGTCGGGAGGGATGAAGCAGAAGGCGCTCCTCGCGCTCGCCTTTGCCGCGCGGCCCTCGCTGCTCGTCATGGACGAGCCGACCGCGAGCCTCGACGTTCGTGCGCGCGAGCGCTTCCTCCAGCTCTCGCGCGAGCTCCCGCCGGAGGTGACGGTGATCCTGTGCTCGCATCGCCTCGACGATCTCGAGCACCTCACCGATCGGGTGGTCGAGATGGGCGAGGGGCGCGTGATCGCCGATAAGCCGCGCCCTGGAAAGCTCTCGCTCTGCGCCAACGGAGGTCCGTCATGAGCTGGAAAAGGATGAGCGCAATCATGGCCGCGCTGGCGGTGATCGTGGCGTTCGCGGCGCTGCTCGTGCGCGCCGAGCGGAACCCCGACGGCCCCGTGCCGATCGCGTACGACAAGGCGGCCTGCGGCCACTGCCGCATGCACGTGGGCGATCCGAGGTTCGCTGCGCAGGCGCAGCTCGAGGACGGACAGGTCTTCGACTTCGATGATCCAGGTTGCCTGCTGAGCTGGATCGACGAGAACAGCGCTCCGCTCCACGCCGTGTGGTTGCGCCACTCCCAGAGGGACGAGTGGATCTCGCGCGAGGACGCCGGATTCGTCCCGATCTCGCCGACGCCGATGGGCTTCGGCCTGGGCGCGGTGCGCAAGGACGAGGCCGGAGCGCTGGGATGGGACCAGGCGCGCGCGTCGATGACCGAGCAGAAAGCGAAGAGGCACCACGATTGAGATCGACAGCGACAGAGATGTGGGCCGTCGCGCGGCTCGATCTCGGTGACATCGTGCGTTCCCGATGGATGGTCTTCTGCGCCGTCGTCTACGGCCTGCTCGGCGCGGCGTTCGTGCTGGTGGGGATGCGCGAGTCGATGGTGCTCGGCTTCTCGGGCATGGGCCGGGTGCTGATGTCGATGGTCCACGCGCTCCTGCTGTTGCTCCCTTTGCTCGCGTTGACGGCGACCGGACAGGTGATCAACCGCGCGCGCGATGACGGGACGCTGGAGCTGCTGTTCACCCTTCCGATGCGGCGGGGCACTTACTTCGCGGCGGTGTCGCTCACGCGTTACCTGGTCCTGATCGTACCGCTGCTCGTGGTGATGGGGTTCATGGCTCTGCTCGGCCGCTTCGCCTTCGGTCAGGAGATGAGCTGGGCGTTTCTCGCGCAAGCCATGGGGATCTGTGCTGCCGTGGTGCTCGCCTTCGTCGGGCTCGGGATCGCGGTCTCGACGCTGGTGCGCAGCCAGACCAAGGCGGTGATCTGGACGCTCCTCTTCTGGGCTGCCGGCGTCGCGCTCCTCGACTTTGGTCTGGTGGGGTTGATGCTGAAGTGGCGCCTCAACGCGGAGACGGTCTTCCTCATCGCCTCTCTGAACCCGGTGCAAGCGGCGCGGATGGCGCTGCTCGCGGGCGCCTCCCCCGAGCTCTCGGTGCTCGGCCCGGTGGGCTTTTATCTGTCGCATCGCATCGGCGCCTCGGCGCTTTTCGCGCTCGGTTTGGTCTGGCCGGCGGTGTTCGGTCTCGTCGCCTGGCTGGTCGCGCTCCGCAGCTTCTCGCGGCGCGACCTGGTGTGAATGAAGGAGATGATGATGCGCCTGATGCTGGATAGGTTTTACGAGTTTCTCGGCCGCCCGATGTTCGGGAAGGCGCGGGTGGCGCTCGCGCTCCTGGTGGTGCCGCTGGCGCTCAGCTTCACCCAGCCGCTGTGGCGGATCTCGATGACCGCGCCGCAGTACCCCAACGGTCTCCACATGGACGTTTACGCCTACAAGCTGGAAGGCGGAAACGAAGGCCAGCACATCTCCGAGATCAACACGCTCAACCACTATATCGGGATGCGGAAGCTCGACGCCGCCGCCTCGGCCGATCTCGACTGGATCCCGTTCGCGCTCGGTGCGCTGGCGCTCATGGCGCTGCGCGCGGCGGTCATCGGCACGGTGAAGGATCTGCTCGATCTCGCGATCATGACCGCCTACGTCTCGCTGTTCGCGTTCGGGCGATTCGTCTATCGGCTCTGGGTGTTCGGGCATGATCTCGATCCTCGCGCGCCGATGAAGGTCGAGCCGTTCATGCCGGTGGTCATCGGCCACAGGACGGTCGCGAACTTCGAGACCTACTCGATCCCGCAGGCCGGCAGCTATTGCCTCGCCGCTTTCGCGATCGGGCTGACGTCGCTGTTGTTGTGGCACCTCATCATTGGCCGGCGTCGCGCGGTGAGCGCGACTGGAGGATGAATCATGGTTCGATCTTGGATGGTGACTCTCTCGTTGTGCTGTGCGCCCTGGGCCGCGTTGGCCGATGAATCGCCGACGCGACTCGAGGCGGTGACCGCGGTGCCGAGCGCTTCCGACACCTGTCTCGATCACTCGGTGCGCGAGCTCGGCATGTCGGCCAAGCGCCCTGACGCTGCGCGGCTGTGGATCATCCAGCCGCAGTTTCTCCACCCCGCCGTGGTGCCGCACGGGACCGTTCAGCTGCGCTTCGAGCGAGAGGCCGATCGCAGCTCGGTGCGCGTCACCGCGACGTGGCCGGGGGGCCGCAAGGCGGAGGAGGAGCAGCGCGAGATCGAGTCGCGGGTGATTGCGATTGCGACCAAGCTCGCGCAGATCTGCGGCGTCATTCGGCCCGAGGTGACGTGCAAGGTTGACGACGTCCCGTGCCGGTGACCTCGGATCAAGGACTCCCGAGCGCCGTGCTCGACGAGGTCGCGCGCCGTACGGCGGCACGCCCCGCTCCAGGCGCGTTTCGCACCATCATCGAGCCGTTCCGAATAAAGTCGATCGAGCCCATCCGGACCACGACCGAGGCCGAACGCCGCCGCCTGCTGCACGAGTGCGGCTACAACCTGTTTGCGCTGCGCGCGGCGGACGTGATGATCGATCTCCTCACCGACTCGGGGACGTCCGCGATGTCGGCGGAGCAATGGGCCGCCCTTCAGCGAGGCGACGAGAGCTACGCCGGCTCTCCCTCGTGGTTCCGTTTCGAAGCCGCGGTTCGGGATCTGTTCCCCTTTTCGCAGGTGATCCCGACCCACCAAGGCCGCGCCGCCGAGAAGATACTCTTCACGGTGGTGGCGGGACCCAGCAAGGTGATCCCGAGCAATACACACTTCGACACGACGCGCGCGAACATCGAGCACACCGGCGCGGAGGCGGTCGATCTGGTCATCGGCGAGGCCGCCGATCCGAAGAACAGACATCCCTTCAAGGGCGACGTCGACATCCCCGCGCTCGTCCGTCTCATCGAGGCGCGCGGCAGAGACCAGGTGCCTCTGGTGATGATCACCGCCACCAACAACTCGGGCGGTGGTCAGCCGGTGAGCCTGGGGAACATGCGCGCCGTGCGCGGGGTGTGCGATCGCTTCGGCTTGCCGCTGTTTCTCGACGGGTGCAGGTTCGCAGAGAACGCCTGGTTCATACGCGAGCGTGAGCCCGGGCAAGGTGGACGCAGCGTGCGCGAGATCGTCCGGGAGATGGCCTCGCTGTTCGACGGAATGACGATGTCGGCCAAGAAGGATGGGCTCGCGAACATCGGCGGCTGGCTCGCGATGAACGACGCGACGCTCGCAGCAGAGTGCCGCAAGCTCCTCATACTCACCGAAGGGTTCCCCACGTACGGTGGGCTCGCGGGCCGCGACCTCGAGGCCATCGCGCAAGGGCTCGCGGAGGTGACGGACCACGACTATCTCCGCTACCGCACGCGCTCGACCCAGTACCTCGGGGAGGCACTGCTCGCCGCCGGCGTCTCGGTCATCGAGCCCATCGGCGGCCACGCGGTGTACATCGATGCCCGCTCACTGCTGCCGCAGGTCCCGCCGCTGTCGTATCCAGGACAGGCTCTGGCGGTCGAGCTGTACATCGAAGGCGGCGTCCGCAGCTGCGAGATCGGGACGGTGATGTTCGGTCGAAAGCCCGACGGTAGCGAACAGCCCGCGCGGATGGACCTCGTGCGTCTGGCGATCCCGCGACGCGTGTACACCCAGAGCCACATCGACTACGTGATCGAGGTGGTCCAGCGCGTCGCCGCGCGCGCCTCCGCGATCGGCGGATACGAGATCTTCGACGAGCCACCCGCGCTCCGTCACTTCACCGCGCGTTTCCGGCCGTCATCGATGTGAGCCTATGTCTTTCGCTGAGCGAGCTGGCGCGAGATGCGCCCCGCCAGATCTTGCTCGATGCAGCGATTCGCCACCTTGATCGCGTTCTTGATCGCGCGCGGGCCCGAGCGGCCGTGGGCCTTGATGCAGATGCGGTCGAAGCCGAGGATCGGGGCGCCGCCGTACTGCTGCCAGTCGGTGACGCTCTTGAGCTGCTTGATGCCGCGCGACAGGAGCGCGAGCGCGATCTTCCACGAGAGGCGGCTCTTGTACGCGTAGCGGGCGAGGCGCATCACCGTCTCGCTCACGCCCTCGAACATCTTCAGCACCACGTTGCCGGTGAAGCCGTCGCAGACGATGACGTCGGCGTTGCCGCGCGGTATGTCGACGCCCTCGACGTTGCCGATGAAGTCGATATCGCTCACCGCGAGCAACATCTGGTGCGCGGCGACGATCTCCTCGGTGCCTTTGCTCGGCTCGGTGCCGTTCGATAGGAGCGCGATCTTGGGGCGCTCGTTCTTCGAGATCACCGACGAATATGCGGCGCCCATCAGCGCGAAGCCGACCAGATCCTCCGCCTTCACGCGCACGGTGGCGCCGACGTCGAGGAGCAGCGTGAACGGATCGGCCTTCGGACCGCGGCGGCGCTCGGTGGGCACGACCGCGGCGAGCGCGGTGCGGGTGACGCCGGGGAGGCGCTGAAAGCCGTTGGCGCAGGCGAGGATCACTGCGCCGGTGTTGCCCGCCGAGACCAGCGCATCCGCCTCTCCGCGCGCGCACAAGCCCACGGCCATCGGGAGCGACGCGTTGGGCATCGCGGCGAGCGCGTCGCGGGGCTTCGCGTCCATCGGGATCACGCCGTCGGAGGCGATGATCCGGATCCGCGCTTCGTCGTGCGGGTACTTCTTCAAGAGCGCTTTGATCGCCGCTTCATCGCCGACCAGGTGGAGGATCGCTTCGATGATGAGCGACGCCTCGCACGCGCCCTGCACGATGGCGGCGGGCGCGTCATCACCTCCCATGGCGTCGATCGCGATGTTGACGGGCACGTGCGCCGAGCTTGCCCCGAAGCGAGACCGCGCGGAAGTCAGCGAGCTGCGTTTCGATTTCCCTCCCGTTCGAGGTAGCGTAGCCCATGCGACGTGCATCGGTGGGCATCTCGGCGCTCCTCGGCGCGTGCTCCCAGGCCGTCTTGACCTTGCCCGACGTCGATGGCGCGACGACCGTCGCCGTCGTCGTCGAGAGGTCTCCAAGGACGATCGCCATCGCCGCCTATGGGCCCACCGCGCCTGCGCTCGCCCTCGAGGTCGCCAGCGCGGACGATCAGCTGAGCGTGCGGTACTACGGGCCGGATGTCGCGCTCCCGTACGGCGTCATCACGGAGAGCCCAGGCGATCTCTGGGCGCGCGCGCTCCCTCGCCCGATACACGTCGAGTCCCGAGCCTTGTTCCTCGACGAGGTCGGTGAGCTGCCGCTGGCGAGCCAGGCGAAGCTGCTGCGCGCGCTCGAGCAGAAGGAGATCTTGCGCCTCGGCTCGCTCAAGCCGCGGCCGATCGACGTGCGGATCGTCGCCGCGACCAACCGCAACCTCGAGGACGAGATCGCGGCGGGACGGTTCAGGCGCGATCTGTTCTATCGCCTCGGCGGCGCGACGCTCCAGGTCCCTGCTGCGCGAGCGCGTGTCGGAGATCGCTCCGCTGGCGCGCCTGTTCCTGACCAATGCTTGTCGAGCGCTGGGTGGCGTCGGCCCGTCGCGCGTGTCGGACGAGGCCCTGGCGCGCCTGGAGTCCTACGAGTGGCCGGGCAACATCCGCGAGCTGCGGAACATGATGGAGCGCGCTGTGCTCGTCGCCGACGAGGTCGTCGAGCTGATGCATCTGCCGCTCGACAAGCTCGACGCGAGCCGCTGGCGTCAGACCGCTCCGCCCGCGACGGCCGAAGATCTGGCCGGCCTCTCCGACGACGAGCGCGCCGTGCGTGAGCGCATCGTCGCGGCGCTCGAGCGCTGCGCAGGCAACCAGACGCGCGCGGCCGAGGTGCTGGGTGTGTCACGGCAGACGCTCAACAAGTGGCTCGCGCGCCACCGCGTGGCCAGGCCTCGGGATCGATGAGCTCGGCGCCCGAGCACCTCCCACGCATGCTGGGCCCGTACGTGCTTCTCGAGCGCCTCGGGTCTGGATCGTTCGGGACCACCTATCTGGCGCGCGAGCCGAGCGCGCTCCTCCCGCTGGTGATCAAGCGGCTCAGAGCCGAGGTGATGCACCGCGAGGATCTGCGAGCGCGGCTACGTCACGAGGCCAAGGTCGCCGTCGCGATCCAGGATCGTCACGTCGTGCGCGCCCTCGACGTCGGGATCGCCGACGACGTCCCGTACATGGCGATGGAGTACGTCGACGGCTGGCCGCTGACGCAGGTGATGGGCGCGGCCCGCGAGGAGCGGCGCCTGTGGCCGCCGGGCGCGGTCGTCGCCGTGATCGCGGGGGCCCTCGAGGGCCTCGCTGCGCTGCACTCCGCCGTCGATCCTGCGACGGGCACCAAGCTCGAGGCGGTGCATCGCGATCTGTCGCCCAACCACGTGATGCTGCGGCCCAGCGGCGAGCCGGTGCTGATCGACCTGGGCCTCGGCCGCTCGACGCTGGGCGAGTACGAGACCCGGACCGACGTGCTGCTCGGCACGCCCGGGTACATGGCGCCCGAGCAGATCTTGCGAAGGGTCGTCGACCACCGCGCCGACCTCTACGCGATCGGCGTTCTCGCGTTCGAGCTGCTCACGCTGGAGCGCTACGTGCCCAGCGGCGCGGTCGCCCAGATGCTGCGGGCCAGCTGTGACGGTCCGTTTCGCCCTCCCTCCAGCGTACAGGAGTCGATCCCGTCGGCGCTCGATCGCGTGCTCGAGCGCGCGCTCGAGGTGTCGCCGGCGGATCGCTTTGAAACCGCCGAGGCGTTCCGTGAGGCCTTGTGTGCTGCGGTGACGCCGACGCCCAACGCGGCGTCCGGCTGCGTGCCTCAGCGCCTGCGCCGCGCTCAGGCGGAGCGAAACGCCGCTCGATTGGCGCTGCTCGCCGCGCCGCTGCCGGAGCTGGAAGAGCAGGCGATGCGTACGGTGGTGTTCGCTCGCGCCCTTCGCCGCGCCCCCACCGAGATGCTCCACAAGCCGGAGGCGGCGATCGACCCGGCCGCGCTCGTGCTCGGCACGGGCGCGTGAGCACGTTGGGCCCCAGCGTCTCACCGCGCACGCGGGTGCCGTTGGCGCTCCCGAGGTCCTCGACCTCCACCGTCTCGCCGACGTGCAGCGCAGCGTGAACCCGCGAGGCGGCGGGGTCGTCGAGGATCACGTCGCAGTCTTCGCCGCGGCCGATGGTCAGCCGCGTCCGATCGACGAGCGGACGGCTGTCGTAGTGCCCCGCGCTGACAACCGATGGTCGTCGCGAAGCGACGCCCGAGGTCAACCTCGCCTCTTCGATACCCTTCATCCGGTGCTCGATCTGCGCGCCGGTCGGCATGAACATCGAGTCGCTGCGGAGCTCGTCGAGCTTCGCGACCGCGCCCTTGTACTCTGCGCGCGCCTTGAACTCGGGCAGCCCCTGGAGCGTCGCCTCGGCCTTCCCCACGTCCCGGGTGCGCCGGGCGATCTCGGCGTCGAAGCACTTCTGCGTCGCCGGGGTGGCGTTTCGATGCTGCAGCGCGAACAGCTCGCCGTCGATCCGCTTGTCCTCGGCCTCGATCCGGGCCCCGAACGGCGCCACGGCCTTCTCCTGGGCTGCGACCTGCGTCCGCAGCGACTTCATCTCGGCGGTGCGGGTCTCGATGTCACTCCCGGTCGGGAGGAGCATGCGCCCGTTCTCCAGCGTCGAGAGCTTCGCCTTGTCGTCCGCGAGGGACTTCACCGCCTTGTACTCGGCGCCCCCGCGCAGCGTGGCCTGCGCGGTGCGCAGGCCGCCGATCCGCTCCTGACGGAGCTTCGACGCGTCCGCCGCGGGTGAGCCCTGAAGCGCGCGGATCATCGCCTTGTTGGAGCCGATCTCCCCCTCGAGCGCGGCCATCGTGGGCGCGGCGACCTCGGCCTTCTTGGCGGTGGCCGCCGTGCTCTTCGGCTCGGTGTTCTCCGCGAGCTTCTTTTCGAGCTGCTCGCGCTTGGCCGCGTCACTGCTCAGCGAGAGCACCTGCGCTCCTGTCACGGCCCCCTCGGGCTTGGCGGCGTTGAGGCTGGGCGTGCCGACACGATGTCGCGCGACAGGCGACGGACTGTCGCCGCAAGTCGCGAGGCTGAAGAGGAGGGCTGAAGAGGAGATCAGCGAACGGAGCGCGCCGAGGCGGCGAGCTCGAACCGTGCCAGAGCGCCGGCTCGCGTCTGGCCCTGCTTGGGGGCGGCCCGCGGCTCGAAGCATTTGGGGCTCTGGATTCCCAGCGCGCCGAGGTCGCCGTGGACCTCCGCCAGGCCCGCCCGAAGCGCGAGCCCCTGGAACGTCTCGCCCGAGATGCCTGCGGCGCGGAGGCGCTCGCTCACGGCTTCATGGGTCGCCTCCGCGGTCGCGCGCGTGACGCTGGCCCAGAACCCCTCGATCGCCAGCGACGGCGGCGGCGCGACACCCTCCGGCGCGTCACGCAGGAGCGCCGTCGCGATCAAGGGGACCAGCACGTCGGCTTGCTGAGCCGGGAGGCTCGCCACTTCATCGATGAATCGCATCAAGGATGCGCTCAACTCACCACCTCCGACGCGCGTCTTGTTGCGCACGGGCCACGCGGTTGCTCTCCACGATATCGGTGAGGCGCGTGAGAGCGCGCTCGACGTCGGCCGGGCTCGGGGAATACGGGATGCTCCGCCGCAGGTCCTCCAGCGCCGCGCACCCGGCGACGCCAACGTGAGGGAGGCTCTTCCGACTGGTTTTTTTCCTCGGCTTGCTGCTGTCCCTCACCGTGGCCCCTCTCGCCCACGCCGGAGAGCCGCGTTACGCCGGCCGGTGGGTGCTGGACCGTTCGCCGAAGATGATGCAGGCGAAGTCGATGGGCCACCTCGAGTTCACCATCGAGCACGGCCCCGGAGCTGCCTGCGCGCACACCATCACCTATAAGGACCCGACCAAGAAGCGCGCGGAAGAGCGCGGTACCTGCGTGTTCAAGAACACCGGCCCGGGCATGTATGAGATCGTACTGAAGGCCGGAGACAAGGGCTCGACCTACGAGTTCATCGTCTCAACGTCGGGCAAGGCGGCCGCGCTGACGCCGATAAAAGGCGGCCAGCGCAACGTCGTTCGCACGATGCACTTCGTGCTGGCGACGACCTCTGCCACATAGCCCCGGTCAGACGAAAGGAGACTGCAATGGCCTACAACTATGACAGAACGATCAAGCCCAGCACGTCCGAGATCATGCGCAAGGGCCTCGAGTCGCAGATCCGGAGCAGCCAGAGCCTCCCTCACGTTGGCGTCGCCGGGTGCGCGGCGCTGGAGGACCTGCGGCGGA
>Ga0105047_10006403_pt1 | contig 19998 bp, 12 predicted proteins | sample MAT04_FD_78384 | JGI IMG/M metagenome (GOLD analysis project Ga0105047, IMG submission 78384) | Freshwater microbial communities from Lake Fryxell liftoff mats and glacier meltwater in Antarctica - MAT-04 (megahit assembly) | ecosystem: Environmental > Aquatic > Freshwater > Ice > Liftoff...
CCAAAGGGTTTAAACCCTAAATTTGGTAAAATCGGGATATTTATCACTAATTAGGCTAGTGCTCTGTCAAGTTAAAGTTTTTAATTAAGTTGTGAGATATTTTTGAATAGATTAAGGCAAAAAACGTAGCTGAACTGGGCAGTTCAGCGAGGCTTTTTAACGCAGAGATATACTAAAAGAGCCGCAAATTATTTAATTATTTATCTGGACATAGCACTAGATGAGCTAAGTAATTATGTAATTTTTTAAATTTAATATTTAGGGTAAGGGTGGAAGTCATTGATTTCCACCCTTTTTTAAATTTTACGGCATAGTTTTGGATGTACATAAAGATAGCACGTGTTCAACTTTAAAACCGGTTATCAAATGAGAAACTTTAACCACTGTCATTTTACTCTATTGCTATTGCTGATTCATACTTTTTTATCAGCACAGGATCTCAAATGGGTATATAAAATAGGAGGCCCTACAGCCGAATATGGTAATGGTATATCTATAAATGCCAGTCAAAACATATATGATATTACCAGTTTTATGGGCACCGTATCGGTTGCAAACAATATCAGCTTCACATCCCGTGGTGCTGAAGATATTTTAATCAGAAAAAGTTCTTCTCTTGGCATCCTTCAGTGGGTGAAACAAATCGGAGGTAATCAGCAAGATGTAGCATTCGACGTAGTGGCAAGTGCTGACGATAATGTTTTTATTGCAGGTATTTTTAAGGATTCGTTGTATCTGAACTCTGATTTGATTTTGGAGGGAAGTGCAGATAAGATATCTTCTTTTGTACTTAAGTTAAGTGGAATTGGTGATGTACTATGGGTTAAAAAATTTGATTCTGATATTGGGGTGGCTGTTAAATCAGCGGCAATATCCGGCATAGGTGAAATAGCAGTTGCAGGAAGTTTTGGAGGAAATGCTAACTTTGGAGAAAATTTTTCAGCCACAAGCAATGGTGGAGATGACATTTTTATTTTAAAAATGAATGGGGCAACCGGGGAGACTATTTTCTTGAAACAAATCGGAAGCAGTGAGCATGAATATGCAAATCAACTTGCTATTGACCCTCAAGGAAATATTTTAGTAACCGGAGAATTCAGAAATGCTTTGGATTTTGATCCGGGTTCTTCTGTATCATTGTTTAATACTAAAGGATTGACCGATATATTTTTATTGAAACTGTCTTCAGCAGGTACTTACCAATGGGCTAAAACCTTCGGAGGCACAGGGCTGGACTTTGGTCATTCTGTAACCACAGATGCTCAGCGAAATGTAATCATTACAGGCAGATTTTCTGACAGCATAAGTTTTTCTGACAGCTTGACACATCTTTTATCCAAAGGCGGAACAGACATATTTATCGCAAAAGTGGACGAAAGTGGGGCAACTTTATGGGCAAATAGTTATGGAGATTCAGCAAATGATCAGGGCAATCAGGTGATAGTAAATAACACAGGTGTCATTTTTCTGGCTGGTTTGTTTCGTGGAAAAGTTGATTTTGACCCATCTTTTGCCTTTAATAACAATAGTGAATCCAAAGGTGGTGCAGATGCGTTTATTGCAGTATATAATCAGGATGGAACATATAATGATCACCTCTCCTTTGGCGGTATAGCAAATGAACAAATGAATGATATTGCTTTAAAAAGTAATGGCGAGCTCATATCTACTGGTGGTTTTGGTGCTGTAGTGGATTTTGCTCCCGGTTCGGCAGAGTCAAATATTTTTGCATCTGGAGGTTCAGATGCATTTTTGTTGAATATATTTATATGCATCAATCCCTATTTAAAGGAAGTTTTTGCAGTAAAGCCTCAAATATGTTTGGGTGACAAGGCATTGATATTAATACAGGAAGGATATCTCAACAGCGCTACACAATGGTCATGGCAACGAGATAGCTGCAGCAATGTGACATTTGCCAGTGGTGATTTTATTAATATTCCTGTGACCGAAAATACTTCTTTTTACGTAAAAGGATTTGGTGGGTGCGTAGTCAGTGATTTATGTACCAAAATTGATGTCAGTATATTTACAGATAGTCTGGAATTTCAGTTTATTAACTTATGCGAAGGTGATTCAATACAGGTGGGAGATAAATTTTACAAAGCTCCTGGCATATATACAGATATTCTGATATCAAAGTCAGGCTGTGATAGTATGGTCGTATCGGAGATTTCTGTCTTTCAAAAGTATCGAAGAACTCAAATTTATGATATATGTCCCGGACAATCTATACAGGTTGGAAATTCCACCTATAGCCTTTCAGGAATTTATACCAATATATTTTCAAGCATAAACGGATGCGACAGCGTGATTGTTACCACCATTAACGTACTTCCTACTATTATTAATAATGTAGAAGCTACTTTATGTCAGGGAGAGACCATTACTATTGGCAATGTTATATATGGTTCACCCGGTACTTATATACAATCGTCTACTGGTGGAAATGGCTGCGAAGATTTGTTGATAGTTAAAATTAATGTCCTTCAGGTAAATTTTGATCAGTTTACTAATTTATGTGATGGAGATAGTCTGATAGTAGGTAATAGTGTATATAAGATATCCGGAATATATATCGATACTCTTGAAGCTTTTTCTGGGTGTGACAGTATTATCACCTCTACAATAAGAGTTTTAACCCATTCAGGTTTTGTAGGTGATTTTATTTTGTGCAATGGGGATAGTATTGTTGTAGGTAACAAAATCTATAAATCAACAGGAATATACATTGATACTTTAATTAATGCGGTGGGATGTGACAGCATAGTATTTACCTATATCAGGGTCTATAATTTACCTACTACCCTATATCAGGATTTGCGGATTTGTGAGGGAGATAGTGTTTTGGTAGGAAATACTATTTATAAGACGCCCGGGGTATTTAACGACACTTTGCAAACCATCAATGGTTGTGATAGTATAATAGTTACTATGCTACATGTAGCTAATAAATTTTATTTTACACAAGCAGAGATTTGCAGGGGAGATTCTGTTGCTATTGGTGATTCGATCATCAATGATACTGGAGTATACAATATAATGCTTAAAAATTCTTATGGCTGTGATAGTATCATAGTTTTTAATCTCAAAGTAAAAGAAAACATAGCTAAAACCTACAACTATAACATATGCCCCGGTGATTCGGTGATGGTGGGTAATCATGTCTACAGGCAGCCGGGAATATACATAGATACCATCGTAGCTTCCAATGGATGTGATAGCATGGTTACATCAAACCTAAACTGGAATCATGTTTTTAGTGACTTATCTTACAATCTTTGTAAAGGGGATTCTGTCACGGTTAATGCAAAGATATACAGAACTGCCGGAATATATTCTGATACATTGGTGAAAAGTGACGGATGTGATAGTATTCTTACTATTCGCATCATGGTCTTACCCACTTATGAAGATAACGTTGTATATGAAATATGTAAGGGCGAAAGTGTAACAGTAGGATCAGCTACATATTTTAATACGGGCAAATATGCTGAAATCCTTAGGTCTGTAAATGGTTGTGATAGTCTGATTAATTTTGAAATTAAAATCATAAATTTTGTACCGGTTTTCTTTGTCACCAAAGACACCCTAAAAGCTTTTAAAATTAATGGTGCTGAATATCAATGGTTTGAATGCATTGATGGAGAACGTGTACAATATTTAGGCGCAAATGAACCTGAATTTCCATTGTTCAAATCTGGTACATTTTCTTTGAGTATCTCTTACAAAGGGTGTACATATTTTAGTGATTGCCTTGATTTTATTCGGTCTTCAACTAGCGATCAAAGTAATGAAGGTATATCAGCATATCCAAATCCCGTAATTAATACATTGGAATTGTTTTCACCACAAAACGGAATCGTTATTTTTAGAGACATAAGCGGAAAAGAAATATTGCGTACTAATGTAATCAACGGTCTCAATCGAGTCGATTGTTCAAATTTACAACGTGGAATATATTTACTTGCCATACAATCTGACACAACAATGTATCAGATTAAAGTGATCAAATTGTAAAATACTTCAATAATACTTAAATTCTTCAATAAGAAAAGTAATATTTTTTTCGTACTACTACCAATTTAATGGAAAGTATAATTTCGGTAATTGAAGCGTTGGTCGTCCCTAAAGGGAATGATGGTAGCGGGCAGCAATAATTGCCTTTCTATAAAGGGGAGTCCTGCCCACTTAATCAACAAGGATTTACCATTAAAATCGTAGTAGAACCATTTTTTTTAATATTTGATGAACTAAATGGTGGCTCTTTTGTCATTGTGGGCTTAGCTATGAAATTCTTATTCTCTACCCGGTAAACCTAACGATTACCGATAACGGATTGTAGTAAATCTTTCGTTTTTTTATTGAAAATACTTTAACTGATACAAATTTTGGAAAGGGAATGATGGAAATAAGTGATGTTTTTAGATTTAAACAATTTGAAATTTATCAGGACAAATGTACCATGAAAGTAAATACAGATGGTGTATTATTGGGTGCGTGGAGCCATCTAAAGGACAGAAAACGCGCATTGGACATTGGGAGCGGTACAGGAATTATTGCTCTGATGTTAGCTCAACGTAGTCCGTCACTGATGGTTACAGGAGTAGAAATAGACGAAGATGCTTATCTGCAGGCACGATCCAATATGCGCCAATCAATATTTGCTGAAAGACTATTTGCGGTATATAGTTCACTGCAGGATTATGCGGCAATAACCGAGGATAGATTTGATCTCATCATTAGTAATCCACCTTTTTTTAGCGGTGGAACTTTTTCATCGAATGAAAATAAAGCCAATGTCCGGCATACGATAAAACTTTCCCACGCTGATCTATTGCTGTCAGTAAAAAAGTTAATGTCAGCAAATGGATATTTTGATTTGATACTGCCTTATATTGAAGGTTTGAGATTTATTGAGATGGCGGGTAAATATGATTTGTCTCTGAATAAAATGACAGAAGTTCAATCCAGAGAAAACAAAAGTATTGAAAGGCTGCTCCTTAGATTCAAACATGGGGAAAGTTCAGATTTTGACAAAGACGAATTGATAATTTACCAAGGAGAAGGAGTCAAAGATTACTCTGATGAATTCAAAGCGTTTACCAAAGAATTTTATCTTTTTCTGTAGTTAGCACTTATTTTTTTGAAATCATATGGCAAATAGGGCATTTTTCTGTCACGTGTGCTCTGGCAGTACAGTATTGTCTTCCATAAAAAATGATCTGCAAGTGTAATTTATTCCAGGTTTGTTTCGGGAAAAGTTTTTTAAGATCTGCTTCTGTTTGTACTACATTTTTGCCAGATGTCAAGCCCCATCTTTGAGCGAGTCTGTGTATGTGGGTATCTACTGGAAAAGCCGGCACACCAAAAGCCTGTGACATCACAACTGAAGCTGTTTTATGACCAACTCCCGGTAGAGATTCTAGGTCTTCGAAGTTTTGAGGTACCTGCCCATCAAATTTTTCTACAAGAATCTTTGAAAGCGTACTGATAGCTTGTGATTTACGTGGTGACAAACCACAGGGTCTTATGATTGCTTTTATAACATCAACATCCTGATTGGACATATCCAGTGGATTATCAGCAAGTTCAAATAGGGCAGGAGTAATTTTATTCACCCTTTCATCTGTACACTGTGCTGAAAGTAATACCGCTATTAAAAGCGTATAAGGATCTTTATGTTCGAGAGGTATAGGTGTCTCGGGGTACAGATGTTCAAGGATATGTGATATAAATCCAACTCTTTCTTTTTTATTCATGATGAATAGACATTTTATTTTTTATGAATAAAACTTCATCATCCAGCAGTTGCATTTTTTTGATGAGTGATCCGTGAAGCAATGGAGCTGAAATTCCTTCATTTAGTTTGGATTTTGTTTGGATGATTCTAGCCTCATGCCAAATACCGGCGTTGATAAATGACTTAAGTAATGCTGCTCCGCCTTCCACCATCAAAGTATTGATACCATTTTTAAACAGTATATTAAGCACTGAAGCAAGATCATTTAAATTTTCTATTTGTAAATATTTTATATTTTGGTCTTGCCCTTCATACGATTGGTTGAAAACCCAGGTAGTCGTATCATCTGTACTTTTGTACATTGTATCTTTCAACTCAAGATGGCTGTCCATGATGATACGTACCGGATTTTCTCCATAATACGACCTGACGTTAAGGGCAGGTTTGTCTGTCAAGGCAGTATTTTTTCCTATCATTATACCATCACATTCTGAGCGCCACTTGTGAGCTACAATGCGTGAATATTCATTTGATAGCCAAGTTTGCTCCCCTTTCTTTGAGATGTAATTATCCGCGGACTGTGCCCATTTCAACACCACAAAAGGTAGCTGTGACAGATTGACTTTAAAACTATTGATCAGGTCTTCTGCTTCCGGTAAATCATACAGACAATCTACATTGACGCCGTTTTCCTTTAAATATTTGATACCGTTGCCGCTTACAACCGGATTAGGATCAGGACTGCCTATCACCACATTTTTGACTCCTTCCTGCACTATTCTGTCTGCGCATGGAGGTGTCTTCCCAAAATGTGAGCAAGGCTCCAGACTAACATACAAAGTAGATGCAGGAATATATTGTCTATCAGCAGATGAAACATCTTCTATGGCATTGATTTCGGCATGCGGCTTTCCGTATTCCATATGGTATCCTTCACCGATGATACGATCTTGATGGACCAATACAGATCCAACCTTCGGATTAGTTCGGGTGTTTTTGCCTGCCTTTGTAGCGAGTTCAATACATCGTTGCATATATTTAACATGAGGATGTACTGAATGCATAACATCTTACTTTTGTTGAGTAATAAACAAAATTTCTATTTGCCGTGACAATGTTTATATTTTTTGCCGCTGCCACATGGACATAAATCATTTCTACCTACTTTTTCTTCCATACGCTTAAATGTTTCCGGCTTTTCAGATTTTCTGGATACACCGTCTGCTGCTTCTCTGATGGCTTCCTCTTCTCTGCTAGTCCTTACCTTTGTCAAATCGGTTTTCTGCACTTTAGCTTCTCTGACTTCTTGCTGGATAAGAAGTTTGCCATTAAACAAATAGGCACTCACATCTTTGTTGATTTTGTTTATAAGTTCTTCAAAAAGATTGTAGGCTTCAATCTTATATTTGACCAAAGGATCTTTTTGCTCAAACGAAGCTGCCTGAACAGCATCTTTAAGTTCATCCATATTTCTGAGATGTTCTTTCCAGTGATCGTCAATGATGGCAAGGGTTATGGTCTTTTCGATATCTCTCATTATAGAAGCCCCTTTACTATCCAAAGCAGTCTTCAGGTCAGCAGCGATCGGTAGTGGATTAGTTCTGCCATCCGTAAAAGGTATAGCAATTCTTTTATACCTATGGCCTTCATTCTCATACACCTGTTTGATGGTTGGCAATAAGATGTTGGTGATTTGCTCTGATTTATGATTATAGTTTGACATAACAATGTCTAACATCTGATCTATCAGGTTGTCAACAGAGGTACTTTTGAATGTATCCTGGTCCATTTGCGGATCTATACTCAATGAAGTAAGACAGTCAAATCTGAAACCCTCGTAATTATTTGTTCGTTTGTTACCATCTACAATGTATTCCACAGAACCCACAAACATATTGTGCAGATCTACAGAAAGTCTTTCTCCTTGGAGTGCGTTATTTCTTTTTTTGTAAATGGCTTCCCTTTGGATATTCATCACATCATCATAATCAAGAAGTCTCTTTCTTATTCCAAAGTTATTTTCTTCTACTTTCTTCTGGGCTCTTTCAATAGACTTGGTAACCATGCTATGCTGAATTACTTCACCGTCTTTATGACCCATTTTATCCATAATGCCGGCTATTCGCTCGGATTGAAAAAGACGCATCAGATTATCTTCCAGGGACACATAAAACTGGGACGTACCCGGATCACCCTGACGACCAGCTCTACCACGCAACTGACGATCCACACGTCTAGAGTCGTGTCTTTCTGTCGCAACAATGGCAAGACCTCCTGCCTTTTTTACATCTTCAGTTATTTTGATATCCGTACCTCTTCCTGCCATATTGGTGGCTATGGTTACGGCTGAAGCTTTTCCCGCTTCAGCCACTATTTCTGCTTCTCTCTGATGCTGCTTGGCGTTCAGCACGTTGTGTTTTATGCCCCTCAGATTCAACATTCTACTGAGTACTTCTGATATCTCAACGGATGTTGTTCCTACCAGAACGGGTCTGCCTAAAGAGGTAAGACTTCCTATTTCTTCAATGACTGCATTAAATTTTTCTCGGGACGTTTTGTAAACCAGATCATCCTTGTCATCTCTGACGATGGGTCTGTTGGTAGGAATGACGACGACATCCAGTTTGTATATTTGCCAAAATTCCCCTGCCTCAGTTTCTGCAGTACCGGTCATACCACATAATTTATGATACATCCTGAAGTAGTTTTGAAGGGTGATCGTAGCGTATGTTTGGGTGATATCACCGACTTTTACCCCTTCTTTGGCTTCGAGTGCCTGATGCAAACCGTCAGAATATCTTCTTCCTTCCATCATACGGCCGGTCTGTTCATCTACGATTTTTACTTCTTCATTGATGACAACATATTCCTGATCTTTGTCAAATAATGTATATGCTTTCAGCAATTGGCTGGTCGCATGAAGTCGCCTTGATTTTACAGCATAATCCTGAATCAGGGTTTCCTTTTCTTCTGTAAGTTTTATTTCTTCTTTGCTTTCTCTGCTTGTCAGCTCTTGTATTTGTTGGGTAATATCTGGCATTACAAAAAAATTCAAATCATTTTCACCCTTGGATAAGTATTCTATTCCTTTATCCGTCAACTCTACAGATCTATTTTTCTCGTCAATCGTAAAGTATAATGGAGCATCAGCAGTGTGCATATTTTTGTTTTGCTCTTGCATAAAAAAGTTCTCTGTTTTTTGCAGAATTACTTTTATGCCGTCTTCACTTAAAAACTTGATCAAAGGCCTATATTTTGGAAGTGCTCTGTACACCCTGAATAGCGCCATGCCACCCTCGCCTTCATTATGTCCTGTATTGCCATCTCTAATACATCTTTTTGCATCTGCTAGATATTCTGTGGCCATTTGACGCTGCACGCTGAATAGTTTTTCAATCTTTGGATTCAGTTCAAGATATTCCTGCTCTTCCAACCCTTGCGGTACTGGCCCGGAAATAATTAACGGTGTTCTCGCATCATCGACCAATACCGAATCCACCTCATCCACCATGGCATAATGATGTCTTTTCTGAACCAGTTCATCATTGTCTCTCACCATATTATCTCTCAGATAATCAAAACCAAATTCATTGTTAGTACCATAGGTGATATCACACCTATAGGCAGCGATTCTTTCAGGTGAGTGTGGTTTATATTTATCTATGCAATCAATGGTAAGCAATAGGAACTGAAAAATTGGTCCAATCCATTCACTATCTCTTTTTGCCAGATAATCATTTACTGTGATCACATGTACACCTTGTCCTGACAAGCCATTTAAATAAGCGGGTAGGGTAGCCACCAGGGTCTTACCTTCTCCAGTTGCCATCTCAGCTATTTTGCCTTCATGCAACACCATACCACCAATAAGCTGTACATCATAGTGTAGCATATTCCAGGTCACATCACCACCTGCAGCTGTCCAACTGTTTTTCCAAATTGCTTTTTCGCCATCGATCATCACATAATCCTTACTCACGGCAAGATTTCTATCATGCTCAGTGGCAGTCACCTCTAGTGTACTATTCTCTTTAAATCTTCTGGCAGTTTCTTTTACAACTGCAAAAGCCTCCGGTAATATTTCTTTGAGTACGTTTTCTAAATATTTATTCCTTTCTTTTCTAATATTGTCAACTTCATTGTAAATTTCTTCTTTTGTGATGAAATCAGGTTCTTCGTTGGCTTTTTCGGTAAGTGCTTGGATATCATTATCTATATCAGATAGACCCAATTTTATTCTTTCTCTGAATTCGTGTGTTTTGTTTCGTAGTTGATCGTTGCTTATGGATTGATATTCAGCATAAAATGCATTGGTCTTGTCAACCACGACTGCATATCCTTTTACATCTTTTTCATGCTTATTGCCGAATATATTTTTAATAAAATTGAACATGGGGTTTATTTTTTATTTAAATTTGAGCTCAATGTGCTCAATAGTAATGCAAAGTCTAAATGCGACACAAAGATATTAAAATTTTGAAAATATTTGTAATGTCCAAAATTGTACCATATGGTTAATACCGTCAAAATGGCATTTTGAAGATGCCATAATTGCATGTTTTGTCAGATGTGTTTGACATATTTTACTACTAATTGGATATAGCGTTTCGTCACCGTTACACCAGTATAGCAGTAGTAAAGAACATATTTTAATGAAAGCGGGCTTAATAAAAATAGCCATTTTCTGCATGAATCTATAGATGGTTACGTTATTGAATTTTTATCATAGTAAAAAAATATTGTGTTTATTCTACTTTCGGCATTTTAAATTTATAATTAAGTATCGCAGGTCCGATATTTTGCTTTATCTTAGCCTTCTGAATTTTATAATCTTGCATCTCAGAATTTATTTCACTGTTGTACTTTTCTGTTTATCTGTAAAGATAGCATCATCACAGCTTCCTTTTACATGCAAAGGACAGTACTATTTAAGTCTTACCAGAGGTGGTAGCAGTAGTTCGGGCTTGTATGAAGTCAAGATTTCTGACAACGGACAGCGTATCTTTTTGGACACCATATCGCAGGGAATAGGATTGGTGCTTAACGCTATGGGATATAGAATTACTGACAATTTTATATATGGGATGGATCCCAATTCGGCAAAATTGCGCAAAATAGGTAGTGATGGAGTAGCCATCGATTTGGGTACTCCAAAAGGCATTCCTCTTGACCCGTTATATTATGCAGGCGATGTGACTCCTGACGGCCGTTATCTATTGTTGATTGGACTGGGCGGCGCTACCGCTCAGATTGTTAAGATTGATCTCGAACATCCTGAATTTCAATGTTCTTTTGTACTGATGCAAGATAAGACTGTAGGTATAGTCGATATTGCTTTTGATCCTTTTACTGGAATACTTTATGGACATGATCTTAGAAATAAACGATTGGTCATAATACATCCGGAAACGGGAGCGGTCACCACTGATTTTCCTGTTCAGACCTTGGTTGATCAGCTGGGAGCTTTGTTTTTTGATTCTTTTGGAAATCTCTATGGTTACGGTTCATTTGGAACGCTGACTCAAAATAAGTTTGTATCAATAAATAAAAAAACCGGTGTAATTTCACTTTTGGCTGAGGGACCTGTTTCATCAGGGCAGGATGGATGTGCTTGTCCGTATACTTTGGAGTTGCAAAAAACTGTTTATCCTGAAGTAGCCTATCCTTGTACAGAAGTGATTTATTCTTTTATTATTAGCAACGGTTCGGGTACTACACGGACTGGAATACTCCTCACGGACACCATGCCAGTAGGATTAATCGCCAAATCAATTTTAATAAATCCATATGCTGGCAATGTTTTATTGCAGGATAATATTTTATCTATATCTGACATGAAGATAACAGTAGGAATAGACACCGTTAAAGTTCTGGTCGAAGTCGGTCCGGACGCATTGGGATTGTACCGCAATCAGGCTATATTGTCAGGGCTCCCATTGGCTTTGGGTAGCTTTACTTATTCTGATAATCCTGCCACATTTATTGAAAAAGATAGCACTGACCTTTTGGTTCAACCATTGGATCTATCGTTTATTACAGAAGAGTATACTACTTGTCCTGATGACAGTGTACTAGTAGATGTATCATTGCATGGATTAAAATATCTTTGGTCCGACGGCGATATGTCTTCAAAAAAATGGTTGCTTTCACCAGGCAATTATAGGTTGAATGTTAAGTCACTCTGTGAGGAAAAACAAATAAACATATCAGTAAAAAATGATCTGATCACATTAAATATTTTGCAGGATACCATTTTTCTTGATCTCGGCGAAAAAATCGTTTTACTCAGCGAATACAGCAATATAAATGAAAATGTTACTTTTCAATGGCAAGCCGAAGGAAATGACGAGGTACTTTGTATGAATTGTTCCGATACGGAAGCTTTACCTTTGAATGATGGTTATTATATTCTTAGCATGACCAATGAAGATGCTTGCACTATATCCGATGTGGTGTATGTTCGGGTTAAAAAAGACCGGTCCGTGTATCACCCAAATATTATTTCTGCCAATGGTGATCAGATAAATGATGTATTTTTTCTGAGTGGGAACGCTTTTGCATCACAGGGTCAATTTCTAAGAATATTTGACCGATGGGGCAATAAAGTATTTGAATCCAATACATTTGAACTAAATCAAATGTCTTCCGGATGGGAAGGAATTTTTAACGGACAGGCTGTTGTGCCTGGAGTGTATACCTGGGTGGCTTCATTAAAGTATATTGATGGCTTTGAACAAATGTTAAGGGGTGATATTACCGTAATTAAATAAAAAAAATTGATCATGTCGGTTAGATATATGTTGCAAATATTTTTTTTAATATTTTTTATTTGCACAGGATGCAATGAAAAGAAAGTCAATGAGGTAAAATCAGCCATTCCTATGTCCATCACTAAAGACATGGCAGAGACAATGACTAAATTACCCCTAAAGTGCATTGAAAAAGAATTTCCCAATAAACTAAATCAGACACTGACGGACGCTGGAGAAATCGGGCAACCCAAAGCACTGCATCCGGCTTTTTATGGCTGTTTTGACTGGCACTCTTCTGTACATGGTCACTGGATGCTGGTGAAATTGCTTAAATTGTACCCGGACTTATCCACAGGCAATGAAATAAGGAATCTGTTGAAAACAAACATAACTGCAAATAAAATTACCGGTGAAATGGACTACTTTTTTCGTAAAAGTGAAAAATCATTTGAACGTACTTATGGTTGGGCATGGTTGCTCAAATTGCATGAAGAATTAATGGATTGGAATGACCCTCTGGCTGCTGAATTATTGGTTAACTTACAGCCATTGACGAATCTTATGGTAAACCGATATGCAGAATTTCTTCCTAAACTCAACTACCCGATCAGATCTGGAGAACATCCAAATACTGCTTTTGGCCTTGTATTAGCATTTGATTATGCTAAAACCGCAAAAAATGATACGCTGGCAGCATTGATTGTACAAAGATCCAAAGATTTTTTTATGAATGATACAGCATGTCCGATGGGATGGGAACCGGGAGGTTTTGATTTTCTATCTCCTTGTCTTCAGGAAGCGGATCTTATGGCCAGAGTTTTGGATCCAACTGAATTTAAAACCTGGCTGGATAAATTTTTACCGGAATTGGGGAAAATATCTTATCAGCTTAACGTGGCAAAAGTGTCTGATCGCTCAGATGGCAAATTGGTGCATCTGGATGGGGTTAATTTTTGTAGAGCTTGGTCTTTGTATAATATTGCTAAGACAATACCCGCATACAGTCATCTGATTAAAGTGGCCAACGAACATCTTGATGCATCAATACCTAATATCGTTGATGGTGGATATGAAGGTGAACATTGGCTGGCTTCATTTGCCATATATGCTTTAGTACATGAGTAAATTATTTAAATCCGTTGGCCCGGGCATACTGGTCACAGCTGCATTTATAGGCCCCGGAACGGTGACAGTTTGTCTGCTTGCCGGAAATCTGTTTTCATTTGCTTTATTATGGGTGATTTTTTTTGCCATACTTGCTACCATTGTGCTCCAGGAAATGTCGGCTCGTTTAGGTTTGGTCACTAAAGCGGGTCTGAGTGAAGCCATAAGTCGGCTCATTACTCATCCGTTTATCAAATACTTGTCCTTTGGAATCATTATAACGGGCATCCTCATGGGTAATGCAGCTTATGAGGCTGGTAATATTAGTGGTACACTGATAGGACTCAGAATGATCGTGGGCACTCAGGGTTCTGACCTATTCTTGAACAGTTTTGTGTACATTTTGACATTTGGGCTGCTGTATTTTGGAACTTATAAGGTACTTGAAAAATTCTTTATCGGAATTGTTGGCTTGATGAGTATATCTTTTATTGCAGCGGCTATCATTACCAGGCCCGATGTAATTCTAATTTTAAAAGGATTGTTTATACCGACATTGCCCGAGACCAGTATTATGACAGTCGTTGGGCTGGTAGGTACCACTGTGGTCCCTTATAATTTATTTCTTCATGCGGCGATGATAAAGAATAAGTGGAGCGATGTCAAAGACCTATCTTTTGTAAAAAGGGATACCATTATTGCTGTGTCTGTTGGAGGCGTAATTTCTGCTTGTATAATTATTACGGGTGCATTTACCTATGGAAGTCAGATCAGTGGCATCCATAACTTGTCAGGTGCATTCACTTCTTTATATGGCAATGTCGGGAAATATCTATTTGGGTTTGGAATTTTTGCAGCAGGATTTACCTCCACGATTACTGCACCATTGGCTGCATCTGTGGTAGCAAAAGGATTGTTTGCATGGAAAGATGAAAGTGATGCTTTTAAAATACGATTGGTTTGGATTACCGTATTGACGACAGGTTTTATCTTCGCATCTTTGGGATACAAGCCCATAGAAATAATTAAAACTGCACAATTTGCCAATGGAATATTACTGCCATTTATAGCCGGCTTTCTCATTTGGGTAGTCAATCAAAGATCTATCATGGGCGTCAATGTCAATACCAGATTTCAGAATGTATTGGGATTTTTTGTGCTTATCATTGTCATTGGCCTCGGTTTGAAAGGGGTAGCGGTATTGTTTGGCTAATGATAAAGAATCCATTACAATTTTCAATCAAGGGATTGATGTATTTAAGAACACTTAGGCTTGGTTTATCCCTTTTTTGCACAATAAATTAGTTAAAATTCATTTTGTCACCCTTGAGAGACGGGTTAAAAGAAAAGGAATTTTAACATAAGTGAAATTTTAGGAGACACCCCTTAGGATGCACGTTTTCAGTTTATATCTTTACTGAACAGATGCAAAATACTCTCTAACCCTTTTAGTACAACGACAAAATAAATCCCTCAAGTTTGTAGGAATAAGCGCTCATTTTTGGAATATGATTTCCAGTTATTATTTTCTTAATCCTTCGAAAAGCCAGTTGGCCAATGCTTGTCTGTTGCTGTTGATGAGCAGTCTTTTCTGATCTGCGGCATTGGTTATATTGGCCAGTTCTACAAATACCATGGCGGGTAAAACGCTTCTGACCATGTGTAAACCTCTATCTTCAACAAAGCCCTGATAACCTCTGTCCTTCTGATGTTTGTCATACTTTGACTCAAAAACTTCCTGAACTGTTTTGGCCAGCGCTATGCTGCTTTTATTATTCTTATTATAGTAAAAAAATACATCCTGTCGGGTATCTTTACTCCTGGAGTCCACATGAATTTCTATGGCTTTTTGCACTTTAACACCTTGTTTTTTATATTTGTTGTAAAGTCTGTTGATAGTAGTAGACCGATCTCTTAGTCTTTGTTTCTGACTTAATGGAATTGTACTTTTTCCCATAAGCAACTCGTCATTATCACACTTAAGATACTGTTCATCTCTTATGCCGTCGTCTAGATCCTGAACGATCATATACACAGTGGCACCATGTTGCATCAGGTCTCTGGCAAGTCGGAGAGATACATCGTAGGCATATTCGTCTTCACACATTTTGGAAGGACAATCCATACACATCGCGCCAGGATCAGGGCCTCCATGTCCACTGATGATATAATATACTTGTCCAGCCAGACTGAAATCTTCAATATTTACTATGTCATAGCCTTTACCCATGAGCGGAACATTGATCTCTTTAATACCTGTTCTTTTCAATTCTGTGCCGGTAATGGCTTTCAGTTCTGTAGAAGGCTTCACTTCACCTTTTCCTTCAGCAGGAATTTCTTCTGCCTTTTTATCGATGGATAAAGCCGGTGTTTCTATTTTGTTGTCTTTCTCTTCTTTATCGCAATCAAATTCCGCAACAGGCACCCATATTTTATTATTTTCTTTATAATTTTTATCTCTGATGCCAGCTTTCAGTAGTGCACTGTTAAGATTTTGAATTTTTTTTGCAACATTAATATCTTTGGTGCCAATAGAAGATCTAATATTCTTGCCATTAAAGTCCATAATGAGTAGCGGCAATTTATATATTTTTCCCTCTAGTATTTTTTTTTGCTTGCTTTTGATTTTATTGAGATCACAGAATGATTCTATGTTGCAATTATGGGGCGTAAGCAAATATCTTTTAAGAAGTTTTTCAATATTTTCTCCTTTTTTTACCTTAGCCAAGGCATGATTATCGGATGCACCAATGGTGGTCCATGTCAGGAATGTAAAAACTGAAAGCATTAATATACGAATCATAATATCGGTATTTGGAATTCTTGTTGCTGCAAATATACACATTATTATTATATTTAATGTATAAAATGCTCAAAAAATATCATTTTAGTTTTTATTACACCTAAGTTTTCAATAATTTGGGCGTATTTTATTTATACCTTTTACAAATAAAATTTTATGTAAGCGCCAACGAAGTGCTCATCTTGGGGTCATTTTTTATTCAAAATCCAAAGGAGTAAGGTAGCTGTTGTTATCTATAAATAGTCGTTTTGTTCATCAGATCGGGTGTAAAAGTTATTCCAATGCTCAAAAAATTCATGTACGGATTTATGACTATAACCACACAAGGAATTATACAAAATAACTATACCGATTTCCTTGTCTTTGTCAAAAGCTATTTCAGTTCTGAAACCGTTGACCAGACCTCCATGATATACTACATTGTTTTTATAAGTAGTGATCAATCTCCACCCAAGACCGTAATGGCTGTTTTTTATCCCTGGCCACTCGTTAAAATATTTATCTTCATGGGACGTATTGATATATGAAGTGAAAGCAATGGCTCTGGCATTGGGTGATATGACTTCTGGACGGTATCCCATGATCGCATTCAGCCATTTTTCCATATCAACCAGATTTGCATTAATTCCACCTGCAGACACTACATTATAGTAATGGGGCTTGATATCAATGGGCGTAAAACCCACTCTATCACCACTATATTTGTGACCGATACAAACATTTTTTGTTTGGTTTATTTCATCAAAGGTACAAGTTGTACTACACATATTTAAAGGAGAAAACAGGTAAAAATCAAGCGCATCTGTGAATGTCATTCCTGTTGCGGATTCTACGACTTTTTCGATTAATCCAAAAGTTGCATTTTGATAGGCATATGTTTTTCCCGTTGAGTCTCTGGGCGTCAGCCGATTAAGGTTGTTTATTATCGTAGCCATGTCGTGGTTATCATCCACCAAATTGGAGTAAGCATGTTCTGTAAAACCAGAAGAATGGGTAAGTATGTGTTTTACCCTGAGTATATGGTCTCTGGATTTGGCTTTTATGGTTATTTCCGGGATATATAAAGTCAGTGGATCATCCAGTTGTATGATATTTTTATCAATCAATATTGCAGCCAATATGCCAGCAAAACCTTTTGACACCGAACCTAATCTAAAAATAGTGGAAGCATCTATGGTGTCCTGTGAGTACCTGGATTTAGTACCATACAATTTTTTAAAAATGACCTGATTGTTTTTCATGACCAATACAGCTGCTCCAGGACACTGGTATTCATCCAATTTTTGTTTGATTTGTACGTCCAGTAAACGATTAAAAGCCGTATCAACCAATGATTTGGGCGGAATATCTCCGACTGCAACAAAATATTTTTTATAATTATCTCTTATATTACAGCCAAAAAAGGCTACCATGACTATGAAGACAGGGATAGATAAATATAATATAAAGCTGAAATTTTTAATTTTTAAAAAATGCATAAAATCTCTCTGTAATATACTTAATGAGTTAATAATATTATTTATACATATTATATAAAATGCAAATATATAAAATTATTATTACTATTGCACATTTACATAAAAGTATTTAAAAACCTGAGATATTGTAGCGACTTTTATAGTATGATCAAAAGAAAACAATTTTACAAAACTTCATCGACAAATCTAAAAGCTACTACATTAATATTAAATTATGTCTTTTTATTGCGCACAAGATTACTAAACTTTACATTTACGTCAGGAAAAAGTGTGATCTGTGCAAAATATCGTAGACAACATATATAAGCAGGTAAAAAGTGAAGGCCATAAAGGTAAGTTGGCAGAATATATCCCTGAACTGGCAAAAATTGATCCTGATAAATTGGGTATTGCGCTCAAAACCATAGAAGGTGCGCTCTATCTGGCAGGGGACGCAAATGAATCTTTTTCCATTCAGAGTATTTCAAAAGTTTTTGCCACTTCACTTGTATTTTCAGTGATAGGCGATGAATTATGGCGAAGGGTTGGAAAAGAACCGTCTGGCTCTGCATTCAATTCACTCGTTCAGCTGGAATATGAAAATGGTTTACCTCGCAATCCACTGATCAATGCCGGTGCAATAGTGGTATCTGACATTATGATAGATATTCTTGCTAATCCTGAGAAGGATTTCCTTTCATTTATTCGTAGACTTGCTGGTGATCATACCATACATTATGACGAAAAAGTAAAAAATTCTGAAAAAAATACAGGATTCAGAAATGTAGCTTTGGCCAATTTTATGAAAAGTTTTGGAAATATACATAACAATGTGGATGAAGTGCTGGACATATACTTTATGATGTGTTCTGTAAGTATGAGTTGTACACAGCTGGCCAATGCTTTTTTGTTTTTTGCCAATCACGGCATGATTCCGGCTACACATGAAAAAATACTTACCATCAGTCAAACCAAAAGGCTGAATGCACTCATGCAGACCTGTGGTTTTTATGATGAAGCAGGGGAATTCACTTTCAGAGTTGGGCTACCGGGCAAAAGTGGGGTAGGAGGAGGTATAGTGGCTATACTTCCCAAACAATACAGTGTAGCGGTCTGGAGTCCGGGCCTGAATGCCAAAGGAAATTCGGAAGCAGGCATGATGCTATTGGAATTATTGACTACAAAAACAGGAACATCCATCTTTTAAGATATTAACTATGCAGGATCTAGATAGCATTTCTATTAATTTTGATCAAAATCAGGTAATATTACTAAATATTTGTCTGGGCATTCTCATGTTTGGCGTAGCCCTGGATCTTAAAGTGTCAGATTTTAAATATGTGCTTAAAAATCCAAAGGCTGTGATAGCGGGCATGATTTCTCAGTTGATCTTATTGCCTCTAATCACTTTAGTTTTGGTGTGGATCATTCGTCCAGAATACAGTCTTGCGATGGGAATGATATTGATTGCTGCCTGTCCCGGTGGCAATGTTTCCAATTATGCCGTACATCTGGCTGGCGCAAATGCGGCTTTATCGGTAATACTGACCATGATTTCAACGCTTATATGTGCATTTTCCACCCCATTTATATTTACGCAGTTGAGGAAAGCCATACCATCAAGTATCGACCAAACCATTGATTTCGACATTAGTTTTGGGGATATGATTATTACCATTGGCCAGTTGATTGTCATCCCACTGATCATCGGATATCTTATGAATGCGTATTTGCCGCAAATAACATCGAGACTCCGTAAACCCATTAAAAATATAAGTTTTATCATCTTTATCGGTTTTGTGGTAGCGGCTATTGCCGGAAATTTGGAAAATCTGAAAAATTATTTAGGGATAGTATTTTTTATTGTTCTTGTACACAATACGCTGGCCCTCTTGATTGGTTTCTCATGGACCAGATACTTAATAAAACTTCCCGCAGTAGATGCCCAGACTATCTCTATCGAAACAGGGATTCAAAACTCAGGACTGGCACTCATCCTAATTTTTAATTATTTCAACGGTACCGGCGGTATGGCACTCATTGCTGCTTGGTGGAGTGTCTGGCATCTGTTATCTGCCTTAGGTCTAGCATTTATTTGGAAAAAACAAGTTGCCTGATTGGGATACTGTACGGTAGCTA
>Ga0105047_10006404_pt1 | contig 19996 bp, 17 predicted proteins | sample MAT04_FD_78384 | JGI IMG/M metagenome (GOLD analysis project Ga0105047, IMG submission 78384) | Freshwater microbial communities from Lake Fryxell liftoff mats and glacier meltwater in Antarctica - MAT-04 (megahit assembly) | ecosystem: Environmental > Aquatic > Freshwater > Ice > Liftoff...
CCTGGACGGCTTCAAGAAGGTCAACGACACCGACGGCCACGCGACCGGGGACGCCGTGCTCGTCACCGTGGCGGGGAGGTTCCGTGCCGCCGTCGGGTCGACCGACCTCGTCGCCCGTCAGCACCCACACGCCGGACGACACGGCCGAGCGGCTCACCGCCGACCGGTCGGTGCGGTCCGCGAGCACCCACGTACCGACCGTCCCTGAGCGTTCGGATGGCCCGTCGTCGGTGCGGTCCGTGGAGCACCTGGCCTGAGGCTGCGTCGCGTCGAGGGCGCCACGTCGAGGGCGGTTGGGCTCGCTCAGCCGACACCCTCGGCGGCGAGCGCGTCGGTCAGCAGCCCGACAAGGGCTTCGAGCTGCACAGTCGTGGACGACGCGACGTCGTCGTCCTGCGCTCCGTCCAGTGCCCGGGCGGCCAGCCCGGACTTGCTGTCGATCAGCTCTGCGATCTTGGAGTCGATGGTCTGCGCAGCGATGATCCGCCACGCGGTGACGGGCTCGGCCTGGCCGATCCGGTGGATCCGGTCGATGGCCTGGGTCTGCTCGGCGTCGGTCCAGGACAGCTCGGCCAGCACTAGGTTGGAGGCCACCTGAAGGTTCAGCCCCACGCCCGCGGCCATCAGGGAGCACACCACGATCGACACCTCGGGGTCGTTCACGAACGCGGCGATGTTCTTCTCTCGCGCCTTGGGCGTCTGGTCTCCGCGGATCGAGGCGTAACGGATGCCGCGGTCAGCGAACGTCTGCTCGGCCTGATCCATCACGTCGACGTGCTTGGCGAAGAACACCACCTTGCCGACGTTGCGGGCCAGCTGCGCGGCGTAGTCGGCGGCGAGCCCGGCCTTGGCCTGGCCGATCCGGCGGACCATCGTGAACACGTTCTCGCCACCGGCCTTCGAGCTCGAGTCCTTGAGCTCCGCCGTCGCCACCCGGCGCGCGAGGTCGAGATCGAGCCGGCCCAGGGCGACGTCGTAGGTACGCGCTTCCAGGGCGGTCCGGTAGCGCCCGACCATCCGGCGGGCGAGCGCGGCCTCGGCGGCGCGGATCGAGCGGCCGGCCGCGCCGTCGAGCTCGACCGGCAGGTCCGCCACCCGGCGGGCGGGGATGTCGGCGACCACATCGATCTTGCGGCGGCGCACGATGCCCATGTCGATCACGGCGGCTCTGGCGGCGGCGGAGAACCCCGGGTCGGCCGGGGTGAGCCCGGTGTCCTCGAGGGCGGTCATCAGCGCGCCGAGCGGCTCCTTGTCCTCGATCCATCCGAGGAACTGCCAGATCGCTCGGAAGTCCTCGATGTCGTTGATCAGCGGCGTGCCGGTGAGCGCCATCAGCAGCGGCCGGGCGGTGCGGGCGCGGATCCGCTCCGAGAGCGCCAGGACGTGCTGGGAGCGCTGGGACCCCTTGTTCTTGATGAAGTGCGCCTCGTCGACGACCATGCCGCGGAACCCCAGGTCCCCGAGCCAGCCGACGTGCCGGTCCAGGAGCTCGTAGTTCACGATCACGACGTCTGCGAACCCGTCGACCCGCTCGCCGTCGCCGTGGACCACTGTGGACCGACGCTGCGGCGTCCACATCCCGACTTCGTGCGCCCAGTTCGTCTTCACCACGTTGGGCACCACGACCAGCAGCGGGTAGGCGTCGGCCGCCTGGGCGGCGAGCAGCGCCTGGGCGGTCTTGCCGAGCCCGGGCTCGTCGGCGAGCAGGAACGTGCGATGGCCGCCGGCCGTCGCCGCGACGACCTGGGCCTGGTGCGGCATGAGCTCCCTGCCGTGGGGAACGGACACCGAGCGGGTCGCAGGCAGCGGCATGCAGGCGGGTGCGCCGGTAGCGGCGTACTCGAAGGACCGGAAGAGCGGGTCGAGCAGCTCCCAGCCGGCCAGTCGGCGGGCGCGCGTAGCGATCCGCTCGGCCGCGGCCTCGAAGTCCGGAGCCAGGAACGGGTTCGCGAGGCGGCGCGAGACCACCGACCGGGGCACCACCTGACTCTCGGCGCCGGGCACCGGCGCGGCCGGCGCGGCCGGCGCGGCCGGCGCGGCCGGCGCGGGCTCCCCGGGCGGCTCGAGCCCGCCGGCCCGCATCACGGTCACCTTGAAGGCGCGCGCCGCGTCGGAGACCCGGGCATCCTCGGCGAGCAGCTCAAGCAGCGAGGTGTCCCGGGCAGCGGTTCTGGCCAGCATCGTCGCCACCCCGTCGAGCCGCTTGAGCTGATGGGCGCGCCGCGAGTCGGTCGGGCCGCCGTCGGCCATCACCCGGGCCCGCTCCTCTCGCACGAGCAGCGCCACGACCTGGAACTTCGTGCGCACCGACGGGCGCGTCGGCGGTCGCTGGACGGCACTGTCGACCTCGCGGGCGACCTCGGCGAGCACCGGGATGATCCCCTGCTCGGCGGGACGCGGGGTGCGGCGACGCTGGGCGCCGAGGTCAGTGCGCGCCCCAACGGACCGACGTTGGCCTGGTCGTGCCACATCTCCTCCTTTGCAGCATCCGCACCGCGATGTCGGCGCAGCGCGCCGCGGCCGCCCAAGGCGGATCGGGCGCCAGGTCACCGCGCAGCTTCCCTGCGCCGCCCGCTGGCCCGTGCTGACGCCGATGATGGTGACACGCCGCCGGGCGTCTTAGTCAACCACCGCGGGGGCACAGTCGTGGCCCTGCTTGATCGCCGGCGAACCATGGGCGTCCTGCCGGACACCTCGACCGAGTCTGGCCTGACACCGATCGGCCGGCTGCCGATCTCCGAGATCCCCGCCTCCGCGAGCCCCGCGATCTCGTCATCGAGCTCGGCGTCCATGAGGGCCGGCCAGGGGAGTGGACCACCTGCGATGCCGAGGGCCAGCCCTACAAGACGACCCGGAGGTAGCCAGCCCGGTCGGTCATGGGCACCGGGCGGCGCACCGTCCACGCGGGGCCCACCCCACCGCCCGACCACCCGTGCTGCAGCACGGTCAGGTGCCGCCCTCGAGCGAGATCCGGATCGCCTCGAGCCAGGCGTTGTCCGGGTCGAGGTACTCCCCACCCCGCGGGGTGGCGCGGCCGGCGTGGTCCACGCGGTACACGATGGGTTGGGCGGTGGGCAGGTTGAGCCCCTCGAGCTCCTCGTCGTCCAGGGTGTCGATCGCGGCACACAGCGCACGCAGCGAGTTGCCATGGCCGATCACCAGCACGCAGTGTCCCTCGACAAGCTCGGGCGCAAGGGTCCGTGACCACAGTGGCCGAACCCGCTCGACGACGTCGTCCAGCGACTCGCCCCGCCCCGGCATCGCGGCGGTCTGCGGATCGGTCGGATCGTCGTCGACGCCGACCAGGTTCAGCGCGGTGTCCTCACCCTCGGGCACGGGCGGGGGCCGGCCGTGGCGGGTGCGGCGCCAGCTGTAGAACTGGTCGTACCCGTAGAGCTCGCGGACCTCGGTCTTGGCCATACCCATGAGCAGGCCGTAGTCGCGCTCGTTGAGCCGCCAGGTCCGGCGGATCGGCAGGTCCTCGACCACGCGCCCGGCGGCGGCCGCCGCGAGCACCGGCAGCATGGTCTCTGCGGTGCGCTGGGCCCTGAGCATCCGGGAGGTCACGACGAGGTCGGGCACGATCCCCGCCTGCACCATCAGCTCGGCGGCGCGGTGGGACTGCTCGATCCCGTGAGCGCTGAGGCCCACGTCGCGCGACCCGGTGAAGGTCGCCGCCGCGTTGGCCGTGGACTCGCCGTGGCGGACGAGGACGAGCGTGCCAGGTGCCCCCGGCGTGCCCATCGCCACCACCTCCGTGCGCTCGGTCCGCACAGGATCCCACGGGGGGAGTCGCCGAGGCCCGGCCACGCCCGGCGGCGCTGGTCGGCCCGGCCACGCCCGGCGGTGCTCGTGGGCCAGGCTCAGGTTCGTCGGTGCACCGTGCTCCGCGACCTCGTCGGCCAGGTCGACCAGCTCGACCGGAGTGACGTTCGGGTCGACGACCAGGCACCCGCCGTCGTCGGCCACGACGAGGGTCGTCACCGAGGACCAGGTGGACGCCGTGACGGTCCACACCCCTGCCGCCACCGGCACGAGCCGGCACGCGTGGGTCGTCGTCGGAGCCCCGTCCGGCGGGCGAGCGGCGTCGGGCTCCGGGGTCCGCCGCCGACGCGGCCCGACTCCAGGTCGATCTCCCAGTCGGGGTCGGCGTCGCCGGGCTGGACCAGGTCGTGCCGCAGTGGCTCGGACTCCTCCTGGAGGTGGCGCACACCAGCCTGGAACCCCGCGACGAGCTCACCGAACGTCCCGACCCGCCTCCCGTGGTCGGTCGCTGGATCCGGGGGCGCCGAGCGCCGTCCGGCCGACCGAATCGCGAGACGAGGCGGTCGACGACGACGAGCAGCACGAGAACCGCCAGCAGGACCACCAGCCAGCCCGGCACCCCCGTCCCGTCCGCTCGCCTCGGTGCGACCGGTCAGTCCAGGGCCGTGCCCCGGGCGGCCAGGGCCGCAGCCCCGACGATCCCGGCGGCGTTGAGCAGCCCGGCCGGGACGATCGGCGTGCGCAGGTCGAGCAGCGGCAGGAACTTGGCGTGCTTCTTGGAGACCCCGCCCCCCACGACGAGGAGGTCCGGCCAGAACAGGTCCTCGACCACCCGGAAGTAGGCCTGCAGGCGCTCGGCCCACTGCTCCCAGGAGAGGTCCTCGCGCTCGCGGGCGCTGTCAGCCGCCCGGCTCTCGGCGTCGTGCCCGTCGACCTGGAGGTGGCCCAGCTCGGTGTTGGGCACCAGCACGCCGTCCACCACGAGGCACGAGCCGATTCCGGTGCCGAGCGTGACGACGAGGACGACGCCCTCGACGCCGCGGGCCGCGCCGTAGAGGGTCTCCGCGTAGCCGGCGGCGTCGGCGTCGTTGACGGCCAGGACGCGTCGCCCCGTCGCCCCGGCGACCACCGCGCTGACGTCTGTGCCGATCCAGGAGTCGTCGACGTTGGCCGCGCTGCGGGCCACGCCGTGCTGGATGACGGCGGGGAAGGTCACCCCGACCGGCAGGTCGTGCGGCAGGTCGAAGGAGTCGACCAGCTCGGCGACGGTCGCGGCGACCGCCTCCGGGGTCGAGGGCTGAGGGGTGGGGATGCGGACGCGGTCGGAGCTGAACACCCCGTTCACCAGGTCGACCGGGGCACCCTTGATGCCGCTGCCGCCGATGTCGATCCCGAAGGCCGCCACCGGGTGATGGGGGGCGTGTGCGAGGGTGCTCATGGCAGGGTCAGGATCTCCGCTCCGGTCTCGGTCACGACGAGGGTGTGCTCGAACTGCGCGCTGCGTCTGTGGTCGGCGGTGACGACCGTCCAACCGTCCTCCCACAGCTCCCAGTCGGGGGTGCCGAGGTTGAGCATCGGCTCGATGGTGAAGACCATCCCGGTCTCGATGAGGGTGTCGTAGTGCGGGGCCCCGTCGTAGTGCGGGACGACGAGCCCGGAGTGGAAGGACTCCCCGACCCCGTGTCCGGTGAAGTCGCGCACCACGCCGTACCCGAAGCGCGTCGCGTACCGCTCGATCACCCGCCCGATGACGTTGATCTCCCGCCCGGGCACGACGGCCTTGATCCCGCGCACCATCGCCTCGTGGGTTCGCTCGACGAGCAGCCGCGACTCCTCGTCCACGTCGCCGACCAGAAAGGTCGCGTTGGTGTCACCGTGCATCTGCTCGACGTAGGCCGTGATGTCGACGTTGACGATGTCTCCGTCGCGCAGCACCGTCGAGTCGGGGATCCCGTGGCAGACGACCTCGTTGACCGAGGTGCACAGGGACTTGACGAACGGCACCTGGCGCGGGTGGGGCTGGTAGTGCAACGTCGAGGGGTAGGCGCCGTGGTCGCAGAGGTACTCGTGGCCCACCCGGTCGAGCTCGTCGGTGGTCACGCCTGGGGCCACCGCCCTGCCGACCTCCGCCAGAGCCCGGGCGGCGATCCTCGAAGCCGTCCGGATCCGCTCGATCGCCTCGGCGGACTTGACCTCCGAGCCGGTGAACGGCAGCTCGCGGTTCTTCCCGACGTACTCCGGCGGTGCGATGCCGGAGGGCACGGAGCGGACCGGGCTCAGAGTTCCGGGTACCAGGGTCCCCAGCGGGGCGCGCGCAGCAGGCATGACTGGCAGTGTACGGAGGACCAGTACCGGCAGGACAGGGAAGGTGGCGACGATGGACGAGGGTGCCGAGGCGGATCAGTTCTGGTTCAACCCGACGACACGGCAGGTCGAGCGCGGCCGGCTCAGCCCGTGGACCGACCGGATGGGCCCCTACCCCACGCGCGAGGCGGCCGAGCAGGCGCTTGCCGGGGCGCAGGACCGCAGCGCAGCCTGGGACGACGCCGACCGGCGCTGGAACGAGGGCTGAGCCGCACCTTGGCGCCACGTCGCGTCGGTCAGGCCTGACCGTCGACCGGGACGAGCACGACCTCCAGGACACGGTGGTCGGTACCCGCCGGCGGGTCGAGCACACCGGCCCGCAGGACGGTCCACGCCGTCGGGTCGTAGAGCACATGGTCGATCGGGGCCCCCAGCACGCTGGGCAGCCGGGCCGGCCAGGTGCCCAGGCCCGCGGCCCCCGCCTCGAGCGCGGCGTCGCGGCAGCCCGTGCCGGCGAGGTCGTCGAAGGCCGGGTGGTCGAGCGTCGTGTTGAGGTCGCCCGCGACGATCATCCCCGGGGTGCGGCCGCAGGCGTCGAGCACCAGCGGACCCTCGGCACGCCAGGTGCCCATCCAGCCCGGAACCGGTGCCTGGGTGTGCACCGCCATGACCGGGGGGCCGTCGCCGGCCGAGGTGGCCGTGAAGGTGGCTCGCTGGGTGGGCAGATCGGCGGCCCAGGTGTAGTCACCGAGCCGCCGGTCCACCAGCAGTGATGTCGAAGCGGTGGCGTCCGCACCCTCGCGCCCGAGGGCCGCCAGGTCCCTGCCGGCCACGGCCGCGAGCCGCGCCGTCTCCTCGGCGACGCCCCGCCAGGTCTCGGGCAGGGCGACGACGTCCGCGCCGCGCTCGACGAGGAGGGCGGCCAGGTCCTCGGCGCTGACGCCACCCTGGGTGTTGGAGACGAGCACGACCACGGCCCCCGCCGGCCGCTCCGCAGACGTGAGAGCCGGCGCCTCGCCGCCGGAAAGCCCTCGGTCCGCCAGGACCATCCCCTGGACGAGCGCGGCGCCCACGAGCACCACGACCGGGATCGCCAGCCGACGGCGCCAAGGCAGGGCGACCAGCAGCGCAGCCACGACCACCAGCGCAGCCACGACCACCAGGCCGATCGCGACGAGCCCGCGCAGCGCCACGAGGTGGGCCACGCCAGGTTGGCCGTGCACACCGAGCAGTCGCGGGGCGAGCACGACCACCAGTGCGAGGGCGACGAGAAGCCCGACGAGTGCGAGCAGCCCGACGAGCGAGGCGGGGGCTCGGCCTCGTCCGGGGGAGGAGACCGTCACTCGGCGAAGCTGTGCTCTGGCCCGGGGAACTCCCCGGTCCGCACCTCGTCGTTGTACGCCGTCGCCGCCTCGACGAGGTGCGCGCGCAGCTGACCGAAGCGCTTGGCGAACCTCGGCGACCAGTCGCCGAGGCCCGCCATGTCCGGCCAGACCAGCACCTGACCGTCGCAGTGCGGTCCGGCACCGATGCCGATGGTCGGCACCGCGAGGATCTCGGTGACTCGGGCGGCCAGCGGGGAGGGCACCATCTCGAGCACGACGGCGAAGGCCCCGGCGTCCTGCAGGGCCAGCGCGTCGGCGCAGAGCGCCTCGGCGGCCGCCTCGCCACGACCCTGCACCCGCTTGCCGCCCAGCACGTTCTCCGACTGGGGGGTGAAGCCCAGGTGGCCCATCACCGGGATCCCGGTCGAGGTGAGCAGGTGGACGTGCTCGGCGACCCGGCGGCCGCCCTCGAACTTCACCGCGTGCGCGCCCGACTCCTTGAGCATCCGCACTGCCGAGGCGTGCGCGACGAGCGGGGACGCCTCGTAGCTGCCGAACGGCAGGTCGGCGACCACCATCGCCCGACGCACCGCGCCGGCGACCGCGCGGGCGTGATGGATCATCTCGTCCAGGGTGATCGGCAGGGTGTCGCGGTGCCCGTAGAAGGTGTTGGCCAGCGAGTCGCCCACCAGCAGCACGTCAGTGCCGACCTCGTCGAAGATCTGTGCGGTCAACGCGTCGTATGCGGTGAGCATGGTGATCCGCTCGCCGCGCTCCTTGGCCTCGCGCAGGTGGTGCACCCGCACGCGCCTGGGGGCCTTCGGTGGGGTCTCGTTGGTCATGTCGTTCCCTTCGGCTCACGCCACCTGCTCGTCACCGGGAGCCTACGGTCCCGGCCGAAGGCGAGCGCGGAGACCTTGGTGCCCGGCGGGTACTGCCGGCGCTTCCACTCCGCGCGGTCCACCAGGGCCAGCACCTTGTCGACCACCGCGGCGTCGAACCCCCGGGCGAGCAGCTCCTCGCGACCCTCGGCGTGCTCGACGTACGCGTCGAGCACGACGTCGAGCAGGTACTACTCGGGAAGCGAGTCGGTGTCCAACTGCCCGGGGCGCAGCTCGGCCGACGGCGGCTTGGTGATCGAGGACTCGGGGATCGGCGGCACCTCGCCGGCGTCCAGCGCGGCCTGGTTGCGCCACCGGGCCAACGCCCAGACCCGCGACTTGTCGACGTCCTTGATCGGGGCGAACCCCCCGACGGCGTCGCCGTAGATCGTCGAGTAGCCCACCGCGAGCTCGGACTTGTTGCCGGTGGCCAGCACGAGGTGGCCCTCGACGTTGGACAGCCCCATGAGGATGACGCCGCGCACCCGGGCCTGCAGGTTCTCCCCGGCGATGCCGGGCAGGTCCAGCTCCGACTCGAAGGCGTCGACCATGGGGCCGATCGGCTGCACCCGGTAGTCGGCACCGATCCGCCGCGCGAGGTCCGCGGCGTCGTCGCGCGAGTGGTCCGAGGAGTGCGCGGACGGCATCGAGACCCCCACGACGTTCGCCCCACCGAGCGCGTCGGCACCGATCGCGGCGACCAGGGCGGAGTCGATCCCGCCGGAGAGCCCCAGCACCACCGAGGTGAAGTCGTTCTTCGTCGCGTAGCCGCGCAGGCCGGTGACCAGGGCCGAGTAGACCTCGGCGTCAGGGTCCATCGGGGCGGCCAGCACCCCCGGGCGGGGGGTCTGCCCCTCGTCGGGAAGGTCCCAGACCAGCAGGTGCTCGACGAACTGCGGCGAGCCGCACAGCACGGTGCCGTCGGCCGCCACGACGAACGATCCGCCGTCGAAGACGAGGTCGTCCTGGCCGCCGACCATGTTGACGTAGGCGACCGGCGCGCCGACCTCGTGGGCCCGGCGTGCGGCCAGCTCGGCACGGACGTGGCCCTTGCCCTCCTCGTACGGTGAGCCGTTGAGCACGACGAGCAGGTCGACTGCTGCCTCGTCCATGAGGCTGACCGGGCCGCCGTCCTGCCAGATGTCCTCGCAGATGACGATGCCGATCCGTCGCCCGTCGACCTCGACGACACAGCTGTCCCGGCCGGGGGTGAAGATCCGGAACTCGTCGAAGACGCCGTAGTTGGGCAGGTGGTGCTTGTCGTAGGTGGCCCGCACGGCCCCGTCGTGCAGCACCAGTGCGCGGTTGGTCGCCCGACCGGTCGACGAGCGGCCCAGCGTGCCCAGCAGGACGACGAGTTCGCCCAGCCCGCGCTCGACCAGGGTGGAGGCGAGGTCCGCGACGGCGCGGTCGGCGGCCCGGGCGAAGGAGTCGCGCAGTGCGAGGTCCTCGATGGGGTAGCCGGTGACCGTCATCTCGGGGAAGGCGACGAGGACGGCACCCTGCTCCGCGGCGCTGGTGCACCACTCCAGGACGGTGGCGGTGTTGCCGGCCAGGTCCCCGACGCAGGTGTCGATCTGGGCCAGCGCGATCCTCAGCGGCATGGCCTCCACCCTAGCGGCGGGGCGGATGACAGGCCTTCGCCCCGGTGGGGCAGGATGGGTCCATGGACAGGCAGCAGGACTTCGTTCTCCGCACCGTCGAGGAGCGGGACATCCGCTTCATCCGTCTGTGGTTCACCGACGTGCTCGGGATCCTCAAGTCGGTGGCGATCGCACCGGCCGAGCTCGAGTCGGCCTTCTCCGAGGGCATCGGCTTCGATGGCAGCGCCATCGAGGGGCTGACCCGCGTCTACGAGGCGGACATGCTCGCCCAGCCCGACCCCTCGACGTTCCAGGTGCTGCCGTGGCGCGGCGATCGCCACGGGACTGCCCGGATGTTCTGCGACATCCTCACCCCGGACGGCGCTCCCTCCCTGGCCGACTCCCGGCACGTGCTCAAGCGCGCCCTCGAGCGGGCCAGCGAGAAGGGGTTCACCTTCTACACGCACCCCGAGGTCGAGTTCTACCTGTTCGAGAGCCCGGCCGAGCCCGATCTGCCGCTCGTGCCGGTCGACGCCGGGGGCTACTTCGACCACGTGCCGCGCGGCACCGGCCACGACTTCCGCCGTGCGGCGATCACGATGCTCGAGTCGATGGGCATCTCGGTGGAGTTCTCCCACCACGAGGCCGGCCCGGGCCAGAACGAGATCGACCTGCGCTACGCCGACGCGCTGACCACGGCCGACAACATCATGACCTTCCGCACCGTGGTCAAGGAGGTGGCGCTGGAGCAGGGTTTGTTCGCCTCATTCATGCCCAAGCCGCTCGCCGCCCACCCCGGCTCGGGGATGCACACCCATCTGTCGCTCTTCGAGGGCGACCGCAACGCGTTCTACGAGCCCGGTGCCCCGATGGAGCTGTCCACCACCGCGCGTCAGTTCATCGCCGGGCTGCTGCACCACGCGGCCGAGATCACCGCGATCACCAACCAGTACGTCAACTCCTACAAGCGGCTGTGGGGCGGCGCGGAGGCGCCGAGCTACGTCTGCTGGGGGCACAACAACCGCTCGGCGCTGGTCCGGGTGCCGATGTACAAGCCCGGCAAGGGCAACTCCAGCCGGGTGGAGTACCGCGGGGTCGATGCCGCGACCAACCCCTACCTGGCCTATGCGCTGCTGCTGGCAGCCGGCCTCAAGGGCATCGAGGAGGGCTACGAGCTGCCGGACGGCGCCGAGGACGACGTGTGGGAGCTCACCGACGCGGAACGGCGTGCGCTGGGCATCCATCCGCTGCCGTCGTCGCTCGAGCAGGCGATCGAGATCATGGAGCGTTCCGAGCTGGTCGCCGAGACCCTGGGCGAGCACGTGTTCGACTTCGTGCTGCGCAACAAGCGCGAGGAGTGGCACGCCTACCGCTCGCAGGTGACGCCGTTCGAGCTGAAGCGGTACCTGCCGGTCCTGTGAGCGAGTCGGGCGCACCGGACGCACGGACCCGCCGGGCCACCACCCTGCGGGCCACGCTCACCCGGCTGGGGTTCACCGACGCGACTCACGCCGTCGACGTGCTGGGCGACCGCGACCTCTTCGCACTGCTCGGGCCGTTCGCCGAGTCCGCGCCGCTGCTGGCCGCCCTGGGCGCCGTCGCGTCCCCCGACGACGCCCTGGTCGCACTGAGCCGGCTCGCGACGGCGGTCATCGGGACCCCGCACGCCCAGGTGCTCACCGCCGCGGCCCTGGCGGCCGGCGAGCCGCGCGACCGGCTGCTCGCTGTGCTCGGCGCGTCGAGCGCGCTGGCCGACCACCTGTGCCGCCACCCTGAGGACCTCACGGCACTGGCCGAGCCGTCGCCGATCGGTGCCGACGCCCGCACCGTGCGGGCCGAGCTGCTCACCGCCGTCGGCGCCGACCCGGCGGCCGCCGTGCCGGTCGCCACGCTGGGCGGCGGCGACGGGATCGATGCGATGCGGCGGGCCTACCGTCGCCGACTGCTGCGGATCGCCGCGGTCGACCTCGACTCGCCCGAGCCGCTGTCCCTGCTGCCGGCGGTCGGTGCGGCCATGGCTGACCTCGCGGCCGCTGCGCTGGAGGCCGGTCTGGCCCTGGCCCGGGCCGACCAGGTTGACCACGGCGCCGGCGTGCGTCTCGCCGTGCTCGGGATGGGCAAGTGCGGCGGTCGCGAGCTCAACTACGTCAGCGACGTCGACGTCATCTACGTCGCTGAGCCGGTCGAGGGTGTCGAGGAGCAGGTGGCGCTGGCCGGCGCCACCCGACTGGCCACCGGGATGGCCCGGGCCTGTTCGGCCGTGTCGAGCGAACCGGCGCTGTGGCCGGTGGACGCCGCGCTGCGGCCGGAGGGCAAGAACGGGCCCCTGGTCCGGACCGTCGCCAGTCACGTGTCGTACTACGAGCGTTGGGCCAAGACCTGGGAGTTCCAGGCGTTGCTCAAGGCGCGCGTCGTCGCCGGAGACGAGCAGGTCGGGGCTGACTACCTCGAGGCGTTGTCGCCGATGGTCTGGCAGGCCGTCGAGCGGGAGAACTTCGTCGAGGACTCCCAGGCGATGCGCCGGCGCGTCGAGGAGCACGTGCCCACGGCCGAGGCCGGGCGCCAGCTGAAGCTCGGGGTCGGAGGGCTGCGCGACGTCGAGTTCACCGTCCAGCTGCTCCAGCTGGTGCACGGCCGGGCGGACGAGGCGATCCGCAGCTCGAACACGCTGACCGCGCTCGCCGCCCTGGCCGCCGGCGGCTACGTCGGCCGCGACCACGCCGGCCGCCTGGCGGTCTGCTACCGCCTGTTGCGTGTGCTCGAGCACCGGATCCAGCTGCACCGACTGCGCCGGACGCACCTCATGCCGACCACCGAGCCGGAGCTGCGGCGGCTGGCCCGCTCCTCCGGCCTGCGCCCAGGGACTGCCCAGGAGGTGACCGAGCGGTGGCGCACGGTCAGGCGTGACGTCCGCCACCTGCACGAGGAGCTGTTCTACCGCCCGCTGCTGCCGGCGACCGCCAGCCTGTCGCGCGAGGACGTCAGCCTGGCCCCTGAGGCGGCTCGGGCCCGCCTGGCAGCGATCGGCTACCGCGATCCCGTGGGCTCGATGCGCCACATCGCGGCCCTCACCGAGGGGCTGAGCCGCCGGGCCGCCATCCAGCGCCAGCTGTTGCCCGTGCTGCTCGGCTGGTTCGCCGAGGGTACCGACCCCGACGCCGGGCTGCTCGCCTTCCGCCGGCTGTCCGACGAGCTCGGGACGACCCACTGGTACCTCAAGCTGCTGCGTGACTCCGGGGGCGCGGCGCGGCGTCTGGCTCAGCTGCTGTCGACCTCGAGGTACGCGGCGGACGCGCTGGCCCGCTCGCCCGAGTCGGTCACCTGGCTCGACGGCGACGACGAGCTCGTCCCGCGCGACCGCGCCCGGCTGGACGGGGAGGCAGATGCCCTGCTGACGCGCCGTGACGACGCCGTCGCCGCGGCGAGGCTGCTGCGGGCGCTCCGCCGGCGCGAGACGGCCCGGACCGCCGTGGCCGAGGTGCTCGGGACGAGCTCGGTGACGGCGGCGGCACGGTCGCTGACCGCGGCGGCCGAGGTCGTCCTGGCCGGTGGTCTGCGGATCGCGGAGTGGGAGGCGCGGCGCGGACCGCACGGAACGCTGACCCGGATGTCGATCGTGGCGATGGGCCGGCTGGGCGGGCGCGAGCTCGGGTACGGTTCGGACGCCGACGTGCTGTTCGTCCACGACCCCCTGCCGGGCGTCGACGAGGCGCAGGCGCAGGCGCAAGCCGTCGCCGTCGCCGCGCGGGTGCGGGCGCTGCTCGGTGAGGTCGGACCCGAACCGTCCCTGGAGGTCGACGCGGACCTGCGGCCGGAGGGTCGCAACGGCCCGCTGGTGCGGTCGGTCGCCTCCTACGCCGAGTACTACCAGCGCTGGTCGGCGCCCTGGGAGAGCCAGGCGCTGCTGCGCGCCCGCCCGGTCGCGGGGGACGTCGACCTCGGGGCGCGCTTCGTCGCGCTCGTCGACCCCGTGCGCTACCGGCAGGGTGGGGCCGACCCGCACATGGTGCGCGAGGTGCGCCGGCTCAAGGCTCGGATGGAGGCCGAGCGGCTCCCTCGCGGAGTCGACCCGTCGCGCCATCTCAAGCTCGGTCGCGGCGGGCTGTCGGACGTCGAGTGGACGGCCCAGCTGCTCCAGCTCCAGCACGGGTTCGAGGTCGAGCCGCTGCGCACCACCTCGACGCTCGGTGCGCTGGCCGCCGCCCGCGACGCCGGCCTGCTCGACCCGGCCGACGAGGAGATCCTGCGCGAGGCATGGGTGCTGGCCTCGAGGCTGCGGGACGCCCTCGTCCTGTGGACCGGGCGGGCCGGCGGCGCGGGAGCGGACGTCCTGCCGCACGACCGGATGGCCCTGGCCGGCCTGGCGCGGCTCGTCGGGCTGCCGCCCGGCTCCACCGGAGAGATCGAAGAGTCCTACCTGCGGTCCGGTCGGCGGGCGCGCGCCGTCGTCGAGCGGGTCTTCTACGCCTGAGGGCGCACCCCGAGCCGGCGTCCCTCGATGGCCGGGCAGGCGCTGGTGACGAGAGCCACTCCGGCCGCCCGAGCCCTGGCCTCGGCCGGGCCGTCGTGCACCCCCAGCTGGAGCCAGATCGCCGGGACGTCGAGCGCGAGCGCCTGGTCGATGACCGACCCGGCGAGCGAGGAGTTGACGAACACGTCGACGACGTCGATGCGGCCCGGCACCTCGCCGAGGGTGCGGTAGCCGCGCACCCCGTGCACCGTCGGCGCCGAGGGGTGTACCGGGACGATCTCGTGGCCCAGGTCCTGCAGGTAGGCGGCCACGCCGTAGGCCGCGCGCGCGGTGTTGGTCGACAGGCCGACGAGGGCCCACCGCCCCGGGGTGCGCAGCAGTCGTTCGGCGGGGGCAAGGTCCTGGGTCACCCCCCCAGCGAACCACACGCCGCGGTTCAGCCGCGGGTCAGCAGCCGCCGGACATCAGGTCACCGTCACGCGCCAGGCGTTCCAGCACCTGAGCCGGACCCAGCTGGACGAGGTCGTGGCCGATCTCCGACCAGTGACGAGGCGCAGCGACCTGGGGCTCCTCGCGCCCTCGCAGCGAGTACGGCGTGATCGTCGTCTTGGCCGGGTGGTTCTGGGACCAGTCGATGAGTACCTTGCCGGGCCGTAGGGTGCGCTGCTGGCTGGCCACGACGAGCCCCGGGTGGGCGGCGGCCAGGGCCCTGGCCAGGTCCTTGGCGTAGGCGTTGACCTCGACGGCGCTGGTCGTCCCGCGCAGCGCCGCGTACAGCTGGAGGCCCTTGCTGCCGCTGGTCACCGGCACCACGTCGGTCAGCCCGTCCTGCCGCAGCCGGTCGGCGACGAGGTGGGCGACCCGGGCGCACTCGGCCAACCCGGCCGGGGCGCCGGGGTCCAGGTCGATGACGAGCCGGTCCGGGCGCCGCACGCCACCGCGCGGCCCGACCCGCCACTGCGGGGTGTGCAGCTCGATCGCTCCGAGGTTCGCGGCCCACACGAGCGCCGCGAGCTCGTCGATCACCGGTAGGTCCAGGACGGTGCCCTCCTCCGGGGTCCCGGGGCTGGCCGGCAGCAGGTGGTGACGTACCCAGTCCGGCGAGCCGGCCGGCAGGTTCTTCTCGATGAAGCTCGGCCCCTCGACGCCGTGCGGGAACCGCAGCCGGGTCACCGGGCGGTCGGTGAGCTGACCGAGGATCGCCGGCGCCACCCGGGTGTAGTAGTCGACCATCTCGGCCTTGGTGAAGCCGCCGGGGAAGAGCACCTTGTCCAGGTGGGTCAGGTGCACCCGCCTGCCGTCGACGTCCACCCACGTCACGGCTCCTCCCACGGGTCGACCGGGACGTCGGCGCGCAGTCCTCGCACCACCGGGTGGCGCAGGCGGCCCCCCCGGGTGCGCTGCAGGTAGACGACGTCGACCAGCACCGACGGGGCGCACCAGAACGTGCCGTCTGCGTCCACGCGGGGGACCCCGTCCAGCGGCTGCCCGGAGTCCGCGCCGGACACCGCCGTGGCAACCAGCTGCCCTGCTCGGCCCGCGAGCCCGCTGCCTGCCCGGCCGAGGTAGCGCCACGCGCCGTCGGCGTCGGGTGCGGCCAGCAGCAGAGCGCCCAACGGGCCACCGGCCCGGCGGGCCTCCGGGCGCCAGCCGACCACGGCGGCGACCCGCGTCATCCGGTGCGCGGCCTTGACCCAGTCGGGGCTGCGGCGGCCCGGCTGGTAGGTGGACGTGCGCCGCTTGGCGACGACCCCCTCCAACCCGTGCTCGAGCGTCGCCGCCCACAGGTCGTCGACGTCGAGGTAGACCGGGGAGACCTGGACGTGGTCGGGAAGGTCGAGGCGGTCCAGCACGTCCCGGCGCTCGGCCAGCGGTCGTCGGGTGAGGTTCACCCCGTACAGGGCCAGCACGTCGAAGACGACGTAGGTCGCCGGCCGCCGGGCCGCGAGCCGGGCCGCCACCGCGGCGTCGCGCACGTGCATCCGCTCCGCCAGGGCCTCGAACGACGGTGTGCCGCCCGCCATGACGACCACCTCACCGTCGAGCACCGCCCCCTGCAGGATGCTCAGGCCGGCCAGCTCGGGCCACGCGGCGGTGACCTCGCTGCCGCTGCGCGCCCGCAGACGCATCCGGGGTCCGGTCGTGTCGGTGATCACCCGCACACCGTCCCACTTGACCTCGTACCACCAGTCCGCCCCGCGTGGCAGGGCGGTCCCGTCGTGCGCTCGGGTGGCGAGCATGGGGTCCACGGGGTCATCCTGCCCTCAGGGGATGTCACGTGGCATCCCCTGCCGGCTCGTGGCCAGGGCGCGCGGGCCCTCGACCGACGCCGACACTGCGGCGCCGGACCGGTGACGAGGAGGTCGAGATGCGCGCGATCTGGAAGGGCGCTGTGGCGTTCGGGCTGGTGAACGTCCCGGTGCGGCTGTACGCGGCGACCGGGGAGCACTCGGTCGCCCTGCATCAGGTGCACGAGGCCGACGGCGGGCGGATCCACTACCGCAAGGTGTGCAGCGTCGACGGCGCCGAGGTGCCGGCGGCGGAGATCGCCAAGGGCTACGAGACGACGGACGGGCAGATGGTCGTGCTCACCGACGAGGACCTGGCGGCGATGCCGCTGTCCACCGAGCGGGAGATCGCCGTCGCGGAGTTCGTCCCGGCAGCGCAGGTCGACCCCATCATGCTCGGCAAGACCTACTACCTCGAGCCGGACGGGACGGCGGGCAAGCCGTACGCGCTGCTCCGCGAGGCGTTGCGCTCGACCGACCGGATGGCCGTCGTGACCGTGGCGTTGCGTCAGCGCGAGTCGATGGCCGTGCTGCGGGTGCGGGGCGACGTCATCTGCCTGCAGACCCTGCTCTGGCCGGACGAGATCCGCGAGGCCGACTTCCCGTTCCTCAGCTCCAGGGTGGCCGTGCGTCCCCAGGAGCTGACGATGGCGCAGTCCTTGGTCGAGCAGCTCGCGGGGGACTTCGACCCCAGCCAGTTCTCCGACTCCTACCAGGGCGCGCTCGAGGCGGTCATCGAGGCCAAGGTCTCCGCGGGCCACACCCGGGCCGCCGTGGAACGGGTCGAGGAGGGCGGCGGCGGCGAGGTGCTCGACCTGCTCGCCGCGCTGCAGCGGAGCGTTGACAAGGCGCGTCGGGACCGTGGCGAGCCCGAGCCCGCCACGACGGCCCCGGCGGCGAAGGCCCGAACGGCGAGGGCCCGAGCAGCCAAGGCTGGGGAGGCGAAGGTCCCGGCGGCGAAGGCTCCGACAGCTTCCGGCTCGACGCGGGCCAAGGCTCCCGAGCCGGCGAAGAAGCCCGCCGCCGCCGCGCGTCGTCGGGCCTCCTGAGCGGTGACGGGACCGGGACGCGCGGAGGTCGTCGAGGCCTTGCACCGGGTGGCGTTCCTGCTCGAGCGCCAGCGGGCGTCGGAGTACCGCAGCCGGGCCTACCGGACCGCGGGCGAGCGGCTGCGCGACCTCGACGAGCCCGCGTGGGACCGCCACCGGGCCGCTGGCTCCTGGCAGCAGGTCGAGGGGATCGGGTCGAGCACGGCAGCGGTCGTCGCCCAGGTCCTCGAGGGCACGGTGCCCGAGGTCCTTGGCGCCCTGGAGCGTGAGCTGGCCGATCGCCTGGCGCTCGCGAGCCCCGGTGGGGTGGCACTGCGCCGAGAGGTCCGCGGCGACTTGCATGCGCACACCGAGGCGAGCGACGGTGCGGCCACGATGACCGACATGGTGCTCACCGCGGTCGGGATGGGCCACGACTACCTGGCCGTGACGGACCACTCGCCTCGGTTGACGGTGGCCAACGGGCTCTCGCCGGCGAGGCTGGCGGCCCAGGTCGAGCAGATCGACGCGATGAACACCGTGCTGGGCCCGTTCCGGATCCTGCGCGGGATCGAGGTGGACATCCTCGACGACGGCACGCTCGACCAGCGACCGGAGCTGCTCGACCGGCTCGACGTCGTCGTCGCCTCGGTCCACTCGAAGCTGCGCCAGGACGCCGCGGCGATGACGGCGCGCCTGCTCACGGCGGTCGCTCAGCCGTGGACCGACGTGCTCGGGCACTGCACGGGCCGCAAGGTGCAGGGCCGTGAGCGTCCGCCGAGCCGGTTCGACGCCCCGGCTGTCTTCGCCGCATGCGTCGAGCAGGGGGTCGCGGTCGAGGTCAACGCCAGCCCGGACCGTCGCGACCCGCCGGACGAGCTGCTCGCGCTCGCCGCGGCCACCGGCTGCCTGTTCTCGGTGGACTCCGACGCGCATGCGCCGGGACAGCTCGACTGGTTGGTCGACGGCTGCGACCGGCTCGCGGCGGTGGGCGTCGGGGCGGAGCGGGTGGTGACGACCTGGCCGGTCGAGCGGCTCCTCGAGTGGACCGGCCGCCCTCGCTGAGCCGACCGCCGTGTGCTCGGAGCTCGCCCCAGTGCACCGTGCCGGACGTCGGACTACCCCTCGGTGAGGAACGCCTGCGTCAGGCGGTCCATCGCGTCGACGGCAGACTGCTCGCCGGTGTTGGCGGCGAGCAGCAGCACCTCATCCCGCTCGACGAGCAGGATGGCCCGGGCGTACCACAGGGTGTTGCTGCCATCGTGGGCCCAGATGGACTGGCCCTCCTCCTCGAGGCGGGACCAGCCGGCGACGTAGTCCTGGTCGCCCTCGAACAGATCCGCCGCGGTGTCGGCGTCGAGCACCGAGGAATCCTTCCCTTGGAGCCCGTCGAGCACGGCGGTGCCGAACGCCGCCCAGCCGGCCATCGTGCAGTGCACCGTGCCGGCGGGGCCGAGAGCGGCAGGGTTGTCGACGATGGGGTCGTCGTCGCCGATCACTGTGCCGTCGGCGGTGTGGCCGAGCGGCGCGCCCGGGCCGGTCGGCGCGCCGAAGCCGCAGTCCATGCCCAACGGCCGGAAGACGCGCTCGGTGATGAGCTGCTCCCACGGTGCGCTCCCGAGCCGCTCGGCAACGGTTCCGGCGAGCATGTACCCGACGTTCGCGTAGGCGAACGTGCCGGGCTCGCCGGCGGCGCCCAGCGCAGCGAGCACCGCGTCGGCGCGGGCAGCGGAGGCGTCGGTCGCAGCCCAGAGCGCTTCAAGGTCGAGCAGGTCGTCGCTCAGGCCGGCTCGGTGGCCGAGCACGTCGCGCAGGGTGACCGACGCCGTCGGCTCGACCAAGGCCGCCTCGGGGAACAGCTCGCCGAGGGAGGCGTCGAGGTCGAGGCTGCCGTCCTCGACGAACGTGCCCAGGAGCACTGCGGTCATCGCCTTCGTGTCCGAGCCGAGATGGAACGGGGCGCCGAGGCCGAGCGGTGTCGCATCGGCGTGGGAACGCTGACCGCCGACCGCGACCGTGACGGTCCGGTCGGGAGCGACGTGGGCCATGGCAAACCCGGGAACCGCTCCGTCGGCTACCGCCGCGGCGACGTCGGCATCGAGCCCGGCCTGCCATTCCCCCCCGTCGCTCGCGCGGTGCCCGGCGCCAGGCTCCGTCGACTCCACGCTGGGCGGCGACGCTTCCGTGGGCTCCGCGTCCCCATTCGTTGCGCCACACCCCGTCAGGAGCAGCGCGGCCAGCAGGACCATTCCGAGCGGACGTCGTCGCATGAGTCGATGCTCACAGCGCGCCTCAGCGCTGCCATCCCCCGAAGGTCGCGTCTTCGGTCATCCTTCTGGCGCAGTTCAGCC
>Ga0105047_10006406_pt1 | contig 19992 bp, 17 predicted proteins | sample MAT04_FD_78384 | JGI IMG/M metagenome (GOLD analysis project Ga0105047, IMG submission 78384) | Freshwater microbial communities from Lake Fryxell liftoff mats and glacier meltwater in Antarctica - MAT-04 (megahit assembly) | ecosystem: Environmental > Aquatic > Freshwater > Ice > Liftoff...
TAACCATCCAAGCGGTAGATGACCTTGAGCTGCGAAGAAGCCCGCGGTAAACAATAGTGTGTCGCCAGGCAGGAAGAAGCCGAACAAAAGACCAGATTCGGCGAAAACAATCCCGCCTATTACTAATAGCCCTGATAAGACTCCGAGGCTCTGTAAAAGCTCTTCTATATTAAAGCCATGCATGTGGAATTAGCTTAACCTATAAGTTGCCTTCCCGTCCAGCAAGAAAATTTGCTATACTATGGAGACAAATACAAGGAGAGCCCCGTGTCTGACCAGGATATTATATTAACATTGCAAACCCGTACGTCGGTGGGGAAGGCTGTTAAACAGCTTCGTCGTGAGGGCCAAATACCAGCCGTTATTCATGATCATGGCAAAGCGTCTATTCATGTTCAAGCCGATTCTGTTGCCATGCTCAAAGTTTGGAGACAAGCTGGCAAACACCACCCAGTCGAACTAAAAACTGACGGCAAAAGCTACACTGCACTTATTAAAATTGCGGAATTTGATCCTAAAAAACATCTTTTGCAGCATGTCGTCTTCAACGCCGTTAATAAGAACCAGAAAGTTGAAGCTGAGATTCCAGTTCGTCCACGTTACAACGAAGGCAACGAATCTAGCCCAGCCGAACGAGCTGGCTTTATCGTATTGAGCCAGCTTGATGCAGTAGAAGTAAAAGCTATTCCTACAAATCTGCCAGATTTCATCGAATACGATGCCGAAAAGCTAGTAGAAGTAGGCGACCACGTAACTGTAGCTGATCTAATTGTTCCAGAAGGTGTCGAGATAGAAGCCGACGTTGAACAATCTGTCGCTACCGTTTATGAGCCAAGCGCTCTAGCTGCCGCCAACGACTCCGCCGGTGGTGACGCCGAAGAGCCAACTGCCGCCGAAGAAGGCGAAGCTGGTGCAGAAGCTACAGCCGAAACAGGCGCAACTCCTGCCGAATCCAAAGACGGCGCCGAAACCTAAAAGCAAACTACTTAGCAAAACTAGGACAGCTTACTCTTCTATAAAGCCACCAGACTGGTGTGCCCATAGTTTGGCGTACGAACCATTAGCCTTCAGAAGATCTTTGTGCGAGCCTTCTTCGACTATTTTTCCATCGTCTAATACAACAATCCGATCCATTTTCTGAATCGTACTCAATCGGTGCGCGATGACTATTGCGGTTTTATTTTCCATGAGTCTCCACAAAGCATCTTGAATTAACGATTCGCTCTCGCTATCTAGTGCTGAGGTCGCCTCGTCGAGTACTAAAATTGGTGCGTTTTTAAGCATAGCTCTTGCAATAGCTATGCGTTGTCTCTGGCCACCGCTTAACTTAACACCTCGTTCACCAACCAAGGTGTCATAACCATTTGAAAGTTTGTAGATAAACTCATGAGCATGCGCTCGTTTAGCGGCTGTTATTATCGCCTCTTTATCGGCATCAAGTTTTCCATAGGCGATATTCTCTAAAATTGTCCTATGGAACAGTAGTGGTTCCTGTGGAACGTAAGCAATATTATCGTGAAGATCGTCTTGGGTAATTTTGGCTATATTCTGGCCGTCTATCAGTATTTTACCACCATTTATATCAGAAAATCGCAGTAGTATTCTGGTTAAAGTTGTTTTCCCTGATCCGGAGTGTCCAACTAATCCGATTTTCTGGCCAGATTTAATACTGAGATTAAAGTTTGTGAACAAATCAGACGATGATCCATCATGCATAAAAGCTACTTTTTTGAGCTCAATCGCACCTTTATTGATGCGGACAGTTTCTGGATGTAAAGAATCTTGTATCTGGGGTTGGTGCTCGAGAATCTTAATCATATCTTTGGCGTCACCCAATGAACGATTATAATTACGCAAACTGCTGTTACTAAAGTCGAACAAACGGTTTACGATGTTTGCCGTATAGCTAACAATTAAAAATACTGTACCAATATTGGCACCCAATAGAACAACCCCAACTACAGCCATTACTAATGACGCGGCTGAAATAGAATTAGTAACCGAAGTGAAATAAAGTAGTTGTCTTTGAGAAGCCCCCATTAATGTCAATAAACGATTCCGGGTTTCGGTCGTGGCACTAGCAAAACGTTGATTCTCAAAATTAAAGCGAGCAAAGCTCTTTATTGTCATGACATTAGTTATAGCGTCTGCCAAGTAACCTGTTTGTTTGCTCTCAGCCATAGCATGTGCGGCGCTATATTCACGAACCCGGCGCGTTACAAAGAACGCGCTGATAAGGTAGATAACCGCAAAAACGATTAACAGTAGCGCGAATAATGGTGCTTTTGTAGATAGAATAATCACCATAAAAATAATACTGACTATCATCGGCAAAGTTTGAAAAGTTGTGGTGTCGGCAATTCGGACATAAGATCCAATCAACTTATTTGTTTGAGACACCAGTGAACCGCCAAAATTATTGGCATGAAAATCGGCACTCTGACTAGTAAGGTGTTTAAAGACTTTTTGAGCCAAATCTTGTTGCACTTTTCCTTCAAGTCTCCAAACGCAGCCATCAATAATACGCCAAATGATAACGTTGGCGATAAATAGCAAGGCTGCGTACAAAATAAGTGAACTTCCAAAACTTCCCCATACATCATTGGGGACATAGTCTTGCTGGCTTAAGCGTTGCAGGACATCAGCTACAATTAGAGGTGGCAAAACTGCATTTGCAAGCACTGCAAAAGGAATGCATATCAGTATGGTGCCCGTTAATTTGGGGTATCTCCAGGCAGCACGCCAATAGAAGGTTAGTATTTTTAGAGCGTCGTAGTTTTTATTCATAACGTACTGCCTCCAGCAGTCGGTTGGTGTTATTGGGGTTAATTTGTGTAGAAAGCTTATATAAACAGAGAATTAGCATGACCCGAAGGCGGTAATTGTAGCTGTTATTTGAGCTGATGTAAACATTTTGTGCCGCCTCCTGGTTAAATTACTAGTTTATGCTAGCAACATTGCTAAAGAATGGTATTAATCTTATACTAATGTCGATAACTTTGCAAATTTTTAAACATAACAATATTTTTGTTGTGTATTTAGGTGCCAGATGGAAGAAATTAAATTTAATAATCCAGAAGATGATGATTCTGAGACGAAAAACAAGAAAGAGTCATCATCTAAAAAAATTCGTAAAGCTGCTGCCAGTATCGGCGCCTTTCTGATGGGGAAAAATAATCAGGAAGATGAGTCTAATCCCAATCCGGAAAAATCTAAAAGACAAAATGCAGAAAACGAAGCGACAGAACAATCGATCGAGAATTTAAAAAATGAAGAAATGCTTATGGCAGAACGGGCAATCGTTTACGATAGCTTAGCCAAAAATCAAGAAAATGCGAAGTTTGACCCAAATAATGCAGTATCTCAGTCGCCGAGTTATGTGGCTGTCAATAACTTCCGTCAAAAGATTATTGAAGCCAATCAGACAGCCGAGGAGGCTTTTAGGCAAACTATTGAAGCGATTTCTGGCGCAGAAACCCAGCCTGCCATATATGAAGCGAGTGGTGAATTTATAGATCAAGCAGCAGAGATTACCACGACAATTGTGATGCCAGTAAAATCAGATGAGATGCTAGTTGGCCCTACGTATGCAATAAAAATTAAGACCGAAGCAGAGCACGCTAAAGAATACCCTTGGCAGGTGTATTATAATGGAGTACTAGGAACTCTCGAAGATCGCAAAGCCAGAAAAGAAGAAGGACAATTTGGTGGCACACTTGATTATTTGATTGGCCGTCGTAGAGGGCGTATCAAATCCGAAAAGAAGTTGTTGCCAGTCCAAAAAAAGCTTGAAAAGCAGCTTAAAGCACTTCGTAAAGACATTATCCAGAAAGAGAATATTATTCGTAACACTGCCGCCGAACAAAACAACTCCGAAAGCTCACTAAGAGTAGACGGCAATTCAGAGCAGGATAATAGTAGCCAGCGGCGTGTCGTTGAGGCTAATCAACTTCATGGGAAATTGCCTCCTGAACGGATCGGGCAAGTGGTAATGAACTCCGAGTCAACAGTCAAGAAAAATACCGAGAAAATATCCTCCCCGGCTACTGAGAATGTCGAGACGCTAAGTAGGGCCGATTTGCTAGAACTAAGTGGCAAGATTGTTATAGAAGGCAGCACTTTGCGCCAAGCATACGAAACACGACTTATCAGCGAAAAAGGTTTGAGGCGATTGGTGGCGGAGCATTTACGCGGTGGCGATATACACAAAGCTTTGCGTAGGGAATTCGTAGAAAAAGAGATTGATTTTGAGCGCGACCCAATACTACGAGACAAAGATCGCCAGTCTACGCACAGGAGTGATAATGCTAATGATAGTGTCGCGCTGAAGAGCCTACTACTCAAATTAGATATCAATGCCAAGCAAGAAGAAAACGCCGAGCTTGAAGTTATGCGCGCCAGGTCGGAATATCAATTAAAAGAGGCAAAAAGTCAGCAAAAGAAACGTAATCTAGCTGATGGTTCAATGGCAGCAACCATAATCGTGCTGATCGTTTTAGTGCTTATGCTAGCCCTAACGCGTAACTGACCGTTATAATAAAACCATGCAGAAAATCATCTTATATTATAAATTTGTACCGATAGCTGATCCGGAAGCAATTCGTTTATGGCAAAGGGCTTTGTGCGAAAAACTGAATTTAAAAGGCCGCATTTTAATTGCCGAGCACGGCATTAATGGCACGTTGGGCGGCGACATCACAGACCTTAAAGCCTACATTAAAGAAACTAAAGGTTATTTAGCGTTTAAGGGTACGACTTTTAAGTGGAGCGACGGCGGCCAAAAAGATTTTCCTAAGTTGAGCGTTAAAGTCCGTTCCGAAATAGTTACATTTGGCGCCCCAGATAAAATAGAGGTAGACAGTAATGGAATTGTTGGCGGCGGCCAACACCTCAAGCCAGAAAAAGTTCATGAACTAGTTAAAGAACGCGGCCAAGATGTTATATTTTTTGATGGCCGCAATACCTACGAAGCTAACGTCGGAAGGTTTAAGAATGCTATCGTACCGGCTGTGCAAAATACTCGTGATTTTGCTAAAGAACTCGATAATCCCAAGTATGATGACATCAAAGACAAACCAATTGTTACCTATTGCACCGGTGGTGTGCGCTGTGAAGTACTAAGTATGCTTATGAAAAAACGTGGTTTTAAAGAGGTGTATCAAATAGACGGAGGTATCCAAAAGTACGGTGAAATTTATGGAGACGAAGGCTTATGGGAAGGTTCGCTGTATGTATTTGATGCACGAATGGGTAAAAAATTTACCGATAAAGCCAAGGATATTGGCGAGTGCGTTCATTGCAATGGCAAAACCAGTAATTACGAAAATTGCGCCAACAAAGCTTGCAACAAACTTGTGCTTATTTGTGATAATTGCCATCGGCAGACGCTGTGTTCTGAGTGTATCGATCTACTCGCTATTGTCTAATCGCTCTAAAAGTTATACAATAAGTGTATGGTTAAGAGTCCTGAAAACGATAACAATATTGAGACAGCACAGCTTGCTGCTTCAGTGTTGGGTAGCGCAATTGAACATGCCTCTACTCCTAAAGATAGAGCTGCGGTAATTAATGTTGTTGGTGAAGTTCTCGATTCCACTGGTGTTCACGTTAATGACACACAGCTTCCTATCGAACAACGCAAAGGCGTCAAAACACAACGAACGCGTAGCGAAGTGATAAATGATCTTGTCGTGGCGCGCCAAGCATCATCACAAGGGGCTCCCGTAAACGCAGTCATGAACGCGATAAGACTAGCGAGAGAGAAGAAAGCTAAAGAAACCTAAACAGTGAATAAAAAGCTAGTCATTAAATTAGCAGAGCTACCCAAATTGCCGGGTGTATATTTTCATAAAGACAAAAATGGCGAAATTATTTATGTCGGTAAGGCGGCGGTTTTGCGCAACCGTGTGCGTCAGTATTTTCAGGTAAGCAGAGGGCGTGACCCTAAAACCTTGGCTTTAGTTGCTGAAATAGAAGATCTAGACTGGATGGTGGTAGAGAGCGAGATTGAAGCCTTATTCTTAGAAGCTGAGATGGTTCGCCGCTATATGCCACGCTACAACATTTTATTGCGCGACGATAAAGCCATGAGCTACATCCGGATTGATTATGATAGTGATTACCCTACTGTAAGTACCACTCGCCGGCCGCTTGATGATGGCGCGCGCTATTTCGGTCCTTATTTTAGTACTGTTGCAGTGCGCGAAGCATTAAAGTATTTACGCCGAGCGTTCCCCTATGCTACTCGCAAAATTGCAGGCCAAAAAAGAGCTAGCCTGCATTATCATTTGGGTCTGGATCCAGGACTCGAAGAGGGACGTACTAGCCTAGAAGACTATCGGACAAATTTACGAAAGCTGATTGCGGTAATAGAAGGTAAACGCAAAACCATAGAGCACGACCTGGAGAGCGACATGAAACGGGCTGCCAAAACTAAAGATTACGAGCTTGCAGCCAAATATCGTAACCAACTTTTCGCACTACACGGCTTTAATAAACAAATTATATTTAGCGATAAAGAGTTTTTAGATATCAGTAAAGACCACGCACTTAACGAATTGGTTAACTTGTTAAGTATGGAAGATTTCCCAAGAAGAATCGAAGGTTACGATATCAGCCACATGCAAGGCACCGATGTCGTAGCAAGCATGGTTGTCTTTACTAACGGCGTTAGCGACAAAGCCCAATACCGAAAATTTAAGACCAAAATCAATCATAACAATGATTTTTACAATATGAACGAAACACTTAAACGACGCTTGAGCGATAAAAATCGTAAAGCCTGGGGCATGCCCAGCTTAGTTTTAATCGACGGCGGTAAAGGCCAGCTGGACGCAGCCATAAAAGCAAGGGATGAACAGGGCTGCGACAAAATTCCTTTCATTGGGCTTGCGAAACGCGAAGAGCAGATAGTTATTCAAAAGGGCAAATCCAATGTGGTAGTTAATGAACAAGAACTGCACAAACTTGGAGGCTTTGTGACTGAAAGCGACGATTTTATTTTAATTAATGTGCCGCACAACACTAATTTAGTAAAATTGTTGCAACGAATACGTGATGAATCCCATCGTTTCGCGGTTAGCTACCACAGCGTGCTCAAACAAAATCGTCAAATTAGCAGCAAGCTTGATGGCATTCCGGGAATTGGTCCGGCCACTCGTAAAAAACTCCTCAAAACCTTCGGCAGTGTAAAGGGGATAAGCCAAGCTCCAGAAGTAGATTTAGTAAAAAGTGTTGGTCTTACTAAAGCACAAGCACTCAAACGCCATCTAATTTAATCTAAGTGCCATGACGCCGTATGAATTATTTGTACTTGGCAGGTTTGCTATACTATAAGACTGATTATGGAGTTTATAGCAGAATCTCGGTTCACGAGTGACTTTTTTGCCGGCAATCGACGGCGCCTAAGAGAGTTATTTACCGGTAAAGCACCAATAGTGATTACAGCTAATGGTTTATTGCAACGTGGAGGCGATAGCAGCTATAAGTTCGCCCAAGACGCTAATTTTTGGTATTTAACCGGTATTGACGAGCCAGATATCGTATTGGTTATAGACCGGGAAAAAGAATACCTGATAGTGCCCGAACGTACAGAAAGCCGCATCGCCTTTGATGGAGCGATCGCTGAGGATGAATTAAGTCGCCGATCGGGAGTACGGACTGTTTACGGTGATAAAGCTGGCTGGGAACAGCTAATGGGTAGATTAAAAAAAGTTAAGCACGTGGCAACCTTAGCGCCGCCGCCAGCTTACATTGATGCTTATGGTTTATATACCAATCCAGCACGTGCGTCATTAGCAAAACGTTTAAAAGTCAACAATCCTGAGCTTGAACTATTAGACCTAGCACCACATCTAGGTCGTTTGCGAATAATAAAACAAGCCATCGAAATTGAAACTATCCAGGCGGCTATCGACATCACTAGCAAGACAATTAAACAGGCGCTTCAGACAAAAAAGCTAGGTAAGTATACTCATGAATATCAATTAGAAGCTGAAATAAGCCGTGGTTTTCGCAGTCATGGCGCGACCGGACATGGGTTTGATCCGATTGTAGCTAGTGGTGAACGTGCTTGCGTACTACATAACGTGGCTAATAACGGCCCGTTTGCGGCTGACGAACTTGTAGTTGTCGATGTGGGCGCCGAAATCGAACATTATTCGGCTGATATTACACGAACTATCGCTATTGGAAACGCCAGCAGACGGCAACAAAGCGTCCATGCCGCTGTCTTAGAAGTACAATCTTATGCTATTGATCTATTAAAGCCTGGCACTCTCATGAAAGATTATGAGCAACAAATTGAACATTTTATGGGCGAGAAACTGCGAGAGCTAGGACTGATTAAAACGATTAGTCATGAAAACGTCCGAGCTTATTACCCGCATGCCACATCTCATTTTCTTGGCCTGAACGTTCATGATGTCGGGGACTATGACCGACCTCTCGAACCAGACACGGTATTAACGGTTGAGCCGGGTATTTATATTCCTCAGGAAGGTATTGGCGTAAGGATTGAAGACGATATTTTGATAACCTTTAAAGGCAATAAAGTGCTTAGTGGTAAATTGCCACGCGAACTGACTTTATAAGCCGGATATTAAACATAAAAGGTATAATAAAAACTATGAATCGACCACTTATGCGCCTGTTAACTAGATGGCTGGTATGTAGTTTGGGATTATGGATTGCCGCTAGCTTTTTGAGCTCAAGCATTCGGTATGATGATGGCCTGGGTATTATTGTGGCTGGGTTTATTCTGGCAGTTGTTAATTTGATTATTAAGCCGGTGCTGGTTATCTTTTCATTGCCATTTTTGATCTTTACCCTCGGCTTATTCATGATAATCATCAATGGTTTTACGGTTTTCTTAGTCAGTAAATTATACTCACCCCTGGAAATCACTAATTTCTGGGCGGCAGTCTTTGCCGGAATGGTCATAGGTTTGGTAAACTATCTAGTAGCGACTATTTTAGACGTGGAAGGCAAGAAAACATGAGCATTTATAATTATATTACAATCTTCTCAATGGTACTGATGACCTTTTTGATTTTGATTCAAACGCGTGGTGCCAGCCTGGGTGCTGGTTTAGGTGGTGGTGGCGAAGTTAATACTACCCGTCGAGGAACCGATAAAACTATTTTTCAGATTACGATTGTCACGGCTTTGGTATTTACCTTATCCTTGATTCTTAGTGTTGTAATAGGTTAAGCGGGAGTTTAGTTAAAGCTTAATGCGATTACGACTTATAAAACTACGTTTCCGGCGCCGGTTTCGCAAGAGCCAGCAGCAGGTAGAAGACTTCAGTCTGCATGCCGAAAAGCAGATAGAACGCCATTTCTTTAAACGTTTTGAACGATTGACGTCTGTAAAAAGGTTTGTGGCGGGTTGGCTGACTTTGGTGGTGTTACTGATAGCCGGGCTAGTTGTGCAAAATATATTGCTTAGTGGCTATTTTCAGACGCTTAAACCCGTGCCAGGTGGCATTTACGCCGAAGGTTTACACGGAACTTTTAGCACGGCTAATCCTCTGTACGCCACAAATAATGTCGACACCGTAGTTGCTCGTCTGGTATTTGCGGGATTATTTACCTATGATGACAAAAACAACTTAGTGGGTGATCTTGCCCAAAGCTACACCGTTGAAGAAAAGGGCGCCACCTATACTGTCAAGCTGAAATCGAATTTAAAATGGCAAGATGGCACACCCTTAACCAGCGCTGATGTGCAGTTTACTTACCAAACGATTCAGAATCCAGACGCCCGCTCACCATTGCAAAGTAGCTGGCAAGGCATCGAAGTAACCGCTCCCGACGATCAAACGGTAATTTTTAAACTGGCAGACCCCTTGGCTTCTTTTCCGTACAACATGACAAATGGGATTGTGCCGAAGCATCTTTTGAAAGATGTGCCAGTAGCTGATTTGCGTACCATTGATTTTAATACTATCAATCCAATTGGCGCCGGTCCTTTCGCTTGGCAGACAATACAGGTTACTGGTGATGATCCGACAAACGCCGAGGAGCAAATTGACTTGGTGCCTTTCACCGATTATCACGGTGGTAAGCCGAAACTACAGCGTTTCGTGGTGCATGCCTATGCCGACCTCGATAAAATGACTAAAGATTTTAAAAATAAGAAGCTAAATGGCGCCACAGATTTAGAAAAAGCATTGCCAGAGCTCCAAAATAAAGCCGGTGTCGAGATCCACAACTATATACTGAGCGCATCAACTATGGTTTTCTTTAAAACTACAGCTGGGATTCTAAGCGACGTAAAAGTCCGGCAAGCTTTAGTGTCTGCATCGGATGTGCCTAATATTGCCTCCAAGCTCGGTTACCCTACGCGTTTGGTGCGCGAGCCGCTACTAAAAGGCCAGCTGGCCTACAACAACAAATACCAACAGGCCGCCTTTGATTTAGTTGCCGCCCAAACTTTACTTGCAAGTGATGGTTGGGTTAAGGGCGAAGATGGCATATTGCGTAAGGGCGAGCAAAGACTGAGTTTTAATTTGGCAGTTGCTGATACTCCAGAATATCGAGCGGTAACTCTTGCTCTACAAAAACAATGGAAAAAACTCGGCGCCGAAGTACAGTTACGCTATCTAAATTCAGCAGATTTTCAGAACACACTTTCTGGCCACACCTATGATGCGATCTTGCACGGCATTTCGATTGGCGTTGATCCCGATGTTTTCGTGTACTGGGATAGTTCGCAGGCTGATGTGCGAGCCGCCAACCGTCTGAACCTATCAGAGTATAAAAATAGCACCGCCGACGCCGCTTTAGAAGCCGGACGAACCAGGACGTTGCCAGCACTTCGTGTTATTAAATATGAACCTTTCCTAAGGGTTTGGCAGACTGACGCCCCTGCTCTTGGCTTGTATCAACCTCGAATGTTGTATATGACTAATGGCTCTGTTGCCGGGCTCGACGAGCACGTGATAAATGCTTCGACCGACCGCTTCAATAACGTGCAAAACTGGCAGATCCGCCAAGCTAAAGTCACCAATTAGCTCTATATTTGAGTTTTACATCTAAAACAGCTAAGATTAATTGCGATTCTTTATCGCAGATCGCGGATGTGGCGGAATTGGTAGACGCGCTAGCTTCAGGAGCTAGTGGGCTTCGGCCCTTGGAGGTTCAAGTCCTCTCATCCGCACCAATAAATATCTTGGCATTTTGCTAAGATATTTTTAATTTCATAAAATTGGCAATAAATTGTCCACATAAGCATATCGTTAACCGTAAGCAGCGACACCTAGTTTGTGCTATCATAGCTTCTAGATATTGAGACTAAGTACTACGGAGATGAAGCCAATTCTATGAGCAAAGTTGCGCATTACTTACAAGAGCATTTAGTGGGTGAAGTTATGACGGGCACCGATGCGCGCCGTTATTTCGCGACCGATGCTAGCATTTTTCAATTAGCGCCGACACTGGTGGTTTATCCACGCAACGAAAATGATGTTCGTAAAACCGCTCGTTTTAGCTGGCAATTAGCCGAACGCGGTCGGGTCATTCCACTTACTGCCCGTGGTTCTGGTACGGACCAGACTGGCGCGGCATTGGGTAGCGGTATAATGGTGGTTTTTCCGGCTCACATGAATCGCATTTTGGAGCTTGATTTAAAGGGTGGATCAGTGACCGTCGAAGCCGGCATCAATTACGGCAAATTGCAGCAAACCCTGCATACTCACGGCAAGTTTCTGCCGCCTTATCCGGCATCTCTTGAGTATTCAACTATTGGTGGCGCCGTAGCTAACAATGCTAGCGGCGAGAAGTCGGTAAAATATGGCGATACCAGGGCTTGCGTACGCGGTTTACGTGTAGTTTTAGCGAATGGTGAAGTTATTGAAACTGCCCGCATAAGCAAACGTGAACTTAGTAAAAAATTAGGTCTAGCGACTTTTGAGGGCGAAGTTTATCGTTCCATAGATACACTCATTGAAGAGCATCGAGAATTAATTGATTCTATGCAAAGTATGGTTAGTAAAAACAATGCTGGCTATGATCTGATAGATGTAAAACGTAAAGACGGCAGTTTTGACCTTACGCCATTATTTGTTGGATCTCAGGGTACATTAGGTATCGTTACCGAAGTAGTCTTGGCTATGGCGGAACACAATCCTCAGACCACACTTATGCTTAGCACATACGACAGCTTAGAGCAGGCGCATGCGGCTGTACTTGAGCTGAAAAGCTTATCTGATCTACCGAGCATGATTGAGCTTATTAACGGTAGTCTTCTAGAAATCGTTAATGCTCAAAATCCAAATCAGCTTAAAAATGTTATCGAACAACCTTTCCCTACAATAGTGTTACTGGTGGAGTTCGATAATACCGATCGACTGTTAAGAAAACAGGTTAAACGAGCGCAAAAAATCTTTGAAAAATATGCCAGCAGTTTGCAAACAGCCACTGATCCTGAGCAACAGCAAGACTTCTGGAAGCTACGCCAAGCCTCGAGTGCCGTCATCGCTCATAATGAGGGTCAAACCAAGGCTGTGCCTGTTATTGACGACGGTGCTGTGCCACAAGAAGAATTACGTGCACACCTGGAAGGCATTAACCAAATCTTAACTAAAGCCAACTTGCAGCCAACTGTTTGGGGTCATGCCGGTGATGGCAGTTTGCATGTGCAACCAAAGCTTAACTTGAGCCAAGTAGGTGATCGCCAGAAGGCATTTCGTTTGATGGACGAGTACTACAAGCTGGTGATGAGTTTGGGCGGCACAATTAGCTCTGAGTCTGGCGACGGCCGTTTGCACGCGCCATATCTTGAGGCACAACTAGGAGTCGAAGTGTACGCGCTGCTAAATAAAGTAAAACAAATCTTTGATCCGTACGGCACACTTAACCCAGGCGTCAAGTTTGGCAGTTCTATGGACGATATTAAGGCACTGGTGCGCCAAGATTACGGCCTCGATCATTTGTACGATCATTTGCCACGTAGCTAAAACATATTTTACAGCTAAGCTAGGCTTGAAATTTTAGCTCAAAACAGATAATATGACATGGTTATTTACGCGGACGTGGCGGAATGGCAGACGCGCTACCTTGAGGTGGTAGTGAGGCAACTCGTGGAGGTTCAAGTCCTCTCGTCCGCACCAAACGTGGTATAGTGGTTTCACTAATGACGCTTCGCTTGTGTCTACAAAAACGTCCACTGGACATTTTTGGGTGATTAGCTCAGTTGGCTAGAGCACCTCGTTTACACCGAGGGGGTCGGGGGTTCGAATCCCTCATCACCCACCACATAAAGAGTCCCATAACTGGGACTTTTTTATTTGAAAGAATTCGTGAGGCGCCAGTTGAGCGACGGTTTATGTATCGCTTGGCCAGTAATAACCGGACTCTTAAAGACTTGTTTGGCAATAACTACTTCGGCAGAGCCAACATTTGTGTCAAGTTGCGCAGGGGATGACAGGCTATTCATATTTGCGGTGAGCGATAATTGTTGGCTAGGCCAAACAACAGCCGTAATATCTTTTTGTAGCATTGCGCTGGTAATTTCACCCCAAGCTGTAGTATACCCGCCAACGATTTGACCTTTTTTGGCTACGGTTTTTAGCTGGAATTGGCCGGCAGCACTATTTAGGAGTGGTACTGAATCGAGCATAGATTTTTCGAGATTATCTGCGCCCAAAACTGCAGTTATAACGTTAATTTCTTTGCCATTTACGACGCGTTTGGCGGAAGTCAGGAAACAGCCGCCTGCCTCATCAGTGTTACCGGTTTTAATGCCGTTTATACCGTCTCTGCCTAGCAGCCCGTTAACGTTATAAATCGTGCCGGCGACAGGGATTACCGCTTGTTTTTGATTAATTATCTCGGCTATCACAGGATTGAACAAGGCAGCTTGGCCCAGTAATATCAAGTCGCTGGCAGTGCTAATTGTATTCGGCGAGAAACCGCTGGCATCGGCAATCGTAGTATTCTTCATGCCTAAGGTTTTAACGTAATTGTTGGCGAAGGTAACGTAGTTGGCGAGCGATCCAAATGCCCAAATAGCTGTTGTGTCGGCCACATTATTGGCGGACGGCAACAAGATGGCTTGCATCGCCTGGTATAGGCTTAATTTTTGGCCGGCTTGGACTTTTACTAAAGAGCCGTCTTTTGCGAAATACTCATTGAAAATAGCTTCATCGGCTTGAGTAATGGTGATTACCGGACCTTGTTCGCCCATCGTCAACGGTTTTTTCTTAATGATCGATAATGCAGTTATGATCTTGGCAACGCTGGCAATAGGCACTGGTTTTTGTTCGCCATTGGTTTCTAGAATGCCGTAATTGACAGCCCCGACAGCTGCTTGGCCATAGTTCGGCCAAGCTAGGGAACTTATGCTCGATGTCGATAGTAGAGGGGTGAGTTTTTGGGCGTTCGCCTGTGGTAGAGGTCTTGTCAGCTGAAATGCCGTGAATAAGCTGCCCACCAGAACCAAGACTAGGAATAACGATAAGAAACGGCCAGCAAAAACTTTTTTATGTTTGGACATAATCGTATTATAACTGGTTATAAGCTGCTATAATAGAAGGACAACTAAAGGAGTAACAATGACACTAATTATCATCATCGTTGTAGCAGTACTTATCATTGCTATCTTGGCAGCTATGTACAATGGCCTGGTTCGTTTGAATGTCCGTGCCGAAGAAGCCTGGAGCGACATCACCGTCCAACTCAAGCGCCGTTACGACCTTATACCTAATCTCGTAAATACAGTTAAGGGTTACGCTACACACGAACGAGGCGTATTCGAAGATGTTACTAAGGCACGTAGCCAAGCTATGAACGCTCAAGGTGTCGAGGAAACTGCCAAAGCTGATAATGTTTTCCAGGAAACACTTAAAAGTTTGTTTGCTGTAGCCGAAGCTTACCCAGACCTTAAAGCTTCACAAAACTTTCAACAATTACAGGCTGAAATCACTGATACAGAAGATAAAATTCAGGCAGCCCGCCGATTTTATAACGGTGTGGTGCGCGACTTCAATACCAAGCGCCAAACTATTCCAACCAGCTTCTTTGCTTCAATTCTTGGATTTAACAAGGATAAAGTGTTCTTCGAGCTTGATGATGCCCAAACAGTGGCCGTTGCTGAACCTGTTGACGTTAAGTTCTAGTTTTACTCATTGAAGAGAAAGGTTAGTTACTGATGTATAGCAATATTGCCGCTAACAAGCGTAAAACAATCTTTATCATGTTTGTTTTTATAGCTTTTGTTTCACTGATACTGTGGGTTTTTAGCCAGTACCTTGGTGGTAGTCACGCGGTATTTTATGGCGGAATGATTGGCGCGCTAGTGTATGTTATTTTTTCTTACTACGCTGGTTCAAAAATGGCTTTGGCAGTTAATCGCGCCAAGGAGATCCAGAAACGTGACAATCCTAGATTGTGGCGTGCTGTAGAAAACTTGAGCATCACCGAAGGGCTGCCAATGCCCAGAGTATATATAATTGAAGACCCAGCTCTCAATGCCTTTGCGACTGGCCGTAGCCCTAGTAATGCTGCAGTTACTGTAACTACTGGTTTGCTCGACACACTGGATGATAACGAACTAGAAGGTGTGCTGGCCCACGAGCTAGGCCATATCAAAAACTACGATATAAGGGTAAGCATGATCGCTTTTGCTTTAACAGCTGTCATCTCCCTACTTGCCGATGTTATTCTGCACATGACTTGGTTCCGCAGCACTGACAATAATAGTTCTAATAACAACCAAGTATTTCTGATCTTGGGGATCGTAGCGGCTATTTTGGCACCTATTATCGCCACCATGATCCAACTGGCTATTTCTAGGCAGCGCGAATACTTGGCCGACGCCACTGGTGCGCTGGCAACACGTTACCCCGACGGGCTTATTGGTGCACTCACCAAGATTAGCCAATCATCCAGCACCATGAAGCACCAGAACAGCTCTACAGCCCATCTGTTCTTTGCTAACCCATTAAAGGGCAAGGGAATTGCCAATTTGTTTAGCACGCACCCGCCAATCGCTGATCGTATTGCTCGCTTGGAAGCTTCTAAGGGTCGATCCTAAAAGCTGGGTTTAGACAAATAACTCTTCTATAATGTAGCTATGGCAAAAAAAATCACATCGTCCGTCTCGAAGCCCAAAGTTAAGTCAAAATCAAAACCGCCTGAAACTGCAAAGACGCTCATTCGTTTGCCAAATGTTTTTAAGATTACCCAAGCTGCTGCAAATCTGCTTTGGTCCCATAAGAAGTTGTTTGTTGGCATCGCAGTTATTAACGGATTATTAAATCTTATATTGGTGCGAGGTTTATCTAGCCCTGATCTTGCTAGCAGTGTTGGGGGGAATAGCTTTTCTTCTGGCTTAAACGGATTCTTAACCTTAGTAGGCTCTACTGGTGGCGCGTCTGACGCCAGCCAGAGTTCATATCAATTCGTAATAATGGTTATTGGTAGCCTGGCAATAATTTGGGCTTTGCGCCAAGTTTTGGCAGGATCCGAAATCCGCATCAGAGATGCATATTATAAAGGTATGTATCCTCTAATCCCATTTATGTTGGTCTTGATTGTGATTGGGCTTCAGCTGCTGCCTTTGCTGGCTGGGTCAACGCTTTATAGCTTAGTGATTGCCAACGGGATTGCCGTAAGCCTAATAGAAAAAGTTTTGTGGGCAGTTTTATTTGCTGGCTTGGCGGCCATAAGTTTTTATATGGTTATATCATCGCTATTTGCATTATATATTTCTACTTTACCAGACATGACGCCGCTAAAAGCTTTGCGTTCGGCTCGCCAGCTGGTTAAGCGTCGTCGCTGGACAGTGCTGCGTAAAGTTCTATTTTTGCCGCTGTTGATATTGGTTCTAGGGGCTTTGATTATAATACCTACTATTGTTATTGCCGCACCATTAGCCGCTTGGATTTTCTTTGCCTTAAACGCCTTAGGCTTAGTAGCAGGACATGCTTATATGTATGTCCTGTACAGGGAACTGATCAATGAATAAACAACAATCACTTGAACGAGTAGAGAAGTTACGAGAGCTCATCAATGATTACCGTTATCACTACCATGTCCTGGATGAATCAATTATGAGCGAAGCCGCCGCCGATAGCCTAAAGCATGAGCTCACACAACTAGAAACCGAGTACCCAGAGCTCGTAACTAGCGATTCACCTTCGCAACGAGTGGCCGGTGCACCATTGCCGGGTTTTACGCAAGTGCAGCACAGTGGTCGGATGCTGAGTTTGAATGATGTTTTTGATGGAACAGAGTTGGTTGCCTGGGAAGAGCGAATTAATAAGTTGCTGCCGACTAATTCGAAGTTAGAATACTTTGCTGATATTAAAATGGATGGCTTAGCCTGCGCCTTGGTTTACCAAGATGGCATTCTTCAGAAGGGAATTACTCGTGGTGATGGCTTTGTGGGCGAGGATGTCACTGCCAATATTCGTACGATTGATTCTATTCCGCTAAAGTTACGCACCAGTAAAGGATTGGAGATTTTTCGTCATGGCCGCACCGAAGTCCGTGGCGAGATCGTGATGTATAAACAAGATTTTGCCGAACTCAACAAGCGTCGCCAAGCCGAAGGCAAGCCGTTGTTCGCTAACCCGCGTAACACAGCTGCTGGCACCATCCGCCAGCTCGATCCACAGTTGGTTGCCGAACGAACTTTGTACTTCCGGGCATACGATCTGCAACGTGATGTAACTAGCGAAATTCCAACTTATCAATTTGCCTACAAAACTATGAGAGGTTTAGGCTTTTTGGCAAATAAGCAGGCAAAATTATTGAGTTCTACAAAAGAAGTGCTGCAATACGCTGAACTTTGGGAAGAAAAGCGCCAAACGTTGCCTTTTAATACCGATGGACTAGTCGTAAAGGTTAATGATCGGGGTTTGTATAGAAGATTGGGCGTGGTAGGTAAAGCCCCACGAGCCGCCGTAGCTTATAAGTATGCTGCCGAACAGGCCACCACTAAGGTAAAGGATATATTTGTATCAATTGGGCGCACAGGCGCAGCTACTCCTGTAGCAATGCTAGAAGCCGTGGTAATTGCCGGCAGTACCGTCCAAATGGCTACTCTTCACAACGAGAGCGAAGTAGCCCGCAAAGATATCCGGGTTGGCGACACTGTCATCGTCCATAAAGCCGGTGATATTATCCCAGAAGTGGTTGAGCCGCTCGTAAAGTTGCGTGATGGCAGCGAAAAGCCATTTAAGATGCCATCGCATTGCCCAGAATGTAATACTAAGCTTGTTAAGTATAAGGTGGCTGATGCAGTTTGGCGCTGTCCTAACGAGTCCTGTCCATCACGAGCCTGGAAGAGAATTGAGCATTTCGCCAGTAAATCCTCTCTGGATATTGAAGGCTTGGGCGAAAAAAATGTCATCGCGCTTTTGCAGTCTGAGCTTATCAATGATCCAGCCGATATTTATACTTTAGACGTAAATACGGTTTTGCAACTTGACCGTTTCGCTGAAATATCCGCCAACAAGTTAGTTTCTGCCATCCAAGCTAAGAAACAACCATCCTTGGCTCGCTTTATATATGGCTTAGGAATTCGGCATGTCGGTACTCAGACTGCTATCGATCTGGCTAATAACTTTCGCACACTCCAGACACTGTCAGTCGCTACGATCGACGAGCTGAGTAAAGTTGAGGGTATCGGAGAAGTTGTCGCTGAATCAGTCGTGGAGTGGTTTAGTGAGCCTAGAAACAGTAAATTATTAGCTAAGTTTTACGAATATGGAGTTAAGCCACTTAATGTAAAACAGGTCGGCGGTCCATTAAGCGGCCAAAACTTTGTAGTTACTGGCACGCTAGGTACCTTGGGCCGCGAAGAAGCCGCCGAAAAGATCCGGGCGCTTGGCGGTACATTTCAGTCCAGCCTAGGCAAAGATACCGACTATCTGGTTGTGGGCCACAATGTGGGCGTTGCAAAGCTGGCTAAAGCCAACAAACTTGGGACTAATCAGATAGACGAAGCTGGGCTTCTAAAGCTTTTGAATACTTGACTTATACCGTGAAAACGTTATGCTTAAGGTAATTCGTGCGTCCAAGCGGCGCGTGAAACAAAAATTTTTCCAAAAAAAAATATACTCGCCGCAGGGTGGGCACGCACGAAAAAAGTCGCCGTATACAACCGGCGACTTTTAATATCACCCTTAATTTGGTAGACTTTAATCTGTTAACAAGGGGATGTAGCTCAGTTGGCTAGAGCGCTTGCATGGCATGCAAGAGGTCCAGGGTTCGAGTCCCTGTATCTCCACCACATTTGGGAGACAATACTTATGACGCTTAGTGATTACCAGAAACAGATTGATGACAATGTTCAGCAGTTCGCCAAGCCTTACTGGCATCCGCTGAGTCAGCTAGCACGTTTAAGCGAAGAGGTTGGGGAAGTTTCACGTATTCTTAACCACAAGTACGGCGACAAGCCCAAAAAGCCAGATGAAATGCACGAAGATCTAGCCGACGAACTAGCCGATGTAATGTATACGGTACTATGCATGGCCAACAGCGAAGGCATACAAATGGATGAACCGCTCCAGAAAGCCATCGACAAACTTATGACCCGCGACAAAGATCGTTTCGAAAAGAAAAGTATTTAAGCAGTCAGTAGTTGATAAAAAGTAGTTTAATCTGTAAAATAACAGAGTTGTGGCTCTTTAGCTCAGTTGGTAGAGCAACGGATTGAAGCTCCGTGTGTCCCCAGTTCGAGTCTGGGAGGAGCCACCAAATATAGCCCCGACAGTTTGTCGGGTTTTGTATATAAGATCGAGAGTAGTATTGCCGAAAACAGGTTTTTTCGCTATAATCTCTCTCTGTTATGCGGGTCTAGCTCAGTTGTTTAGAGCGCGTCCTTGCCAAGGACGAGGCCAGGGGTTAGAGTCCCCTGACCCGCACCAAACAATAGAGACGAGAGTGCAGCCTCGTCTTTTTTGCTTCTAAAGAAAAATTGTATGTAATAAATATTTGACATGATGTTAATTATTTTGTACATTATATTTATATGAAAAAAGAA
>Ga0105047_10006408_pt1 | contig 19991 bp, 15 predicted proteins | sample MAT04_FD_78384 | JGI IMG/M metagenome (GOLD analysis project Ga0105047, IMG submission 78384) | Freshwater microbial communities from Lake Fryxell liftoff mats and glacier meltwater in Antarctica - MAT-04 (megahit assembly) | ecosystem: Environmental > Aquatic > Freshwater > Ice > Liftoff...
AGGCGTACAACGACTGGATGATCGAGGAATGGTGCGGCGAGTCGGGTGGCCACCTGATTCCGTTGTGCATCGTTCCGTTGTGGGACGCAGAGTTGGCGGCGGCAGAGGTGCGCCGCAACGCGGCGCGTGGTTGCCATGCGGTGTGTTTCAGCGAGATTCCGCCGCACTTGGGCCTGCCGTCGATCCACTCGGGGTACTGGGACCCGTTCTTTCAGGCGTGTCAGGACACGAACACGGTCGTGAACATGCACATCGGTTCGTCGTCGAGGATGCCGGCGACGTCGCCGGATGCTCCGGTTGCGGTGGCGGCGTCGTTGAGCTTCAACAATTCGATGGCGTCGTTGACCGACTTCTTGTTCTCGGGCGTATTGGTGCGCTTCCCGACGCTGGTTCTTGCCTACAGCGAAGGCCAGATCGGGTGGCTGCCGTACATCCTCGAACGCGTCGATGACGTGTGGCGGGAGCATCGGGCGTGGGGTGGCGTCAAGGATCTGATTCCGGAGCCGCCGTCGACGTATTACTTCCGCCAGGTCTACGGGTGTTTCTTCCGGGACAATCACGGGCTGGAGTCGTTGCATCGGGTGGGTGTGGACAACATCACCTTCGAGACGGACTATCCGCACACCGATACGACGTGGCCGAACACGCTCGAGGTTGCGACGGCGATGATGGGTCACCTGCCCCCCGATGTTCAGTACAAGATTCTGCGGGGCAACGCGATTCGCATGCTCAGCCTCGACATGAAGTAGCGGGGGACCAACGCATGCCGATCTATCACCCCGACCGCCTGCTCATCGCCAAGCCTGACATGGTCGACGCGAACTTCGTTCGCACGGTGATCTACGTGATGGAACACGATGCCGGGGGAGCGCTGGGCGTGGTGCTCAACCGGCCCACCACCATCGCGGTCGACGAGCACTTCGCCGCGCTTGCGCTGCTCGTCACGTACCCGTCGGTGTTCTTCGAGGGTGGTCCGGTGGCATCGGGCAGCGTGGTTGCGGTCGGTGGTCGAGTGGGGGAGCCCGCCTGCCTCGTGAACGTGGACGATCTGCTCGAGAAGGATGCGAAGCGCCCCGACCAGATCCGGCTCTTCGCCGGCTATTCGGGGTGGGCTGCGGGCCAGCTCGAAGAGGAGCTGCTGACTGGATCGTGGATCACCGCCGACACCCGTCGCGGCGAACTCGGCAACGACGACATCTTCGGCGCCAACCCTGCCGACCTGTGGCGGGCGGTCCTGCGCCGCCAACCCCGCCCCATCTCGCAGATGGCCCTCTACCCCGACGACCTCATGGTGAACTAGCCATCAGGGCTGGATAATGATGACGCGCCGTTCGGTCATCTCGGCGATGGCGAAGGCTGGACCCTCCCGGGTGTTGCCCGAGTCTCGCACCCCGCCGTACGGCTGCTGATCGGTGCGCCAGCTGGGCATCTCGTTGATGAGCACCCCGCCGAAGTCGAGCACGTCGGCGGCCCGCAGTGCCTTGGCGAGATCCTTCGTGAACACTGCGGCCTGCAACCCGTACTTCGTGTCGTTGGCCGAGGCGAGGGCGGCCTCGTAGTCGTCATAGCTGGCGATGCCGATCATCGGGCCGAACACCTCGTCGCTGCACACCTTCATCTCGGCGGTGACGTTGTCGAGCACGGTGGGGGCCAACACGTTATCGGCCCCGAACTTGCCGCCGGCCACGAGCACCGCGCCAGCGGCCACCGCTTCGTCGATCCAGTCCTTGACCCGCTTGGTCTCCTTGCCCGAGATGAGCGCCGAGACATTGGTGGCTGCATCGGCGGGGTCGCCGACGACCAGCTTGGCCACCTTGTCGGTGATCTTGGCGAGGATCTCGTCATGGATCGAGGAGTGCACGTACACCCGCTGCACCGAGATGCAGGTCTGGCCGCTGTAGCCGAAGCCGCCGGCGACGATCTTGGTGGCGGCCAACTCGATGTCGGCATCGGCCTCGACCACGACGGGGGCGTTGTTGCCCAGCTCGAGGTTGACCCGTTTGCGGGGCGCCTTGGCCCGGATGGACCAGCCCACCGGCGGTGAGCCGGTGAAGGTGATCATGGCAACATCGTCGTGGGTGACCAGGTGGTCGGCGACCGACCCCGGGCAGGTCACCACGTTGAGCCAGCCCCCGGGCAGGCCGGCCTCTTCGAACAGTCGGGCGATCTTGAGCGCCGTCAGGGGAGTGGCCGATGCCGGCTTGAGCACCACGGGGCAGCCGGCGGCAACGGCCGGCGCGATCTTGTGGCAGACCAGGTTGAGGGGGAAGTTGAAGGGGCTGATGGCGCCGATCACCCCGATGGGTATCCGCTTCACATAGCCGAGCTTGCCGACACCGGTCTCGGACGCATCGAGCGCGATCATCTCGCCGACGAAGGTGCGGGCCTGCGCCGCAGAGAACCGCAGGGTGTCGACGGCGCGGGTGGCCTCGATGCGGGCGGTGGCAATGGGCTTGGACGCCTCGGTGCTGATCGACTGGGCGAACTCCTCCATGCGCTCGGTGAGCAGCACCGCGGCGCGATCGAGGATCGAGGCCCGCTGATGGGCAGGAAGCTGGGGGCCGCGGTGGCGTTCGAGCGCGACGGCGACGGCCTGGTCGATGTGGGCCGTGGTGAGGGACGGAACGCTGCCGACGACCCGGCCGTCATAGGGGGAGCGGACCTCGCTGATCTCATCGCCGACGACGTCGCGGCCGTCGATGAGAGCGGGGGTGAGTGCCGGGGATGAGTTGGATTCGGACACAGCTGGCGCCTCCGTAGAACGTGTGGCCCCAGCCTACCGATCGGTCCCGTCCGCATCGGTCGCGGTGACGTCGAGCACGTCGCCTCGGTCGACCCGCGAGCGACCCAGTCTCGTGTCTGGTCGTTGCCCCGGATCCGCGAAGAACTGCCGGGCGGTCTTGGCGACCGAACGCACGATCATCACGTTGCCGGCGGCGCCCACCCCGGCACCGATGCCGAACGGCAGTAGCCGGCCGAGACGCGCCGCACTCTGCTCGGTGGCCAGGCGGGCCAGCACCTTGGTGGCGAGCTTGGAGTTGACCGAATCCAGCTGGGTGGCGGTGATGGTGCTCACGATGCGGGCACCGCCTTCGGCCCCGACGCGCCCGGCCAGTCCCTCGACCCCGGTCACGGCGCCCCGGCCCATCGACAGGACGGCCAGGACCCAGGCCTTGCGTTCCTCGATCGAGTCGGCATCGTGACCATGGGCCACCCCGATGGCCAGCACCATCTCGCCCAACTTTGCAATGGTGTACGCAACATCGGCGCTCGTCGCCAACAACGCCGTGGCGGTGCCCGCCCCCGGCATCGCGGCAGCTCCGCCCGACACCGCGGCGATCAGCCCGAGCTCGCGGCTGTAGCGCCGCACCAGTTGGTCGACGATCACGTCGGTCGACGCCTCGGTTCCGGCGGTCTTTGAACGCTGACGGAGCTCTTCGACGAGGGCTACAGCGCTGTCATAGCGCTGCTCGACGAGACGGTCGACAGCGGGCAGGATCGCCGAGGTCGGATTGGCCCGGGCGGGCAGTCGGCGGGTCACGTTCGGCGTCCGATCTCTGGGTTCAGGCGGCCCTGCGGTCGTGGTTCATCGTAGGCATGGCCGACCCCTCGGGAATCGTCAGGTAAATCCGATTACAAACTCAGGTTGAGGCCGGGAACTACCGACACATTGGCGTGGTGATACCCGAACGACTGGCAGCGCGCATTTCCTCCGTGAGGAGCTCCCGATGGCTTGGCGGCACCGCCGCGCTCGTCGTGACGATCCTGCTGTTCGTGACGTCCGCCGGATTCACCGCCATGGCCACGATCGAGCACCATTCTCAGACCACTCGCCAGACCGAACAAGGACGACTTCACCTCTCCAAGGCGCGTATGGCCACCCTGGCAGCGACCCATGCCATGCAGACCGATCTGGCCGCCGGTACTGGTAGCGCGGCGGCGCTGGCCAACTTCGACGCCCGACGGTCCACGATCAACTCCGCACTCAGTGCGCTCGCCGAGGTCACTCCCGAGCTGCGGCGCCAGGCCGGAGCCGTGTCGGACACCTTGGGAATCGTCCCTGTGGTCGGAACCTCGGTGACAGTCGGCGAGCTCCAGGTCGCCATGGTGCAGGTGGCCACCCGCGTCGGCTTCGTCAGCAGCCAGAGCCCACTCGAGGGCGAGCTCGGGTTCGGCGACCGTCTCGTCGACGACATCCACCGGTTGCAGCTGGCCACCCGGCTGATCTCGATGTCCACGGCGGACCCCACCGCCGAACAGCCCTACGCTCAGCTGCTCGCCATCGGGATGACCGACGGCAGCGACGATCGGGTGTGGCGCTTCGGCCAGCGCTCGATCTCGGCCGACCTGCCCGCGAACTTCCAGGCCCAGCTGGCGGAGCTCACGACCTCGGAGAATGCCCGGCTGGTGCAGGACGCGGCGCGGTGGGCGTCGGCCCGAAGCGGGTGGGGCCCCGACGCCGAGGGCCTGACCGAACCCGATGCGGCAGCGGTGTGGGCTGCGGGCAGCGGGTTGTCGGAATCGATGCTCGAGATCGGCGCCGCCACCCTCAGCGAACAGTCCGCCGAGCTGGGCACTCAGGCCGATGCCGCTGGGGCACTGGCGCTGCAGTTCATCTACGGCGTCATCGCCACCGGGGCGGCTGCGGTGTTGATGTTGATCCTGCGGCGCAACCGCTACCGCATCAAGGACGACGAGCTGCGCGCCGCGGCCTCGACGGACAAGCTCACCGGGCTCGGCAACCGGGTGCATCTCGACGTCGAGGTGCTGCTGCTCAAGGAGCGTTCTCCCGAGGTGGTGCTCATGCACATCGACCTTGATCACTTCAAGCCGGTCAACGACACCTACGGTCACGCGGTGGGGGACCGGGTGTTGCAACTCTCGGCGGAACGCCTCAAAGAGGCGGCCACCAATCACGAGGGCGTGGCCGCCCGCCTCGGCGGCGACGAGTTCGTGCTGGTGCTGCCGGCCATGGAGCAGCAGTCGATCGACTCGATCACCAAGGAGCTGCTGCGGGGCTTGCAGGCCTTTCAGATCGGTGGGCTCGACCTGACGGTGGGCGCCAGCATCGGCATCGCTCGCGGTACCGGCGAGGTCACCGACCTTCTCATCAACGCCGACCTGGCGTTGTACCAGGCCAAGCGGACCGGTCGGGGACAGGCCAGCACGTTCCGGGCCGAGGCGGCGGCGTTCGTGAGCTTTGTTCGTGACGCGCTCATCGAGGGTCGGGTGCAGGTCGTCTATCAACCGCAGATCTCGTTGCGCGATGGTCGCTGCATCGGGGCCGAGGTGCTCGCCCGCCTTCCCGATCGCACCGGCACCCTCGTGCCGGCCAAGGAATGGTTGGGGATCGCCGAGTGGCTCGGGGTCACCGGTGAGCTGTTCGAACACGTGGTGTCGGCGGTGGTGCGCGACATGGCGAGCGGTCCGCCGCTGCACACCAAGCTCTGGTTCAACGTTGCCCCCAACGACCTGATCCGCCCCGGCGGATCCGACTGGGTGCTGCAGCAGCTCGGACGGTTGCAGTTGCCCGTGTCGATGATCGGACTCGAGCTGACCGAAACCGAGGCCATCACCGACATCGGCCGCCTGGCCGTCGTGTTGGAGCGGCTGCGCACCGTGGGCCTTGGGTTGGCCCTCGACGACTTCGGTGCTCGCAACACTCCCATCGGCCACCTCGTGGACCTGCCCGTGACGCGGGTGAAGCTCGATGCATCGCTGATCGCCGGCATCGGTGATGACATGCCGCCGAGCTCGTGGGTGGTCAAGGCGATGGCCGAGCTGGCGACTCGCCTGCGCATCGATGTGATCGCCGAAGGCGTGACCTCAGGGCACCAGGTGCGGTTGTTGGCGAAGTTGGGCGTGCCGACGGCGCAGGGCTATCTGATGGGCCTGCCCGGCTCGTACGAGCGCATTCCCACCGGTGTCGACATTCGGGCATTGCTGTCCTCCAGCCTGGCGGGGTTCGAGCCGGTCCCATCGGTGGGTCCGCTTGTACAGATGAGTGGATCGGCGAGTCCTCCGGTTGCCGGTAGTCGTCGTCCGACGACGGCGCCGCCGACCAGCGAGCTGGGCGAGGGCCTCTAGCTGCGCCGAGTCCGGGCGGGCGGGACCAGTCCCGGGGGGAGCCTGTCCAGGGGAGCGATCCGCACTTTACATAACGTGTATTTCCGGCGTTTGTGGAGAGGGGCGGGGTAGTGGGTCACCGGGTCCGAACGGCTCAGTTCGTGCCGACCGCCCGGTCGATTGCCGCCACCAGCTGCTCGAGCACTTTCGACGGCGACACGCCGTCCTGCAGCAAGGTGTCGGAGTCCTTGGCGGCGAGCGAAATCTCGAACAGTCGGTCGTTCAGATCTTCGAGCTCATTTCGCGTGATGATCAGTTCGTCGTCGCTGACGCCCAGCGAATCCCCACGCTGACGCGCCTCGAACGCTCGTTGGCGGCAGCTGCGCCGGCAGTAGATCGGCTTGCGACCGATGGCGTTGGCCGGTCGCTCCGGCAGAGCCCGGGAACACCATCCGCAGCGAGTCCGTTCCCCCGGCCCAGTGTCCCCCGAACGTTTCGTCACAGTGACGAAACATATCAGGTGGACGATCTACGGAAAGAACAGCTCGTCGATCCGGGTGATCCGGCCGCCCGAGGCGCTGACCTGCACCGGGAAACCGGGCTGATCGGCGAAGCGGCGTGAGAGGACGGTGAGATTCGCGGGCACCGAATCGGGACTGCCGATGCTCACCAACATCATGATGGGAGCACCGGTCGCGATGGCCGCGGTACGGAGCTTCGGATTCTGGTTGCGAATGTAGTAGTCGTTGTCGACCGAGGTCTCGGTGGCTGGGATCGCGCCGTCCTCGATTGCGGCGAGCACCGCGGCGTCGCCGGTGAGCAGCTGGGCGATGTCGATGGTGAGCGTCGGGTTCGCTACGCCGACGCCCTGTACGAAGCCAAAGCTGGTGCCATCGGGGATGGCGTCTCCCCCGCCGGGTTCTGCGGGCGGGGTGCTCACGACATCGGGCGCCACCGTGGTCGGTGCCCCTCCCCCGGTGGCGGCCGTCGCTTCAGGCGCGCCGGGGTCGGCGACGGGCGGATCGGTCACGCCGGGCTCGGAGGTGCTCGTCGTTGGTGCCGACGATGTCGTGGAAGGAGTCGCAGACGGGGCGCTGATCGTCGTTGTCGGTGAGCGTTCCGCGTCATCGGCCGTGCCGGCGCCATCGCCGCTGCACCCGGCTGTGAGCAGCATCGTGGTGACGGCAACCGCCGCTACGGCTTCGTGAAGTGGTCGCCGGCGCATGGCGGCCATCGTAGGTCGCCGGGCCCGGGCCCCGGCTCTTCACGACATCTCCACATCTCTACTGCGCCCATCGACGCCGCGCCTCTCTAACGTGGCCATGTGGGACAGACGAGAATCGTGGTCATCGAAGACGAGACAGCCATCGCCGATGCGGTGGTGCAACGATTGCGCGGCGAAGGCTTCGAGGTGGAATGGGCCGAGGACGGGTTGGCCGGCGTCGACCTGTGCGAGCGGTTCCAGCCTCATCTCGTCATCCTCGACCTGATGCTGCCGGGCATCGACGGCCTCGAGGTGTGTCGTCGGATCCAGGTCGAGCGCCGCACTCCAGTGGTGATGTTGACAGCCCGCGACGACGAGGCCGACCTGCTCGTCGGCCTGTCCGTCGGAGCCGATGACTACCTCACCAAGCCATTCAGTCCCCGCGAGCTCGTGGCCCGCGTGCGGGCGGTCCTGCGCCGTGTCGAAGCGCCACCGGCCCCGGCGGACTCGCCGCCCCTCATCGTGCTCGATGTCCAGATCGACCTGCTGACCCGTCAGGTGACGCGAGGAGCGGAGGCCGTTCACCTCACCCCCATCGAGTTCGATCTGCTGGTGTGTCTCGCCAACAAACGCGGTGCGGTGCTCGCCCGTGAGACGCTGCTCGCCGAGGTCTGGGGCTACGACGGCGACTACGGGGCCCGCACCGTCGACTCCCACGTTCGATCGGTGCGCCGCAAGCTGGGTGACGAGGTCATCCGTACTGTGCACGCAGTGGGATATGCCATCGGGACCGAGGGATGACGACGCCGGTCGACCCAATACGCCGCCGCTGGTGGCGACCTCACTGGACGACCGACTGGCGTCCATTGGACAGCTTCGGCTCGATCCGCACCAAATTGTCGATCCTCGTGGCCGGATCGGTGGTCATCTCGGTCGCTATTGGGTCAGCGGGTTGGCGGGTCGGCTGGCCGTTCTGGTTCCGACTGGCGGTGTCGGTGGCGGTGGGGCTGACCGTCATGCGACTGGTAGCGGCCGGCATCACGTCGCCGCTGCGGGAGATGGCTGCCGCCACACGGGCCATGGCCGATGGCAACTACAGCCTGCGTGTCCGCGCCACCTCGCGCGACGAGGTGGGTGAACTGGCCGCAGCGTTCAACGAGATGTCCGCCGAGCTGGCCGAGGTCGACCGACAGCGGCGTGACCTGGTCGCCAACGCCTCCCACGAGCTGCGCACTCCGATCGCCGCGCTGCAGGCGATGATCGAGAACCTCGCCGATGGCGTGAGCGAGGCCGATCCGGCCTTCGTCGCGACGATGCATGCCCAGGTCCGGCGACTCGCGACGCTGGTCGATCAACTGCTCAGCCTGTCGCGTCTCGACTCCGGCGAGATGGCGCTGCACCTCGAGCCGATCTCGGTGGCCACGCTGATCGAGACGTCGGTCTCGGAGTTCCAATGGCATCATCCTGACGTCGACGTCGAGGTCGATGTGGAGCCCGAGACGCTCATGATGACCGTCGATCAGATGTTGATGCACCGGGTGGTGACCAACCTGTTGGAGAACGCCGCCCGCCACGGCGCTCCGCCGTTCGCAGTGAGCGCGTCGGCGACCCCGGGCGCCGCTACCACCGTCACCTTGACCGTGAGCGATCATGGGCCGGGCATCTCGCCCGACGATGCCATCCGGGTCTTCGATCGGTTCCACCGTCTCGACAGCGCGCGTCGCTCTGGCGGTAGTGGGCTCGGCCTGGCGATCGTGGCCGGCATCGTCGAACGCCACCGCGGCCACATCTCGGTGCAACCCAATCAGCCCCACGGGGCCAAGATGATCGTCACGCTCCCCCAGGAGCGGCGCCCGTGATCAGGCGTGCGGAACCGACTCGTACATGCGTAGGTCGATGACGTCGGGGTCGAGCGGATCCCACGTCGGAGCACCGCCTGGGAACCCGAAGTAATACTGGTCGAGGAGGCCGGCCGACTTCACGAGCAGATCGTGGCTGTCGGGATGGGCCCGCCCGAGGTAGGCCTCGTACTCCCGGAAGTTCGCCCAGACCGGGATCGTGTCCGGAGCCCCGTGGTAGGGCCGCGAGTCGACCCCGTCGAACTCGTTCATGACGTCCTTGCCGATGGCTTGGACGAGCAGGTACGGGATCCGCTCCATGAGACACACCCAGGTGTTCGCTTGGCTGCCGAGCGCCCGTTGCAGCAGCGCTGCGTAGAGCGCCTTGCTGACCCCACCGGCGCTTCGGGCTCCCTGGTATCGCTTCGCGACCGCAATGGTCGCTATCTCGGTGATCGATTCCGGTTTGTTTGCGGCGAACGAGGACCGAGCGGTGATCTCGTCCCAGGAGAGGCCCCAGCCGTTCTCGCCCGTCATCTGGAGGTCGTTCAGCATCCGGCAGCCGCGCTCCGCGGTATTGCGGATCGTGCGAATGACACCTGCGGGGCGCCGCTCGACGTGGTCCACCACGACAATCAGCTCGGTCGCGCGGTCGACTTCGAATTCGCCATACAGGCTGCGGAGAACCGTGATGTCGTTGCCGTACTCGTCACCGAAACGTTCCTGCTCCACGGATCGACCCAGTGATGACCGTGGGTCGGAGCCATCGATGAAGTAGACCCCGAACGGTTGTGCCGGCTCGTTGTGCTCACGTCGGAGACCGTCGATCGCCCCAGCCAGATAGTTGTCGTCGCGCCATTCCGATGCCCATACGTCGTTCGCGAAGTGGGAGCGATCGCGAAGGTCGATGACCGTCTCGGACGCCTCGTCGGGGGTTCCGAGTTGCCCAGTCATGGTTCAGAATCCGAACCAGGTGGTTTCGGTAGGGCTGAAGAAGTCGACGGTGTAATTCACCGCGTCCTGCGGGTCGAAGGCCTTGCACGTGTAGATGTCAACGCTGAAAAACCGACGGGGCTGATCCCACGCATAGAAATGCGCTCCCGAGGTCTCCCAGTGAATCCATCCGGCCCAGCCGTACAGGTCGGACTGGTGCGTCATGGGGATCATCAGCGGAACCATGTCGGTCACCGTCGATAGTCCGGTGAGGTAGTCCTTGATTTCGCCGGCACTGATGCTCTGGCGCACGTTACCTTCGATCACCAGCCGTTGCCGGTGGATCTCGGGGGCCAAGTCGATACGCAAGGCGTCGTCGCCGGTACCGACCCGTTGGGGTGAATGAATAGCCATGTGAGCCCTCCTTGGCTGCAGGGCACCTCCCCGTGACCTGCGTGGCGCCGGCCAAACTAGGCGTAGTTGGAGCCGCTCGCCCAGCAGAAGATGCCACAGGAAACCATCGCGTTCTTATTTGCGAATGGGGTTCACCGAATGTCCGAATCCGATGCATTGGAATACATCGACAAGAACTGAAATCAGCCTGAAACGGTGACCGGCCGTCGCCGAGATGCCGCCAGCCGCTCCAGAGTGCCCGGGATCAAGTCGGCGGGAACCGGCCGCGAATACATGTACCCCTGGGCCGTCGTGCAACCGAGTTCCAGGAGCCGGTCGGCTTGGGCCTGTGTCTCAACGCCTTCGGCGATGGTGCTCAGGTTCAGTGCCGCTGCCATGGCGACGATTGCGCCGACCAGCTGGTGCTCGCTGCCGGTGCCAGCGTCGAGGGGCTCGACGAACGCCCGGTCGATCTTGACGCAATGGAACGGGAATCGCTGCAAATAGGCCAGCGACGAGTACCCGGTCCCGAAGTCATCGATGGAGAGCCGGATCCCTCGGTCGCGGATGCGGTTGAGGATCGCAGGCACCTGCGGACCCTCGTCGAGCAGCATCGACTCGGTGACCTCGAGCACGAGGGCCGAGGGGTCGAGGGCGTGGCTAGTCAGTGAGCGTTCCATCATGAAAATGAAGTCGGCATCGCGGAGCTGACGTACCGACACGTTGACCGACACCCAGAGGTCTTCGCCGTCGGCCTCGGTTCGGCGCCAGCCGGAGAGCTCACGGCAGGCTTCATCGAGGATCCAGGCGCCGATCTCGACGATCAGGCCGGTCTCTTCGGCGATGGGAATGAAGTCGAGAGGCGGGATGGTGCCGCGCATCGGATGGTTCCAGCGCATGAGCGCCTCGAACCCCTGGACCACGCCCGTCGACATGTCGATGACCGGTTGATAGTGCACCGCGAGCTCGCCACGGTCGAGGGCATGGCGGAGGTCGCGCTCGAGTTCGAGGCGGTTCGAGACCCGATCGCGCATCGAGTTGTCGAAGACAACCACCGAGTCGCGCCCGGCGTCCTTCGCTCCGTACATGGCGGTGTCAGCGTCGCGCAGCAGAGCGTCGGGACCTCCGTCCTCGGCGGAGGTGGCGATCCCCACGCTGAACGACACCGGAATCTCGGTGTCGCGGATGTGAAACGGATTGCCGAACGATTGACGGAGGATCTCCGCCGCGGCCACCACGGAGTCGAGCCCCCCGGCGTACTCGATGACAACCACGAACTCGTCGCCGCCGATCCGTGCGATCGCATCCGCCTTCACGGGCCCCGAGCGGAGGCGATCGGCGACGGCGATGAGCAAGTCGTCGCCGAAACTGTGCCCGAAGCTGTCGTTGACGAGCTTGAAGCGGTCCATGTCCAAGAACAGCACGGCATGCTGCACGCCGCGTGCCTCGAGGCGGGCCAACTCGTCGGTCATTCCCGCCCGGTTCAACGTCCCGGTCAGCGTGTCATGGGTTGCCTGATACAGCAGGGTCTTTTCCGAACGGGCGTGGTGCTTGAGCGCTCGAACCACCCGCCAGGTGGCCACGGCGGTCAGCACCAGGATGATGGAGCTCAGCATCAGCCGATCCGCGCCCTTCATCTCGTGCTGGGTCACCGACACCATCGCCGGTACGGCAAGAGCGACAGCGACGAAGGCCAGGCGTGCGGGCGAAGCAGGAGTGTTGTCGGCAGGAAGGGGTTCGGCGAACTCGGAGAACGACGGGTGCAACGCCATGAAGATGATGGCCGCATGAGCAAGCCCGTAGGGCACGATCGCGATGAAGTGGGGTGGGTTGGCGACGTTGGCGTCCACCAGCGTGAAGAACACGTCGCCGACGAGCAGGAACGCCATTGCCGCCACGGACGCGAACATCGACAGCGTGCCGCGTTTACCACGGGCGAATGCGAGTTGGCAGGTGATGACAACGAGCACAACCGACAGGGGTGGGTAGGCGACGATGGACATTCGGATTCCGACGCCGGCGCTCACGGTGTCGAACGCCGGCTCGATCAGGAAGACCCAGGCCAAGGCAAGCGCGGCCAGCCCGGCGAGGCAACCATCGAGAATGGCATCGAGACCTCCGTCGACGCCCCGTCGGCGAATTCGGACGACCATGCCGAGACTGGCAGCCAAAAGGAGATAGCCGGGGCCGGACGCAAGATCGGGGATGAGGGAGCGCGTCTCGCTGAGGTTGCCCATGGTCTCGTACGCGGCGCGAAGGGCTGCCGCGACGAGGAAGAGCACGAGCGAGGCGGACACTCCGGCCCACGGCCACCGTGTGCCTCGCGGCAGTGACCGGCTGCCGTAAGCGATCGCCGCGATAGCGCCCAGGCTCACCACTCCTAGAGCGCTGTCAGAGCTCGGGCCGAACAGACCGGCACTCGCCGCCATCGAAAATACCGCGGCGACGCCCGCACAGATGTACGACAGGCGTGGCGATCGCTTGTGGCTGTGAAGCATGTTGTCGATCCGAGCGGGAGGGAATCTTCCCTACTTGTATCGACGCGATGACGCCCCGGGTTGAAATATTGCTAGCGAGATTTGTACCGGGTGTTCGATGGCCGCCTGGCCCCGAACAATCAGGCGTTTGCGGCGATCTCCCGACCGAGGCGGAGCAGCGACTGCGTCGCTCCCCCGAGCTGGAGTTCGTGCTGTTTGGCCGCAATGAAATGCCGGTGCAGCGGGTAGTCGCGGTCGACGCCAACGCCTCCATGGAGGTGCGCCGAGGCGAGCGAGATGCGGTGGCCGCTGAACGCCGCCCAGAACTTGGCGACCGCAACCTCTTCGTGGGCGGGGAGCCCCATCGACAGGCGCCACAGCGCATGCCAGGCGGTGAGCCGGATCGTCTCGGTGTCAATGAACGTGTCCGCAGCGCGGTGACCAACGGCCTGGAACGAGGCGATCGGCACGTCGAACTGCTTGCGCTCCTTGGTGTACTCGGCAGTGAGCGCCAGGGCGGCCTCGGCGGTGCCGAGCGCTGCGGTGCACTGGGTGGCGACGGCGCGGTCGAAGGCCCAGCCCAGGGCCTCATCGCCTTCGGCGAGCAGGAGGGCCGGGGTGTCGGCGAAATCGAGCTGCGCTTCGGGAGTGGCCGCGGTCGTCAGCTGATCGGTGCGGGTGACTCCCGATGCGGCCAGGTCGACGAGCAGGAGCACCGGACCCGACGCCGAGCGGGCGGGTACGACGGCGGCGTCGGCGATGGAGCCGGCCGGAACACAGACCTTGGTGCCGCTGACGGTCCAGGCGTCGCCGCCGGCGGTAGCGGTGGCAATGATCTGGGGGTCGAGCGGGTCACCCAACTCTTCGTGCCAAGCGGCGGTGAGCACGGCGGTGCCGCCAGCGACACGGCCGAGCCAATCGGCGGCGACGTCGGCCGGGGCGAACTCGGCGATTGCGGGTGCGCCGAGGCCGAGGGTCTCCCACACCGGGACGGCAGCGGCGTTGAATGCGGCGGCGCGGATCACACAGCCCGCTTCGATGAGTCCGAGGCCCGCCCCGCCGGCCGACTCGGGCAGCGAGATGCCCAACAGGCCGGCTTCGGCGAGGCTCGCCCAGAGGCCACGATCGAACCGGGGTCCGCCCGACTTCTCGATCTCGCGGAGCTTCTCGGGCGTCGAGGCGTCGCCGATGATCTGGATGGCAAGGTCGCGGACGGCGGCCTGTTCTTCGGTGAAGTGGAAGTTCATGGTGCGTTCTTTCGAGTGGTGGGGTGGGCGACGCTGATGCGTCAGCCGCGGAGCGAACGGGGCAGGCCGAGGCCGAACATGGCGATGAGGTCGCGCTGGATCTCGTTGGTGCCACCACCGAAGGTCAAGATGACCAACGAGCGGTAGCTCATCTCGAGCCGACCATGTACCGCCTCGGCAGCCGAGTTGCGCTGCAGGTACGAACGAGGCCCGATGACCTCCATGAGTAGCCGGAAGGCCTCCAGGTAGAACTCGGTGCCGAAGATCTTGATGGTCGATGCGTCGGAGATGTCGAGCTTGTCCGCCGATGCCACCTTCCAGTTGATCTGGCGGAGGAATTCGAGGCCGGTCCGCACCCGGGCCAGGTTGAGCTGCACCCACTCCTGATCGATGATCCGGTCGCCGTTGGGCAGCCGGTTGGCCGCTGCGAAGTTGATGGTCTCCTGCAGGCTCTGCTCGAGCAGACCCGAGCTGCACAGGGTGACGCGCTCGTGGTTGAGCTGGTTGGTGATGAGGGACCAGCCCTTGTTGACGTCGCCGACGATGTTGGCGGCGGGCACCCGCACGTTGTCGTAATAGACGGCGTTGATGTCGTGGCTCGACAACAGGTTGAGCGGCTCGATGGTGATGCCGGGCGTGTTCTTGAGGTCGACGATGATCATCGAGATGCCCTTGTGCTTGGCAGCCTCCTGATCGGTGCGGACCGCCAGCCAGCAGTAGTCGGCATCGGATGCCAGCGACGTCCACATCTTCTGGCCGTTGATCACATACTCGTCGCCGTCGAGGTCGGCGCGGCACTTGAGCGACGCCAGGTCGGTTCCGGCCTCGGGCTCGGAGTAGCCGATCGAGAAGTGCAGGTCGCCGGCGAGGATCTTGGGCAGGAAGAAGTCCTTCTGCTCCTTCGTGCCGAAGTTCATGAGGGTGGGGCCGACGGTATTGATGGTGAGCATCGGCACCGGGGCGCCGCTGCGCATCGACTCGTCGAAGAAGATGAACTGGTCCATCTGGCTCTTGCCTTGGCCGCCGTACTCCGTGGGCCAGCCGATGCCGAGCCAGCCGTCGGCGGCCATCTGCTTGACGATCTCGCGGTTCACGGGGCCGCATCCGTGCTCGACGTTGAGCGCCTCGCGGACCTCGTCGGTGAGCAACTTGTCGTAGTAGGCGCTGAGCTCGGAGCGGAGTGCTTCCTGCTCCTCGGTGTAGGCGATGTGCATGTCGGAAACTGTAACGCGTTGCAGTTTCTCGCGCGGGTGGGTCGGACGCTTCCGGTGGCGGCGAGGCCTGGTGTACGGGCCGAGCGGGGTCGGGGCGGTAGGTTCAAGGGGGTCCATGACCGCCCCGCCGCCCGCCAAATCACGACGACGCCGTCCCCGGGTGGTGTACTCCCCCGTCGACATTCTGCGCCTCGTCGCGTCCCTGCTGGCGCTCGGCGTCACCGTCGTGATCGTCAACATCGGGGCGCGGGCGCTCGGTGGCCTCGAAGACGACCTCATCGAGCTCACCGCCCGGCTTCCCAACGGGGTCGTGTCGCTCCTGGTCCGCGTCGTGCAGCTGTTGTCGGTGTTCGCTCCGGTGGCCGCACTGGCCGCGCTCGTCGTGCGTCGCCAGTTCCGTCGGCTCGGCGGGTCGATCGCCGCGGCGGTCGCCGGTGGGATCATCGGCAGCTGGATCATGACCGACCTGCTGGATCTGGCCGTGGACCGGTTCGAGATCAGTGGAGAGCTCAGCCGGAGCTCCCCGTTTCCGAGCGCGGCATTCCTGGCTGGCATCGCCGCCATCGTCGCGGCGGACTCCCCGTGGATGTCGGCGCGCTGGCGAACCGCAGCTCGCAGCTGGCTGGCGTTGCTGCTGGCCCTACGCCTGTTCTCGGGCACCACCGGCGTCCGTGAGCTCATCGTGGCCCTTGCCGTCGGTTGGTTTGTCGGATCCCTCGTGGGTGCCCTGGTCGGAGCCCCCGACCGCCGGCCGGGCGAGGATGTCGTCAACTTTGCCCTGACCCGCCTGGGCGTTTCGGTTGCGGCCGTCGCCCACGTCAACTCGGCCAACGGCCGCCACCACTATTCGGTGCGCAGCCATTCGGGTAACCGGCTCTGGGTCGAGATTGCGGCCCGCGACGGGTGGCAGACCATGCTGCCCGGTCGCATATATCGGGCCCTGCGGTTCCGGGACCCTGCCGACGGACGCCCGTTCGCCGGCCTGCGCGAGCACACCGAGCACGAGGCGCTCGCCGCACTCAAAGCGCGCAGCGATGGTGTTCCGACGCCCGAGGTCGAGGCCATCGGCGAGGTCGACCCCGGCGGTTACCTCATTGCGTACGACGCCATCGACGGACGGTCGATCAGCTCGACTCCCGAGCTGCCCGAGGGCGCGCTCGGATCCATCTGGAATCTGGTGGTGCGACTGCGCGGTGCCCGGATCGCCCACCGGGGCCTCAATCAGCGCTCCATTCTCGTCACCCCAGCCGGCGAGATGTTCGTCATCCACTTCGACGCAGCCGACCTCACCGGTGACGAACGGGTACTGGCCGGCGACATCGCCGAGGTGCTGGCCTGGACCGCCGAGCGGTTCGGTCCCGACGAGACGGTCGATGCCGCCATCGCCGCGCTCGGCCCCGGCGTGGTCGCCCGCTCGCTCCCCCGGCTCCAACCGCTGGCGCTCACCCGCACCACTCGTAGTGAGATGGACAAGTCGACCCTCGAAAAGGTCGGTGAAGCCATCCGCAAGCGCACCGGCGCGGATGAGCCCTCGCTCGCACCCATCGAACGCATCAAGCCCCGCCAGGTGCTGATGGCCGTGATGCTGGTCATCGCCATCAACGCCATCACCCCTCAGCTCGCCGGTTTCAGCAACGTCTGGGCCGAACTACAGGACGCCAGCATCGCCGCGGTCGCCGCTGCCGCCGTGTTGTCGATCGCTTCCTATCTGGGCGCGGCGTTGGCGCTGTCGGGTTCGGTTGCCGAGCCGTTGCCGTTCGGACCCAACCTGGCCGTACAGGTGGCCAGCTCGTTCGCCTCTATCGCCACTCCGGCCCAGATTGGCGGAGTCGCCCTCAAGGGACGGTTCCTACAACGGCGAGGGATCGATCCGCCGGTCGCAGTCGCCGCCATCGGGCTCAACACGGTGGCGGCGTTCCTGGTGCACATCTCGATCCTGGCGGCGTTCGTCTTTTGGGCCGGTAGCTCCGACCTCGACAAGATCAATCTCCCGTCGGCGATGACCGTTGGGCTGATCGTCGGTGCGGTCGTCGCCGTCGTGGCGGTCATCGCAGCACTGCCCATCGGCCGCCGCTTCCTGCGCAACACGGCCTACCCCACGTTGCGGCGCTCGGCGAGCGGCATCGTCGACGTCGCCCGCCGTCCCGTGCGACTCGCCGGCCTCCTGGGGGGCTCGGCCATCATCACCCTCGCCTACGCCGGAGCGCTCGTGGCCTCGGTCGCGGCATTCCACGGTGACTTGCCGTTCTCGGCGGTGGCCATCGTCTATCTGATCGGTGCGGTGGTGCAGGCGGTGTCGCCGACCCCCGGAGGCCTGGGGCCGGCCGAGGCCGCCTACATCGGTGGGCTCACCGCCATCGGCCTGTCGTCGGAGCGAGCGGTCGCCGCGGTGCTGCTGTTCCGCCTCCTCACCTTCTGGCTGCCGGTCCTTCCGGGCTGGATCGCCATGAACTGGCTGCAGCGCAGCCACGCGTTGTAGGAGAAGCTTCGGTCGCTGCGGCTGAGCGGGTGGGCCCGCGAGCGAGCCGTAGGGTGGCGCCGTGGCTCAACACTTCGATCTCTGCATCATCGGCTCCGGCTCGGGCAACAGCGTTCTCGACGAGCGCTTCGACGACTGGTCCGTCGCCATGGTCGAGCGCAGCACCTTCGGCGGCACCTGCCTCAACACGGGCTGCATCCCGTCCAAGATGCTCATCTACCCGGCCGACGTGATCGAGTCGGCGCGCCACGCCGGTCGGCTCGGCATCGACGCCCCCATCGACAAGGTCCGCTGGCAGGACATTCGCGACCGCACCTTCGGCCGCATCGATCCCATCGCCCAGAGCGGACGCGTGTGGCGGGGCGGCCTGCCCAACGTGACGCTGTTCGAGAGCGATTCGCGCTTCACCGGTCCCAAGACGCTGCAGGTGGGCGACGAGACCATCACCGCCGACCACTTCGTGCTGGCCGCCGGGTCCCGTAGCCATCTGCTGGACGTGCCGGGCCTCGCCGAGTGCGGGTACGACACCTCGGACACCATCATGCGGATCGACGAGATCCCCGAACGCATGGCGATCATCGGCGGCGGATTCATCGCCGCGGAACTCGGCCACGCCTTCGACGCGTTCGGGTCCAAGATCACCCTCATCATGCGCGGCGAGCAGATGCTGACCCACGAGGACGCCGAGATCAGCAAGCGCGTCACCGCGCTGCTCGGCGACCGCTTCGACATCCTCGCCCGCACCTCGATCGACAACATCGCCAAGCTCGGCGACGTGTTCATCATCAAGGTGACCACGCCCGACGGCGAGCGCACCATCGAGGTCGATCGCCTGCTGGTGGCGACCGGTCGCACCCCCAACGGCGGTCAGCTCAACGTCGAGGCCACCGGCGTTCGGCTCGATGTCGACGGCTACATCATCACCGATGAGCACCTCAGCACTGGCGTCGAGGGCATCTGGGCGCTCGGCGACATCCGCAACCATCTGCAGCTCAAGCACCTCGCCAATCTCGAGGCCCGCGTCGTGCAGCACAACCTGCTGCATCCCGAGGATCTGCGCAGCTACGACGAACGGGTGGTGCCGCACGCGGTGTTCACCAGCCCCCAGATCGGGTCGGTCGGCCTCACCGAGACCCAGGCCGACATGCACGGACGCCCTTTCGTGACCACCGTGAAAGACTATGGGGGAACCGCCTACGGCTGGGCGATGGAAGACACCACCAGCGTCGCCAAGCTCATCGCCGACGTCGAGACCCGCCTGCTCATCGGCGCCCATGTCATGGGGCCCCAGGCGTCCATCTTGATCCAGCAACTGGTGCAAGGCATGCGATTCGGTCAGACCGTCGACGAGATGGCGCGCGACGTGATCTACCCCCACCCGGCACTCAGCGAGGTCATCGAGAATGCCCTCCTCGACCTGGTCAAAGAGCTCGACGACGCCGGGTGATCCCAGAAACCTTGGCCGGGTTGCCGGGGCACTGTCCGCAGGGCAGTAGATTGGGATCACTATGTCGTCGAGGCTTGAAATTGAACTGACCAGCTCCCGCCCTGATGGGGTTTGGACCTGGCGCAAAGCAGGGGCCAAGATGCCCAAGGGTGAAGTCGAGGCGGCCAAGCTGCCCGATGGATCCAAGGTCGGTGATGTCCTGCGTGCCGACGCCGACATCATGATCGATGGCGTGGACATCTTGTCGGTCCTGCCGTCCAAGGGCGCTCGCAAGGATCGCTACGAATCGGTCCAGGTGGTGGGCACCCAAAAGGACGAGCCGCTCGTCACCCAGACCCTCGCCGCCAAGGGCAAGGGCGGCGGTGGACGCGATCGCGGTGACCGTGGAGATCGCGGCGACCGTGGTCCTCGTCGTGACGGCGACCGCAACCGCCCCGGTGGCGGCGACCGTCCTCGTAGCGACCGTCCCGGTGGCGATTCGCGTGGTCCCCGCTCCGAAGGTCGCCCCGGTGGCGGCGGCGATCGCAACCGTGGCCCGGCACCCGATCCCAAGCCGCGGGCCAAGCGTCTTCGTCCGGGTCGAACCCACCGCAACGCCGTGCTCGACTCGCTCGCCCCCGAGCAGCGCCCCATCGCCGAGCAGGTGCTGCGCGGCGGAGTCCCTGCCGTTCGGCAGGCGGTCGACAAGCAGAA
>Ga0105047_10006409_pt1 | contig 19990 bp, 18 predicted proteins | sample MAT04_FD_78384 | JGI IMG/M metagenome (GOLD analysis project Ga0105047, IMG submission 78384) | Freshwater microbial communities from Lake Fryxell liftoff mats and glacier meltwater in Antarctica - MAT-04 (megahit assembly) | ecosystem: Environmental > Aquatic > Freshwater > Ice > Liftoff...
CACCAGCCCGGCGGCCGCCCCCAAGCCCGCCAAGGCGGCCTCCAAGCCTGCCGGCGGGGCCAGATCGGCGGCCGCCAAGGCCGTGCCCGCCCCGGCGCCGGCACCGTCCACCAGCCGGTTCGCCGAGCGCTTCGCCCCCCCGAAGCCGCCTGCCCGCGGCTACCCGGAACCCATGGACATCATCAGGACCGCGTACAAGGCGGACCCGAAACTCGTCAACGCCTGGAAGACCAAGGCCGGCCGCGACCTGACCGATGCCGAGTTGCAGGCCATGCCTGACAGCGAATACATGAATGACAAGCAGCTGGAGTTCTTCCGCAGCCGGCTGCAGACGCTGAGGGACGACCTGCTGGCCAACGCTGGCGAAACCACCGAGCACCTGCGCGAGGACACCTCGATCGTGCCCGACCCGGCCGACCGCGCCACCATCGAGGAAGAACATGCGCTGGAATTGCGCACACGTGACCGCGAGCGCAAGCTGCTGAAGAAGATCTCGCAGTCGATCGTGCGCATCGACGCGAGCGATTACGGCTACTGCGACGAGACCGGCGAGCCGATCGGCCTGGGCCGGCTGCTGGCGCGGCCCACTGCCACGCTGTCGCTCGAGGCACAACAGCGGCGTGAACTCAAGCAGAAGATGTTCGGCGATTGACCTGTCGCTGCGCCTGCCGACCCACTGACCGCCATGGCTGAACCGAAGGACGGCGAGAGCTTCTTCCGCAAGGTGGTGCGTTTCGTGGCCAACCCGGCCACCGAATGGTCGGAAGCGGCCACACGCCAGGACGACGGCAACGAGCTGGAGAAATCCGAGCTCAAGGCCATGGTCGAGCGCAAGCGGCGCAATGACTTCGTGCGCAAGCGCGAGCTCGACACCCTGCGCAAGCTGCGGCGCGACGGCCTGTCGCCCGAGCAGCTGGCTGCGCTGGGCGGCTCGTCCAAGGTCGATGATTCCGAGGCACGGCTGTCGGAGAGTGCCGGCGCCCGCGCCGATGTGGGCGTCAAGGCGAAGATCGACGAGATCGAGCAGCAGATGGTCGGCGAGCAGACACCGCGCGAGCAGGCCGTGCGCCAACGCCCGCCCGCCCGCCGCCCGCCAGCAGCGCCCCAGCAACCCACCGATTTTTACAGCGCGCCCACCGAGCCGGCGGCATTCCACGGCGGCCAGCCGCTGCCGCCCGCACCTCCGGCGGCCGCCCGGACAGCGCGCCAGGCTCCACCCGCCGCACTGGACCGCGTGCCACCGCTGCCCGCCCTGCCCGACAGCGGGTTTCCACCGCCAGCGCCGCCGCGTCGGGCCGGTGCGGCACCACCGCGCAGCGCGCCGCCGGGCGTCGTCAGCACCTGGGCGCCGCCAGGCAAGGCAGCGCCACGCAGCCCGGCCCGCATCGACACCCCGCTGCCCGATTTGTCGACTCCACCGAAGGGCGGCGCCAGCCTGCCGCACACCGACAGCGGTTTCGACACGAACAGCCGATTCGCGGTCGAAGTCAACGAGGTGGTGCACGACCCGGAACTCGACGAGGCGGTGATCGCCTTCGCCAACGCCGACTTCAACCTGTGCGAGCAGGCGCTCACCAACCTGTGCCGGCCGACTGCGCTGCGCGGTGACCATGCCGAGACTTGGCTGGTGCTGTTCGACCTGTACCGCGCCACCGGCCAGCAGCAGAAGTTCGACAGCCTGGCGCTGGAGTTCACCAACCGCTTCGACCGCTCGTCGCCACAGTGGTACTCGCTGCCGCGCCGGGTGGCCGACGCGGCGGCCGACGAACGGCCCGACACCCGCGGCGTGAAGGGCGACATCGGCTGGGTGAGCCCGCCTTTGCTGGACGTGGAGGCGGTGGCCAGGCTGCGCTCGAGCACGCTGCAGCTGCCCTTGCCCTGGGTGCTGGACTGGTCCGCGCTGGAAGCGGTGGAGGCCGAGGCCGGCGCGCACCTGCATCTGCTGTTTCGCCAGTGGGCGCCGCAGCCGATCGACATGCGCTGGATCCAGGCCGACCGGCTGCTGCAGGCACTGCAGGAAGCCGCGCCCACCGGCGTGCGCGATGCCGACCCCGTGTTCTGGATGGTGCGCCTGGAAGCGCTGCGCCTGTCGAACCGGCCCGACCAGTTCGACGAGACCGCGATCGACTACTGCGTCACCTACGAGGTGTCGCCCCCGTCGTGGGAGCAGGCCCGCTGCCAGGTGCGTGCCAGCCATGCCAACAGCTCCACCACCACGCCGCCGATGTCGATCGTCAGCGAGGTGCTGTCCAGCTTCCTGGAGTCGGGCCTGCTGGACGACGGCCATGCCGGCCAGCAGGTGGGCACGGTGGAGCTGTCGGGTCAGCTGGCCGGCGATATCAGCGCAATCCTGCAGCAACTCGACCGCAAGCTGGGCAGCGCCACGCTGGTGCATGTGTCCTGCGCGCGGCTGATCCGGGTGGACTTCATCGCCGCCGGCGACCTGCTGAACTGGGTGCTGGCCAAGCAGAGCGAGAACCGGGGCGTCACCTTCATCGACGCCCACCGCCTGGTGGCGCTGTTCTTCGGCGCCATGGGCATCAACGAGCACGCCCGGGTGCAGGTGCCGCGGGATTGACCCGGCAGCGGCCCGCCGCCGGCGGCCGCCTTCTCTGCGCCCTCTCCTGAACGGACACCCCCCATGGAACCCTTCCACGGCACCACCATCCTCAGCGTGCGCCGCCAGACCCCGCAGGGCTGGCAGGTGGCGCTCGGCGGCGACGGCCAGGTCACGCTGGGCCACATCATCGTCAAGGCCAGCGCGCGCAAGGTGCGCAAGCTGCACCGCGACACGGTGCTGGCCGGCTTTGCCGGCGCCACGGCCGATGCCTTCACCCTGTTCGAACGCTTCGAGGCCAAGCTGGAGAAGCACCAGGGCCACCTGGTTCGCTCGGCCATCGAGCTGACCAAGGACTGGCGCACCGACCGGGTCTTGCGCCGGCTGGAAGCCATGCTGGCCGTCGCCGACCGCGAGGCCAGCCTGATCATCACCGGCAACGGCGATGTGCTGGAGCCTGAACTGGGCATCATCGCCATCGGCTCGGGCGGGGCCTATGCGCAAGCGGCGGCGCGGGCGCTGTTGCAGCACACGGCGTTGAGCGCGACCGACATCGTCAAGCAGAGCCTGGTGATCGCCGGTGACCTGTGCATCTACACCAACCAGAACCACACCATCGAGGTTCTCGAATGAGCATGACGCCGCAAGAGATCGTCTCGGAGCTGGACCGCCACATCGTCGGCCAGAACGCCGCCAAGCGGGCGGTGGCCATCGCGTTGCGCAACCGCTGGCGGCGCCAGCAGGTGCCCGAGGGGATGCGCAGCGAGATCACGCCGAAGAACATCCTGATGATCGGCCCCACCGGCGTGGGCAAGACCGAGATCGCCCGCCGCCTGGCGCGGCTGGCCGATGCACCCTTCATCAAGGTGGAAGCCACCAAGTTCACCGAGGTGGGCTATGTGGGCAAGGACGTGGACAGCATCATCCGCGACCTGGTCGACATGGCGGTGAAGCAGGAGCGCACTGCAGCGATGAAGCGCCAGCGCGCCCGCGCCGAAGACGCCGCCGAAGAGCGCATCCTCGATGTGCTGGTGCCGCCGCCGCGCCACGAGGTGGGCTTCGGCAGCGCCCCGGCAGACAGCAAGGACAACACCGCCCGCCAGGTGATGCGCAAGCGCCTGCGCGAAGGCGCGCTGGCCGACAAGGAGATCGAGCTCGACCTGGCCGAGTCGCGCGCGGGTATGGAGATCGTCACCCCGCCGGGCATGGAGGAGATGGCCGAGCAGTTGAAGGGCCTGTTCTCGCAGATGGGCCAGGGCAAGAAGAAGACCCGCAAGCTGAAGATCGCCGAGGCGCACAAGCTGCTGGTGGAAGAAGAAGCCGCCAAGCTGGTGAACGACGAGGACATCAAGACCCAGGCGCTGCACAACGCCGAGAACAACGGCATCGTCTTCATCGACGAGATCGACAAGGTGTGCTCGCGCAGCGAGGGCAGCGGCGCCGAAGTCTCCCGCCAGGGCGTGCAGCGCGACCTGCTGCCGCTGGTCGAAGGCACCACGGTGAGCACCAAGCACGGCATGGTCAAGACCGACCACATCCTGTTCATCGCGTCGGGCGCCTTCCACCTGGCCAAGCCAAGTGACCTGATCCCCGAGCTGCAGGGCCGCTTCCCGATCCGGGTGGAGCTGGGCCCGCTGAGCGTGGATGACTTCGAGGCCATCCTCACCAGCACCCATGCCAGCCTGGTCAAGCAGTACCAGGCGCTGCTGGCCACCGAGGGTGTGACGCTGGAGATCGCACCCGACGGCATCCGCCGGCTGGCGCAGATTGCGCATGACGTGAACGAGCGCACCGAGAACATCGGCGCACGGCGCCTGTCCACGGTGATGGAGCGGCTGCTCGACGACGTCAGCTTCGACGCGCCCAACCGCAGCGGGCAGACCGTGGCGATCGACGCCGCGCTGGTCGACGCCAGGCTCGGCGAGCTGGCGAAGAACGAAGACCTGTCGCGCTACATCCTGTAGCGCCTGGGGTGGGGTGGGGCGGTGGCCGGCAGCGGCGGGCGGTGGCAGGCGGCTCAGCGCCCGCGCACCATGGCCAGCAGTTTGCCGGTGTCGATCGTGCGGGCCTGCTCCCGCATCGCCGGCAGGTACTGCGCCTGCAGGCCCTGGGCCTGCTGCAGCGTGCCGGCGTAGGCGTCTTTCAGCATCTGCGCGCTCAGCACCCGCCCGCCGGCGTAGTAGCGCTTCGCCACATGGCCCAGCGCGTAGGTGGCGGCAAAGCTCATGCCGCTGCTCACCGCCTGCCGGCCCAGGCCGCCCAGCAGGCCGCCGCCCACCTTGCCCAGCAACCCGCCCAGCAGCTTGCGGCCGGCCTGCTCCAGGTATTGCGAGGTGAGGCCCACGCCGGCAGTGGCCAGGAAGTCCTTCACATGGCCACTGTCGAGCTGGTAGCCATGGGCCTGGCCGATGCGGTAGACCAGCTTCATCTGCAGCGGGATGATGGCCAGGGTGGACAGGTTCTCGGGCAGCAGTTCGAGCGCGCCGTTGAGGATGGCGGCGTCCAGGATGGACTTGTCGAGCGCGGCCTGGTCGACCGCCGTTGCCACTGTGCCGGGCGCCTGGGCAGGGGCGGCGGCAGGTGCGGCTGCAGCCAGTGCGGCCACCGGGGCGGCGGCCGGGATCGGCGCCTGCGCCAGGGCCTCGGCCTGCTGGGCAAAACCGCTGGCCACGCCTTCAGCCAGGCCCAGGCGCTGGCCCAGGTCGCCGAGGAAGGCCTGCTCGGCCGGGCTCTGCGCGCCGTCGGCATCGCAGATGCACACCGCCATCTCGTAGGCCAGCAGCCGGGCGTCGGCGCTGGCCAGCTGGGGCACGGCGGTGTCCAGGCGCACACGCTTGAGCAGCACGTCCTGGTACAGCGTGGGCAGGCGCACGCCATCGGCCTGGCCCAGGCCGTCGGCGATGCGCTTGATCTCGTCACGCTCACGGGCGTGCTTCTGGCCGTCGGCAAAGGCAGCCAGCAGGCTGATGGCGAGGATGGCCTGGTGTTCGGTGGCGGTCACGGCGGATCCTGAAGGTTGCCAGGCAGGGTGTGGCGGGCAGGTTCGGGTGCCTCGCCGCTTGAAAGTTCCGGCGGCAGGTCAGCCGGCATCGCGCTCGCGTTGCAGGGCCAGCAGGCCGTCGAAGATCAGCGAGTCGATCAGTTCATGCGCGATCGGCAGCCAGGGCGCCACCTTCCAGCCGGCGCCGCCGGTCATCAGCGTCAGCGGGCTCTGGCCGGTGCGCTGCTGCAGGTGGCGGTGCATGCGCTCCATCGCGCCTGTGATGGCGTAGGTGCCGCCGCTGGTCAGCGCGTCGCTGGTGTTGGTGGGGAAGTCGACCACATCGCCGGTGGGCACGCGCAGGCCGGCGGTGCCGCCTTCCAGCGCGCGCAGCATGATGCCGTGGCCCGGCAGGATCAGCCCGCCCAGGAAGCGGCCCTCGGCATCGAGGGCGTCCACCGTCACTGCCGTGCCCACCATCATCACCAGGGCCGGGCGCGGCGCGCCGCGTGCCAGCACATGCTGGCGCGCGCCGATCTGCGCCACGAAACGGTCGGTGCCCAGGCGGCTGGGGTGGTCGTAGCCGTTGGTCACGCCCGCCGCGCCGGCCGAACTGACCACCCAGCGCGGCGCCAGGTCCCACAGTTCCAGCTGCTCTTCCACCCGGCGGCGCACCGCGTCGCCGGCCACGTTGCAGCCCAGCACCGCCGCAGGCTGTGGCAATTGCTTCCATTCGCTGTCGGCCAGGGCGTCGATGTTCTCGAGGAACACCGCCCCCTGGTCCAAGACCACGGCGCCGGGATGGGTGGATTCGTACAGCGCCCACTTCAGGCGGGTGTTGCCGATGTCGATGGCGAAGAAGGGCATGGTGCGGGGGCCGCGCAGGGCCGGTGGGCAGTGGTTGGCAGGTCGGCGCAGGGCCGTGCATGCTAGCTGCTGCGGCAACGCACCGGTGCAGGGCAAGCCCTGGCCTCTGCGTGACTGACGTCACCACGCGTTCATCTAGCATGCATCCAGCCAGGAGACGCTCTTGCCGACGCCCGCCACACGCCCAGCCCTCACGCCCGCCCTCACCCCCGCCCAGGCCGCCGCGCTGGTGCCCGACGGTGCCACCGTGGCCTGCGCCGGCTTCGTTGGCGTGGGCCATGCCGAGGCGGTGAGCCGGGCGCTGGAGGCGCGCTTCCTGGCCACCGGCCACCCGCGTGACCTGACCCTGGTGTATGCCGCCGGCCAGGGCGACCGCGGCAGCCGCGGCGTCAACCATTTCGGCCATGCCGGGCTGCTGAAGCGGGTGATCGGCGGGCACTGGATCTCGGCGCCGATGCTGGGCGCGCTGGTGCAGGCCGACGCGATCGAGGCCTGGAACCTGCCGCAGGGCGTGATCAGCCACCTCTACCGGGCGATCGCCGGCGGCAAGCCGGGGGTGGTCACGCGCATCGGCCTGCACACCTTCGTCGACCCGCGCCACGACGGCGGCCGGCTCACGCCGCGCACCGCGCAATCGGCCATCGAGCCGCGGGTGCAGCACTTGCTGCTGGGCGGGGAGGAGCAGCTGTTCTACCCGGCGCTGCCGATCCAGGTGGCGCTGATCCGCGCCACCACCGCCGACGCGTTGGGCAACCTGTCGTGCGAGCAGGAGCCCTTCCACCATGACCTGCTGGCCATCGCCCAGGCGGCGCACAACTCGGGCGGCATGGTCATCGCCCAGGTCAAGCGCATCGTGCCGGCAGGCACGCTGCTGCCGGCAGCGGTGCGGGTGCCGGGCATCCTGGTCGACCACCTGGTGGTCGCCGACGACCCGCAGGACCACTGCATGACCTTCGGCGAGGACTTCGATGCGAAGTTCGGCGCCGCGCCGGCCAGCCGGCCGCCGCGCGGCAGCGGGGCGGCGGCCCCGCTGCCGCTGGATGTGCGCAAGATCATCCAGCGCCGCGCGCTGCTGGCGCTGCAGGCGGTGCCGCCGCGTGGCGGCGCCAGCCGGCCGGTGGTGAACCTGGGCGTGGGCATGCCCGCCGGCCTGGGCGCAGTGGCCGACGAGGAAGGCGCGCACAACTTCATCCTCACCGTCGAATCCGGCCCGGTAGGTGGCACGCCGGCCGACGGCCCGGCCTTCGGCGCGGCGGCCTGGCCAGAGGCCATCACCACCCACGCCGAGATGTTCGACTTCTACGACGGCGGCGGGCTGGACATCAGCTTCCTGGGCCTGGCCGAGTTCACCCCCGAGGGGCATGTGAACGTCAGCCGCTTCGGTGACAAGGTGTCGGGCGTGGGCGGCTTCATCAACATCACCCAGAGCACGCCGCGGGTGGTGTTCATGGGCACGCTGACGGCCGGCGGCCTGCAGGTGGCCGCTGGCGACGGCAGGCTGCGCATCCTGCAGGAAGGCCGCGTGCCCAAGCTGGTGCCCAAGGTGCAGCACCTCAGCTTCCATGGCCCGTACGTTGCCAGCCTGGGCCGGCAGATCACCTACATCACCGAGCGCGCGGTGTTCGAGCTGCGCGGCGGCCGGCTGACGCTGACCGAGATCGCCCCGGGGATGGACCTGCAGCGCGACGTGCTGGCCGTGCTGGGCGCGCCGGTGGCGGTGGCCGACGACCTGCGCCGCATGGACGCGCGCATCTTCACCGACGCGCCGATGTTTCAGCCGGCGGGCTGAGAGCGCACCCAGACCTGCCGCTGCGGGTCAGGACGCCCGAGGGACATTGAGAAAACTTGGGAACGGCCCGGCGTTTCCTCATGGCTCGGCCACCATCGCCGGGTGGCTGGCCGGCAGGCGCGGGCCTGCACCGAACAGCTTCTCGCGCAGCGTGCCGGGCCGGTGCGCGGTCTTGAAGGCGCCGCGTGCCTGCAGCTCGGGCACCACCAGGCGGCCGAAGTCGACAAAGCATTCCGGCGCCACGGTGCGGCTCAGGTTGAAGCCGTCGATGCCGGTCTGTTCGGTCCAGCGGATCAGATCCTCGGCCACCTGACCGGCCGCGCCCACGATGGGTGGTTGGCGGCTGCCCAGCACCATCTGCTGCAGCAGCTTGCGTTTGGTCCACTGCGGGCCCTGGCTGCGGGCGATGGCCGCCACGTTGCTGGTGATGGCGTTGCTGGCCGAGGCGTCCACCGGCTCGTCCAGGTCGAAGCGGGCCAGGTCCACGCCCAGCGAGGCGGCGGCATGCACCAGGGCTGCCTCGCTGCTGACATGGGCCTGGTACTCGGCGAACAGGTCCTGCGCCTCGGCGGCGGTGGCGCCGGTCACCACGGTGGCGCCCAGGAAGAACTTGATGTCGTCGGCCTGCCGCCCGGCGGCCACCGCCAACGCGCGGATGTCGTCGACGATGGCCTTGACACCCGCCACGCTCTGGCCGTTGAGGAACACGCATTCGGCATGCCGGGCCGCAAAGCGCCGCCCGCGCGGCGACGAGCCGGCCTGGTAGAGCACCGGCGTGCGCTGCGGCGACGGCTCGCACAGGTGCAGCGCGTCCACCGTGTACTGCTTGCCGTGGTGGTGCACCGCACGCACCTTGGTGGGGTCGGCGTACACGCCGGCGGCGCGGTCGGCCTGCACCGCGTCGTCGGCCCAGCTGTGCTGCCACAGCTGGCAGACCAGCTGCATGTACTCGTCGGCCAGGTCGTAGCGGTCGTCGTGCGCCATTTGCTGGTTCAACCCGTTGGCGCGGGCGGCGCTGTCCAGGTAGCCGGTGACGATGTTCCAGCCCACCCGGCCGCCGGTCAGATGGTCGAGCGTGGACATGCGGCGGGCGAAGAGATACGGCGCCTCGTAGACCAGGTTGGCGGTGACGCCGAAGCCTAAGTGCTGGGTGACAGCGGCCATCGCCGGGATCAGCAGCAGCGGGTCGTTCACCGGCACCTGCACGCCGCCGCGCAAGGCCGCGTCGGCATTGCCGCCGTAGACGTCGTACACGCCCAGCACATCGGCCAGGAAGATACCGTCGAACAGCGCTGCCTCCAGCGTGCGCGCCAGCTCCATCCAGTAAGCCAGCGTCTTGTAGCGGGTGGACTGGTCACGCGGGTGGGTCCACAGGCCTTGCTGGATATGGCCCACGGTGTGCATGTCGAAGGCGTTGAGCAGGATTTCGCGGGGCATGGCGGCTGGCGTCGGTCGATGGGAGGGCTGGAGTGTCGCCCGATTGCGGCAGCCGGCGCGCCGCCTGGAACCGGCCTGGCACCGTGCTTGCATACACACCGGGTGCACATCACTGCCATGCACCAACACGCTGCAAACACCCCGCCACAGAACGGCCATATGCACCACCGACCGCACCACAGACCGCACCACGGACCGCACCAGAGAATGCGCCATGGCACCCAGACCGGTCGCTGAACCGCGCCAGGTCGGCCGGCCCGGCGAGATTGCCGACCGCATCGTCGACGCCATCCTGGCCGGCCGGCTGGCCGCCGGGCAGCGTCTGGGCGAGCAGGCACTGGCCGACCTGTTCGGCTGCAGCCGCACCCTGGTGCGCGAGGCGCTGGCGCGCTTGTCCGCGCGCGGCATGGTGGAGGTGAACGCCCGCCGAGGCTGGTTCGTGGTGCAGCCCAGCCTGGACGAAGCGCGCGAGGCCTTCGGCGCCCGCCTGGCGCTGGAAACCGGCCTGTTGCACGGCCTGGCCGGGCCGCTGCCCAGGCCGGCCATCCGCAAGCTGAAAGACCACGTCGCGCGCGAGCAGGCCGCCATCCGCGCCGAAGACGCCGGCGAGCGCAGCTGGCTGCTGGGCGACTTCCATGTCTGCCTGGCCGAATGCGCCGGCAACGGCCTGCTGGCCGACATCCTGAAAGACCTGACCGCCCGCACCACGCTGATCGCCACGCTCTACCAGAGCACGCACGCGGCCAGCGAAAGCTGCGCCGAGCATGCGCAGATCGTGGCCGCGCTGGAGACCGGCGACCAGCCGCGCGCCATTGCGCTGCTGCGCGCCCACATCGGCACCGTGGCCCACCACCTGGGCCAGCACAGCACTGCGGACGACCCATTGGGCACGCTGCGTGCAGCACTGGTGCCGTTGAACGCCGGCCGCAGCGCGGCAGCTGCCGGCGCACGCGCGACCACGCCGACAGCCCAGACGCGCCCACCGCGCCCACCGCGCCGCCGCAAGCTGTTCACCGATCTCATCCCCCCTGCCCCACCCCAACCGGAGACCTGAGCCATGCAACGCCGCCACACCCTGATCACCCTTGCTGCCGCCGCCCTGCTGCCCCTGGCCGCCCAGGCGCAGACCGCGCTGGACGACATCCTGGCCAGGAAGGTGATCAACATCGCCATCCCCACCGACTTTCCGCCGTACGGCTTTGTCGGCACCGACCTCAAGCCCCAGGGCCTGGACATCGACATGGCCAACCTGATCGGCGCCAAGCTGGGCGTGAAGGTGGAGCTGGTGGCGGTGACCAGCGCCAACCGCATCCCCTACCTGCAGACCAGGAAGGCCGACCTGGTGATCAGCACGCTGGGCAAGAACCCCGAGCGCGAGAAAGTGATCGACTTCACCGCCGCCTACTCGCCGTTCTTCCAGGCGGTGTTTGCCGCCAAGGGTGTGGCCATCAAGGGCGCGGCCGACCTGGCCGGCAAGACGGTGGGCGTGACCCGCGGCGCCATCGAAGACCTGGAGCTGACCAAGATCGCCCCGGCCACGGCCGACATCAAGCGCTTCGAGGACAACAACACCACCGTGTCGGCCTTCGTCTCGGGCCAGGTGCAGGTGCTTGCCACCGGCGCGTCGGTGGCCGGCAACCTGATGGCCCGCAACCCGCAGCTGGGCACCGAATACAAGTTCGTGCTGAAGGACTCGCCCAACTTCATCGGCGTGGGCAAGGGCGAAGACAAGCTGCGGCTGAAGGTCAACGAGATCATCGCGGCGGCCAAGACCGGCGGCGACATCGACAAGATGGCGCAGAAGTGGCTGGGCCGCCCGGCCGGCACGCTGCCCGAGTGATCTGTCACACCCCCGAAGCGCCGGCGGCGCTGCCCCTCAAGGGGGCCACGCCTGCGGCCCGGCGAAGCCGGTTCCACAGCGTGTGCTTGGTCAGACCCGAACGTCAAGAACGGCCTGAACGATGATCCAACTCGACTTCCTGGCAGTGTTGTCGCAGTGGCCGGCGCTGCTGCAGGGCGCCGCATTCACGCTGGGCCTGAGCGCCGTGGCGGCGGTGCTGGGCGTGGGCCTGGGCGTCTTCTGCGGCTGGGCGCGCAGCGAGGGGCCGCCCTGGCTGGCGGCGCTGGTCTCGGCCTATGTGGAGCTGATCCGCAACACGCCGTTCATCGTGCAGCTGTTCTTCATCTTCTTCGGCCTGCCCAGCCTGGGCGTGAAGCTCAGCCCGGAGGTGGCCAGCATCATCGCGATGGTGGTCAACCTGGGCGCCTATGCGGCCGAGATCGTGCGCGCCGGCATCGACAACACGCCCAAGGGCCAGATCGAGGCGGCACGCAGCCTGGCGCTGAGCGAGCTGCAGGTGTTCACCCGCGTGGTGCTGCCGCCGGCACTGGGCCGGGTGTGGCCGGCCCTGACCAGCCAGATCGTCATCGTGATGCTGGGATCGGCGGTGTGCGGGCAGATCTCGGCCCAGGAGCTGAGTTACGCGGCCAACCTGATCCACAGCCGCAACTTCCGCGCCTTCGAGGCCACCATCGTCGCCACCGCCATCTACCTGGCGCTGTCGATCGGCGTGCGGCAGTTGCTCAACTGGCTGGGGCCGCGCTTCATCTTCGGCCGCCTGCCCGCCGCCGGCCGCTGACTTTCAAAGAAAGGGCGCACAGCATGGTCGACTTTTCCATGTGGGACATCTTTCGCAACCTGCTGCTGGCCGCGCGCTGGACGGTGGGCCTGTCCATCGTCGCCTTCGTCGGCGGCGGCATGGTGGGGCTGGCGCTGTTGCTGGCGCGGCTGGCCCAACTGCCCGGCGCGCAGCTTGGCGTGGCAGCCTATGTGCAGCTGTTCCAGGGCACGCCGCTGCTGATGCAGCTGTTCCTGGCCTACTTCGGCCTGGCGCTGATCGGGCTGAACGTGTCGGCCTGGGTGGCGGCCAGCCTGGCGCTGACGCTCTACACCAGCGCCTTCCTCACCGAGATCTGGCGCGGTTGCGTCAACGCCATCCCCAAGGGCCAGTGGGAGGCCGCCGACAGCCTGGCGCTGAGCTTCGGCGAGAAGATGCGCCACGTGGTCGGCCCGCAGGCGCTGCGCATCGCCGTGCCGCCCACGGTGGGCTTTCTGGTGCAGGTGATCAAGGGCACGGCACTGGCTTCGGTGATCGGCTTCATCGAGCTGACCAAGGCCGGCACCATGATCACCAACGCCACCTTCAAACCGTTCACCGTCTACGCCTGCGTGGCGCTGTTGTACTTTGCACTGTGCTGGCCGGTGTCGGCCGCCAGCCGCAAGCTGGAGAGGAGCTTCAAGCATGGCCGCTGATCTGCCCACCGACGACCCTATCGTGCGCATCAGCGCGCTGCGCAAGAGCTTCGGCGCCAACGAGGTGCTCAAGGGCATCGACATGCAGGTGCAGCGCGGCGAGGTCATCGCCATCATCGGCAAGAGCGGCTCGGGCAAGAGCACGCTGCTGCGCTGCATCAACGGGCTGGAGGTGTTCCAGCAGGGCAGCCTGCTGGTGGACGGCCTGCCGCTGAAGCATGGCGACGCCAAGGCCATGCGCGCGCTGCGCCAGCACGTGGGCATGATCTTCCAGAACTTCAATCTGTTTCCGCACCTGAGCGTGGGCCGCAACGTGATGCTGGCACCCACCCTGGTGAAGCAGACCGACAGCGCCGCTGCGGTCGAGCTGGCCAGGAAGCTGCTGGCGCGGGTGGGGCTGGCCGAGAAGTTCGACGCCTGGCCCGACCAGCTGTCCGGCGGGCAGCAGCAGCGTGTGGCCATCGCCCGCGCGCTGGCCATGCAGCCGAGCGTGATGCTGTGCGACGAGATCACCAGCGCGCTCGACCCCGAACTGGTGGGCGAGGTGCTGCGCGTGGTGGAGACCCTGGCCGAAGAGGGCATGACGCTGCTGATGGTGACGCACGAGATGAACTTCGCCCGCAAGGTGGCCGACCGGGTGGTGTTCATGCACGCCGGCCGCATCCACGAGATGGGGCCGCCGGCGCAGCTGTTTGCCGATCCGCAGACGGCGGAGCTGAAGCAGTTTCTGTCGGCGTTGCATTGACGGTCCGTACCGGGCTCGTCGCTGTCGTTGCCGTCGTTGAACAGCCGACATTCACAGTTCGGGGCGAGGCCGAGGACGGCGGGTGACTGGCTGACTCCATGACATTCCGGGCGTCGGGCCGGGCGGGCGTGTTCTGCGTAAATCAAGAAGGGAGGGCCGGAGGCCCGGCCAAGGCCGGCAAGCCGTGCGTGCGCCTGGTGCCGCTGGAGATGCCGCCGCGCCTGACCGATACCGCCAAGGGCAAAGCCGCGCTGACGCCAGGACCGACACCCGTCACACGCCCCGGCGACAATCAGCGATGACCACCCACACCCTCATCGTCACCCAGAGCTTCACCGACGCTGACGCCGCGCTGGCGCACGCCGCCACCATCTACACCGCCGGCATCGAGCACCTGCGGCGCAGCCTGCACGACTTCGTGGCCGGCACCAACGCACCCGGCCGCATCCGCGCCTGCTACCCCTTCGTGCGGGTGCGCACCGCCACGGTGGCCCGTGCCGACAGCCGGCTGAGCTACGGTTTCGTCGCCGGCCCGGGCGTGTACGAGACCACCCTCACCCGGCCCGACCTGTTTGCCAACTACTACCGCGAGCAGTTCACGCTGCTGCTGCGCAACCATGGCGGGCCCATCGAAGTGGGCATGAGCAGGCAGCCCATCCCCATCCACTTCAGCTTTGCCCAGCACGACCATGTGGAAGGCACGATGAGCGCCGAGCGCCGCCAGCTGATGCGCGACGTGTTCGACCTGCCCGACCTGGCTGCGATGGACGACGGCATCGCCAACGGCACCCACGAGCCCGGCCCGCGCGAGGCGCAGCCGCTGGCGCTGTTCACCGCGCCGCGGGTCGACTATTCACTGCAACGCCTGCGCCATTACACCGGCACCTCGCCAGAGCACTTCCAGAACTTCGTGCTCTTCACCAACTACCAGTTCTACATCGACGAGTTCGTGCGCCTGGGCCACGAGATGATGGCCAAGCCGCTGGGGCGGGGCGGGCTGCTGGGCAACTGGCCCAAGCATGCAGCCGAGAGCGACGACTACATCGCCTTCGTCGAACCCGGCAACGTGGTCACCCGCCGCGCCGGCACCGCCGCCGATCCGGAAGATGCTTACGGCGCCGCGCCGCCACGCCTGCCGCAGATGCCGGCCTACCACCTGGTGCGTGCCGACGGCTCGGGCATCACCATGTGCAACATCGGCGTGGGCCCCAGCAATGCCAAGAACATCTCCGACCACATCGCCGTGCTGCGCCCGCATGCCTGGCTGATGCTGGGCCACTGCGCCGGCCTGCGCAACACCCAGCAACTGGGCGACTACGTGCTGGCCCATGCCTATGTGCGCGAAGACCATGTGCTGGACGAAGAGCTGCCGCTGTGGGTACCCATCCCCGCACTGGCCGAGGTGCAGCTGGCATTGGAGCGGGCGGTGGCCGATGTGACCCAGCTCGACGGCTTCGAGCTGAAGAAGATCATGCGCACCGGCACCGTGGCGAGCACCGACAACCGCAACTGGGAGCTGCTGCCCCAGCGCGGGCCGGAGCGGCGCTTCAGCCAGAGCCGCGCGGTGGCACTCGACATGGAGAGTGCCACCATCGCCGCCAATGGCTTCCGCTTCCGCGTGCCCTACGGCACCCTGTTGTGCGTCAGCGACAAGCCGCTGCACGGCGAGATCAAGCTGCCCGGCATGGCCAACGCCTTCTACCGCGCGCGGGTCGACCAGCACCTGCGCATCGGCATGCGCGCCATCGAGCTGCTGCGCCGCCAGCGGCTCGATCAGCTGCACAGCCGCAAGCTGCGCAGCTTTGCCGAGGTGGCGTTCCAGTAGTCCAGGCAGGGCAGCACTGGCCTGGCACTGCGCCGCCCCCACGGTTGGGGCGCCAGGCGTTCGTCAGCCGCCGCGGCAAGCCGCGTAGGCGTCCAGCGGGCGCTGGTACACGCTGGTCTGCACGTCCAGCAGGCCCAGCACCGAATGGAAGTAGTGGTCGTGGCTGATTTCCACATCCACCCTGCCCTCCAGGCAGGCAGCGTCCAGCCGCTGGCGCTGCGCAAAACCGGGGCTCAGCCAGGTGATCCAGGGCACGCGCTTCTGCACGTCCGGGGCGATCGCATACGGCAGGCCGTGCAGGTAGAGGTTGTTCTCGCCCAGGCTCTCGCCGTGGTCGCTGACATAGACCATCGCCGTGTCGTTGCTGGCCTGGCGCTGCTGCAGCCAGCCGATGGCCAGGGCCAGGAAGTGGTCGGTGTAGGCGATGGTGTTGTCGTAGGCGTTCATCAGCTGCTCGCGGCTGCAGTCCTGCAGCGCGTTGGTGGCGCATTCGGGCATGAAGCGCTTGAAGGCCGGCGGCACGCGCTTGTAGTAGGCCGGGCCGTGGCTGCCCATCTGGTGCATCACCAGCAGCACGCCGCGCTCGCGCTGTTCGGCGGGCAGCGCGGCGATGCGCGCGTCCAGGCCGTCCAGCATGATCGGGTCCCAGCACTCGCCGTCGGCACACAGCGTGGGGTGCTTGAGCGCGGTGGTCTCCACATTCGGCATGCGCTCGCACACGCCCTTGCAGCCGGCCTGGTTGTCCAGCCACAGCACGGCCAGGCCGGCGCGCCGGGCCACGTCCAGCAGATTCTCGTGGTTGGCCTGGCGGCCGCTGAAGCCATCGCGCCCCAGGTGCGAGAACATGCACGGCACCGACGCGGCGGTGTTGGTGCCGCAGCTCCAGGCGTTGCGCCAGCTGATCACCGGCAGCTTCTCCAGCTCGGGCGTGGTCGGCCGGCCATAGCCGTTGATGCCGAAGTTGGCCGTGCGCGCGGTTTCGCCCAGCACCAGCAGCAACAGCGGCGGCTTGGCGCCGGCGGCGTGGCTGGGGCCCAGGCGGGCGTCGGTGCCCAGCGGCAGCAGCACACGCGGGTTGCGGCGCAGCGGTTCGCTGGCCACCATGCCCAGGCCGTACAGGCTGTTCAGCGGGTTGAGCAGGTAGCGCAGCTGCTTGTGGTTGCGCATCGTCGACGACAGCGGCTGAAAGCTGGCCACCACCGCTGCCACCACCAGCGCCAGGCCGACCAGCGCCACGCCCAGGTTGCGCCCCAGCTGGCGCGGCCAGCGCGCCAGCTGCACCGGCGTGCGCCACACCAGCCAGGCCGGCAGCAGACCGCCCAGCAGCAGCATGGCGGCCATGCGCCAGCTCAGCAGGTCGCCGGCCTCGCGCGGGTTGGTCTGCAGCACGTTCACCAGCATGCTCTGGTCGATCACGACACGGTAGGCCAGCATGAAGTGCGCGCCGGCAGCGGCCGCCAGCAGCAGGAAGATGGCCACCGGCTTGAGCGTCCAGCGCCAGGCCAGCAGGCTTTGCAGCGCCACCAGCGCACCGAACAGCGCCAGCGCCAACGCCACCGCCAGGCCCCAGCCCTTCAGCGCATGCGCGCCCTGCAGCAGGCCCAGCTCGGCCAGCGCCTGCCACAGCGGCCAGTTGCCCAGCGTGGCCATGGCCGCGCTGGTGGCCAGCACCAGGCGCAGCGGGCCGCGCCCGCTGGCCGAAACCCGCGCCGTCATGCCGCAGCCGCCGCAGTGCGGGGCGCCTGGTCGAAGCGCCGGCAGGCGCTGTCCAGCGCCCAGGCGACGCACCAGCACAGCCACCCGCTCCACAGCGTGTGGCTCATGAAGTGCGCACCACGCCACTGCTGCGAGATGCCCAGCAGCAGCCCGGCCACCACCGCCGCCAGCAACCAGCGCCGCGCCAGGGCAGGCGCCACCGGCCGGAAGACGAAGTAGCCGCCGATGAAGGCGAAGCCGGCGCTGGCATGGCCGGCCGGAAAGCAGGCGCCGCGCCCGCCCGCCGGCGTCACCCACCACAGCCAGTGCGACACCGGCTCGGCCAGGCCGCCGTAGGCCGTCAGGTTCCAGGGGCAGGCCGCCGGGTTGACCGACTTCAGCAGCGACACCAGCGCCACCGACAGCAGCACCCCGCCGGCCAGCTGCAGCCGGCGCGGCAGCGCCAGCCGGCGCAGCGGCCCCCGTGGCCACCACACGCCCAGGCACAGTGCCAGCGCCAGCGCCCAGGCCAGCAGGCGGCCGATGCTGTGCAGCACCTGGTCGAGCAACCAGTGGGTGCGCAGCGGGAAGCCGGCGGCATTGCCGGCCAGGTCGGCCAGCCAGCGGTCACCCCCCGCCACCTCCCAGGCCAGGAAGGCCAGCGCCGCAGCCAGCGTGGCGAGCGCCCACTGGCGCAGCGGTGGTGATCGGGCTGCGGTGGCCAGGGCGGGGGCGCGGAAGGCAGCGGCAGGCGGCGCCACGGTGGGCAGCGATTCAGCAGACATGAAGGCGGACAGGATGCGGGCAGGCGCTTGAGGATTGATGAAGGCCGCATGAAGGGCGGGGTCAACGCAGATTCAATGCGGATTCAACCACGCAGCATGCCAACTGCAGCCGCCCGCACAACCGGGCGATGCGGGTGCTGGTGCTGGTGCTGGTGCTGGTGCTGGTGCGGGTGCTGGTGCGGGTGCGGGTGCGGGTGCTGCAAGACGGCGCCGGATCGCCGACGGACTGTTGGCCATTCGGGCCGCCAGGGCCATGCGGTGGACAACGCGCTGACGCACCGGGCGGCTTCAGCCGCTGCCATGCGCTGCAGTTCGTGCGGGCGGCCGACGGCAGCGCCTTGCAGCCCGGGCCGGCCGACCGCTGAAGCGCAGGCACCAGCCGCGCGGCATGCTGCGGGCGCTGGCAGGTGCGTCAGGCGCCGAGCGCCTTGAACAACGCCACGCGGTTGTTCAGCTCGCCCTGGCGCGCCTGCAACACCGCCTGCTCGGCGGCGAACAGGCTGCGCTGCGCGTCGAGCAGTTCCAGCGTGCTGGCCGCGCCCTGCTCGGCGCGCAGCGCGGTCAGGCGCGCGGTCTCGCGGGCGGCGGCGCGCTGCAGCTCCAGCGCCTGGCGCTGCGCACGCCAGGTGGCACCGCCGGCCAGTGCATCGGCCGTCTCGCGGAAGGCGGCCTGGATGGCGCGCTCGTATTGCGCCTGCGCAGCGACCCGCGCGGCCTGGGCACCCTCCAGGTTCGCCTGGCGGCGCCCGCCGTCGAACACCGCGAGCGCCAGGTTGGCCGCCAGCGCGTAGCCGAAATTGCCGCCTTCGAACAAGCCCGACAGCTGCGGCGACACCTGCCCGGCCTGGCCGGTGAGGGTGATGCTGGGCAGAAAGGCCGCACGCGCCGCGCCGATGTTGGCGTCGGCCGCACGCAGCGCGGATTCGGCCTGCATCACATCGGGCCGGCGCAGCAGCACCGCCGACGGCAGGCCGGCGGGCACCTCGGTCAGCCAGGCCTCGTCGGCCAGCCGCGGGCCACCGGTCGCGCCGTCGTTCATGCCGTCGTTCATGCCGTCGTTCATGCCGTCCGCCGGCAGCGCGCGGCCCAGCAGCAGCGCCAGCGCATTGGCGTCCTGCGCCCGCTGCCGCTCCAGCTGGGCCTGGGCGGCCATCGCCTGGGCCACCAGCGCCAGCTGGGCCTGCAGCTCCAGCTGGCTGGCGGCGCCGGCCGCTTCACGCAGCTGCACCAGCTGCAGCGTCTGCTTGCGGCTGGCCAGGGTCTGGCGTGCCAGGGCCAGCAGTTCGTCATCGGCCTGCAACGCCAGGCCGGCCTGCAGCACCGCCGCCACCACCGTCAGCTCGGTGGCGCGCCGGGCCTGGGCGGTGGCCTGGAACTGCGCCTGCGCTGCCTCGCTCAGGTTGGCCAGGCGGCCGAACAGGTCGATCTCCCAGCTGGCCAGCTGCACGCCGGCGCTCAGCGTGCTGGCCTGCTCGCCCCTGCTGTCGGGCGCGCGGCTGGCGTTCAGCCCGGCGCCCAGCGTGGGCAGGCGGCTGGCGTCGGTGGCGCTGAACTGGGCGCGGGCGCGCTGCACGTTGGCGGCAGCCACGCGCAGGTCACGGTTGTGCGCCAGCGCCAGCGTGATCCAGCCGCGCAGCCGTGGTGATGTGACCACCTGGCTCCAGGGCAGGGCCGGCGCTGCGTCGGCGCTGCCGCCAGGCACCGGCAGCTGCACCGGCAGGTCGGCCTGGGCCAGTGCCTGGTCGGGCGGGGCAGACTTCCAGTTTGGCGCGCTGGCGCAGCCGGCCAGGACCGCTGCAAGCACCAGCGTGGCGGCCTGCGCGCTGCGGCGCGTGGGTGCTCGGGACACCAGGTCGCGGCTCATGCCGGGTCTCCGGGGGTGGCGGGGGCGGCAGGGGTGGCAGGCGTGCCCGGCGGAATGCGCGACGGCACATGCGGCACCGGCAGCGGCGGCGAGCTCCCGGTGGCATGCGGCGGACCCCCCGAGGCCGGGAACA
>Ga0105047_10006410_pt1 | contig 19990 bp, 18 predicted proteins | sample MAT04_FD_78384 | JGI IMG/M metagenome (GOLD analysis project Ga0105047, IMG submission 78384) | Freshwater microbial communities from Lake Fryxell liftoff mats and glacier meltwater in Antarctica - MAT-04 (megahit assembly) | ecosystem: Environmental > Aquatic > Freshwater > Ice > Liftoff...
CCCCCGGGCCATTGCTTCGCTCGGCCCGATCCCTCCCTGCCTTCGGCGGGCGGGGTTGGGAAAGGCGACAGTCAATATTTGAGCGATCCCAATGCCGCCGCTAATGTCGGGGCCGAACTGATGAGCGGCATCAGAAGTTGCGAGGATCGCCACTGGTAATTGGGTCCGAATGTTTATCGAAAAACATATCGGTCGCACGACCACAGTGCGGGCACGGAATCCGGAAATGACTGGTCACCCTGGTGATGGCTCGCAAATCCGGATTTGCAAGGCACAAGTTGCCGAGCGAATCAAATCCGACAGCCTGTGTTCCCTCGGGGACCGTGGCAAATGTTGCAAACTCCTGCGGACGAACCCCAGCGCGGGATACCGAGACAAGTTTGGCCATGCCGTTGGCTCGCCTCGCAAGCGCAATCAGCGAACCATCAGGCTGGACCAGCAATCGTGAAGAGCCAGGCGTCGTGAATCCAGATGCCGTGACCTCGCCGCCTGCGGAAATATGGATCAATTCTCCGGAGGCCAGCAATGCTTCGGTCTGGCCGCCTGCATTCACAATAACATCTGCCACTGGCTGTTGAAGTCGAGTCAGTTCTGTGACATCTCCTTCGATGGAATTCAGCACAATTCGGTTTGCGTCTTTTGCGACGACGATGAACTGCCCGATGGAGTCTCGGGCAAAACATGAGGCAGCAAAGTTAAGTTCGTGAAGTACGGTGATTTGCCCGATTGGGTTCACCAGCCGAATCTGTGATTCATGGTCGCCCGATGTCAGCACGTAAACATTGTCATCAGCATCGACGAGAATACGTCGTAAGTCATCAATGTCAGTGAGCGGCAGGCTGACTGTGCCGTCGGGATCCAGACGAAAAACACATTTTGCGATCTTGTCTGCGATGAAGACGTGTCCGGATCTGCCGACGCTCAGATCGACCGGCTGAATCACTTTCACCGGAAGTCGTTCGATGACGGGCCTGGACTGCACGAAGATTGGCGCGTGATCGTGATTGCTGACCGCTCCGAGATCTGGTGGTTCTTTTGCCAGGGCTGGTGAAGAAAGAGCCAGAATCGATCCGTAACAAAAGATCGAAAAGAGATATCTGACGCGACTGAACTGGGATAACATTTGCAGCGTTCTCCTGACCGTGGCCCGGCTGTGAGAGAAGGCAGACACGCTGTCACGGACAGTGCTGCGGCGTTAGTATCAGTCCCGCCGCAGCCTGCGTCAATGATCAGGATCGGAGAATTGTCGTCAGTTTTGAAGGAAACGCTCGTGACGAATCCTTTGCAGGCGTGGAAAAACGCGTGGCAATCACAATCCGGCAGCGAACGAATCCTGAAAGTTCGATGGGTACTAAATCCGGAACAACCGCCGCTCGAAAACATGGCGATCACGGAACAGAACGGTCAAATCCTTGATATTCGTCCGGTGCGCGCGTCAGCGTCAGATATCCTGCCAATCCTCCTGATTCCGCCGCTGGTCAATGCGCACACACATCTTGAATTTTCATCGCTGACAGAACCAATTCGCCCGGCGCAGCCTTTTCAGGACTGGATTACGGCGGTGATTCAATGGCGTCGCGGGGTGGACGCGTCCAACCGTGAGTGTATCGCCAAAGGACTTGCGGAATCTCGCCAAAGCGGCGTGACGGTTGTTGGCGAAATCACGACAACTCAGCCTGTCGCCCGAAATGACGTTGCCAATGACTCCACGGTGATTTCTTTCCGCGAAATCATCGGACTGCGGCAAGAACAGATCCCCGAATTGTTTCGTGTGGCCACCGAACATCTGGCTCAACACGCTGCCATACAGCGGGACAATCGTGTTGTTGGCGGCATCAGTCCTCATGCGCCTTACACAGTTCATTCTGATCTTTTTGAATCGCTGATTGAACTTGCGGTGAGCCGCGACGCCGTCGTGGCGATGCATCTGGCTGAGACTACGGATGAGCTGGAGTTGCTGCAGGATGGGAGTGGACGATTCGTAGATTTCCACAAGCGACTGGGGTTGTGGAATCCTGCGATTTTTCCAGGTGGTCGCAGCATTCGCGAGTTTCTGGAACCTCTGGCCCGCGTTCCCCGCGCTCTTGCGATTCACGGCAATTATTTTTCCAGTGAAGACATTCGCTTTCTTGCCGAACACTCGAACATCGCCACCGTCTACTGCCCGCGGACTCATGCGTTCTTCGGGCATGCTCCACATCCAGTCCTGAAATTGCTGGGGGCTGGTGCCAGAGTGATTTTAGGAACGGACAGTCGCGCGTCGAATCCGGATTTAAGTCTCTGGAAAGAAGTGCAGTTTGTGGGAAGACATTATCCTGACATCGGAATTCCACAACTTCTGGCGATGGCGTCCACCCATGCCGCAGACGCACTTGGGCTTCCTTCCAACCGCCACTGGATACGCAAGGGCGGTCCATTGCATTGCGTTTTGCTGAATGCAAAAAGCAATGAACTCGAGCTGCGGAAACTCATCTGTGATGCATTGACGCAGCCGATAGCGATTCTGCCAATCGAAACATAGAACTGATATTCTTGTCCCATATGATCGCTGGCAATGTACGGAGGGTGGGACCAGCAAGCAACGCGAGCGCCGGCCCACCATGTGCTGATGCGCACAATATCATTATGCTCACATGGTGGGCCGTCGCGGCTGAATCGCCGCTGGTCCCACCCTACTTCGACGCTGCCGAACAAAAAAACCGCAGCGGAACTAACGTTTCGCTGCGGTCAAGGTTTTCGATTGTCGATCGACATTATACAATTCGACACACTGAAATTCAGTATGTCAGAATCGCGTCGATGCCAAGGACAGTTGAGTTGAACAAGTCCGCATGGCCAGGAGCCGCAGCGGAATTCTGAGCACCCGGTGCCCACATTTGGCGGATTTCCGGACGAATCACCAGCTTCTCCATTGGGAAGTAGTTCACGCCGTAGGTCATCGTGTTGTACGACGTTCCATCAGCCTTGTACCATTCCTGTCGGATACCAGCCTTCAATTTGTCGTTGATTGTGTAGAAGGCATAGTTGATCAGCCCAGTCGAATTGTCGGCAACTCCGGTCGTAGCAAAGTTCGCACCAGTGTTTGACAGATTTGACGATAAGACGTCAAACTGATGGACTGTGGACCATTTGTCTGACCAGGTTTGTGCCAAAATGATGCTGTTGATCGAACCGTCACCGCGCCAGCCGAGGTTTCCACCTGTCATCTGGTAAGTCAACGTTGTGGATTCAGACAGGCTGTAGATGAATCCGCCAAGGAAGGCATTGCCGCCGTTCAGTTGATCAAAACCTGTGTCCATTCCCAGAACCCATCCGCCCATAACCTGAAGGTCGTCACTGGCTTTGTAAGTCGCCAACGCTCCAGTGTGAGTAAATGGTTCGCTGTTATAGAAAGTCAACTGACGGCTGAGGAAGAAGTTGCCGTTTGACGGAATAACTTCATAGCCAACGGTCGTGTAAAAGTGACCGATCTTAACAGACAAATCTCCGACAGCAGCTTCTACATACAACTGTGGCAAAGCCCACTCGTAGATTCCATGGTTCCACTGGTTGTTAAAGTCATACCGTCCGGGATTGTTTCCAAACGACTGAGCTTCGTTGCCGTCGATGCCGTAGATCATTTCCGCGCGGAAGCCCAGGCCGAGGCCATTACTTCCATCTGCGGTCTTGTTCAGGTACAGCCCCTGCTGGTTCAAGCCGAATGTGTTCCATTCCTTGGAGTTGCCTAGTCCCGCACCAGGGCCAAAGTTGACGTTATTAAACGGACCATTGCCTGTGAACGCTCCGTCTGGCCCATCCTGATAGCCGAACTGCGTCCAGCCGCCCAACGTCACACCATTGCCCCAATCGCCGAACAGGCCAAGGGTTCTTTTATCCGCAGAGCCTGAACCAGAGCCGTCTCCGCATCCTTCGCCACAGCTTTCGCCGCACGCATCCGACAGAATGTCGCCACAGGGAGCAGAACATCCAGGATCACACACCGATGTCGGAGTACAGCAACTTGGCTGAGTACTGCAACCGTCGCTGCTGCAACTATTACTGCAGCAGCTCATGCTCGCGAGCTGGTCAGTCAGCTTCTGACCGGCGTGTGAGAAGATTTGTTCACATTGCTGACAGTCATTGCAGCCTGAAGAACCACAACCGTCGTAGGCGAAGACAGCATTTGCCGTTGTCATGCCGCTGACCATTGCGATGCCTGCAAGAAGTGACTTCCATGATCGTCTTATCATTGCTATTCCTTCGCGCTCTTCCGTGAACTTCCGCAAGCTTTCGTTCCTCCCGAACGATTGCAAACAGAAGACCCGATCTATTAGCCATCAAAACTCGCTGGAGTCACTGCGATTCGCGAATTCTGCGGCGAAAAATCCCTGAGCCCACACGTTGTGGTTAGTGCTCAATCGGGGGTTTAACTCGTATCGGGAGGAGTGGAGCGAAAATGCGAGGAACTTAGGCACAGAATTGATCAGTCAGGTACGAAAAAGAGTTTTTCGAAGCACATGTCCGTCTACCTGCGAAGTCACCGTTATCCGCAATTTCTTCGCAGTGCCCCTGTCTCAATCTGATTGGTGAACAGATGCCCGTTGAAAACTTGCAGCGATCAACTGTGGGCACGAGTTGCGGCAGAAACTGCTGGTGCGCGATGTGCGTCACGTTCGCAATCATTTGGACGTGTCAGAGTCGCCCACAGGTAAGCCGTGAAGAATTCTCGAATGTACGGAATCTTCAGCAGTGGTTTTGTCCACGAGGCGTATTTCGATCCGAACGGCTGAAGTCGGACATCGACTTCAAACGGTGAGTCCCGAAAGTCCTTTTCGAAATCCCGCACAAGGTATTTATTGAGATAGTCGGTCGAGATGTTTTCTTCAAGAAACTTATCGGCCTTGCGGCTGCCGTCTGCTTCAAGATCGTGCATGTTGGGCTGATACCACGGTGCATGAAACACACGACGGCAGGTGCGAAGCAGTGTCCGTTCCGAAAAAAAAACGTGAGCCCACGGTACAGGCATTGTTGACCAAAGATGTGGTGCAAACGGGTGATACCAGCCCCAGGTACCAATTAGCAGTTGTCCGCCAGGTCGCAGCACTCGAAAGCATTCTCCGAGCATCTCAGCAGGATGAGCCACATGTTCAAAGACGTCGTAGCACAGAATGACGTCCACACTGCTGTCGTCCAGCGGTATTCGTTTGACGTCGCTTTCGAGAAATGTGAGACGATCACTGGCATAGTTTTTCTGAGCCTTCGCCACGGCGTCTTTGTCGATATCAATCCCGTACACATGAGCCGCACCTGCGTCGGCATAACAACTGGTAATCGCCCCGTCGAAGCAGCCAAAATCGACCACAACCTTATCTCGAAGTCGGATCCCACACGATGCGGCTGCGGCCAGAACAACCTGAGACTGCTGACCGCGAAAACTGGCATATGTCTCCTCTGACTGTAGCGCATCCTTCATTTCCTCAGAATGCCCAAGTTCCGATCGGGACAGTCGTTTTGCCAAAGCAAACAGAATGTTTTCTGTCAGGGACATCGGGTTCGATCAAACAAAGAAGATTGCGGCTGAACCTGGTTACGGACTCTGCTACGGAATCTGTGTCACGCCCCGGAGATTGTGCCGTGAATTCAGTACAGTTCGCATTTTTGAGGCAATCGAACGACTCAGAGCGATCAAATTGCCGGGAAGTTCCGTATCGGCAACGCATCGTGGTGTTTTGGCATCCCGCATCAATGCGTTACGATCGGCACATGCAGATCCACCTTATCGTGCATTGTGTAGAGGCGCCAGAATTTTCCGTCCTGCACAAGCTGACCGCTGGATTTGTTTTCATTGATCGGGAACAGCGGGCCACGCGGGTCTTTTGTCCAATGGACCAGATCCGGTGAAGTCGCGAGATAGGTACACCATAATCGAGGTTTCATCGGTGTGCCAGTGCCATGCATGACGGCGATATAATGATCACCGACACGGATCACCTGGTTCATGGCGATCATTAGCGAATCAAAGTCTTTCGGACCAGGCAGAATTAAGGGTTCATCCGAAACATTCGTCCAGATTTTCATGTCTGTCGATCGGGCCAGCCAGATTCCGGCATCACGACGTTCGTAAAACAGATTCCAGACGCCGTCTTCAAAGAACGCTGTTGGTGTGCCGATTGGTCCCGCCGAAATCGGTTGACCGTTCACCAGTCGGACGTCAAAAACTCCTTTTCGATCCCAGTGAATACCATCCTTCGATTTCAGAAGTTGCGAATTCTCCTCGGCACTTTCTGCGAACATGCTGTATTCGCCATCGTGCTTTACCACCATCATGTCTTCGACCCAATAGTCGCTGACGATGGGATTCTCTGGCGATCGTGTCCACGTGATGCCGTCCTGTGACGTTGCCAGTCCGAGATTCATCATCGGCGGCTGTTGATCCGGATTATATCCCGTGTACCATAATTTCCAGCCGGAGTCCTCTTTCAGAATCCAGCCGCGCTCCCGAATCTTCGTATCCCATTTTCCCGGAGCAGACACGAATACTGGATTGCCAGCAACCGGCTCAAACGCCGTTGTGATGACCGTCTGATCATCGGCAGTCGCAATTGAACATGTTCTGTTCATTGCGGACACAACGACAGCGGCAACAACCGCAACACGAACCCACATACGAAACAGGCGCAAAATCACGAGATCTTCCCCTCTGGCTTTGGAAATGCGTGAGTCTATGGGAAGATCAGGATAAATCCAGCGATTGCTGCGGCCTGCATAAATGCTGCTTCTTCATTAAACGGAATCTGGTAGTGTTTTTTCGGAGCACACTCACCCGGTCGATAGTAGCCAAGGGCGTAGTCACGCGAACAAACCGGGTGCAGTGACATTTGGTATGGCAGTCCGACAAGTTGAGTTGCAAACCGCCCGGCAGATGCGAACGGTTGCACAACCGGATGATACGTGTGCCCGTAACGCTCAAGTGCAGGATCTTCGAAATACAACGGGAAATGATACAGATTTGTGGGAGCCCACTGCAAAACCGCCGGGCTTGTCTGACGAGAGACATAGGCTTCCTGATCGAGTTTCTCATTGAAGCCCTCGGGCAATTGATTTGGTTCAATGTTTCTCATCGCATAGCTGAGCGTCGGACGGATTTTGCGAATATCGGTCCGCAATCGATTCTTGCCTGGCTCATCCACGTCCGTGGAATCAGTCTCTTTCGGCGGCTCAGGTTGTGAAACCGTGACCAACTGTTGCGATGCGACGGTGATCGGATTTTGATCATAGACATCCACATCGTAGTCGTGTTCCGGCGGCAGTGTATGGTCGATGGCAAACGCTCTGGCCGCATTGCCCAGTTGAGCAGGTCGAACGGAAACGATTTCACGATTCTGCTGGATGAATCGCTCCGATTCCCGATGCCACCAGTCACCAAGGTTTTCATCTTCACGCTGACACTGCGAATCATAACAGCATTGACCATTGTCACCCGGGATCACCTGATCGATGTATGAAGAATATTCATCCTGCCATGTTTCCATCCCTGGAACGTTCACAGCCTGGGACGCTGGTGGGGACGGAACGGAAAATTTCATGTGCGAAGGTTCGCTTCCAACAATCACATCCTGGTTTGCACGCGGACCGGCCACTCCTCCCGGACTCGTGACAGCAACAGAACCAGAAACAACCATCTGGAGCGGTCGTGACGAGTTGTGTGATACTTTACGCTTTTCGTCTCTTGTATCGGGTTTCAGCGACGCAGATCCCGCAGTGTCGGAGCGGGCGGCCTGCCGCTTGCCTTTTGCCGAGAGGCTGTCGGGAGAATTTCTCATCCCGGCAGCTTCGGCGGTGCTTACTGCGGAGCGAGCGCGGGCCGACCCGCGTGGCACGGACTCCAGGTGTCCGGTTCCTTTTGATGATGGGGCTGGCGGAGAACTCTTTCGAGGACTTCGAATTCCAGCAGCTTCTGCCGTACTCACGGACGCTCGCGCAGGCAGCAACTCAGCGCTCGGAATCGGCAGCAAAGCAGCTTCTGGCGGAAGTGGATTAACTGGATCAGAAAGTTCGGCTCGACCTGCCGAGTCCTGCCCCAAAGCAATGTTTGGGCAGGACGCTGCAAGGCATAACGCCATCGTCGTCATAGCGACGGGCAGAGAATCGAACGACAATGTTCGACGTAGAGTCCGACTAGTCTTTAGGAGCGTGCTCCACAGAGTAGTTCGGAGATTCCTGAGTAATTGCGATGTCATGTGGATGGTTCTCCCTAACCGAAGCCGCAGTGATTTCAATAAACCGGGCTTTCTCACGCAGATCGCGAGTGGTCCCGACGCCGACATATCCCATGCCGGATCGTAGACCGCCAGTCAACTGATACATCAACGGCTGCAAGGCACCTTTGTAAGAAACGCGACCTTCCACGCCCTCCGGAACCAGTTTGGACTGGTCGCCCGTCGAATCATGGCCCTGCCGGTAACGTTCGCTGCTTCCTTTGACCATAGCTCCCAGCGAACCCATTCCTCGGTATCGCTTGAAGCTTCGTCCCTGGTAAAGAATCATCTCACCAGGGCTTTCATCGACACCCGCCAACAGACCGCCGACCATCACGGTCCACGCTCCGGCAGCAAGTGCCTTTGTGATATCTCCGCTGAAACGAATCCCTCCGTCAGCGATAATTGGTATATCGGTTCCCGCTAGACCTTTCGCTGCATTCGCAATCGCAGATAATTGCGGAACTCCGATACCGGAAATGATTCTGGTAGTACAAATTGAACCTGGCCCGATTCCAACCTTCACGGCATCAGCTCCTGCATCCGCCAGAGCCCTTGCCCCTTCAACTGTCGCTACATTTCCGGCGATCACGTCAATCCGCAATTTCTGCTTGATGGCCGCAACCGTCTCAATCACATTGCGAGAATGCCCATGAGCACTGTCAACGACCAGAACATCGACACCTTTTTCGACCAATTGGGCGGCTCGCTCAAAATCAAAAACACCGACTGCGGCACCAACCCGCAAACGACCGCGCAAATCCTTGGACGCTCGCGGAAACTGCAGGTTCTTATCGATGTCACGGATCGTAATGAGTCCCTTCAATTGATATTCATCGTCTACGAGCAGCAGTTTCTCGACCTTGTTTTCAAGGAGAATTCTTTCGGCATCTTCCAGCTTTGTGTTCTCGGGGGCCGTGACCAATCCCTCCTTGGTCATGATCTCGGAAACTGGCCGATTTTTGGAATCAAGAAACCGCAGATCCCGGCGTGTCAGAATACCGACAAGACGTCCTTTCACCGTGATCGGAACACCGCCGATATTGCGTTCATCCATGATTCGAACGGCTTCTCCGGCGGGGGTTTCCGGCGGCAGCGTGACTGGGTCAACAATCACACCGTGCTCGCTGCGCTTGACCCGATCCACCTGCATGGCCTGCTGTTCAATCGACATGTTCTTGTGAATAATCCCGATTCCGCCCAGTTGCGCCATCGCGACGGCCATGTCGCTTTCGGTGACCGTGTCCATCGGGCTGCTGAGAATTGGCAGATTCAGTGGAATGTTTCGCGTGACAAACGAACTGATGTCTACCTCGGACGGGACGACTTCACTATAGCCCGGTTCCAGAAGTACGTCGTCAAATGTCAATCCGCGATAGGCGATGCGATCCTGCATTTTCAGGGCTCCCTGGTTCAGTGGTTAGGTGTCCGTATTCAGAATTCTGCATTCTGAAATTGTAAATCTCAAATTCCTTCAGCGCCTTTTGCAACAATTGCGGCATGAACGCGATTGGACAGTCGAATCAATGTGGCGATATCCATCTGTTCTCCGCGATCTTCAGTTTTATGTTCCAGCTCGGCCAGCAGACCATCGACATCGTCTTTGTCAAGATCCTTGCGATACATCCCGATCAGTACTGGTCGAATGAGCTTGCGTCGCTGTGAAAAGGTGCGTCGAAGGAAATCTTGAAAGAACCGGCGATCATGAATTCGCGCCGCAGCGTCTTTGTTTCGCCAGATACTGACGATTGCAGAATCCACTTTCGGACGCGGCCAGAAGACGTTTGGTCCCAGTCTTCGCAGGATTCTGATACTTGCCTGCGACTGAATCCACACCGACAACGCGGAATATCCCGGCGTGCCGTGTTCTGACGCCATTTTCTCCCCCAGTTCCCACTGGATCGTGCATACCATGCGTTCCCACGGCAGATCGGACGCAATCAGATTCGATATGACTGGCGTAGCAACGCTGTATGGAAGATTGGCGACGAGTTTCAACTGGCCGTTTGGAAGAGACGCGACCTGCTCACGGATCTGGTCACAGATTTCCGGTGCCAGCGTATTCTTGTTTTTTAAAATGTCCTGAGTGATCAGCGTTACGTTGTCGTAGCCTTCGACCGCTTCTGCTGCCAGCTTCGCCATGTTCTGATCGATATCGACGGAAATAACTTTCCCGGCTTCTTCAGCCAGAAAGGCCGTCATGCCACCAGTGCCGGAACCGACTTCCAAAGCCACATCGTTTGGCCCAAGGCTCGCATGCCGCACTACGAATTCGATCAGATTCACATCGATCAGAAAGTTCTGCCCCAGATCGCCGCGCGGGTTGATGCCGTGCTGCGTAAACAGCTCCATCAGCCATTTCCGTGTCTGACGCTGAACATCTCTCATTGAGGCGGTGAACTTTCCGGATTTGGTTGAGCTTGCAAACTGGTGATCGTTCGAGCGGACAAAGAAATTGAACCATCTGCAAAACGGCGTTCGAGAAGCTGATCGACATACTTGCCGAGAATATCGTTTTCGATATTCACGACATCACCAGCGACAACCGATCCCAGTGTCGTGACCTGCAGAGTGTGAGGAATCAACGCGACAGAAAATCGATCGGCTGTTACGTTGACGACTGTCAGACTGATGCCATCGATCGCGACTGAGCCTTTGGGGACAAGCAATCGATGTTGCTCAACGGCGGGGGCGAACCACATATCAATCCATTCGCCGCTCTGCACGATGTCAACCACCGCAGCCACACCATCGACATGGCCTTGCACAAAATGGCCTCCCAGTCGCGCGTTCGCGGCAAGCGATCGTTCCAGGTTAACTCGACCGCCACGCTTCATGCTTCCAAGATTTGTCTTCGACAGCGTTTCTTCACCAGCCTCGAAGTCAAGCATGTCGCCGTTGATCGCGACCACAGTGAGGCAGCAACCGCAGATCGAGATGCTGTCACCAATCGCGACTTCGGACACAGCAAAACAGCCCGAATCCGGTGCAATGGATAGGCGCAGCCCGACCGGAAGTGATGCCTTTTGCCTGACAGTTCCCTGTCCTTCCACGAGGCCCGTAAACATGATAATTCAGCTTATTTGCAACGAATCTGCACTTCAAATGAGTGTCAAAGATCACCAGACGGCACCCAGCGGGTCTGCCACCATCGATCGTTGCGTGCGAAGTTTATCAGAATCCCACGCGTTTGCACGGTCGTGTGAAAAGTTTCCGTCCGTGATATCCTTGCCGACTCCCATGCGTTGAAAACACGTCAAATATGGCATGGCAGGGGTTTCATGGAAGTCAAATCACCGCTAACCTGCAGCACTGCGAATTTTGTAGCGCCACGCTGGTGAATGCGATCCGGTCGTGTCGATCTCAAGTCGATTGAAGCGACCGCACGAAATCAAGAAATCAAGAACCATCAGGAATACAGACAATGGCCAAGACGAATCGTAAACTCAACAAAGCCAACCACGGCCAGCGTCCCGCCAGTTCAAAAGCTCGCAAACAGAAACGCAAGCATGTGAAACTGTCTTAACAGTTACGTTGGGCTCAGATGGAATCAAACCGCCGATATGTTGAAGTGAGATTGGCGAGCGAGGGGACGTGAGTCCCCTATGAGTCGGTTCATATCGTAGACTCCTGCGCGATTGTCGTGCAGGTGAATGCGTTCTGCAATTAGCCGTAGGACATTTGGACCAGCGAGCGACCCAAGCATGTTTTCATCGGGCTCGTATGAATTCGCAGGCCACATCGCAAACCGTTTCTCCCAACGTGAAGCCGCTCTGGCTGGCAGACTTGTCGCTGCTGCTGGTGGCGATCATCTGGGGGGTAAACATTCCCATCATGAAAGTGGCTCTGCTGAAGATCGATGCGTATGCCTTCAATGCTATACGATTGATCGTATCATCCATCGTGCTGTTGTACTTCGCTCGACGTGAGTTCCAGCGTGGTATCAAGCCCGCCAGCACAATTTCGATTCGCGACATCTGCATCTATGCATTTATGGTTTCTGTCGCGTATCAGTTGTTGTTTCTGCTCGCGGTTTCTCGAGCGACGTCGGCAGACGTCGCACTGATTATGGCGACTGTCCCAATGTGGACGGCGATCGGGGCAAGGTTCTTCCTGAAAGAGATCCTGCCGCTGCTGGCTTGGGTGGGGCTGTTCATCGCATTCTCCGGGACGATGATTGTCACGTTGCAGAAATCACCGGCTCCTGTCGCTGCGAGTTCTGACAGCAGAACCGACGCAGCAGGAATGCTTCACCCTTCCGAGGACTTTCATCATGTCAAAACCGATGTCATCCCTCCAACGCCGCACCCGCCACGTCGCCTGGCTGGCAATCTTCTCGCATTGTCAGCTGCGTTGGCATGGGCAGGCGGCACGGTGTTCAGTCGACCATTGTTGGGACGGATCTCGCCCATTCAGTTGTCAGCATGTTCGGCGACTCTCGGATTGCCTTTTCACATTGTGATCGCGACGCTTCTAGGCAAAGATTCCCTGCTTGTCAGCTTCGCCGCGATGAAAAATCCGTCGCTGGTCGCCTGTGTCCTGTACTCGGGGATACTCTCGACCGGTTTAGCACTGGCTATGTGGAGTTACGGAGTGAAACATGCCGGAGCGGCCCAGGCCGCGATGATCCAGAATCTGACGCCGATCGTGGCGATGGCTGCCGCGTGGGTCTGGCTGGGGGAAACGATCAATCTGGCTCAGACACTTGGCGGCGGGATGATCATTGGTGGCCTGTTTATCATGCGCAGAAGCCGGAGAATGGGTGTCAGTCGCAACGCTTGAAACCATTGAGTCGATTGGAAAAGCCTGAAGTTCGTTTCCGATTCCGGCGGATAGGGTTTTTCTGAAGACCTTGCGGACATGTCGCCGAATTCCAAATCGTAGGGGCCTCAATGACGTCCAGCACATATCGTTTCTAACGATTATACCGCCAATGTGGCTGATCGATAAGTCGAGGCAGATTGAAATAACCCGTGGAGTTCGCTGCGTGTTCGTAACAAACACCTTGCATCCACGGGGTATCGTTTTAGAATCTGAGCATTAAGTCAAATAGCGCAGACGACAGAATGTTTCGTGGTCACGACCTTTTTCCGGGTTGAGACAACGCTGCGACAGATTAAGAAACGATACCGAGCTGGTAGTTCGCCGGATAAAATTCCTGCACGGATGTTGCTTCTGGGAGAATTGGAAGACATGGCTAAAAAATATCTCAGTCTTGAAGAGGCAGCCGCCCTGCTGGATCTGACAACCGAGCAATTGATGAAGGTTCGCGAACATGGCGACATCCGTGGATTTGCGGATCGAGGTAGCTGGAAATTTCGCGAGCAGGATATTGAGGAATTTCAGCGCAGTCGCCAGACCGATTCGTCGCCTGACTTTCCCATCATAAGTGCCGATTCTGCTTCGTCGTCAGTTTTGGAAGAACCCGAGGCGGCGGACCTGTCTTCATCAGACAGCGACGTGCGGCTGTTTTTCGATGAATCCCTGTTCGACGACAATGACGCGATGGATCTCGCTACGTCTGGCAGTGACGTGCGCCTTTCCGGCGACAGTGGTCCGAACCTGGAAGAAGCTGGTTCGGACGATGAACTCGATCTCAGTGGCTGGGGCAGCGATGCAAAACTTTCAGATTCCGACAGTGACGTGAAACTTGTTGGTGCCGGTACGCAGCCCGAAGTCGATTTGAGGGCCACAATTCAGATGACGGGGGATTCTGACAGCGATGTTGTGATGGTGAGAGACACGGACAACGATTTGAATCTGTCTGTGGATTCCGAAATCAAGATCTCAGACTCCGACAGTGACGTCCGGCTGTCCGGAGAAGAAGATGACAGTGACGTGCAGCTTGCCGGAGACGACTACGAAGACGATACCTCGGCGACAACAGTTCTTGACGGTGGCGACTCCGACAGCGACGTCAAGCTCATGGGATCCGCCGCCCTGCTGCTGCCGGACGACTCCGACAGTGACGTTAAGCTCAGTTCCGATCCGAATCGCACAGACAGTGATATCCGACTGGCCGAACCTTCACCTCCGCCAAAATCAAAACCTTCAACTTCGGGCGCGGCAAAACCTTCGTCTCCACCTGCAGCAAAACCAAAACGCTCGCTGCTTCCGCCTGACGACAGCGACCTGAAACTGATCAGCAAAGGATCGGGGGTCCGAAAAGATAGTCTCGACAGCGGCATTTCGCTGAACGCGCGTGGCAGCGGTCTGGGGCTGGACGCTGATGAAAGCGGGATATCGCTGGAAATGGACAGCGGAATCAGTCTGGAAGCGGACGACAGCGGGATTAGCCTGGAAAGCTACGACAGCGGCATTTCGCTCGAAGGCTTTGAAAGCGGGCTTGGTTTGGCCGATGACAGCGGAATTTCACTGGATGCCGGAGACAGTGGTCTTGCACTGGATCTGGATGATGACAGCGGGATTGCCATGGACCCGAAAGATCTTGGCCGGACCATGCCGATGCAGGCGATGCCTGGTGCCAAAGACGCTCTGCCGGCATCGACTTCAATCACGACGCAATTTGAAATCCCAAAAACCGAAGACGGCGAATTTGAACTGGCCGGTCTCGATGACGACGATGACGACCTGGGCACGAGTACCGGTGTCCTGAAGTTTGACGATGACGAAGAAGAAGATCTGGATTCATCGAGTACTCGCGCTATGCCGGCGTTGTCCGGTGCGGCTGTGGAAGACGAAACGGGCGAAGATGAGTTCGTTGATGAAGACGCCGGGTACGCAGACGACGAATACGACGACGAGTATGGAGGAGATGAAGATCTGGATGTCCATGACTCCGAAGAATTCGACGAAGGAGATTTCGAGTCTGACGAAAGTCCGGGAGTTGGACTTCCTGCTGCCGTCCGCGCACGAGCCGATGTGGACTGGAGTACCGCCACGAAAGTCATGATCGGAATCTCCACCCTGATGTCGGTGCTGTGCGCCGTCGTGGGGATCGAACTGGTCCGCACGATGTGGCTCTGGACTCAGCCATCCGGCAATGCTTCAGCTTCAAGCATTCTGCAGATGATTGGCGGAGCGTTCTAGTCAACCTCGCTCACAATGGGACTGGAAGGCAGAACCTCTGCCTTCCAGTCGATCCGTGGCGCATCAGCCCAAAGTTGTTCCAGATTGTAGAGCGCACGACCTTCCGTGGTGAAGACGTGGAGGACAACATCGCCATAGTCCGTCAGAATCCAGTTTCCTTCGGTTCGATACCCTTCGATATTTAATCGGCGGTTGCCGCCTTCTCGCTTCAATTTGCTGTTGACTTCGTCAGCGATCGCATGCATCTGACGATGGCTGGTTCCGGTAGCAATCACAAAGAAGTCAACAATCGACGTCACTCCCGTCAGGTCCAGCACCAGAATCTCCTGGCCGCGCAGTTGATCGGCAATCGACGCAGCAGCGACGGCATTCGCGCGGCTCACGGCGTACAGTTCTTTTGATCGCGGGGCGGCAATCTGAGGCGGCTCAAGTGCAGATTTGGATGTTTCGGTTTCAGATGTCATTTTTGGCGTCGGCTTGCAAAGATTTCGGATCACAAACCCAGTATCCTAACTACACTGGTGCGACCTGACTACTGCTCCGCCAACGCTAAGAATTGGGATTGGGTGGCCGGGGCTGGACGAAGTGAAGGAAGCCCCGGGGTTTCGGGCTACCGCCTTCCAACCACGGCCACCCTCGTTGTATGGATTAACCAAGCACTACCAAGTCCCATTCGGCCACTTGAAAGCGGATTTTCCAGGCCAGCAGCGGGGCGATCCCCTGTGTATTCCTGGAATCCTATGAATCCTTCGATTGAACAATTGGGCGATTCTGCGGCACTCATTGTCTGGCGGTCGCTGGATCACAGTGCGGCCTGGCTGCAGGTTCAAAATGCCGCAGCCTGTCTGGATCGCAACAGAATTGAGGGGATTGTTGCTACTGCTCCGGCCTTCAAGTCGTTGACGGTTTACTATGACTGTCAGATTCTCACCTGGACGGACATCGTGAAATGGATCGAAGAGAAACTCCCGTCGCCATCACAACCATTTCAGATACCTCGACGAGAAATCGAAATTCCTGTCTGCTACGACGAAGAATTTGCACTCGACCTGATCTCGGTCGCTTCCATTCATGACTTGAGTCCAGACGAAGTGATTCAACTCCTTTCGAATGCAACGTATGTTGTGCAGATGATTGGGTTTTCGCCCGGTTTTCCTTATCTGGCCGGACTGCCAATTCAACTCCACGCACCGCGTCGGGCGGCACCACGCATTCAGGTTCCGTCGGGTTCCGTCGCGATTGGCGGCGAACAAGCAGGAATTTATTCGTGCAGTACGCCCGGCGGCTGGAATATCGTCGGTCGAACGCCGGTGAGGCTGTTTGATCCGCAGCGGAATCCACCGTGCCTGTTGCAGACTGGCGACAGAATTCGATTTGGCAGAATGGATCGCCGGCAGTTCGACGACTATGCGGAGCAACCATGAATCGACTTCGCATACTTCGCGCCGGTCTTTGTTCGACCGTTCAGGATCTGGGACGCCCCAGTTTTCGAGATCTCGGCGTCCCGGTCGGTGGCGCGATGGATCATGTCTCACACGAATTGGCGAATCGACTCGTTGGCAACCCGGCTAACGCCGCGACGATCGAAAATACGTTGACCGGCGACGAAATTGAATTCGCCAAAGACTCGCTGATTGCCATTACGGGTGCCGCGATGACACCCGTCCTTCACTGCACAGGCGCTGATCCACAACCTGTGGCACAGAATCGTCCGGTATCCATTCCGGCGGGCTCACGACTCTGTCTCCAGTCTGCACGCCGCGGTTGTCGCAGCTATCTCGCAATTGCGGGCGGCATAAATGTACCCGTCGTATTGGAAAGCCGTTCGACAGTTCTTCACGCCAGCTTTGGTGGTCACCAGGGACGGATGCTGGCCGCCGGTGATGACTTGCCAATTGGTGTGCTTTCAAGTTCAAACACTGAGGTTTTAGCGTATCTATCCACACTCGGACAATTCGTCCATCCGCGATGGTTCGTCCGTACGATGGACTTGCCGAATTCCGATGTCGCAACTCTGCGAATCATCTCCGCAACGCACACCGCGCAGTTGATGCAATCTGCACGGACATTGCTGTCGGAGTCCGAGTTTCGAATTTCATCTCAGTCCGACCGGATGGGATATCGACTGGTTGATCAGCCACTGGAACTTGAACAGCGGCAGGAACTACACTCCGAAGGTGCTGTTCCGGGTACGATTCAGCTTCCTCGCGATGGCAATCCTATTTTGCTCATGGCCGATTGCGCACCAACAGGCGGTTATCCGCGCATCGGGCATGTGATTTCAGCCGACCTGAGTCTTGCAGCACAGTTGCGGCCTGGTCAACTTGTCCGGTTCCAGATGGTGACACTTGAACAAGCTCAGCATTGTTGTCGTCACCAACAGCAGTGTCTGACAAAAGCCTTAGCGATGGTAGAACTGATTTCGAGATGACGGACGAATGAACATGCACCGAATCGATTTGAACTGCGATCTGGGAGAAATCGAGGGGGCTGAAGGTGCCCTGCTTGATAAAGCACTGATGCCATATGTCTCCTCAATCAATGTCGCATGCGGTGGCCATGCTGGCGATCCCGAGCGGATTCGCAAAGTTGTCGAACTGGCTGTGAGATTCAACGTTGCCGTCGGAGCACATCCCGGCTACGCGGATCGAGAAAACTTCGGTCGCGAGATTGTACCGATGTCGCCTGCGGAACTGCATAAGCTTGTTCTGCAGCAAATTAAGCTCGTTGCAAAAATTGTTGAAGAATGCGGGAGCAGACTGCACCACGTCAAACCTCACGGGGCGCTCTACAATTTCGCGGCTGCGTCTCCAGAGACAGCTCATGCGATCGCAACGGCAGTGCAGGCGCTGGATCCGCGATGTCAACTGATGGGGCTTTCCAGAAGTTGTCTGACCGACGCCGCGAACTTACTAGGACTGCGCGCAGTGCATGAAGGCTTCGCCGATCGAAACTATCTGGCAGATGGTTCGCTCGTTTCCAGGAGCCAGCCGGATGCCGTCCTTCACGATCCGATCGAGATCGCCACCCGAGCCGCTGCAATCGTTGAGACGGGAGTTGTCACCGCAATCGATGGCACGAAACTCTCGTTCCCATGCGACACGTTGTGCATTCACAGTGACACCCCGAATGCGGTCACGATCGCCACTTGTATTCGAATGGTTTTTGACAAACACGGCATTGCGGTTCCGGCTGTCGACTAAGCGCTGAGCGTCCAGGTCTGACCCCATGCCGGCTTGTCCGGCATGAGCCACAGTTTTTTAACTTGCGTTCCTGCTCGACAAGCGAGCCAAGGACGAAATTCGTGATGCCTTACGGCTAATTGCGAAACAACTCCCACGACTTCACTATGCTGGCCCCTGGCGGCACAAGATCGTTGAACCGATCGACTGGCTCTTTTGCGGTCCAGGCAATTCCTCGCAGCAACAGAATGCGAAACTGCGGATCATCAAACGTCAAACTGTTCTTGTCAGTGTTCATATCGCGTTTGACTCCAATCCTTCGAGAGCTTACACAACTCATCGATCACATCCGCATCTTCACTACACGCCACAATCCCAGGATAACGCAGCATTCCGGCGCGGGTGTCCATCCAGAGGTCGCGGTAATGAACGGGCTGACGATTGTGAACCCACACCGCATCACCATTGCGCACGCGAGCAATGTGCATGGACACCGGAAAGTCGTAGATATTCGGCGAATGAATGAGTGAACCCGTGTATTCGCCGGTTGCCATAAACGGATAGATACTTCCCGGCATTTCGTCAGAAGTATGCCCCACCAGATTTCGACCTCGCACAGCCAGCCGATCCACTTCACGCGCGCGCTGCGCATCGCGTTGCTGAAATCCGATGAGATAGATGCCTGGTCCCGCGTCAGTTCGTCGGGAAATCAAATTCGGAAGTGAATCCAATACCTCGCGAGCTGTGCGAGATGGATCGTCTGGTCCGCAGACGATGCGATCCGACGTCACTTCAACCCATGTTCCGTGTTCGCCCATCTCCGGAGCGAAAACAATGGAATAGTGGGGAGTTGAATCGTCGTGAAGGTGGACGATGATTGAATAGCCGTTGCCGGTCCTGTCACGGTACTGCTTAGTCCCGTCGATCGGATCAATCGCAATCCCCAGCGGACTGTCTTTGGAAAAGTGAGCCATATCGCCGGTTGTTTCTTCACCCTGAATTCTGCATGTCCGCAAGATCGGATCAGCATCGCGGAGGGCGGCGACAAGAAGTTCCTGAACGGACAGGTCCGCCAGTGTCAACGCATCAGTGTTCGCGTTGCCGGAGGATTTGCCATCCACCGCGATATTGAACTGTCGCAGCCGTTTAGCAACAGCACCGCTCCAGCGCACGATAGGTGGAAGAGCGAGTTTAAGAGCGGCAATTATCTGTGGTGTGTTCACTTTAGGCTGGACTCATTGCAAAAAAACGAAAAGCAAGTTCAGCCATGATTGTAAGCAACTCGACCGGGACGCTGGAACTGTGTATTGGTTCAGCGTAAGTTGTGAAAACGGGTGTTGAGAAAACGGGTGTTGAGAAAAAGCAAGTAATGGAGTGAAGCTGAACAGGTTTGGAAACAGGATTCGGAGTTGGAATTGCGTGGACTTGGGGGCCAGCCCCCAAACCCCCGGGATTTATCGCATAGGGCCATTAACGGAATAGTTTTTGAAGGAGCCTGAACTGATCAGACGTGACCAGCAC
>Ga0105047_10006411_pt1 | contig 19989 bp, 14 predicted proteins | sample MAT04_FD_78384 | JGI IMG/M metagenome (GOLD analysis project Ga0105047, IMG submission 78384) | Freshwater microbial communities from Lake Fryxell liftoff mats and glacier meltwater in Antarctica - MAT-04 (megahit assembly) | ecosystem: Environmental > Aquatic > Freshwater > Ice > Liftoff...
CCGGTTCGCCGACGGTCGTCATCAAGTTCATTATCCAAAACCACGCCCCATTCAAAGGCAAATTTTGGACATTCTAGCTAACTTGCACCCAAACCCTATTTAATAGGGGGCGGAAAATAGGTACTTATTCCGCGGATGGCTACGGCTGGAACGGTACCTCAGTAACAATTGGCCCGATTCCCAACGGTTTGGGCAAACTGGGTAATACTACCAACCGGCAAATTCCCGACAGTCGCGATCTTGCCAGGGAATTCAGCACCTTCCAGGCGAGTTACCACCCGGTGGAAGGCGCGGGCCGCAACCGCATTATGCCTGCCGGCAGTTTTGTGGCTGGTTGGACACAGGATTCGATCGTGTCTTGCAGTGACTGCCATCAAAATGATGCCCCGTCGAACGGTGGAAAAGGTCCGCATGGTTCTTCATTGATGCATATTCTGGGCGGTACCTCCAATTATGTTACGCAGGAAGATCCGGCCACAGATTGTGGTGCAGGCGCTTGCGGCCCTGTCCATAATTCAGGCGAATTGTGCTTCAAATGCCACCAGTACGGAACCTATGCTGGTAATACCAATCTTGGTACTACGACAAACTTCCGGAAGGGTAATGAAAATCTGCACACTTTTCACGATTTTACAGCGTGCTATACCTGTCACGATACGCACGGCAGCGAGCAGGACAGGTTGATCAACTTCAATACAGAGGTTGTAACCACCGATCCGGGTTATAATAGTCAGAGTGCCTGGCGATTTGATTATGCAACCAATACCGGCACCTGTGCCGTTGCCTGTCATGGCCTTAATCACAGTTCATCTGAGACTTACAGTCGCTAGGATTTACCGCATCCATCTTTTCATCAAGACCGTCCAATATTTGCGCAGGCCCTGGCAAATGTTGGACGGTTTCAATATTTATTCAACGGGAACACTTTATTAGATATGAACCGGATAACCCGTTATTGCAATGGTTTGATTGAGGCCGCCTGGCTTTCTGCATTGATCGTGACACCGCTGATGATGAGCTTAAGCGGCAGTGTTGCCAATATGATCAAGATTGCCTTGCTGCGTTCGATCATCATGGTTGGGCTGAGCGCCTGGGGTATAGCGTGGATTAGTGGTCTGTCCTGGGGAGCGGGTCAAAGTCAGTCCGGGCAAAAACCTGGAAATGGCGAACCAAACTGGCGCATGCGGGCGATAAGTTTTTTGCGGCAACCGCTGGTTATGCCGGTTCTTGCCCTGGTTTTTGTTTACCTGATTTCAACGCTGTTTTCGATTTCACCTTCGGTCAGTATACTGGGGTCTTATGCCCGAATGGATGGAATCACAACCTTTACTTCATACATCCTTTTATTTGTCCTGATTGCGACCCATCTACGGCAACGGGTACAGTTGGACCGTTTGATGGCAGTGATCGCGGCGGTCAGTTTTGCTGTGGATATTTATGCCATCCTGCAGCACTACGGGTTGGACCCAATGCCGTGGACAGTGGCCGAGGTGACAATTCGCGCATCATCCACCATTGGTTACCCCATATTTGCAGCGGCATTTCTTAATCTGACATTTTTTGCGCTGCTTGGACGGCTAATCCTTGCTTTTCAGGCTTACCGCCATGAGCGCAGATTAATGTCAGGTGATTTAGCCAGAATTATTTTGTACGGCATGGTGGCGGTACTTAACCTGGTTGCGATCTGGTTTACAGCCAGCCGCGGTCCTTTGCTAGGATTGCTGGCGGGGGCGAGTATTTTTGTGTTCCTGCTGAGCATTTACTGGAAAAACAAGCCTTTGCAGGCAGCTTTCCTTATCCTGGGGGTCATTTTCCTTATTGTTGTGGGCATGATCTTTGCTCCTGGCAATCCTTTGACAACGACAGGGTCGCTGACCTCGCAGGCACTGGGGCGCCTGGCACAACCGTTGGAGGGCGATACATCGCGTACCCGTGTTTTGATCTGGGAGGGTGTTTCAAAGATTGTTTTCTCACATGCGCCACTTGTCTTTCCTGATAAAACTCAAGATCAGTGGAACGCTATTCGCCCTTTGATTGGTTATGGGCCTGAGACTCTTTCGTTGGTGTTTTCAGGCAACTACACACCTGAAATGTATGCGATTGAAAAAAGATATGTCAAATATGATCGCGCTCACAATGAATTTTGGAATACGGCGGCATTTTTGGGCGGGCTAGGGGTACTGGCTGAATACGGCTTGTTTCTGGCGATTTTTTACTTTGGGCTGACCTGGCTTGGATTGCTTGTTTCCCGTTTTGAGCAGCGTCTCTATTGGGGGCTGTCACTGGTTGGCGGCGTCATTGGCGCAGTGGTGTGTATTTTATTGGGCGGGACCGCCTTTCTGGGTCTGGGTATTCCCCTTGGGCTTCTGGCAGGTCTGGTTGGCATTTTATTTCTTCGCATTTTCCGCGATCTTCCCAAGAGCTCCGCAGGATTAAAGGAATGGCAGTCCATTACGTTAATCTGTATTTTCTCGGCGCTTGTCTCACATTATGTTGAAATCTTGTTCGGTATTTCCATGGTGGTCTCCAACCAGCTTATGTGGAGTTACCTGGCGATCATGCTGGTCATCGGGCGCTCGCTCGGAAGCGAGGCTGTATTTGCGGATGTTCTGGTTGAAAAGCGGGAAAGCGCGGTTTCCAAAAAATCTCGTGTGGTTCAGCCCGCGAAGGGAGGCTGGCAGGATGCATTTTTGCAGATCATGCGCAGCACTGGGAGTCTGACCCTGATGATGGTGACGCTTGGTTCAGGGTTTATTGTCATTTTCCAGGCGGGGGATAGCGTAACAGCGACACTTATAAATGCTTTTACATCCGTTGCCAGCCCGATGAAGCATACATCTTATGGTGTATTGGGTCTGTTTATCAGTACATTGTTGTTTTCAGGGATTCTTTTTCACCTGGAGTTTGGTAACAATGCGGGAAAAACACAGACCTGGATAAATTTGCCGGTTTCAGTTGGGTTGACTTTAGTATGCTCACTGTTTTTCTTTGCGGTTCGCGCAAACGAACTGGTTCAGCTGCACGATGCGAAAATAATGGCGGATACGGCTTTGCTCACAGCGGGAAATCTTAACCTTGCCACCAGTTATTTCGGGTTTTTGTTTTTCTTTTGCCTTGTATGGGCTTTTGCATTGCAGCCTGGTCAAGTGGCAGGCGGTTTACTTGCAAAGGTGCGTTGGCCTGCTATTTTGGCGGGGCTATTCTTATCGTTCGGTTTTATATTTATTTCTGCCTTCCTAAATTTGAGGCCTGTGCAGGCTGATATGTTGATGATCCTGGTGAGGACTGAAAACGCGGCGAACCGCTATGATTCGGCCCTGACTGTCTACAGAAATGTATTGAAATTAATGCCTGAGGAAACTTTTTACCTGATTAATGCTGAGAAAGTGTATAAAGATGTGATCAACACCAACCAGGATGCTGGCAAGAAAGAACAGCTGTTTCAAGAAGGCCTGGCAACCATCCAGAAGGCTTTTGAACTTGAGCCTTTATATGTGGATGTGAGTATGGCGCTGGCGCGTTTTTACCGCCTGGGAGGTGAAATTTCTTCTGATCCTGCGCAAAAGAATCTCCGTTTTAATAAGGCAAACTCATACTTTGCAAGCGGCCTGGCAGCCAGCCCTGCCAGGGTGGATTACTGGTTGGATTGGGCTGATTTTCTTGCGGCGAGCGGCGATTTGCAGGGCGCGTATGCGCGGGTGAATGATGCTCTGGCGATGGACCCTAAAAGTGACCAGGCTTATCAATTCCTGGGTAACCTTGCCGTGTATCAAGCCAGTACGCAGGTTGACGCGGTTGCCAGTACGATCTTTTACATGAAAGCAGTTCAGGCTTTCCAAACGCAGGCAGATTTGATTACTGCTCGCGGTGACAAGCCGTCTAAGGCATTGCTGGCTGTTGCGCAAGTATTTGAAAAAATGGAACAGTTTAGCAATGCGCGTGAAAATTATCTACGCGCGGCCACTTTAGGAATTGGCGAAAATGAATGGCTGGTGTATAAGAAATTGGCTGATCTTTCTGCCAGACTCAATGATGTATCCGCCAGACGTGATTATCTTCAAAAGGCACATGACCTGGCTCCGCAGGATCAGAAACCTGCGCTGCAAGAAGAGTTGGATGGGCTGCCGCTTCCATGACCACTTTGAATTTTTCTGGTGATGTTTAATCTTTATGTGATTTAAAATGGAAATTTGTAAAAATTGACCAGTTTAATTTTGCTGATTACCCCTAATATTTGTATACGCTGGAATTGTTCAGGTGACCGGGCTTTGTCAGCGGTTAATTTGGGTCGAAGACTGAGAAGAAAATTTCCACGGCAGCGGGGTCAAAGTGTTTCCCGGATTGTTCGCGAATGTATTGGTTTACCTCCTCAAAGGGCATGGCGCTGCGATAAGGGCGATCGGATGTGAGGGCATCCCACACATCGGCCAGTGCGAACAAGCGCGCTGCGATGGGGATTTCATTGCCTGTTAATGCACGCGGGTAGCCGCTGCCATCCCATTTTTCGTGGTGGCAGTACGGAATATCGAGGGCCGGGTGCAGGTATTCGATGGGGAAAAGCCAATCATAGGCATAAACGGGGTGTTTTTTCATAACAATCCACTCGACAGGGGTCAGTGGTTCTGGTTTGAGTAGAATTGAATCTGGAATGCCCAGTTTGCCAACATCATGCAGCAGGGAGCCGCGCCTGATGTGAAGCTGAGCTTCTTCATCCAATCCGGCGCTGCGAGCGAGTAAAACTGTTTTTTCACTAACCCGTTGGGTGTGTCCTTCGGTTTCTTTATCGCGCAAGTCAAGCGCTCGAGACCAGCCTTCGATGGTTTTATCATAAGCGATAACAAGTTCTGAGTGAAGCATCTGCAATGTCTGGCGTTGGTCGGTTAATTGACGGTAACGGTTCAAGCGGGTCATGTTTTGAATGCGCAGCAGAAGTTCAAAAATGTCGTATGGCTTGGTAATAAATTCATCGGCACCGGCTTTCAGACCGGTGATCCGCGATTCGCGATCGTCAAGCGCTGTCACCAACAAAATGGGCACTTCAGTAAGCCCAGGTATGGCCCGAATGCGTCTGCAAGCTTCAAATCCATTCATGCCAGGCATCATCACATCCAGGATGATTACATCAGGGTGGATTTCGGTGGCCAACTTTATGCCATCTGTGCCGTTTTCGGCAAAATACATATCGTAATTTTCGGATGAAAGCAAAGCATCGACTGTAACCCGAGCTATTGATTCATCATCTACTACCAAAATTCTAGATTGGTTGTCCATCCTGCCGCTCCTACATCATGGATTTCATGCGCTCGTTGAATAGATTCTATATTCGTACAGATAATAATTTCTAATTCTTAATAGTGGGTATACCGAACCTGGGTTTACAGGGTTGCTTTACCGGATTAGAGGGCATCCACAGATCAAGGGTCAGGTCGCAATGAATAACAGTTGAGTTGAAAGGTGGTTCTTGGAAAGGTCAATTACAATTTGCCCCAATTAAGATAACCACTTGAAGCGCATTGTTGCACCGGGCATTGTAAGTGTTGATGGTATTCCTGCCCGGCGATTCTTGAATTATTGTACAGACCAACGATCTTTATTATATAATGCCATTAATGGATTATTTTTTGTCGACAAACTATTTTCAATATTTGAGTGAACATTAGTTTCCTACTATTAGAGTACTGTTTCTTCAGGAATATTTCTATCCGTAATAATACTGATTTTTTTTATCGATTACGCAGAATTTAGTTTACGCATCTCAAATTTTTGCATGTGGCACGATAATCAATATTGGATGTGACGGATTTACCCTAATAGGAATATGTCGGAAGAGGGTAAAATAAGAGCTAATCTATCCTGAACCAATAAAAGTGTGAATTATGTCCCCGTACAGCGATCCACCCGGTAACTTTAGCGACCCGTCTCTTTATATCAATCGTGAATTAAGCCTGCTTGAATTTCAGCGGCGTGTTTTGGAAGAAGCTTTTGATGAAAAACTGCCGCTTCTGGAACGATTAAAATTCCTGGCCATTTTGGGCTCGAATATGGATGAGTTCTTTATGGTGCGTGTTTCCGGTATTCGCCGGCAGGTGGAAGCGCGTATTATGGAAGTCAGCGCAGATGGCCTGACCCCGCCTGAGATTTTGGCTGCTGTTCGGAAGCTTTCTCTTGAGCTTTACGGCACAGCCTTGCAGTGCCTGAACCGAAAGATTTTACCGAAATTGGAAAAGGAGGGGGTTCATATTCTGGATTATGCCAAGCTGACCCGGCCCCAGCAGGAAAGGGTTGATCTCTCTTTCAAAGAAGTCATCTTTCCGGTGCTTACACCCCTGGCCTTTGACCCCGGACATCCTTTCCCGCATATATCAAATCAAAGTCTGAATTTTGCCATTGTGATCCGCGACCCGAAAGGCCGCGAAAAATTTGCGCGTCTGAAAGTGCCTGATACCTTGCCGCGGTTATTGTCTGTCAAGCGTTCGTCAGGCAGTGTCCGTAAGGATGGCACCATTCCGCATCATCATTATTTTGTGTGGTTGGAACAGGTCATTGCCCGCAACCTTGCGTCGCTCTTTCAGGGCATGGAAGTTATTGCTGCATACCCGTTTCGTATCATTCGCGATGCCGATATTGAGATACAGGAACTGGAAGCCGATGATTTGTTGGAAAGTATGCAGCTTAGCATTCGCCGCCGTAAATTTGGTTCGGTAGTACAGGTTGCTATCTATGATGATATGCCTCAGCATATCCGTGATTTGCTGGTGGACAATCTTGAAATTCGTCACAGCGACCTTTATATACTGAGCAGTCCGCTGGGGATGAGCAGCTTCTGGCAGTTGTATAACCAGGTGGACCGGCACGATCTAAAGCTGAGGGCGTATAAGCCCAAAATACCGCGTGTTATTAAGAGTATGGCCACTGCAGGAGATATATTTGAAACAATTCGCAAGGGTAATATTCTCTTACACCACCCTTATGATTCTTTTAATCCGGTAATCGATTTCTTAACCGCGGCAGCGCGTGATCCGCAAGTGTTGGCTATTAAACAGACCCTTTATCGTGTTGGACAAAACTCACCAGTTGTGGATGCGCTGCTGGAAGCATCAGAGCGCGGCAAACAGGTGGCTGTGTTGGTGGAACTCAAGGCGCGCTTTGATGAAGAGAGCAACATAGGTTGGGCGCGCATGCTGGAGCAAGCAGGTGTACATGTGGTGTACGGGCTGGTTGGTCTAAAGACGCACAGTAAAATTGCGATGGTTGTGCGCCAGGAGGGCGAAGGGATTCGGCGTTACATCCACCTGGCGACTGGGAATTACAATGCTAACACTTCGCGCATTTATGAAGACATTGGCATGTTCACCTGCGATGATGATATTGGCGCTGATGCCAGTGACCTTTTTAACTACCTCACAGGTTATTCGACCAAGGTTGATTACCGCAAGCTTCTGGTGGCTCCGGTGAATCTGCGACAGCGTCTTGAAGTACTCATCCGGCGCGAGATAGAGCATGCTCTGGCTGGCAGAAAGGCGCGCCTGATTTTCAAGGCTAACTCTGTTGTTGATCCGGGTATTATCAGCCTGCTTTATGAGGCTTCGCAGGCCGGTGTTAAGATCGATATGCTGGTCCGCGGAATGTGCTGCCTGAAAGTGGGAATCAAGGGTGTCAGCGATAACATCAACGTTACCAGTATCGTTGGCCGCTACCTTGAACACAGCCGCCTGTACTATTTCTTAAATGGTGGAAAGGATGAGATTTACCTGGGTTCTGCTGATTTAATGCAGCGCAACCTGGATCACCGGGTTGAAGTCGTTTTTCCGCTGGAAAAAGTGGAGCATGTGCGTTACCTGCGCGACCAGGTGTTGGAGAAATACTTGCAAGATAATTTGCGGGCGCGGGTGATGCAGCCTGATGGAAGTTATGAGCGTTTAAAACCAGTTTCTGGTCAGGACGGTACGGATGTGCAGGAGTGGTTAATGGGGCGGGGGCATTAAGTGACCCCCGGATTGATGCCTGGTTTGGTCAAATGATCTACCAGCGAAAGCAAAACAGTACGCCGCCAAAAGCAAACTTAGGCGGCGTACTGTTTTGTTGATAGGGGCGATGATAATCAGCGCAGTATTTTGGTTGCGAGACGGTCAATTGCATCGTGTTCGAGAGAGCCCTCCACATCAATTCCGAAGCTGACATCTCCGGAAGCGGCTGAATGCGCGGGTTTAGCATCGAAGTGCAATTTGAGTGCCAGACGTCCGGCTTGTACCAGGGCATTGCGGCGGACTTCGCTCATATCAAATTCGGTGGTACCGTAGCCTTTGGCGGGCATGCGCACGACCAGGTCTGAGTAGCTATCGATAACCATTTTGTCGCGGGCAGAGAGGGTGGTGTCGACCAGGCGCGAGATGCGTTGAACGGCAGAGAATTCTGTGATATTGAAGGATGCAGCTACCGAGGGCGTTTGTTGCGTACCTGGGACATCCAAATCGTCTTCAATCAAAAAGCCCAGGACCTGCTCGCTGACTTTGTTTCCCATCACATCTGTGACATCTTTGAGATTTGAAAGGAACAACTCAATGGGGAAATTGGATAACAGGCCGCCATCGACAATCGCATGGCCGGTGATATCCCGGCCAAGATAAGTGCCCCATCCCGCATCCCAGATGACTTCCTGCCAGAGCAGGGGAATGCTCATAGACATGCGCGTAGCCCAAATGACCGGACAGTGGGGTGCGGAAATATGGTTCAATATCAACATTTGTTTGCCGGTGGTATCGGAAGCCACCAGAGAAAGTTCCTTGTGCGTGGCATCGAAGAACTGGCCAAGTGTCATATCTCCAAAATTGCGCGGCAACCCATTGTAAGTGCCAGAGTCAAGCTTCTTGTGTATCCAATGCAGGAAGTTATCTGCAGAATACCAGCCGCCGCGCTCTATGAAAGAAAAAATATGTTTAAAGCTGGCGACTGTTGCCAGTTGTTCGGTGATCGCGTCATCCAATCTCTTTTCCAGAAATTCAGGCAGGATAGGGATATCTACGGACCGTAAAAAGGAACGGATGGTACTGTTTTGAATGGTTTGCTGGTCAAAGGGCCCGGGTACGGCCATGAAACTGGTAAAAACGGATTTTCCTTCGGGTATTTTTTCTTCAAGAGCCGCCAGCATTTCGGTGGAAGTATAGCTGGCAGCCAGCAAGCAGGCTGTGATTGCTCCGGCGGAAGTGCCAAGCAACCGTCCATATGTGTGGCCGCGCGCTTCAAATTCTTGCATGCCGCCAACAAATACCATTCCTTTCGCGCCGCCGCCTTCAAAGACGAGATCATATTCCATGATTGCTTTCTCCTGAAATTTTTTTTGTTGTGATGCAATAACTATACAATAAAAACAGGATGAAATCAATAATAAGACTGAATTAGTCTGGTATTGATTTCATCCTCTGAACGCGACTTAATTTGCATCCAAACTTATTACAGGAAATTACAAAAGCCTGTCCCCAATATCAACGGCATCCACGCGGTAATGGCAGCCCATGCTCTGACGATTGTGGCGTGCTGCCTGGGCGATGACCAGGGCTACTTCGACAGCATTGCGCAGGCCAATCAGCCCGTCGCTCAGCTTGACGGTGCGGTAGAAGGTTTCGATTTCATTCTGGAGGTGGCGCAGTTCACGGATGGCGCGTGAGAGCCGGTCGCCTGAGCGAATGATGCCCACATAATGCCACATGATATTCTGAATGGTTTGCATATCACCCTGGATGAGCGCCGGGTCAGAATCTTGTGTCAGACCAGTTTCATCCCAAACTGGGATTTCATTGGGGGCGGGGATCTGCTCAGGGTGTAGATTTTGGGCGATATCGGCTGCGGCACGGTAACCCCAGACCAATCCCTCCAACAACGATGTGGATGCCAACCGGTTTGCACCGTGCAGACCTGTGCAGCTTACCTCGCCGACTGCATACAGGTTCTGGATGCTCGTTCGCCCCCAGGAGTCGGCCTGTACGCCGCCGCAGAAGTAGTGGGCAGCGGGTACCACCGGGATTGGTTCGCGGGTGATGTCGATGCCAACGCGCAGGCATTCTGCGTAAATATTCGGAAAGCGCTGCCGCAGGTGTTCGGGATCCATTTGCGAGCCGATATCCAGTAACACATACGAAAGCCCGTTGGTTTCCATCTCATTGTGGATGGCGCGCGCAACCACGTCGCGCGGGGCGAGGTCTTTCCATTCAGGGGAGTATTTTTCCATGAAAGGCTGGCCATTTGGTGTTAACAATCTGCCGCCCTCGCCTCGGACAGCCTCGCTTATGAGAAATCCTTCCGCGCCCGGGACAGCCAGGGCTGTGGGGTGGAACTGAACGTATTCCGCATTGATAATGCGCGCCCCGGCGCGTGAGGCCATTGCCAGTCCATCCCCACGCGCTCCTGGCGGATTGGTGGTGCTGCGATAAATGCGCCCAACCCCGCCGGTGGCTAGTATGATTTGGGCTGCCAGGGTGCGGTGAATGGCTTTGCCTTTACGGTCAAAGACATATGCGCCATGGCAGGTGATGGGTTTGTAGGTGTCGAGTGGGTGGCGTGAGTGATGTGGGTAGGTTATCAGGTCGACCGCAGTGGCGTTGGTGATCAGTTCTATGTTGGGTTGGCGGCGGACCGCATCCATCAAGCCGTTAATGATGGCATAACCGGTTCCATCGCCCACGTGGATAATGCGCCTGACGGAATGCGCTGCTTCCTTGCCGAATGCCAGTTTGCCATCCGAGTCGTGATCGAAATTTACCCCTGCCGTGGATAAGAGAATTTCTTCAATCCGTTGAGGGCCTTCGGTTGCCAGAATTTGCGCCGCTTTTGGGAGCGAGGCTCCCGCCCCGGCGGACAGGATATCTTGAACCAGTAAATCGACTGAGTCATCCGGCCCGCGGTGGATGATGCCGCCCTGTGCCCATCGCGTATTTGATTCGATGGGATCTTTTTCGCGGGTGATCATGATGATATGTTGAGCGGGGTCCTGTGCCAGTTTGAGCGCGGCTGTTGCTCCGGCGATGCCGGACCCAATGATTAATACATCGGTGATTTTCATTTATTTTCTTTTCTGATGGCAAGTAAACTGCCGTTAGGGGTTAGCCGATTTGTAGCATACGCTCAACGGCCCGGTAAGCGCGCACACGGATCTCTTCTGGCACATCCACTATATAATGATCGTATTTGAGCGCATCGCGGACATTTTCCATCGTGATCATATTCATGTGTGGGCAGCGAACCATGCACAGCCGCAGCAGGTCTTTTTCGGGATTGGCTGCGGCAATATTATCGCCCATGGAGCATTCGGTTAGCACCAGGTAGTGGGGGGCTTTACTTTGCTGAACGAATTTGATCATGGCATTGGTTGAACCGGAATAGTCAGAGGCAGCCACAACTTCGGGCGGGCATTCCGGGTGAGTCAACACCAACACATCTGGGAATTGTTCGCGGATGGCGCGGATGTCTTCAACTTTGAATTTGTCGTGGACTTCGCATTTGCCGTTCCAGCCGATCATTTGCACATCGAGCATGGGGTCGGGTGTGAGATCGACCCCCAGCGTGGGGAAGATAATGTGCTTGCCGGTTTCCTGAGCGACATTGCGCGCCAGATATTGATCAGGTATAAAGATAACGGTATCTGTTTTGAGCGATTCAACCACAGCCACGGCGTTGCCGGATGTGCAGCAGATATCGCTCTCGGCTTTTACATCAGCATAGGTGTTGATATAGGTGACAACCGGCACGCCGGGGTATTTGCGTTTAAGCGCGCGCACATCCGCGGCGGTGATTGATTCTGCCAGCGAGCAGCCGGCTTTTTTGGCGGGCAGTAGTACGGTTTTGGTGGGGCTGAGGATTTTGGCGGTTTCAGCCATGAACCTGACGCCGCAAAATACAATTACGTCTTTATCGGTGGTGCTGGCTTTGCGGCTCAGGTCGAGCGAATCGCCTTTGAAGTCGGGGATGGAATAGAACAGCACCGGTTCCATGTAATTGTGTCCCAGGATGACGGCGTTACGTTCCTTTTTTAGCTGGTTGATCTCCACCGCAATTTCGGCTTTATAGTACAGTTCAAAATCGGGCACGAGCTTGCCCAGGTGGATTTTCATGTCTTCATATAGAGCTTGCGCTTCTGCGTTCATTTTTACTCCTGCGAAACGGGATATGTTCCCGTTTCGCGCTATATATTTTGCAACCTGCAGGCATTATATACCCTAGCAGGGAACCTTATATGATAAAACTCAGGTCAAATACCTTTGCCGAGTGGGTCAGGGCTCCGCTGGAAATATAGTCCACACCAGTTTCAGCGATGGCGCGTAGGGTGTCGAGCGTTACATTGCCGGAGGCTTCCAGCTTTGCCTTGCCAGCGGTGATGCGCACGGCTTCGGTCATCATTTCCAGCGACATATTGTCAAGCAGTACGCGCTCCACACCCAGAGACAGGGCTTCGCGCAGGTGATCCAGCGTGCGCGCTTCGACTTCGATTTCAAGCCGGGCTGCTCCGGCGCGCGCTTTTTGGACCGCCGCAGTGATGGAACCGGCAAAATCGATATGGTTGTCCTTGATTAAGATCATATCATACAGCCCGATGCGGTGGTTTTGCCCGCCGCCGCGCGCAACAGCCAGCTTATCGGCCATGCGCAAACCGGGCGCGGTTTTGCGCGTATCGAGGATGACGGCATTGGTGCCCGCAACCCTGTCCACGAATTGGTGAGTCAGCGTGGCTATGCCGGACATTCTGCCCATGAAGTTTAACGCAGTCCGTTCAGCGGTCAGCAGGCTGCGGGCATAGCCTGCCACGCTGGCAACCAGCTGGCGGTTCTGGACGCTTGCACCTTCGCTGACTTGCGGCTGGAAATCCACGCCAGGGTCGAACATTTGGTAGACAGCCTGGGCGATATCCAGCCCGGCGATCACACCCTCCTGCTTGGCGATGATCCTGCCGGTCATGGTTGCGTTGGCCGGGATGATACTTAGACTGGTGGCATCGCCAGTGCCAATGTCTTCTTCCAGGGCGCGCTTAATTGCGGCGGTAATATCGGGGTGTAAGGCAGTCACAGCTCTCCTTTGTGCGAAACGCTTGGTTTGGTAATGAAATGATTATAGTGCTAGAGCGGGGAGTGTCAAGATTAGGGGTCTGGTTGAGATGGCTGCTTATTTGCTCCTGCATAGATAAGCGAGTCTTATAATTTTTAAGTCATCGTAGTTAACTGCGCCGTTCAGATGGTCGAAGGCGGGTTTAAGAAAGTCCGTGCCGGTTTCGGCGAAGGCATCAAAGACAGCATTTTGCAGGATGGGGCTGATGGATGCCAGAGCGGAGATTTCATCGTTCTGGCGCAGCGGGTTACCGGCGACAAGGAATTTGGTCAGGTGGTCGATGATGGTATTAACGCTGACGTCGTGGCGCGCCATCAGGTTCTGGATGCTTTCTCCGTTGTTGTAGCTTTCACCCACCTGGATGGTGCGCTGCCCTGCTTCCTGCTTTTTTTCTTTTTTGACTGGCGCGGGGCGCGGTCTTTCGGTGATGCTGTGCTTCTGGCAGTATTCGCGGATCAGGTTCAGAAAGGTTTCGCCGTACTGGCGGGCTTTGACCTGGCCTATGCCGCTGATACTGAGCAGGCTGGACGGGGTTTGCGGTGTGTAGGCGGCCATTTCCACCAGGGTGCGATCGGAGAAAACGACATAAGGGGGTACACCGGCTTCATCCGCCAGCTCCTTGCGTTTGGCGCGCAGGATGGCAAACAGGGCGTGGTTGTATTCAAGTTCGTCCACATTGGCTTTCTTGGGTGCGCGCTCCTGCACCTCCTGCACCTGGCCCACGATTTTGGTGCGGCTGTGCAGCGCATCCACTGCACTGGATGTGAGGCTAAGGGTGTGGAACTCGCCCTCCAGGGTAAGATAACCCATCTGCGCCAGCTGGCGGGCCAGGTGCATCCATTGTTTTTGGTTTAGTTCCTTGCCGATGCCGTGTGTGGAAAGCTTGTCATGCTCATACTTGAGTACCTTTTCATTTTTAGAGCCCAGCAGCACATCCACTACATGCCCGGCGCCGAAGCGTTCGCCAGTGCGCTTGACGCACGAGAGGAATTTCTGGGCCGGGATAGTGATGTCTTCCAGAACGGGCGGTTCGGCGTTGCAGTTATCGCAATACTGGCATTTTTCGGATGTATAGGTTTCGCCGAAGTAGTTGAGCAGCGGTTTGCGGCGGCAGTTGACCTCATCTTCAGCGAAGCGCACTATCGCATCCAGGTGTTCTCTGGCGACGCGGCGCTCTGCGCCTTCCTTTTGATCGATGAAATATTTTAGCTTGGCTACATCTCCGTAGCTGTAGAGCAGCAGGCAATGCGCGGGTAGTCCGTCGCGTCCGGCACGCCCAATTTCCTGATAGTAATTCTCTAGGCTTTTAGGCAGGTCGTAATGGATGACGAAACGCACGTTAGGCTTGTTGATGCCCATGCCGAAGGCGATGGTTGCGACAATGATCTGTGCATCATCGCGGATGTATGCTTCTTGATTGCGCTGGCGTTGGTTATCCTCGAGACCGGCGTGATAAGGGCGTACCGAGTAACCCTTGCCTGCCAGGTAGGCGGACAGGTCATCGACCTGTTTGCGTGAGAAGCAGTAGATAATGCCAGATTGGTCTTTGAATTTCTCCAGAAAGCGCAGGGTCTGGATGTTGGGGTCGCTTTTGGGTTTGACCTCGATGTATAGGTTATCACGGTTGAAACTGGCTATAAATTCGTTTGAGGCGTTGAAGCCCAGGCTGGCTGTGATATCGGCGCGCACCCTGGGCGTGGCGGTGGCGGTAAATGCCAGGCAAACCGCTTTGGGGAAACGCCGCCGCACATCCACCAACTGGCGGTACTCCGGGCGAAAGTCGTGACCCCATTCGGAGATGCAGTGCGCCTCGTCAATCGTAAAACAATCTACACGGACACTGGCTAACAGTTCAAAAATTCGCGGCGTGAGCAGGGTTTCGGGCGCCAGGTACAGCAGCCGGGTTTCGCCGTGCCGTACATATTCCATATTTTCCTGGTAGGCTTCAGGCGAAAGCGTACTGTTCAGGAACAGGGCGGGGACGCCGACTGCGCGCATTTGCTCCACTTGATCTTTCATCAGCGCGATGAGCGGAGAGACGACTACTGTCAATCCATCAAAGATGAGAGCGGGAATCTGGTAACAAAGCGATTTTCCGCCGCCTGTGGGCATGATTGCCAGGGTGTCGCGTTTGTTGAGCACGTTTTCAATCACTTCACGCTGCAGCGGGCGAAACGTGTCGTAACCAAAGGTTTCTTTCAGAATGCTTGCGGGTGTGGGTGTCATAGAGTTTTCCGCGGGGATTGGATGACGAAATTATACAATACCCGAGCCTGGGAATCATACTACCTGGCGCGAATGCTCACAACCCTGCCAGGTAGTTGGTACTGAACACGATTATCTCGTGCTTGATGAAGAGGTTGGGCAGGGCTGGCGCGCCAGTATCAGGGCTATTTTCCTACGCCCAGCTCTACAAAATATAGGATGAAATAGCCGACCAGCAGAAGCAGCCAACCAGCCAGTTGCACATTTTCCATCAGTCCGCGCCAGGAGATCATGAAATTTTCGCGGATGGTGTTGATGATGCTTTCAAGATTATCGAGTTTGGTATGGACAGCTTCTTTCCAGTCATTCAGGTAGAATTCATCACTGATCAGGTGATACAGTTTGGCGGTATACCAATCACCAATGAACAGCAGATTTTGTTCATTATGCTCAAAGTCAAGCATTAATTCAAGCCGGTGACTGACAATCTCGCGCAATGTCTTGTGGGTCGGCGACCACAATGACTGTTTGCCGTGCTTGAAATCCGTGTTAATGATGTGTAAAATATCATCAATGGATTGACCCATTATGCGATATCTCAACAATTGGTAATTTCCGATCTTCAAAAGTTCAATGTCTGATTGGAAATCACCCCTGGGTGCAAAAATCAGCGAGGCTTCCCAATCCACCAATGTCAGTTCAGCCTTTGAATAGCGGATGCGCGAAATAAGGACATCCTGAATGACTGATGAATCCAGCATTTCATACTCTGACCGGATAAAGCGAACCAGCATTTCAGCATGGGTGTCGATCAATTCATCTGGTGTTTCTTCAGCATCCTGTACCAGCAAAATGATATGCACTTCAAACAACCCTTTGGCAAGGTACTGTTCCGGGATTATGTGTTTTTGAAGCGCATTCTCTATTTGTTGGCGATGGCTGATGGCAGCCTCGCTTAACACATCTGCCAGTGTAAAATGGCATTCAATCATTTGCACTCGGTCATCGTAACGTTGACGCAAAATAGAGACTGGTACATCCTGCAGAACGAGTGTTTCTTGACCCAGGAATTGCAAATTAATATCCACCGGTTGGAAATAGGGGGCGTTTTTTAATCCCTTAACTTGTTCTGTACGGGTGGATGTCCTGGTCTCATCTGGAAAAGCAAGTAAATAACATATTTCGGCGCGCTCAAAAGCAGACATGGCATCCCTGATCTTTCTTAAACATCAAACACACTCCTGTGAGTAGTAAAAACACCTTGGGGCAGACGATCAAGCGTCCGGCTTGTTACACTTCACCAGCCTGTTGAAGCACTTTAAAGGGGTCAAAAGCATCGCGCAGGCCGTCTCCAATGTAATTGACCGAGATAATCGTGAGGAAAATCATTACGCCAGGGAAAATTGCCAGCCAGGGGTAGCGGATAAAGTTTTCCTGGGCTGTGCTGAGCAGGTTGCCCCAGCTTGGGGTGGGCGGCTGGATGCCAAACCCGAGAAAACTCAGGCCTGATTCTTCAGAATAATCGCATAGCCCAGTTCCAGGGTTGCTTCGACAATAATTGGCCCGATTGCATTCGGCAGAATACGGGTTGTGATAATTCGCAGAGGCGAAGCACCCAGTGAGCGTGAGGCAGTCACAAAGTCCACTTCGCGCAGGGTGGCGCTGAGCAGGATCAGAACCAGCAGAGAGGGCAGTGTCAGGAGTGCATCGGTGACACGCATCAGGATGTTATCCAACCACCCGCCGAAATAGCCAGCCAGCGCATCGTAACCCGAGTCGCTGATGATGGTGTTGAAACTGGGCGGGTCTTCTGGGATTACAAAGGTGATACTGGTTGGACCGGATGTGGGCTGCGCAGCGTGGGTGATAAGTGGGGCGGCGGTTTGCAATAAGCCACAGGCTGACAATCCAAGAACTAATCCGCACAGGAACACCCCTGTGACAAGTGCTCTATTTCTTATGTTGCCTCGCGATTGCATAGTGATGTAGTGAATTTCCCTGCTCTAAACTGAATCACGTTTGCTTTGCAGGCGTGGGGCTCAAGCAGGGCTCTCAACAGATCAAAGTATTCCCTGGCTTTTTGAGAACTATCTTTGTACATTAGTGGTAGATTATATTTTACTGGTGCTCACAAATAGTGATTTTATGCGTAAGAAAATAACTCAATTTTTGAGTGTTCCTGGGATAAAGGGATTTGAAAATGGATGCCGGCTTCTGGAAATCTCCAAAAGAATACTAAAAGGGCTATATTTTTACCGAACTTTCCTCGAATAGGATTAACCAATGATTCTCGATGTTATTTCCCTTGATTTTAGCAAGGCTAATTCGTATAATAAAGATGATATTTGTCGTATATTGAGGCGCAGAAATTGTGATGGCACCTTGTTCGACTTTTTAAGGTTCGATGATTTTGATATGTGATCTTTGTCTTATTGTTTCCAAAACGGCATTGTATTTTGTACAAATTCTAGAAAATTTAAGCAAATGTAACGAATAATCATATAGTCTGCTTGTAAAAGGATGTAGTGGATGGGGAAGTTTTTAGTCTGGCCGATAAAGTTACGCTGGTTGTTGATAAGCCTGACCATCCTTTTGCTAATCTTTCATGAATGGCAGGAACCTCAGGTAAGTCCGATGGGTTACTGGCAGTTTGCTGAATACATTATTTATGTGCTTTTTTTGATAAGCCTTGGACTTTTAGTCGAATTGCTCTTGCGGTCTAATACTCAGCAGACCCGTTCGTTGAATCTTCTTGACCAAAAGCATAGGCTCAGTATCGATTTGGCTGTTCATGAAAACTGGAATGATCTGGTCAATTACCTGGTTCAATACCCCAACACTCTGGCACCCACGGATGAAGCCATCTTGTTGATTTATGATTCGCTTTCTGCCCAGTTTGAGAAGCTCGGGACCTGGCAGAAAAGGGCAGGAGAAAAGCCTGCCATGTCGCAAAGCGAGAGTCCCTGCCAGCAGTGCGCTTTCCATAAGTTGGATTTCAGGAATTGTCATCTTCAAGATGTATCATCTCAAAATGCCGATCACTCCCATGAATACTGCTTGCCGATACGTTATGGAAAACAAACCCTGGCACTTTTGCGATTTAAACTGGAAACAAACGTGCGTTTAACCCAAGAACAAGAGGAAATATTTAACAATATCGGCGATGAGATGGGCGTTGCGATCAAAGTGCATCGAGAACGGAAAAGTTTGAACGAAATGCAGTTCATCGAGACTTCGTTGGCAGAACGTAGAACCGTTTCACATTATTTACACGATAACCTTGGCCAAAATCTGGCTTACCTGTGTCTGAAATTGGACCAATTGAAACAAAATCAAGATCTGCTTCCATATCAGAACGATATTGAATTGATGTTCAGCGCAGCAAACCAATCTTATGAAATTATTCGCAAGACACTCGAAACCAATCATCCTGCTACGGTCCCCGTTTTGGCCAACTTGCTGGCAGAACATGCCAACAGGGTTTCGAAACGCGCCAACCTGGAAATAGTGATAAGTCGTCGGGGCAAACCTGTTTTTTTCCCGGCTGAGGTTCAGCGAGCTGTATTTTATGTCTTTCAAGAGGTGCTGAGTAATGTTGAGAAACATGCCAAAGCCAGGCGGGTTGATGTTCTTTTAAATTGGTATTCTGACCAGTTATTGTTGAAAATTTCAGACGATGGGGTTGGTTTTGACCCGCAAGCTGTTGATCCTGAGAAACATTTTGGCCTGGGAATAATGTTAGAGCGAATTGCACAGGTCAATGGAAATATTGACTTCATTTCGTCCGAAAATTCTGGAACTGTGGTTACAATAACAATACCGCTTTCATGTGAAGTCGTGGAAGGTGCACCCAATGAACTCTCAACCTGAATCAACTGAAGCCCCCAAAACGATACTTGTTATTGATGATCATATCCTTTTTCGAGAAGGACTGGTCAGCCTCTTAAAATCCACCCCCGATCTGAATGTTGTTGGGGAGGCTGGAAGTGTGCATGAGGGGATCGAAAAGGCCCGGAGATTGTCTCCTGAAATTGTGCTGATGGATTTCTCCCTGCCTGATGGAACCGGGCTGGATGCGACCAGCGCCATTTTAGCAGAATTGCCTTCCTGCAAGATTGTTTTTCTCACGGTACACGAGACGGAAGAAAAGTTGTTTGCGGCCATACGGCTGGGGGCTAAAGGCTATATGCTGAAGAATATTGCCAGCATAAACTTGATTTCGAGTCTGCGGGCATTGGGCAGCGGTGAAATGGCTCTTTCACGTTTAATGATGAGCCGGGTGCTGGACCAATTCTCGCAGGTTACGGCTTCGGTGGCGAGTAAAAATGACCTGATGGCCAGGCTTAGCCCTCGAGAGATTGACGTTTTGCGTGAGTTGGAAAGCGGAGCCACAAACCAGGAGATAGCCAGCAGTCTCTTTCTTTCGGAAAACACCGTCAAGCATCACATTCGGAGCTTGCTCGATAAGCTGGGCGTTGAAAACCGACGTGCGGCTGCCACCCTGGCTCGTCAATATGGAATTAAGAGCAAGTTGTAAATTTGTATTTGAAATAGATAAGTAAAGTCGACGCACCGGCAGCGCCGGTGCATCCCGGGGGATTTTTAGTAGATAGTCAGTGGTTAACCCTGTCCTGAAAAGGGCCATCGAAAGATGGCCCTTTTATCATCACCAACTAATCAGTGCGGGTAATC
>Ga0105047_10006413_pt1 | contig 19986 bp, 17 predicted proteins | sample MAT04_FD_78384 | JGI IMG/M metagenome (GOLD analysis project Ga0105047, IMG submission 78384) | Freshwater microbial communities from Lake Fryxell liftoff mats and glacier meltwater in Antarctica - MAT-04 (megahit assembly) | ecosystem: Environmental > Aquatic > Freshwater > Ice > Liftoff...
ATCCACTGGCCGTTCACCCACTCCAGGCGCTCGCGGTCGAACACCGCGCCGGAGCTCTGCACCCGGTCCAGGTCGAAGCGCTCGATCAACTGGTCCAGGCTGAAGAGATCGTCATCCGTGCCGGACGACCAGCCCAGCAGCCCGATGTAGTTGAGGAACGCCTCGGGGATGAATCCCTCCGCCCGATAGTCCGCGACCGCCGTCTGCGTCTTGCGCTTGGACATCTTGGTGCGGTCCGGGTTGAGAATCAGGGGCAGGTGGGCGAAGGTCGGGATGCGCGCGTCCAGGGCCCGGAACAGGAGCACGTGCTTGGGCGTGTTGGACAGGTGGTCCTCGCCCCGGATGACGTGCGTGATGTCCATGGTCGTGTCATCCACGACCACCGTGAAGTGGTACAGCGGCGTGCCGTCGGAGCGCAAGATCACGAGGTCGCCACCGAGTTCCTTGGTGTCGATGACGACATGGCCCCGGACGACATCGTCGAACTCCACGATACCGGTGCCGACCCGGAACCGGACGATGGGCGTTCGACCCTCGGCACGCTGCTGGGCCTTCCGCTCCGCCGACAGGTGCGCGCAGCGGCCCACGTAGTGCGATGGCTGCCCGGCCGCCTCCTGCGCGGCGCGATCCGCGGCAAGCTCCCCGGGCGTGCAGAAGCACTCGTAGGCCTTGTCCTCCCGGAGCAGTCGCTCGGCCGCCGCGCGGTACGACTCGAGGCGCTGCATCTGCCGATACGGGCCGAACGGGCCGCGCTCCGGGCTGTCCGCCACCTCCGGCCCTTCGTCCCAGTCGAGGCCCAGCCAGTGGAGGCCGTCGAGGATGTCGCGCTCATGGGCGAGCGTGGACCGGGCGACGTCCGTATCCTCCAGACGCAGGATGAAGGTGCCGCCGTGGTGGCGCGCGAACAGGAAGTTGAACAGCGCGGTGCGGGCGGTCCCGATGTGCAGCGGGCCGGTCGGGCTGGGCGCGATACGGCAGCGGACGGTCATGCGCCCAAGTGTGACAGGGCCCGATGGCGGGGTGCGCCGTCCGGACGGCCGGGTGGCCGGCAGCCGGCACGCTACCCTGCGTCCGATGGCCACGTTCGACTTCGCCTTCCGCTCCCGGACGCCTGACGGGCCGCTGGGCCGCGCGGTCGAGTCCATCTGGTCCGCGCGTGGCCGGATCCCCTACCGCCGGGAGCGGATCGCGCCGACCGGATCGAGCGTGGCGGTGTTCGTCCTGGGTGATCCGATCCTGGAGACCGCGACCGGGCCACGGGGCGATGCGTTGCTGGCGGACCAGGGGTTCCTCATCGGGCCGCACGACCGGCCTGTCATCAACGAGCCCACCGGCGAGACCTTCGCGGTCGGCATCGTGACCACGGCGGTCGGCTGCAGGGCAGCCCTGGGGGTGGAGCCCGCGGCGATCCGCGGCCGCGTCGTGGACCTCGCCGCCGCCTGGCCGCGCGCCGCGGCGATCCGCGCGGAACTCATGGCGGCCGTGGGCGCCGACGCGATGCTGGACCTGCTGAGCGGATACCTGGCGGCCGGCCTGGATCTGGCAGACCCGGGACTCGACCGATGCGTACGGGCCGTCTCCCTCCTGGAGCAGGACCCCACCACGCCCATCGCGGCCATCGCGGCTGCCGTGGGCGTCTCCCATGGCCACCTGGACCGGGAGTTCACGCGGATCGTGGGCCTCGCGCCCCGCCGGCTCGCCCGACTCCGGCGGGTGCAGCGGATGCTCTCGGGCATCGATGCCCAGGGCGACGTGGCGTGGGCGGGCATGGCCGCGGAACTCGGCTGGAGCGATCAGTCGCACCTCATCCGGGACGTCAAGCGGCATACCGGGGTCACCCCCTCCGCGTACCTCGCGGCGCAGCGAGCATGGTCCCTGCCCGACGACCCGTCTGCGTCCGTGGGGTTCGTCCCAGAGGCGATGTGAAACCCGTCCAAGACCGCGCCTGGCGCATGGTCCAGCATCCCCGATGAGCCACCCCGGCTCCCCTGCCCCCAGACCGCTCGAGGCGCCCGACCCCCATGAGCGACTCCCACGCCGCCACCGAGACCCAGCTCCGCAACATCACGGCGCAGACCGGCAGGACGGTCGGTCACTTCGCGGTCGAGGTCGCGGCGCGCGGCGCGCTCCCGCACGGTCAGATCATCGCCCTGCTCAAGGCGGAGCATGGCCTCAGCCACGGCAACGCGAACCTCATCGCCCACCGCGTGCGCGAGGTTCTCGCCGGCGGACCCGTCCCGGCGGACGACCTGCTCGAGGCGCAGTACACCGGGGCGAGGGCCGCGCTGCGCCCGATCCACGACCGGTTGGTGGCGTTCGCGTCGGGGTTGGGACCGGACGTGTCGGTCGTCGTCCAGAAGACGGGCGTGAGCCTGCGTCGGCGCCGGCAGTTCGGGGTCGTCCAGGCGCCTTCGGCGGCGCGCGTCCAGCTGGGACTCAACCTCGACGCCACGCCAGCAGATCCCCGGGTCGTCGCGACATCGGGGATGTGCTCCCACCGCATCGACCTGCCCACGCTCGACAGCGTCGACGGCGATGTCGAAGGCTGGGTGCGGCTGGCCTACGAGCGGGCCGGCTGACGCTGGTCCGCGCGCGACGTGCCCTCGTTGCGGCCGGGATGGCTCAGCCGCCGAGGCCCAGGGCGCGTCGCACGCGGCGCAGGAAGGATGCATCCGACGATTCCGGCGCGAGTGACGTCGATGGAGCCGCGGCTGGAGCGGTCGAGGCGGGCGCGGCTGGAGCTGGCGGTGCGGGCGCGGCGGTCGGTATGGGCGCGGCCGGTGCGGGCGCGGCGGTCGGTATGGGCGCGGCCGACGGCGAGGTCGAGGCTGGCCCGGTCGAAGCGGGGCCGGGCGCCGGGCGCGCGGCTGACGGCGTGGCGGGCGGGGCGGGCGGGCGCGTGGACCCCGACACGGGCGGTGAGGACGCAGTGCTTCTCGACCCAGACGCGCCGCCCCGTGGCCCTGCGGCCGCCGGTGGCTGCGCGTCCGTCCTGTGGTCATGCCCGAACGCCGTCCGGGGCGCGGCCGTGCCCGCGGCCCGCGAGCGAAGCAATGATTCCGCGGCTCGCTTCCGGGCCGCTTCCTCCTCGTTGACCTTGCGTGCCTCCGATCCGGTGACCACCTGGGTGCCGCGGTACGTCCATGCGCCGCCCTTCGGCAGCTCCGCCTCTCCCTTCCGAAAGTACCGGCGGGCGGCCATGGACCACGCGGCGCCCGACGAGCGCGAGTAGACGTCCAGGTCCTCCGGGGACCGATGGGCGGTCGTGCGATGGCCGCCCGTGCCGGCGCCCGTCGAGCCCGACCCGGCCGACCCGGCGCTTCCCGGACCGGCGCCCTTCGCCGAGCCTGACCCGGCCGCCCCGGTCGGGCCATCCCGTGGTGCCTGCGCGCCCCCCTTGCCACGCGACGTACCCGCCGAGCCGGCGCCCGCCGAGCCGGCGCCCGCCGAGCCGGCGCCCCGATCACGTGGCGCGAAGTCCTCCCACCACGGCACCCCGGACGCCGACCATGTCGTGCTCCGCGACGATGGGTCTCGGTCGGACGCGCCCCAGGCATCGCCTGCTCGCTCCGCGTCCCCGGCGCCTCCGCCGGCAGAGGACCCCGGGTCACCAGCGGACCCCGCGGCCCCGCCCCCACGGGGACCCGGCCGCGTGGAAGCGGCGCCTGCCGGCCCTCCAGCGGCGGCGCCACCACCTCCGCCGCGCTTGCTGGCGGGCCCTGCCTCCCGTGCGGGCCGGGGCGTCCCCGCGCTTCGTCCGCCTCGCCGGGTGGCCGGGTCGCCCGCCCGCACCGGCCCGGGCGTGTGCCTCGCGTCCCAGTCGCGCCGGCGGAGCGGGTCGGACAGCAGGGAATACGCCTCCTGGATGGCCAGGAAGCGGTCGTGGTCGCCCTCGGGAGTGTCGGGATGGAAGCGCTTGGCAAGCCGGCGATGGGCCGCCTTGACCTGTGCGTCCGTGGCGCCCCGAAGGATCCCCAGCTCGCGGTACGGGTCCGGGATGCGATCCATGCGCTACCCCGTCTTTCGCGTCAGGCGAGCTCGGAGATGGGTGCGAGCTGGAAGTCGGGCACCACCTGCGCCGCGACGGCTCCGTCCGGGCCACGGCTCAGCGGGTGGTGCTGGAGCGACAGCGCCTGGAGGTCGCGTGCACTGAGCACGTCCAGCTGCGCCAGCGCCTCCACGGTGACCGCGCGGTTGGAGCGCGCGAACCCATCCCCGTCCTCGATGCGCACGGCGACGCCCGCGGCCGGCCGTCCTGCGCCCCGTGCCCCAGGCAGCAGCCCGATGCCCCGCAGCCCCTCCGCACCGCCCTTGGATACCAGAGCCCCGGGCCTTCGCTTCATGAGCGTGGTGTCCAGCGCCTCGTTGCCGCCCACCAGGTCCGGGAAGGCCATCATCGCGTCGCGGATACGGGTCAGGGCGCCTGCCGAGCGTGCTCGCTCGGCGTCATCCGCCGTGGCCGCCACGGGGTCGGCGAGCAGCGCGAAGGCACGTGCCACGTCAGACAGCGGGAACGCGTACGTGGCCAGCCCGCAGTCATCCACGCCCACGACGAGCGCCTGGGGCGTGGTCCCGAACAGGCGTGCCACCGTCTCCCGGATCGCGCGCTGTGACGGGTGGTCGAAGTCGGCATAGTCCTCGAGCGACCACTCCGCGAACCGGGCCAGGAGCAGGCTGGCGGCGTGGAAGCCGGAGCACTGGTGGCGCATCGGCCCCGGCTCCTCGCCGTCGCGGGCGAGGCGCGCGGCAGTCGTCCGATCGGACGGCACCCCCGGCCCGCAGCTCAGCAGGGACTGGCTCACGCCCGCGCGCCGGAACACCCCCTGGAGCGTCCGCACGTGGCGATCCTCGCCCGTATGGGACGCGGCCATCACGGCCAGCTCCTCCCGCGACAGCTGGAGGTCGTCCGCAGCGCCCGACTCGATGAGCGCGACGAGCGCGAACGGCTTGACCGTGGACCTGAGGGTGACCTCCACCTCCGGGTCGCCCACCACGGACTCCACGTCACCGTTCACGCCGACCTGCACCACGTGGCCCCGATGCCTCGACTCCACGATGCCCGCTCGCTGGACCTCGACGAGCACCGGCGCGGCCGCGTTGCGCGGATACTTCGACGTCCGCCGCGTCGACCGGGCGGTCGCGGGCTTGCGGGACGTGGCGGGGCGAGGCTCGGGCATCCCGGGATGGTACCGCGCGCCGCATGGGTCGGCCACCGACCCAGGCCCACCACGGCTGATCACGCCTCGCGGGGCTAGAATCCCCGACGATCGCGGCCGCCCGAGCCGACCCACCCGGAGACACGCTGATGTCCGACCCTGCTGCCGAGTTCCCCACGCTCCATGTCTCGCGACATCCGGCGGTCCTCCACAAGCTCGCCCTGCTGCGCACGGTGGACACCGAGCCCAAGAAGTTCCGGGAGCTGGTGCGGGAGATCAGCTGGCTGGTGGGCTACGAGGCGTTGGCGGACGCCCGACTGGATGCCCTGTCGGTCCAGACCCCGCTGGAGGTGACCCAGGGCCACCGGTTGGCGGACCGCATCGGCCTGATCCCCATCCTGCGTGCCGGGCTGGGCATGGTCGACGCGATGCTGGAGCTGATGCCGACGGCGCAGGTCTGGCACCTGGGCCTGTTCCGGGACGAGCGCACCCTGCGGCCCGTCGAGTACTACAACAAGCTGCCGGACACGACCACGGTCGACCTGTGCCTGATCCTGGACCCGATGCTCGCCACCGGCGGCTCGGCCACGGCGGCCATCGAGGTGCTCAAGCACTGGGGCGCCACGAACATCAAGCTCATCAACCTCATCGCGGCGCCGGAGGGCGTGCGCGCGGTCGTCAACGCGCACCCGGACGTGGCCATCCACACGGCGTCCCTGGACCGCGGCCTCAACGAGAAGGGCTACATCATGCCCGGCCTGGGTGACGCCGGCGACCGCCAGTTCGGCACCGGCCACAGCTGACCCGCGACCCGTCTGGTGTTCCCAGCCGATGGTTGCGGTCATGACCGCGTCGCGGTGGACGGCGCGCTGAACGCGGCGGCGACCTGATCCTGCTGCCGGCGATCGATGCCCACGGTCGCGGCCACCGATCGCCACTTCGCCAGCGCGTCCGCCACCTCCGCCACGAGCGCGCGCGTCTGGCGTTCGGTGAGCCCGAAGAAGGCGCGCACCTCGACGATGTCCTCTCCGTCGGGCGCCACGACGGGCGTGGCGGCGGGCCACGGCGCGATGCCGCCTATGCTGCGTGGATGCCGGCATCCCGACGCGTCCCCCTCATCTGCGCGCTCATCGCGCTGCTGGCGGCGGTGGTCGTCCTCGTGCCCACGCTGGAGGTCTCGGGCGGCGATCCGAGCGCCCTGGTGCGGATGTCCGCGACGGAGCCCATGGCCCGATTCGCCCGCGAGGCCGACCCGGCGTTCCGGTTCGTGCCGCCCAACGGGCACTACGACGGCGTCTACTTCTACGCCATCGCGCTCGACCCGCTGGCCACCGGCGAGCCGCACGGCGTCCTGACGCAGCCCGCCTACCGCTACCGGGGGCCGCTCTATGGCTGGCTCGCGGGGGCGGTCGCGCTGGGCCAGGCACCGCTCGTGCCGTGGTCCCTGCTCCTGGTCAACCTCGCGATGCTCGCGCTCGCGGCCGCGCTCGTCTCGATCCTGGCCACGCGCCTGGGCGCGAGCCCGTGGCTGGGCCTCCTGGTGGCGCTCAACCCCGGGTTCCTGGTCTCCATCACCGTGGATACAGCGGAGCCGACGGCCATGGCGTTCATCGCGGCGGGCATGGTGGCGTGGCTGGCCGACCGGCGCCTGCTCGCGGGCGTGCTGCTGGTCCTCGCATCGCTCGCGCGCGAGGTCGGCGTGCTCATCGCGGTCGGCATCGCACTCTTCGAGCTCGCGGCCTGGTGGCGGCTCCGCGCCGATCGTCCACCGCTGCGAGCCTGGCTGCGGCGAGTGGCACCGCTGGCGCTCGCGCCCGTGCTCTACCTGGGCTGGTGGCTCTACCTCTACTCCCGCGTCGGGGCATGGCCCACGTTCGAGCCGTCTAACCTGGACCTGCCCATCGTCGCGACGTGGGACACGATCGTCCATGCGGCCAAGCTGGGCGCGCAGCGCTCGATCTGGGAGATCCAGCTGGGCGTGGGCATGGTGGCGGTGCTGGGGGCAGCGATGGTCGCCATCCTCCTCGGCGTGCTGCGGGCGCTGCGGCTGCGGACCATCGTGGACGGGCCGGTGGTCGTCGCGGCGGTCCTCGTGCTGGCGCTCAACTGGCTACCGATGCTGTACCCCAAGGAGATGCTGCGCAACACCGCGATCCTGGGCGTGCTGCTGGTGCTGTCGCTGACCGCGCGGAGTGTCAGATCCACATCGCACGCCGGCCGCACCGCGGCGCGGATCAACCCGGCACGGTCACCGTGACCAGCGGGCTGTCGGAGGAGGGCGTGCCGGTGGGCTTGTGACGCAGGCGGACCATGACCGTCCAGGCGCCGGCCTCCGCCACGGGGATCTCCGTGACCGGGCTGCGTGACCAGCGCGCGTAGCGCAGCGCGCCATCCGATGGGCCCTGCACGAACACCGACCAGCGGTAGTCGCTGTCCCGGCCCAGCCGCTCGGAGCCCAGCGTGACCCGCAGGCGCGTGCCGTCCGCATCGTCCACCACGGTCACGACCGGCGCCACCTCCACCCGGCCGAGCATCACGTCGTGGATGGAGCAGATGTAGGTGAACGTGCCGGCGGCCGTGAACCGGAACTGGTAGCGCTCGCCGGTACCGACGAGGCCGCTGCCGAAGTAGCCGGGCAGGGAGCTGATCGCATCGTGGAGGCGATCGGGCGTCGTCACGTTCACCCAGCGGATGAGCCGGCCAGGACGATCGAACGTGACCCGGGACGGTGCGTACGAGAGCGTCCGCATCTCCACGACCTGTGGCGTCGCGGCGGAGGCGGGCACGATCGCGGCGAGCGCCAGCACGCCGGAGAGCAGCAGGGACAACGGGGAGCGACGCATCAGTCGGCCATGGTAGCCCCGTCCACCCGGTCGCGAAGGCGGCACCATCGTCCCCCGCCCCACCACCCGGTGGTCACGCTCAGCGGGTCTCAGTACGTGCGCGAGACGACCGGGCTCCAGCCTGAGTCGGCGCCGGTCGTGGTGTTCGTCACGCGCGCCCGGAAGTCGTGGGTGCCCCGCTCGCTGGGGGTGTAGGTGACGGAGGTGGACGACGTGGTGGCGACGGTGACCCATGCCGACGAGCCGGGCTTCTGCGCCTGCACCTGGTGTCGCCAGGAGCCGGATGATGCGGCGCTCGCCACGGTCACGCGGAAGCGGGCCGGCCCATACAGCCGGCTGACCGAGATCGGGACCGTCACGGCACCGATCATGCCCGAGTGGATACTGCAGTGGTAGGCGAACCGACCTGCCGACCGGAACGTGAACGCGAAGCGCTCACCCGGCGCCATGCCACCCCTGGCGCCGCTGGAGAAGTACTTCGCGGGTGCGGTCGACTTGACGTCATGCTCCAGGAACCCCGAGTCAGGGTTGACCCACTTGACCTTGTCGCCGCGCGCGATGGTCACGGCCGCGCGGTTGAAGTCGTTGAACCCCATCCGCACCGTGCGTGTCGCCGCGCTCGCCGTGAGCGGGGACGCGGCCACCACGAGCCCCGCCAGCAGGCCGGCGAGCGCGAGGCGGAGCGGGCGGGCGGAGCGGGCGGAGCGGGCGGATGCGGTCGTCATGCACGGGATTGAACCACACACCACAAGGAGGAGGCGCCAGACAGCGAACCGCCGGCGTGCCCCAGCACGCCGGCGGTGGAAACGGCGATCCGATCGCTGGAGGGATGCAGCGGATCGGATCGCCGTGGGGGAAGGGAGTCGGGCCCTTCAGACGTCAGACGGTGACGCCCTCCGGAAGGAAGGACTCGTCCGGCAGCAGCGGGCGGGCCGAGAAGTACCACTGGCTGTCGTCCGGAGCCTGGAGTCGGATGGTGGTGATGCCGCCGCTGGGCACGGGGGTGACCGCGGCGAGCTGCTCGGGGGTCAGCTCTGCGTAGCGGGCGATGTTGCCCTCGGGCGCGAGGAAGTCCTCGAGCGTCACGTCCGCCCACGGCCAGGGCACGATGGGGTCGGTGGCGCCCTCCCAGACCTCGGTCAGCATGCCCCGGTAGGCGGCGGGCTGGAAGAGGTCCGCGCTCTCCACGTTGCCTGCCTCGACCTGCTCCTCGAAGCTGTCCAGCAGGTCGGAGAGGGCGAAGAGCTGGGCGCGTGCCTCCTGGTCCGGTAGCGTGGGGTCCTCCATGCCCAGCGCCTGGGCGGAGACCTGGCGGGTGACACCGGCACCATCGATCTGGAACACGGTGGTGGGGGCGTCCGCGACCAATGGGTTGAGCACTTCGTCCGGCGCCGTGGAGAGGCCGCCGGGGCCGAGCGCGTAGTTGAGGAGCGCATCGACCTGGGCGGAACTCAGGACCGCCTTGATAAGCGGCGTCATCGGCTGGCCCGGGTTCGGGAACATGCCGTCCGCGGGCTGTGGCCGGAAGATCGCCGTGTTGTCGCCATAGACAGTGAAGGTGGGGACGTCGGTGAGGTTGTACTCGAGGGGGACGAAGCCGCCCCACGAGTACATCCGGAGCACGACGTCCGTGCAGCCGGTCTTGTGATCGAGGGCACCGACCTCGCCGGCCACGCAGGCGTCGGGGCTGGCGGGAACAGGGCTCTGGGCGAGAGCGGCGCCGGGCACGAGCAGCAGGCCGGCGATGGACAGCAACAGGGGGGTGCGGGTGCTGGCCCGCGTCGTGGAAGGCATGGGGCGTCAGACGCCACTCACCGCCGTCCGGTTCCCTCCGTCTCCGCGCCGCGGACGGAATCGACGAGGCCGGCCTCTCGGACCGGCCTCGCAGGTGTTCGATCTCCGGTCGCCGCTCGTACCAGCAGCCGGGTCGTTCGACGGCTAGTTGCCGCCCTCGGTCACCTCGACGGTGCCCTTGACGAAGCCCGCACCGGTCGTGTCGCCCTCGATGAGGGCACGAGCCGCGTCGGCGAGGTCCGTGCGCGCAGCATCCTCGGTGGGAGGCGCAGTGAGCAGGCCCGCGTCCGTCATGATCTGGACGGTCGTGTCCCAGGTGGCCTGGGGCAGCGCACCGATGCCGTCGGGCGACGGCCAGATCAGGGCGTTGACCTCGTTCATCATCCACTGCTGGTGGCCGTTGCCCAGCGTCGAACCAGCATCGACCGTGTACTGGACGCACTCCGCCGGGTTGTCCCGGCAATACATCCAGCCCTGGAAGGCGCCCGCCAGGAACTTGACCGCGATCTCCTCGTTGCCCTCCTCGGCGAGCCAGCCGGCGCGCGCGTGGATGGCGTCCTGGAGCATCGCGGTGCCGACCTCGTTGTAGTCGATGACCGTGAGGTCCTCGGGCTGATACAGCTCACCCGTCTTGGGGTTGATGGTCTCGAGCACCTGGGCGTACTCGTTGTAGATCATCGCCTCGGCCGCGTCGATCTCCCGGTTGAGCAGGAGCGACATGTCGAACGGCTGGATGACCTTCTCGAAGTCGGTGCCGATCTCCAGGCCCGCTGCGGCCGCGGCCGCCGTGACCTCGTACTCGTTGCCGAAGTCCCACACGCCGATCTTCTTGCCTGCGAAGTCCGCCGGCGTGGCGACCGTCGTGTCGCTCACCGGATCGGGTCCTGCGCCGGGTGCCCACGACACCGAGAGCGTGCCCGAGCGCTGGAAGATCTGGCCGATGTTGACCAGGTCCGACTTCAGGTCGGACGCAGGGTCGCGTACGGCAAGCACGCGCGGCACCCACGAGGTTGCGAACTCGGGGCCGGCCGGGTCCGACCCGACGACCTGCGGGGCCACATCCGGGCCGCCGTCCACGATGGTGACGTCCAGGCCCTGGGCCTCCCAGAAGCCTTGCGCCTTGGCGGCGTAGTAGCCCGCGAACTGCGCCTGCGGCACCCACTGGAGCACCACGCTCACGGGCACCAGGTCCTGGGCGGCGGTCGCACCGAACGACGCCGCGATGAGAAGGCTCGACGCGCCAAGCGCGACGGCGATCCTGCGGGGATGCTTCATTCCGACTCCTCACTCACACCGGGCGTGATCTGGAGCCCGGCACCTCCGGACGCCCGGGTCGGGCGCCCTCCTCCATGGATCACCGCACGATAGCGCAACGGCACCGCCACGACGAGCCCCCGACCGGGTGTCAGATCTCCCCGGCGCGGAGCGCTGCGTACCACGGGATGAGCAGCCGCTCGGCGATGCCCACCAGCAGGTACGTGACGATGGCGCCCGCCGAGGCGATGAGGATGGCGGCCCAGGCGAGCGAGAAGCTGCCCGCGCTCATGGACGTCAGCACGACACGTCCCAGCACCTCCGAGCTACCGCCGAAGTACTCGCCCACGAGCGCGCCGATGAACGCCAGCGTGGTGCTCACCTTGAGCGCCGTGAACAGGAACGGCAGCATGTTCGGGATGCGCACCTTGCGCAGCACCTCACCCGGGCTCGCGGCATAGGAGCGCATCAGCTCCAGCGCAGCGGGCTGGACCTGGACCAGGCCGCGGGTCACGTTGATGACGATGGGGAAGAACACCAGCAGCGCCGCCATCATCGTCTTCGACAGCGGGTTGAGCACCCCGAACCAGTTGTTGATGATGGGCGCGATGGCGATCAGCGGGATCGTGGACGCGCCGATGGCGACGGGCAGCAGGATGTCCCGGGCGATCGCCCAGCGCGCGGACGCGAAGCCCACCGCGATGCCCGCGACGGTCCCGATGACCAATCCGCCGATGGCTTCCCAGAATGTGTTCAGAGCGGCCTCGCGCAGCACCTCGGCGTTCTTCTGGGCGGCGGCCCAGATCGACGACGGCGGTGGGATCACGCGCCGGCCCTCGCCGCCGGTCGAGAGCTCCCACAGCACGAGCACCGCGACGAACACGACGATCGCGGGCAGGTAGCGGACCGCGCGCGCGACCACGGCCCCCGTTGGCGGCAGCCGCCCGCCCGCGACCGGGGCGCTGCCGGTGCTCGCGGTCATCCGATGCCGCCCTCCGCGCGGGCGCGTTCCTTCGAGGGGACGCCCACGGGCGCGCCCTCATGGTGGCCGCGCAGCGCCTCGCGGACCTGCGTGACCAGCTCGTAGTAGCGGTCCGTCTCCCGCGTCGTCTCGTCGCGTGGCTGGGACAGGTCGATGTCGATGACGTCGCTGATGCGCCCCGGGCGCGCACTCATGACCACCACGCGTGTGGACAGGAAGACCGCCTCCGGGATGGAATGGGTGACGAAGATCACGGTCGTGCCGGTCTGGGCCCAGACGCGCAGGACCTCCGCGTTGAGCCGCTCGCGGGTCATCTCGTCGAGCGCGCCGAACGGTTCGTCCATGAGCAGGATGGCGGGCTGGAACGCGAGCGCCCGCGCGATCGCGACCCGCTGCTGCATACCGCCGGAGAGCTGGTGCGGGTAATGCTTGTGGAAGCCGGTGAGCTCCACGAGGTCGAGCATCTCCTGGACCCGCCGGTCGCGCTCCGCACCGCGCACCTTCTGGATCTCCAGGGGCAGCCGGACGTTCGCCTCCACGGTCCGCCAATCGAACAGGACGGGCGCCTGGAAGACCATGCCGTAGTCACGGTCCAGGCGTGCCTGCGGGGCGGGCTTGCCGTTGACCTGGACCGTGCCCGCCGAGGGCGTGATGAGGTCGCCCACGATACGCAGCAGCGTGGACTTGCCGCAGCCGGACGGGCCGATGAGCGAGATGAACTCGCCCCGGGCGATGTCCAGGTCGATGCCCTGGAGCGCGACGGTGCTGCCGCCGCCCTTCACCGGGAACGCCTTCTGGACGCCCGCAAGGCGCACGACCGGCGCTGAGACCACACCCGCTCCGACCGTCATGTCAGGCCTCCATCTTCTGGCGACCGCGGAGCACGATGATCTCCGCGACGCGCACCACGAGGTAGAAGAAGATGCCCGTCAGGGACGCGATGACGATCGTGCCCCAGAGCTTCTCCGGCCCCGTGATGTACTGCTGGTTGAAATTGACGATGGCGCGCCCCAGGCCGTCCTTGACGCCGCCCGGGCCCTCCCCGATGACCGCGCCCACGACGGACGCGGCGGCCGCGATCTTGAGCGCCGTGAACAGGTAGGGCACGGATGCGGGCAGGCGCACCTTCCAGTAGATGCTCCAGCGCGACGCCGCGTACGAGCGCATCAGCTCCAGCGCGCGCGGGTCGGGCGCACGCAGGCCGCGCATCATCGCGATGGTCACGGGGAAGAACGTGAGGTAGGTGGCGATGATGACCACCGACGTGAGACCCCGGCCGAAGCCCACCACGATGATGGGCGCGAGGGCCACGATGGGGATCGTCTGGCTCGCGATGACATAGGGCACGAAGGCCCGCTCCACGAGCACGGAGTGCACGAAGATCGAGGCGAGCACGATGCCGATGACGGTACCGATGACGAACCCGATGGCCGCCTCCGCCCAGGTGTAGACGGCGGCGCCCAGGAGGTAGGCCGCGAGCGACGTGTCCTGGTTGCGCTGCACGGGCTCGGACATCGCGTACGCGATGTCCCAGATGTGCGGCAGCTGGATGTCCGTGGCCTGGATGAGGCGGAACGGCGGCTGGTGGAAATAGCTGGCACCCGTGCCCAGGATGTTCTCGAAGCGCCACGGGTCACCAGAGACCCACTTGAACGCCTGCCACGCGACGCCCACGATGACGAAGAAGGCGACCAGCGCGAGCACGGAGCGGAGCAGCCTCCCGGCCGGCGACGACCAGCGCCCGACGATCGCCTCCGCGCCGGTCGTGGATGCGACGGCGAGCGCGTCCGCGACGTCCGCGACTCCCGCGGCATCCTCCACGAGGAATGCGTTCGCCTCGTCGCGGACCGCACCGGGTGACGGATCCGGCGCGGCGGCGCGATCCGTCGCGGCCGCGTCGGGTCGCTGGCTCATGGGGCGTGCCGGTCGGCGTGAAGGGCGGCGATCAGCCCCGGACGCCCCGGTCAGCGTGCTCCAGAGCCGCGTCGATGATGCCAAAGGCCTCCGCCAGCTGGTCCTCCGTGATGGTCAGCGGCGGGTTGGTCATGATCGTGTTCCAGCGCACGAACGTGTACAGGCCGTTGTCCTTGAGGTGCTTGTGGATGGCCTTCATCTCGTCGCTGGTGCCGTTGTAGGGCGCCATCGGCTCATACGTGGCACGGTCCCGGACGAGCTCCAGGATGCCGAACAGGCCGATGCTCCGACCCGCACCCAGGCTGGGGTGCTTCGCATACAGCTCGGCGTGGTGGCGCTTCATCACCTTTCCCATGCGTGCGGCGCGCTCGATGAGGCCGTCGTCCTCGTACACCCCGATGGTCGCAAGCGCCGCGGCGCAGCCCATGGGATGGGAGTTGTAGGTCAGGCCGCCGTAGAACACCTTGTCCTTGAAGGCGTCCGCGATCGACTGGCGCATGCCCACGGCGCCCAGCGGCAGGTAGGAGGCCGTGAGGCCCTTGGCCATGGTGAGCAGGTCCGGCACCACGTTCCAGTGGTCCACCGCGAACCACGCGCCAGTGCGCCCGAAGCCCGACATCACCTCGTCCGCGATCAGCAGGATGCCGTACCGGTCGCACAGCGCGCGAACGCCCTGGAGGTAGCCGTCGGGCGGGATGAGGATGCCGTTCGTGCCCACGACGGGCTCCAACAGGATGGCGGCGATCGTGTTCGGGCCCTCGAACATGATCGTCTCCTCGAGGTCCCGGAGGCTCTCCGCCACGGGCTCGGGATCCTTGCGGCCCCACTTGTGGGAATCCGGGAAGCGCACGAAGCCGGCGACGCCCGTCTCCGCGGCCCAGCGGCGCGGATCGCCGGTGGCCACGATCGCCTGGCCCGTGGCGCCGTGATAGGAGCGGTAGCGGACCATGATCTTCTGGCGGCCGGTGAACTGGCGGGCCAGCTTGATGGCGTTCTCGTTGGCCTCCGCACCACCGTTGGTGTAGAAGAACACGTCGATGTCACCGGGCGTCAGCTCCGCGAGCTTCGCCGACAGACGCGCCCGGGGCTCCGTGGCCATGAACGGGTTGGCGTAGGCGAGCACGTCCGCCTGGGCCTTGATGGCATCGATGACCCGCTTGTCACCGTGGCCGATGTTCACGGACATCAGCTGGCTGTTGAAGTCGATGTAGCGCTTGCCGTCCGGGGTGTAGAAGTGGATGCCTTCCGCACGGGCGACGGGGATGGGATCCACCGCGCTCTGGGCCGACCACTCGTACAGCGAATGCTTGCGACTGAGCGCGACGATCTGCTCGGCGCTCATCGCGCCGGGCGCCACCTCGATGGCCATCTCTCACCTCACCTGCGGCCGCCGGCCGCGTCCTCCCCGACGCACGGCGCGGATGGGCGACCCGGCTGCGTCTGTCGGCCGGAGTGTGCCACGGATGTCGCGGCCGGGGGCGACGGCGAGCGGTCCGAGCATCCCCGGGAATCGAACGAGCGGGGTGCCGCGATGGCACCCCGCTCGTCCCATTGAGGTTCGCCCGGCGGCCGGGAGGATCCCGGCCGCTTCTCCGAGAGAAGAACCGACCGACGGGCCGGACAGGAAAGAAAGAGTCCGTTGCGCCAGACGCTCGCCTGCCTGAGCGTCAGCGGCGCAAGCCGAGACTACGTCCACGCGCGGCTGCGCGCATCGTCCTTGGGGGGTAAAGGTGCGACGCGGATGGTACGGGGGAGACCGACCCGGACCCCAGCCCTCACCCCGGCTGTGCTCCGCTGCCCACCATGGCCCCGCTGGGCGGTGGGGCGGTAGCATGACGGTCCCCTGAGCCCACGGAGGAACCCCACCGTCATCGACTCCCTGCGGCGGCGCGCCACGGCCCGCTCCCGCTCCTTCGACCGCACTGCCTCGCCCAATCGCCCGGGCGTGGATCGCGATCGGCCGCTGGCGTTGGTGAACGTCATCGGTGTGCTCGGTGTGCTCGCCGGCGTCGTCGTCATGGCCGGCTCGCGCACCTTGGGGTTCGACCCCGGGGAAGCGATGGGGGGCATCATCGGACAGCTGGGCGGGACGCTCTGGCCGGCCATCGCCGTCTCCTTGGCGGTCACGCTCCAGGTCGTGGCCGGTGCGTCCCTCGTGCGCATCCTTCGCTGGTCCGCCTACCGCAGCCTGAGCGAGGCGATGGTGGCGGGCGCCGTGGGGGCCATCGCCATCGACCTGCTCGCGCTGGTCATCCTGGGCCCGCTGGGCCTGTTCCACTGGCTGCCGCTGCTGTTCATCCACGTCGGCCTGGCATCGCTGGTCGTGGTGGCCCGCCCGTTCCTGTCCCCCGGGGTGCTGCGCGTGCCGCGGGTGGACCTCGCCGCCTGGCTCCTGGTCGGGCTCGTCTGGATCGCGCCCGTGCTGCTCCAGCTGGGGTCGCCGTTCGCACCGTTCGTGGACGTGCTGCCCAACCATGTGGCGCCCGTGGAGCACCTGCGGACGTTCGGCAGCTGGGAGACGCTCGCGGTGTCGCCGTCACCGATCTACGGGCCATCCCGCCTGTTCCTGGGCTGGATCGCGCCCCTCGCGGCGACCGCCAGCCTTGCGGGACTGGATGCGGGCCTCGCCGTGGCCGCGTTCGCGCTGCCCCTGACCATCCTCTTCGCCGCATCCGCACGGCTCGTGGCGCGCACCATCGGCAGCCAGCGGGCGGCCCGCGGCCTGGGCCCCGCACGGGACGCCTACGACGTCGCGGATGACCCCGACGCCACGTCGGCGGCCTACTGGGTGCTGCTCACGCTCCCGCTCACGTTCGCCTTCCTGCGCCTGCCGGACACGCGCGCCACGGTCCTCGCGTTCGTGCCCGCCGCCCTGGCGCTCGTGATCATCATGGACGCCTCGCGCTGGGGCGGCCGCTCGCGGTCCGTGATGCTCGCGGTGGCGATCGGCGTGGGCCTGCTGGTGCATCCCGCCATCGGTGGCTTCGCGGCTGGCACCGTGGGCCTCATCGGGCTCGTCTCGGCGAGCCGGACGCGGCCCGCATTCGCGGGCATCACCGGCGGGCTGGTCCTCGCGTCACCGGCCCTGCTGGTGATGCTGGGCGTGGCGGTGACCCCGTTCATCGCGATGCCGGCGGCGGCGGGCGGCCTCCTGGTCGCCGCGATCGTGGGAGGGCGGGCAGCACGCGACGACTGGTCGATGCCCCGGCCGGCGGGCTCCGCGCTCCACATCCGGGAGATCCTGCTCGGGCTCAGCGGCGTCCTGATGGTGCTCGCAGGGCTGGGGCTGTTGATCGCCGTTGCACCCGGGTCGACCGGTGGCGTGGTGGCCGAGACCATCGCGGGCATGCTCGACTGGGGGTTGCTGCTCATCCTGCTGGTGCCCTTCGCGGCGCTCGGTCGAGGACGCCTGGCGCTTGGCTCCGCGGTCGTGGTGGGCCTCGCCGTGGCCCTCGCCGCGGGTGCCGCCGGGCGCCTCCTGCCGGCCTCCGACGTGCTCGTCCAGACGCTCGCCTATGAACTGCCCAAGTCGGCCGGTTACTGGGTGCCGTGGGCGCTCGCCATCGCCGCGGGGCTCGGCCTCGCCGCGTTCTGGGGGATGCGCGACCTACCGGCGATCGCACGCGTGGGCGCCGTGAGCGCCTTCGTCATCCTTGCCGCCATCTCCTTCCGACCGGACGCCGTGGAGCCGGAGGCGATCGAGCAGCACCGCTATGCGGAGACCCTGGGCATCGCCCTCGCCAACGCGCAGGACGGCTACTGGGTGGGCTACCCGGACGCGCGGCGGGTCGTGGACGAGCCGCGTCGGGAGCTCGTGGCCGCGGTCCGCGCGGAGATCGCCGCCGGCCGGCTGACGGCGACAACCCCCGTGCTCCACGTGGCGCCCACGTTCCAGCAGTGGGAGACGACCCCCCTGGGCGTGCTCACGGGGGTCATGGAGACCACTGCCACGCCGGACGCGGAGCGCAGCATCCACACCGCGGGCGGGCGCCTGCTGCGCCTGGTGGACCTGGGCGGTCTGCTCGGCCCGGCCTACCCCTACGTCGTCGTGGAGGGGTACGGCGAGCCGATGACGTCCCGGATCAAGGCGGCGGGCTACACGGAGCTGTGGCGCAACGAGCGGGCGGTGCTCCTGCGATGGGGAACCTGACCCATGCCGGATGGCGCGTGGACGAGGGGGGCTGGATCGGCGGGCCGGACGCTGGGGCACCCGACCCGCCGATGAGGGGTCAGTACTTTTTCTCGAGACCCAGCATGTCGCCCAGGCCCAGCGTGCTGTGACCCATGCTGCAGGCCCGCACCAGCGGCTGCATCGTGAGGGACGGATTGCGGTAGATGCTCGCATGGGCGAGCCCGTACGCATGCCCGAACTCGTGGGTCATGGCGCCCTCGATGAGCAGGTCACGGCCGGAGCAGGTCGCCTTGTCCGTCGCCCAGCGGGTGTCGACGTGGTTCATGCGGATATCTGACTCGCGGGCGACGCCGTTGCGGACGCCGTAGACGCACGTCATCGCGATGGAGTACGACGGCAGGTCGCCGAACCCGATCACGCTCTGGCCGTCGCCACCCGTGCAGCGCGCCGTCCCTGACACGTTCGGGACGCGCCGGGTGATGCCCATGAGGGCGCCCGTGGCGCCGACGCGGTCGCCGCGCGCGCATCGGTTCGTGGAGCCCGTGATGTTGTCCTGGGCGCGTTGGATAGCGGCTTGGACGCGCCTGGTGGTGCCGTCTGCATCCAGCAGGTAGTGGGGGGTGCGGGCCGGGTTGAACTTCCAATCCAGGCGCGGCAGCCGCCACCAGTACAGGTTGCGGAAGTCGTCGCGGCACTCGCCTGAACCGCCCGACCCGGCGATCTCCGCCTTGGCGCCGGGAGCTGCGCCGGCGGTGCCCCGCGCAGCGACCGCGCGGCGCTCGGCGATGGTGGCGGCGCGCTCATCGCCCCGTCCACGAACGTAGACCGTGCCATCGAGATCGGTCTCGACGGCGATCTCCTGCCAGGTGCCGTCCGCGAGCTTGAGCTCGCCCCACACGAAACCACCGCGCTGGGGCACGGTGACGGTCAGCCCGTGGTCACGCACCAGGGCGCCGGGAGCGAGCTTGGGGGCGACACGGCGGTCCGCGACCCGGCCGTGGGCGGCGGCGGGCACGGCCAGGACGGGGAGCAGCAGGAGAACGGGGAGCGAGATCGCGATCGCGCGGAGGAGCGACCGAGATCCACGACTGGATGGGCGCGATCGACTCGGGGACGATGGGGTTGAGCGGCCAGGGATCTGGTCGAACGACGCCCTCTGGGCGCCCTTCCAGGCTTCCTGCAACGGCTTGCCTCCTCACTACCGGACCATCACGCTGGGGCGTGACGACGGAGGGAATGGAGCCGACCACGATCAAGGACGAACGGCAGATGGGCCACCGGGCTGGTGCGCTGGGGCGCTGCACTCCCCTGGGGAGCGCTCCCGACGAGGATCGGGTGCGGTCGGCGTCTGTTCGATTGGTGCCTCGTTCGGAGACCGGTGACTGGGGAAGTCTGCCCCGGATGCAACGAGGATGCAAGTCCCGACACCAAACCTTCATCGTTCTGACACCCCCGACCATGGTGCGGGGGGCCGAACCGCGCGCGGGTGGATGACGTGCGGGTCGCGACCGCGTACAGTCGGCGTGAGCACAGGAGGATCATCGATGACCGGACCCGGCCCGGCTGACCAGAAACCGACCCGTGCAGGGCGCGGGAGCGCATCCGACGCAGCGGCGGCGGCCGATCAAGAGGTGGTTCCGACGGCGCCTGCCACGATCGAGGGAGTGGCGCCCGCGGCGCCCGCGCCGGTGGGTGCGGTGCCCAAGCCGAAGACGGCCCGACCGTCGGCCAAGGCTGCGCCGCCCGAGCCCGGTACCGTGGCGGAGCCTGCGGCAGTCGCGGCGGTGGCAGCGCCGGCGGTGGTGCCGGCCGCGGCGGTCGTGCCTGGGCCGGCGGTGGTGCCGGCCGCGGCGGTCGTGCCTGGGCCGGCGGTGGTGCCGGCCGCGGCGGTCGTGCCTGGGCCGGCGGTGG
>Ga0105047_10006415_pt1 | contig 19983 bp, 13 predicted proteins | sample MAT04_FD_78384 | JGI IMG/M metagenome (GOLD analysis project Ga0105047, IMG submission 78384) | Freshwater microbial communities from Lake Fryxell liftoff mats and glacier meltwater in Antarctica - MAT-04 (megahit assembly) | ecosystem: Environmental > Aquatic > Freshwater > Ice > Liftoff...
CGATGACGACTTTTGAAGTGATGCTCTGCGAAAACTGCCCGACGTCTCGAGTTGCTGATCGTCATCGAGGCCACAGATGCGGACGCACCAACCGACGTTGACGCGCTGGACGTCCTCGACTCGAAACGGGCTGACTTCTTCGATGTGCGCGCCAACGATTGGTCCGGGCCGCGGCAACCAGTACGCGGCATCAGCGGCTTGACCAGACGGGCGCTGGCCCTCGGCGTGCAGCCGACTCGCGCACTCTGGCCTCCCCGGGGGACTGCGCGAGGGTTGGGGGCGACCTGCCACTTGGACTCAGGAGATCCGTGCGCCAGTCGGCGGGTAGCTTGCGGTTGAAGTTGAGGGTCTCACCGCGGCGAAAGAGGTGTTTCGGCAGCGGGCCGCTCGGACGTGCTGCGGCGAACAGTTGACGAGATGCAGGATAGTGGGGGCAGGTCTTGGCGATGGTGTGGTGCGCTCCGCCAGAGGGTCATCATGGACCCCTCGGCGCAAGGTTTGATGCATGCTCAGGAACTGCGACCTCGGCTGCCAAACCGGTCTTCCAACTGCGACATTGATTGCCGCACCGAAGGTGCCTTCGGGGTAGCACCGGCGCGCCGCATGACGGGTAGCAGAAAAAGCAAAAAACCGCTGCAAATCAAAGACTTGCAACGGTTTTGCTTGTTATTGGCGGAGTGGACGGGACTCGAACCCGCGACCCCCGGCGTGACAGGCCGGTATTCTAACCAACTGAACTACCACTCCAGTGCAGTTAAGCTAGTATCGTAGCACAGAAAAAACGCCTATCGCAAGAGGCGTTCCTGCCACCGATCGGCCCGGCGGAGGCTTGCTTGTCAGAGAGTCCGGCCTTCGGCGGTGGCCCCGGTGACTTAGCGACTCGGTGACTCGGTGACCGTGCAGCGCGACGTCGGCAAAGGCACAGTTGTCGCTCGACCCTGCGGCATGGGTCGGCATGCATCGGCATCGGCGTCGGCATCTGCGTCGGCATCTGCGCTCTCCTGCGTGCACTGCAGCGGCCGGCCTGCGCCTTGACGCTGGACAGGACGAGTCGCTGCGTTTGGCGCACACTGGTGGCGTCGCCTGCCAGAACGGCGGGTCGCCACAGACCAGGAGCCCACCATGTACCAGCGCATTCTTGTTCCGACCGATGGTTCGGAGATCACCGCCAAGGCCATCGACACCGCCGTTGCCCTGGCCAAGCTGTCAGGTGCCACGATGACCACGCTGTGCGTGAAGGAACCGTTCCCCTATAGCGCCATTTCCGAGATGCAACCGGTGCCACCGCAAGAGTTCTACGACGCCCAGGAACGCATCGCCACCGACCGGGTGAAGGCAGTGATGGCCGCCGCCAGCGCCGCCGGCGTGGTCTGCAGCGGCTCGACGGTCGAAGCCCTGCACCCGTGGGAAGCCATTCTCGACATCGCCAAACAGCAGGGCTGTGATCTGATCGTGATGGCCTCGCACGGCCGCCGCGGCATGGCCGCGCTGCTGATCGGCAGCGAGACCAGTCGGGTTCTGACGCACAGCCCGCTGCCGGTGCTGGTGGTCAAGTGACCTGCCGGCCCCGCGCCGGGCGCTGCCAGATCAGACCACGCCCTGGGCCTTGAACCAGGCCAGGCAACGCTTCCAGCCGTCTTCGGCCGCCTGCTTGCGGTAGCTGGGCCGGTAGTCGGCATGGAAGGCATGCGGCGCGTCGGGGTAGACGACGAACTCCGAGCGCTTCGCCGCCGCTGAACCGGCCGCCAGCGCGGCCTTCATCTTGTCCACCGTGTCAAGCGGAATGCCGGTGTCCTGGCCGCCGTAGAGCCCCAGCACCGGCGCGTTGAGCTTGCCGGCCAGATCGACCGGGTGCGCCGGCGTCAGTGCCGAGGGTGCGCCCACCAGGCGGCCGTACCAGGCCACGCCGGCCTTCACCGCCGGGTTGTGCGCCGCATACAGCCAGGTGATGCGGCCGCCCCAGCAGAAGCCTGTGACAGCAGTGCGTCCGGTGTCGGCGCCCTGCCCCTTGGCCCAGGCCAGCGTGGCGTCCAGATCAGCCATCACCTGCGCGTCGGGGGCCTTGCTCACGACCTCGGCGATCAGCCTGGGGATGTCGGTGTAGGCCTTCGCATCGCCCTGGCGCACGAAGAACTCCGGCGCGATGGCGAAGTAGCCGGCCTTGGCAAAGCGCCGGGCCACATCGGCGATGTGCTCGTGCACGCCGAAGATTTCGCTGACCACCAGCACCACCGGGGCATTGGCCTGGCCGGCGGGTGCAGCCCGGTAGGCCGGCAGCTTGAAGTCGCCCACCGGGATGCCGACTTCACCGGCCACCAGGCCGTTGCTGTCGGTCTGGACCACGGTCTGGGCCATCACTGGCAGCACGGCTGCGGCGAATCCAGTGCCCACCGCAGTCCGCACGAACTCTCGGCGGTTGACATCCAGTGCCGGCATAGAAGCAGCCAAGTCTTCACGCAACATCAAGTCTCCCGATGGTGGATTCGCGCCAGGACGGGCGCCAAACATTCTGGCCTTGGTTCCGAAGGCCCGCCGGCCGCAACGGGATTACCCGGTAGCATGCCGGCCATCATGTCCCAGCGCCTGCCCAGCGGCACCCCCAGCCCTGCCGCCCCCCTGGCAGCCGTCGACATCGGCTCCAACAGCTTCCGGCTGGAACTGGCCCACCTGCAACAGGGCCGCTACCGCCGCATCGCTTACCTGAAGGAGACGGTGCGCCTGGGCGGGGGTCTCGACACCAATGGCTATCTGACAGAAGCTGCAGCGCAGCGCGGGCTGGACTGCCTGCGGCAGTTCGCCACGCGGCTGCAGGGCTATGAGTCGCCGCAGGTGCGCGCCGTGGCCACGCAGACCCTGCGTGAGGCGCGCAACCGCGACGCCTTTCTGGCGCGCGCCGAGGAAGCCCTTGGCCACCCGGTGGAGGTGATCTCCGGGCGCGAGGAAGCGCGGCTGATCTATGCCGGCGTGTCCTTTCTGCAGCCCGCGCCGGTCGAGCGCCTGGTGATCGACATCGGCGGGCGCAGCACCGAGATGATCCTGGGCCAGGGCCGCCAGGCACGGGTGGTCGAATCCTTCAAGGTCGGCAGCGTCAGCCTGTCGATGCGCTGGTTCCCTGACGGGGTGTTCACCGAGCAGCGCTTCCGCGAAGCCCAGGTGGCGGCAGGTGCCGAGCTGGAAGAGGCACTGACCTTGTTCGCGCCCCACCTGTGGCGGGAGGCGCTGGGCTCGTCGGGCACCGCCGGAGCCGTGGCGCAGATCCTGCACGCCGCCGGCCAGAGCGACGGCACCATCACCCCCGAGGGCTTGCGCTGGTGCATGGCCCAGTGCATCGCGGCCGGCAGCATCGACCGGCTGACCCTGCCATCGCTGCGCGAGGACCGCAAGGCCATCATCGGTGGCGGCCTGGCCCTGCTCTACACGCTGGCCACGCACTTCGGCATCAGCGCGCTCAAGCCCGCCAAGGGGGCGCTGCGCCAGGGTGTGGTGATCGACCTGCACGAGCGCCATGCCGCCCGGCGCCGGGCCCATGGCGGCGATGTGCGCGACCAGTCGGTGGCCGCACTGCAGGTCCGCTTCAGCGTGGACAACGAGCAGGCCACCCGCGTGCGCAGCGTGGCCCTGGCGCTGTTGCGCAACGCCTTGCCCTCGCTGGACGACGCCGACGACGGCGAGGCCCTGCGTGAATTGGGCTGGGCCTGTGACCTGCACGAGATCGGCCTGATGGTGTCGCACCACGACCACCACCGCCACAGCGCCTACCTGCTCGGCCATGTGGACGCACCCGGCTTTTCGCAGAGCCAGCAGCGGCGCATGGCCGACCTGGTGCTGGGCCAGCGTGGCGGCCTGCGCAAGATCGAGGCGCAGCTGTGCAGCGAGCGCTTTGCCTGGCAGGTGCTGGCGCTGCGCCTGGCCGCCATCAAGTGCCATGCGCGCGGTCTGGTCGACACCAAGGCACTGCGGCTGCGGCGCGACGGCAGGCTGGCGCGGCTGGCCTTCAGCGGCAGCTGGGCCGAGACCCACCCGCGCACCCTGCATCTGCTGCGCGAGGAAGCCGAGGCCTGGGCGCGGCAGGACCAGCCGCGGCTGGTGCTGGAACCCGTCTGAAGCGCGGCGCCGGCGGCGCGCTACAGCTTGTCGGGCGTACGCACCGACACCAGCACCACCTCGGCCACGCCGTCGCGCAGGCGGTGGCGCAGCCACCACACCGCGCCCTTGCGCACCGCCCAGGGCGGGCCGTCCAGTGTGGCCGGGCCGCCCATCAGATAGGCGGCCAGCAAGCCCAGCGTGGGCTGGTGGCCCACCAGCAGCACCGGCTCACGGCTGTCGGGCCAGCGCGCTGCGGCCAGGGCCTGGGTATGGGTGGCGCCGGGTGCCAGGGAATCGACGGTGCGCAGCCTGCGGCCCAGGGCCTCGGCCGTCTGCCGGGTGCGCAGTGCCGGGCTCACCAGCACCCGGGTGGTCTCGGGCAGGAAGCGGTTCAGCCATTCGGCCATGCGCTGGGCCTGCTTCTCGCCACGCGGTGTGAGCGGGCGCACCAGGTCGGCGGCGGCGTCGAAGGGCGCATCCTCCGGCAACTCGCGGGCTTCGGCGTGGCGCCACAAGATCAGGTCCATGACCCCGGCTTTCAATGGCCGGCCGTCATGTAGCGTGCCGCCAGGGCGCCCTGGGCGCTGGGGCCGTCCATGTCGGGGCGGCTGTAGCTGCCGTCGCTGGCCTGCACCCAGGCGTCGCAGCGGTCATGCAGGTAGGGCACCAGGCATTCGTCGATCAGGCGCTGGCGCAGCACCGGGTCGCGCACCGGCCAGGCCACCTCGATGCGGCGGAACATGTTGCGCCCCATCCAGTCGGCCGACGACAGGTACAGCACCTCGTCGGCCTCGGCTTCGCCCCAGCGGAAATACAGCACCCGGGTGTGCTCGAGAAAACGGCCCACCACCGAGCGCACGCGGATGCGGTCGGTGACCCCCGGAATGCCCGGCGGCAGCATGCAGGCGCCGCGGATCACCAGGTCGATCTCGGCGCCCGCCTGCGCGGCGCGCACCAGCGCCTCGATCATCAACGGCTCGGTGAAGGAATTGAACTTGGCGACGATGCGCGCCGGGTGCCCGGCCCGGGCGGCGGCGGCCACCTGGTCGATGTGCGCCAGCAGGCGGCGGTGCAGCGCAAACGGCGCGGTCAGCAGGTGGCGCGGGTTGCGCACCTTGGTCAGGCTGGCCAGCTGGTGGAACACCGCGTCGGCATCGGCGGTGAGCTGGGCGTCGGCGGTGAGCATGCCGACGTCGGTGTACAGCCGCGCGGTGCTGGGGTTGTAGTTGCCGGTGGACAGGTGCGCATAGCGCCGCAGCAGCACCTGGCCGCGGGTGCCGGTCTCGCGCCGGGTGACCAGCAGCAGCTTGGCATGCGTCTTGAAACCGACGATGCCGTAGACCACCTGCGCGCCCACCGCCTCCAGCCGCTCGGCCCAGTTGATATTGGCCTCTTCGTCGAAGCGCGCCTTCAGCTCCACCACCACGCACACGTCCTTGCCGCGGCGCGCCGCCTCGATCAGCAGCTCCATCAGCACCGACTGGCTGCCGGTGCGGTAGATGGTCTGCTTGATGGCCAGCACCGACGGGTCGTGCACCGCCTGGCGCAGGAACTCGACCACCACCTCGAAGCTCTGGAACGGGTGGTGCAGCAGCATGTCGCCCTGCTGCAGGCGGGTGAACACATTGCTGCCGCGCGGCAGGTCGGCCTCTGGCCAGCTGGCCACCAGCGGGGCGAAGCGCAGCGCCGGGGCGTCGGCCTGGTCGATCAGCTGGTTCAGCCGCACCAGGTTGACCGGGCCGTTGACAAGGTACAGCGCGGCCTCGGGCAGGTCGAACTGCTGCAGCAGGAAGCGCCACAGCGGCTCGGGGCAGCTGGCCACCATCTCCAGCCGGATGGCCTCGCCGAAGTGCCGGGTGGTCAGGCCGCTGCGCAGCGCCTGGCGCAGGTTGACCACGTCCTCCTCGTCGACCTCCAGATCGGAATCACGGGTGACGCGGAACTGCGAGAAGCTCTCCACCGGCCGGCCGCCGAACAGGTCTTGCAGGTGCGCGCGGATCACGCTGGTCAACAGCACGAAACCCTGGGTGCCGGGCGCACACACCTCGGCCGGCAGCTTGATGACCCGCGGCAGCGCGCGCGGCACCTTGACGATGGCGATCGAGTTCTCGCGGCCGAAGGCGTCCTGCCCGCCGAGCTTGACGATGAAGTTCAGGCTCTTGTTGGCCACCAGCGGAAACGGGTGCGCCGGGTCCAGCCCCACCGGCAGCAGCAGTGGCTGCACCTCGCGCTGGAAGAAGCGCGCCACCCAGTCGCGCTGCGCCACGCTGCGCTCGGCATGGTTGAAGATGAAGATGCCGCGCTGCTGCAGCGCGGGCGTCAGCTCGTCGTTGAAGACAGCGTACTTCTGGTCGATCAGCGCATGCGCCTCCTGGGCCACGGCGCGCAGGTCGTCGCGCTGCGGGTCGGTGTCGGCGCCGGGGCCGTTCATGGCCTGGCGCATCGCGCCGATGGCGTCGGCGAACCGCACCTCGAAGAACTCGTCCATGTTGGACGAGACGATGGTGATGTAGCGCAGCCGCTCCAGCAGCGGCACGTCGGTGCGGCTGGCCTGGGCCAGCACGCGCCGGTTGAAGGCCAGGATGGCGCGCTCTCGGTTGAGCAAAGCGGGCATGGCGTCGGGCCGGGCGCCCTGTTGAACTGGCGCAGAAATCATGTCACACAGTTTATGAATGCCTGACGACAGCGGCGTGACAGATGTGCCGGCCTACCTGCGGGCGCGCCGTGGCGGCTCGGGCGGCGGATGGCCGCCGGGCGGGGCGGAAAACAGCTTGGCCGCCCGGCCCTTGAGCTCCAGCAGTTCGGTGGGCGTGATGCTGTACTTGCGGCCGACCACGTCCACCTCGATGCGGAACTCCACGTCCTTGCTGCCGTTGCTGAGCGTGCCGCAGGTGAAGTCGTAGTCCTGGCTTTCGGCCGGAAAGCCGTCGCGCTCGAGGTCGAAGTCGAGGTACTTCACATCGCGGATCTCGCCGCTGGCCAGGTCGAGAACGCCGGTGGATTCGATCACCTCGTCGCTCAGTTCATCGTGGATGGTGATCGGCAGTTTCAGGTCCATCGGGCGTCATTCTGGCCGGCGCAGCGGCCGTCTAGGCAGGGCCGCGCATGATGCCACACGGCCCTTTGGGTCAAGCCGAGGTGCTGATGAACACGCCCGTGGCCTGCAGCAGCTGCGCCGTCAGCAGCCGGGCGTGCAGCACCTGCACGCGGCCCTGCGGCCGGCAGCGCACCACCTCGGCCACGCCGTCGATGGCGCTGTCGATGAGGCGCAGGCGCTGACCGGCGGGCACCGGCAACGGCACATACAGGCTCAAGCCCGTGAGCGACAAGTCGCGCCAGCGCACGGCCACCGGCAGCGACGGCCAGCCGACATGGATCAGCGCCACATGGCTCTGGTCGCGCCGCACCGCACCACGCCGGCTCAGCACGTCGTGCCCGGCGACGTCGTGGCCGGGCAGCGCCGCCAGCGGGCTGTGGCATGCCGGGCAGCGTGCATCGGGCTGCGCCGTCAACACCACCGGGTGCTGGCACAGCGCGCAGCGGCGCAATGCCTCCAGCAGGCCCGGCGCCGGCGTGTCGGCAGGCCGACCCAATGGCCAGGCGGGCGTTGCGGAAGGATCGTTGGATGTCGGCATCAGGTGGGCCCGGCGGCCGGCACGCGCCCGCCGGGCCGCGCACCGACCGCTTCAGAAGAACGGTTCCCCTGGTTGTCGGCCGCGCCGGCGCGAACTTGAGCCGCGCACTGGAGGCGCGCACCTCAGCCGGGCATTGGAGCGCGCACCTCAGCCGGGCATTGGAGCGCGCACCTCAGCCGCGCGCGGCCGCCCCGGCTACCAGGTGCGCAGCTTGCTGCGCAGGCGGGCGATGCTCTGGCTGTGCAGCTGGCACACCCGGCTCTCGGTCACCTTCAGCACGGCGGCGATCTCCTTGAGATTCATGTCGTGTTCGTAGTACATGCTCATCACATACTGCTCGCGCTCGGGCAGGTTCTTGATCGCCTCGACCAACGCCTCGCGCATGCGCCGGTCCTGCAGCATCGCCAGCGGGTTGGCCTCGTCGTCGGCCACATGGCGGTCCAGGAAATCGTCATCGCCCTCGTCGCCGGTCATGTCTTCGAGGTAGACCAGCTGGGTGCCGCGCACCTTGCCCAGCAGCTCCTGGTATTCGACCAGGCCCAGACCCATCTCGGCGGCGATCTCGCTTTCATGCGGCGCGCGGCCCAGCTTCTGCTCCAGCTTGTGCACCGCGCTTTCGATGCTGCGTTGCTGGCGACGGTCACCGCGGCTCATCCAGTCGTTGCCCCGCAGTTCGTCGAGCATGGCACCGCGGATGCGCTGGGTGGCAAAGGTCTCGAACTGCACGCCGTGCGCCGAGTCGAAGCGCGTCAGCGCATCGCTCAGGCCGATCATGCCGACCTGGATCAGATCATCCAGCTCCACGTTGGCCGGCAGCTTGGCGATCATCTGGTGGGCCAGCCGTCGCACCAGCGGGCTGTATTGCTTGAGCAACGCGTTGGCGTCGAGGCGGCCCTTGGCGGTGTACATGTTCATCATGCTCCGGACAATTCAGTTCAAGTGGCCGGCGGGCGCGGGCCGGCGTGCGGACGGGCGCACGGGAGAAGACGACGGCAAGGCGGCCAGCGGGTTGGCCGCCGCAGCGCCTGCGGTCTGGGCCATCCGGTCGGCCACCAGGTGGCGCAGATCGGCCGTCAGCGGCGTCTGCGCGGGCAACAGCGGGTCGACCACCGCCACCTGGCGCAGTGCTGCGCCCAGGAAGTGGTCGGCACAGTCGGCCAGGCGATCGGCCATGCGGCGGGCCCGGCGCTGGCTCACGTCGCCGGCGACCACCAGGTCGTAGGCCAGTGCGCCCAGGCGTTGCGACAAGAGCTTCATCGAGGTGTAGGCATGGGTCAGGCTGTCGGGTCGGTTGCCGGCCAGCAGCAGCGGGCGCGGCGCGGTGCCGGCGAACATGCGCCGCAGGTCGAGCGCGCCGGCGTGCAGCAGCACCACGTCGGCCTGCACTTCGGCGGCAGCGCCGCGCAGCGCCTCGATGAAGCCGACCAGCGTGGCACGGCTGTCGAGAAAGTGCATCGACAGGCCGCCGGCGGCCAGGTAGGCCACCTGCGGCGACAGGCGCTCGATGCAGGCAGCCAGGTCGACCGTGGCCAACTGGTGCGCCGGCGAGGCCGAGTCGGCCGCGTCCACCACCAGGGTGCGCCGGCCGGGTTCGGCCAGCGCGGTGCACAGGCGCTCCATCACCGCGCCGGTGCCCGGCACATGCGGGTTGTGCACCAGGGGCAGGAAGCAGAGGTCCTGGCCGGCAAACAATTGGCGCAGACCATGGGCCTGGTCACGCAGGGCGGCGGGGCGGCGTTGGGGCTGATCGGGCATGGGCGGGTGCGGTTGGCGGCGCGGATGGCGGGATGGACGGGTTGGCCTCAGCCCGGCAACGGGGCGCCCTGCCCGGCTGCCGTGGCGGCTGCGGCAGCCGGGTAGCCGGCGCCGTGGATGGCTGCAAAGACGAGGTTGACTTCGGACGCATCGAGCTTCCAGGCAGCGTTGCCGCCGCCGCGCAAAGCGCGCTGCACCAGGGCCTGCGCCGACAGGCGGTGCCAGTCCTCGGGAACGCGCTGGCCGTTGGCCACGCCGACCACGCGGGCGCGGTGGCGGATCAGCGCATCCAGCGCCGGCCCCAGCTTCACCGCCTCGTCGAGCTTGCTGACGATGACGCCGTGGCACTGGGCCACGCCGTAGGCCACCAGCACGTCTTCCACCGTCTCGCCCTGCGCTGCGGCGTTGATGACCAGCAGCTTGCGGATCGCCGAGTGCTGCAGCATGTCCATCAGCTCTCGGGTGCGGGCATCGCGCTGGGCCATGCCGGCGGTGTCGATCAGCACCAGCTTCTTGCCCGACAGCAGCTCCAGCAGGTCGTCCAGCGACGCACGGTCGTGCGCGGTGTGCACCGGCACGCCCAGAATGCGGCCATAGGTGCGCAACTGTTCGTGTGCGGCCACGCGGTAGGCGTCCAGCGTGACCAGGCCCAGGTTGGCGGCGCCGTGCCGGGTGGCGAAGGCGGCCGCCAGCTTGGCGGTGCTGGTGGTCTTGCCCACGCCGGTGGGACCGATCAGCGCCAGCACGCCGTCGTGGTCTTCCAGCGGCGCGTCGGCCTCGTCGGTGCGCAGGTTGCGCTGCAGCACGCCGGCGGCCCAGGCCAGGGCGTCGGCGGTGGTGGCCGGCAGGGCCTGCACCAGCTTGCGCACCAAGGCGGGCGACAGGCCGGCGTCGAACAGCGCCTGCGACAGCGTGGCCTGGCGCGGGTCGCGCTGCAGGCGCTCCATGAAGGCCAGCATGCCGAAGCGCTCGTCGATCAAGGCGCGCACCGACTGCAGTTCATCGCGCAGGCCGCCCAGGGCGTCGTCGGCGGCCTTGTCGGCCAGCGGGTTGTGGATCTGCTGCGCCGCAGCGGCGCCCAGCAGGTCGTGCCGGCCGGGGCCGCCCAGACCGGCAGAAGCGCCCGCACCGGCCGAGACGCCTGACGCGCCCATGCCGCTCTTGCCACCCATGCCGCCCAGGCTGCCCACGCCACCCAGCCGCACTTCGTCGCGCAGCACCGGCGGCTCGCGGCGCGGGCCGGGCACCACCTGGATGCGTTCACGCAGGCCGGGGTGGCGCTCGGCGCCGGCCAGCTCGGCACGCCGCTCGCTGCGGGGCAGCACCCGCAACGACTCTGCCGCCGGGGCTGTCGGCGGGGCGGCCGGCGGGGCCAGGCGCTGCTGCAGCGTGGCGGGCTGCTGCGCCAGCTCGGTCTGGCGGCGCTTGAGCATGCGCTCGCGCACGTAGTCCTGAAAGGTCAGCGTGCTCATGCCCAGGGTCTCGACATCGCGCGCCACGGTGCTGTCGGTGGCCGCTTCGGCCGGGGCGTTGTCGGCAAACAGGCCAGGCTCGATGCGCTCGTTGCGGCGCGGCTCGTTGCGCGCGTCCAGCCGCTCGCCACGGGCGGCGATGCGCTCGGTCAGGGTCATCGTCCGCCGCGCCGGTGCGGCCTGCGCTGCAGGCGGGGGCGGCGGCACGGGCAACGGGGCACGTGGCGCGGGCGACTGGGCTGCCGCCTGCTCGATGCGGGCCAGGCCGTCGGGCGCCATGGCCAGCACTTCCACGCCGTCGGGCGCGGGCTTGGTCGACAGCACCACCGCATCCTCACCGAGCACTTCGCGCACCTGGGCCAGCGCCTCGCGGGCGGTTCGGGCAGTGAATCGCTTCACGTTCATGCTGGCTCCTGGCGAATGTCAGATCGGGGCTGCAACGTCATGCTGTGCTCCCGATGATGTTGCCGATGCGGATGGAATGGGTCTCGGGGATCTCGCTGTGGCCCAGCACCTTGAGCCGGGGCGCAGCGCGCTTGAGCAGGCGCGACATCGGCACGCGGATGGCATCGGGCACCAGCAGGCAGGCCGGCTGGCCCAGGTCTTCCTGGCGCTTGGCGGTGCTGGCGGCTTCGCGGGTCAGGGTGTCGGCCACGCCGGGGTCCAGCGCGGCACCGTGCGGGCTGGTCAGTGCCTGGGTGACCAGACGTTCCAGCTCGGGCTCCAGCGCGATCACGTCCAGCTCGCGGGTGGGGCCGTAGATCTGTTGCACGATCACCGGCGCCAGGTGGATGCGGATGCGGCGGGCCAGCTCGCCGGGCTCGGTCACCTGGCCGGCATGCTCGGCGATGCATTCGATGATCGAACGCATGTCACGGATGTGCACGCCTTCGTCGAGCAGCAGCTGCAGCACCTTCTGCAATGTGGCGATGCCGACCATTTTGGGAATCACATCCTCGATGAGCTTGGGGGCCTGCTTGGTGACGTGCTCCACGAGCTGCTGGGTTTCCACCCGGCCCAGCAGGCGTGCCGCGTTCACTTGCATCAAGTGTGAAAGATGGGTGGCCACCACGGTCGCGCAATCAACCACCGTAAATCCGTTCATCTGGGCCATTTCCCGCTGGCGCTCCTCGATCCAGGTGGCGGGCAGGCCGAAGGCCGGGTCGGTGGTGGGCGTGCCGGGCAGCTTGACGGTGGCGCCGCCCGGGTTGATGGCCAGCAACATGCCGGGGAAGGCCTCGCCCTCGCCCACCACCGCGCCGCGCAGCAGCACCCGGTAGGCGCTGGGCTTCAGCTCCAGGTTGTCGCGGATGTGCACCGCCGGCGGCAGGAAGCCCACCTCGCCGGCAAACTTCTTGCGCACACCCTTGATGCGGCTGAGCAGGTCGCCCTGGCGCGTCTTGTCCACCAGCGCGATCAGGCGGTAGCCCACCTCCAGGCCCAGGGTGTCCACCGCCAGCAGGTCGTCCCAGCTGGCCTCGGCGTTGGCGGGCTGGGCGTCGGGCGGCGGCGCGGGCGGTGCCTCGGCGGCCAGGCGGTCGCGCCGGTGCAGTGCCCAGGCCAGGCCACCCAGGGCAGCGGCCATGCCCAGGAACACCAGGTTGGGCATGCCCGGGATCAGCCCCAGCGTGCCGACGATGCCGCCGGTGATGCCCAGCGCCTTGCTGCTGCCGAACACCTGCGAGCCGATCTGGCTGCTGATGTTCTGCTCCTTGCCGACGCGCGAGACCACCATGGCCGCAGACACCGAGATCAGCAGGCCGGGGATCTGCGCCACCAGCGCGTCGCCCACCGCCAGCAGCACATAGCGGTCGGCCGAGTCGCTGGCGCTGAGCGAGTGGCTGATCACGCCGATCAGGAAACCACCGACGATGTTGATCACCAGGATCAGCATGCCGGCGATGGCGTCGCCGCGCACGAACTTGCTGGCGCCATCCATCGAGCCGAAGAAGTCGGCCTCTTCGCCCACCTCGAGGCGGCGGCGCTTGGCCTCCTTCTCGTCGATCAGGCCGGCGTTCAGGTCGGCATCGATGGCCATCTGCTTGCCGGGCATCGCGTCCAGGGTGAAGCGTGCGCCGACCTCGGCGATGCGCTCGGCACCCTTGGTGACCACGATGAAGTTGATCACCACCAGCACCGCGAAGACGATCAGGCCGACAGCGAAGTTGCCGCCCACCAGGAAGTGGCCGAAGCTCTCGATCACCTTGCCGGCCGCGCCGGGGCCGGTGTGGCCCTCCAGCAGCACCACCCGGGTGGAGGCCACGTTCAACGACAGGCGCAGCAGCGTGGTGACCAGCAGCACCGCGGGGAAGGCGGCAAAGTCCAGCGGCCGCACCATCTGCGAGGCCACCATCATCACCATCAGCGCCAGCGCGAAGTTGAAGGTGAACAGCAGGTCCAGCAACCAGGGCGGCAGCGGCAGCACCATCATCGCCAGCACCATGACGATGAACAGCGGTGCGCCCAGGCTGCGCAGCAACGGCAGGCCGCCACCCAGCGTCCTGGCGGTGGCGGTGGCCGCCGGCGACCCGGTCAGCCCGTCGAGCAGGCCCTTCAGCTGAGCGAGCAGGGGATTCATCGCTCAGGCAGCGCCAGGCGCAGCGGCCTCGGCGGTGTGCGGGTCGAGGTCTGGCGGCACCACGATGGGTGGCAGGTCGTTGGGCATGGCGGCCTGGCCGGCCAGCGCGGCGCGCAACTGGTACACATAGGCCAGCACCTGGGCCACGGCCGAGAACAGCCGCGCCGGGATCTCGTGGTCGACCTCGGTGTGGGTGTACAGCGCACGCGCCAGCGGCGCGGCCTGCAGCACCGGCACATGGTGCTCGCGCGCCAGGTCGCGGATCTTCAGCGCCATCAGGTCGGCACCTTTGGCCACCACCTTGGGCGCGGCCATGCCGCCTTCGTCGTACTTCAGCGCCACCGCGTAGTGGCTCGGGTTCATCACCACCAGGTCGGCCTTGGGCACGGCGGCCAGCATGCGCTTGCGTGACATCTCGCGCATGCGTGCCCTGATGCGGACCTTGACCTCGATGTTGCCCTCGGACTCCTTGTGCTCCTGCTTGGCCTCCTGGTGGCTCATCTTCAGGCGGTTGGCCAGCATGCGGCGCTGCAGCGGCACGTCGATGACGGCGAACAGCGCCAGCACCACCACCAGCAGCAGCAGCCCGTCGAGCAGGGCGCCGCCGGTGTGGGCCAGCGCCGCCGGCAGCGGCATGGCCAGTGCGTCGTGGAAGCGGCCGAAGTGCAGCCACAGCCAGAAGCCGCCGACCGCGCCCAGGATCAGCGACAGCACGCAGGCCTTGGCCATGTCGCCCAGGTGCTGGCCCGAGACCAGGCGGCCCAGGCCGGCCAGCGGGTTGAGCTTGTCGAAGTTGGGCGCCAGCGGCTGCATGGTGAAGTTCCAGCCGCCCGAGGCCAGGGCCGCGCCCAGCGCCAGTGCGATGCCGAAAGCACCCAGCGGCAGCAGCACCACCATCCAGGCCCAGGTGAGCGCGCCGAGCTGGTGCGTCATCGCATCGGCCCGTGACAAGGCCTGCAGATCGAAGCGCAGGCCACTGGCCAGCAGCCGGCCGGCCCAGTCGGCCAGCGGCGGCATCGCCAGCACCAGCAGCACGCCGCCACCACCGACGACCAACAGGTGGGCCAGATCACGCGAGCGCGCCACCTGGCCCTCGCGGCGGGCCTTGCGGATCTTCTTCTCTGAAGCTGGGAGGGTGCGGTCCTGGGCGTCTTGCATGGCGATGCGGGCACGGATGGATGCACTGACGGAGATGCGTCAGGGTGCAGCCATGGTGCCGGCGGGCCGCCCGCATGGGGGCCGGATAAGCATCGCGGAACCCCCGGTTATCGGCGCCTTGCAGACAACCTGAAGGCCCAGAGTGGCGGGCAACGTGAAATCGGCGTTGAGACGTCTGCCCATCGCATTTCCGCCTCAAGTTGTGGTCAGGACAACCCGATATGCCAACGAGAGACGTGTCGAAGTTGTAGCCCGCGCTCATTCGAGCCCGCTACAGCAACGCCGCATGCAACCGCTGCACCCGCACCTGCATCTGCACTTGCACACCCTATTTCCCTTGCGCCGAAGGAACGACGACCATGGCCTCCTCCATCCTGACCTTGACCCCCGCTGAAATCGCTGCGATGACCACGGCGCAGATCGCAGCGCTCAGGGCAACGGACTGGTCGGTGTTCACGCCCCAGCAGATCACCGCGCTCAGCGCGGCACAGATTCCAGCGATCGCTGCGGCAGGGTGGGCAGCACTGAGCCCGACACAGCTCACGGCCATGGATGCATCCAACTTTGGCCAGATGACCACGGCGCAGGTGCGTGCGTTGACCACTGCGGGTGTCGCGGCGCTCGACGCCGGCGATGTGGCGGCCTTCAACGCGGCACAGTTCAAGGCCCTGACCACAGCACAGATCCGCGCGCTGGACGCCACGGTGCTCACCTCGTTCAACCCGGACCGCATCGACGAGCTGAGCTCCGCGCAAATGGCGGGCTTCAGTTCAGCGCAGCTGGGCGGGCTGAGCGCGGTGCAGCTGCAGCAGTTCAGCACCCAACAGTTGCGGGGCTTGAGCTCGGCGCAGATTGCCAGCCTGTCCACCGACAACCTGAACACGCTGACAGAAAGCCAGTTTCAGGGCTTGAGCACAGCACAGATCGCCGCCTTGACCACCGCGCAGGTCGCCAATCTGGAAAGCGCCGACCTCGCCGCCTTGAGCAGCCAGCAACTGCGCGCGATCACCACCCGCGGCATTGCCGCGATGGACAGTGCCGACATCGCCGCCCTCAGCCCAACCCAGCTGGCGTCGCTCAGCTCGACACAGGTGCGCGCCATCGACACAGCCGACCTGGCAGCCATCAGCACCGATGTGCTGTCCAGCCTGGGGACTGCATCGGTCAATGCGCTGACCTCTGCCCAGCTGTCGGCCCTGAGCTCGGACCAGCTTCAGGTGCTGAGCGCCGCGCAGGTGCGCAGCATCGGCAGCGCCCAGCTCGTCGCGTTGGGCAGCAGCGGCCTGAACACCATGACCAGCGCGCAGATCGGTGCTTTGAGCAGCGGCCAGATCGCTGCGCTGAGCACAGCACAGATCAGTAACCTGGGCACGGATGCCCTGGGCGCGCTGAGCTCTGCCCAGCTGCGCGCTATCACCACCGCAGGCATTGCGGCGATGGACAGCGCCGACATCGCGGCATTGAGCCCCAGGCAGCTCAGCGCGCTGAGCAGCGGGCAGCTGCGCGCGATTTCCAGTGAAGACATTGCCGGTATCGGTACCGAAGCGCTGAACCAGCTCGGCAGCGGGCAGATCGCAGCCCTGGGCAACGCCCAGCTCGGCGCGCTGGGTTCCGATCAATGGCAGTCGCTTGGTTCAGCGCAATTGCGCGGCCTGGGCACCGGGCAGATCACCGCTTTGTCAACTGGCGCGCTGAATGCGCTGACCAGCGACCAGTTTCAGCAGCTGAGCACGGCGCAGATCGGGGCGCTGACCACAGCGCAAGTCCGCAACCTGACTTCCGACGACCTGACCGCGCTCAGCACAGCACAGATGCGCAGCCTGAGCAGCGCCAGCATCGCCGCGCTGGACAGCGCGCAAGTGGCCACCCTCAGCTCGGCGCAGCTGCGCGCGCTGAGCTCCGCCCAATTGCGCGCGATCGACAGCGCAGACTTGGCCGCCATCGGCACCGATGCGCTGGGCGGCCTGAGCAGTGCGCAGTTTGCGGGGCTGAGCAGCGCGCAGCTGGGCTCGTTGGGCTCCGACAACCTGATGAGCATGAGCAGCGCCCAGCTGCGCGGCCTGGGCACGGCGCAGATCACCAGCCTGAGCAGCGATAACCTCAACAGCCTGAGCAGCGACCAGTTCCGCGCCCTCAGCTCGGCCCAGATTGGGGCACTGACCACGGCGCAGATCGCCAGCCTGCAGACCGAAGACCTGGCTGCACTGGCCACTGCCCAGATGCGCGCCTTGGGCACCGCCAGCTTGGCCGCCCTCGACAGTGCCCAGATCGGCACGCTCAGCGCCGCCCAACTCGGCGCACTGAGCACCACCCAGTTGCGGGCCATCGACTCAGCCGACCTCGCCGCCATCGGCAGCGCTGCACTCGCCGGCCTGAGCAGCGGCCAGATCGGCGCCCTGACCACCGGCCAGCTGGCCGCGCTGGGCACCGAACAACTGGTGCTGCTGAGCACCGCGCAGCTGCGGGGCCTGGGCACCGCGCAGATCGCCTCGCTGACCACCGACGACCTGAACAGCCTGGGCAGCGACCAGTTTCGCGCCCTCAGCAGTGCGCAGATCGCCGCGCTCACCGGTGTGCAGCTCAGCAACCTCGAATCCACCGACCTGGCCGCGCTGAGCAGCGCCCAGCTGCGTGCCCTGAGCACCGCCGCCATCGCCGGCCTGGACAGCGCTGACATCGCCGCAATGGGCTCCAGCCAGCTGGCTGCGCTGACGAGCAGCCAGCTGCGGGCAATCGAAACTGCCGACCTCGAGGCCGTTGGCACTGCGGCACTGTTCGGCCTGGGCAGCGGGCAGATCGGCGCCCTGACCACCGGCCAGCTGGCCGCGCTGGGCAGCGACCAGTTGCAGTCGCTGACCAGCGCGCAGCTGCGCGGCCTGGGCACGGCGCAGATCGCCAGCCTGTCCACCGACGACCTGAACACGCTGACCAGCGACCAGTTCCGCCAGCTGGGATCGGCCCAGATCGCCGCGCTGACCACCGCGCAGGCCAGCAACCTGGAAAGCAGCGACCTGGCCGCACTGACCACGCAGCAAGTGCGCTGGCTGTCGACCAAGGCCCTGGCCAGCCTGGACAGTGCGGACATTGCTGCGCTGACTTCGGCCCAGCTGATCGCGCTCACCTCACAGCAACTGCGCGTCATCACGACCGGTGAGGTCGCGAGTCTCGGCACCAGCACCATCGGCGGCCTGAACTCGTCGCAAATCGGCGCGCTGACCAGCGGCCAGCTCAACGCGCTGAATTCGGACGCGCTGCAGTCGCTGGCGTCCGCGCAGCTGCGCGGCTTGACGACGGCACAGCTCGCTGCGCTGGGAACCGATGCCCTGAACACGCTGACCAGCGACCAGTTCCGGGCGCTGAGCAGCGCCCAGATCGCTGCGCTGACCACCACGCAAGTCGCCAACCTGGAGACCACCGACCTGGCCGCGCTGACCACCGCCCAGGTGCGTGCGCTGAGCACCGCCGGCCTGGTCGCCCTGGACAGCAGCGACATCGCCGCGCTCAGCTCGGCCCAGGTGGCCGCGCTGTCCAGCGCCCAGATCCGCGCGATCCAGGGCAGCGACATCGTTGGCCTGACCACCGATGCACTGCAGGGTCTGGGCAGCGCCCAGCTGGCCGCGCTTGACAGCGCCCAGCTCGGCGCACTGGACTCGGCGCAATTGCAGGCCATCGGCACTGCCCAGCTCAAGGGCCTGGGCACGGCACAGATCGTCAGTCTGAGCACCGAAGACCTGAATTTCCTGACCAGCGACCAGTTCCGCGCCTTGACCACAGCCCAGATCGGCGCACTGACCACGCTGCAGATGGCCAACCTGGAAAGCGCCGACCTGGCCGCGCTGGGCAGCGCCCAGGTGCGCGCGCTCAGCACCGCAGGCATCGTCGCCTTCGACAGTGCCGACATCGCCGCGCTGAGCACCGGCCAGCTCGCTGCGTTGACCACCGCCCAGGTGCGCGCCATCGACACCGCTGACCTGGCCGGCATCAGCACCGACAGCCTGGCCGCGCTGGGGAGCGGCCAGGTCGCTGCACTCACCACCGGCCAGCTCGACGCGCTGAGCACGGCACAGCTGCAGACACTCAGCAGCGTGCAGCTGCGCGGGCTGACCACGGAACAGGTGGCCAGCTTGGCCACCGACGACCTGAACTCCCTGACCAGCGACCAGTTCCGAGCGTTCAGCAGCGTACAGATCGGTGCCCTGACCCCGGCGCAGGCTGTTGCGCTTCAAAGCGACGACCTGGCCGCCCTCAGCTCCAGCCAGGTGCGCGCGTTGAGCACCGCCAGCATCGCCGCTTTCGACAGTGCCGACATCGCTGCCCTCACCTCGGCCCAGGTGGCCGCGCTGACGACGGCACAGGTCCGCGCCATCGAAATCGCCGTCATCGGTGCCATCAGCACTGCGGCCGTGGCAGCCTGGAGCAGCAGCCAGCTGGCCGCGCTGAGCACCGGCCAGCTGGGCATGCTCGGCACCGGCCAGTTGCAGGCCATCGCCACGTCCCAGATCAAGGGCCTGAGCACCGCGCAGATCGCCACCCTGGCCACCGACGATCTGGGCACGCTGACCACCGACCAGTTCCGTGCGCTGAGCACGGCGCAGATCGCTGCCCTCACCACCACGCAGATGGCCAATCTGGCCAGCGACGACCTGGCCGCCCTGACCACCGCCCAGATCAAGGCACTGAGCACCCGCCAGATCGTGGCGCTGGACAGCGCCGACCTGGCGGTGCTGAGCTCGGCCCAGCTGGGCGCGCTCAGCACGGACCAGTTGCGCGTCATCAAGACTGGTGATGTCGGCACCATCAGCACCGATGCACTGAAGGCCCTGACCACCGGCCAGATCGTTGCGCTGACCACCGCGCAGCTGGATGCGCTGGGCTCCGACCAGGTGGCGTCTTTCAGCAGCCTGCAACTGCGTGCGCTGACGACCGCCCAGATCGCCAGCCTGGGCACCGCTGACCTCAATGCGCTGAGCAGCGACCAGTTCCGCCAGCTCAGCAGCGCCCAGATCGGCGCGTTGACCAGTGCGCAGGCGGCGAACCTGCAAAGCGCCGATCTGGCCGCACTGACCACGGCCCAGGTGGGCGCGCTCAGCACCCGCAGCATCGCTGCCTTCGACAGCGCCGATTTTGCCGCCTTGGGCTCGGCCCAGATCGCGGCGTTGGGCACCGCCCAGATCCGCGCCATCGACGCTGCCGATATCGTCGGCTTGTCCACCAACGCCGTGCGCGCCCTGGGCGCAGCCCAGATGGGCGCACTCACCACCGCGCAACTCGCCGCGATGGCTACCGACCAGCTGCAGGC
>Ga0105047_10006416_pt1 | contig 19981 bp, 21 predicted proteins | sample MAT04_FD_78384 | JGI IMG/M metagenome (GOLD analysis project Ga0105047, IMG submission 78384) | Freshwater microbial communities from Lake Fryxell liftoff mats and glacier meltwater in Antarctica - MAT-04 (megahit assembly) | ecosystem: Environmental > Aquatic > Freshwater > Ice > Liftoff...
CGCGAGAACGCCCCGACCGTCAACGGCAAGACCATCGGCGAGAACTGCCGTGCCGCCGAAATTCTCGACGACAAGGTCATCCGCTCCTTCGACAACCCGTTGAAGGCGGAAGCCGGCTTCCTCGTCCTTTCTGGCAACCTGTTCGACAGCGCCATCATGAAGACCTCGGTGATCTCCGAGGAGTTCCGCCAGCGCTATCTCAACGACCCGGTGCACCCGAACATGTTCGAGGGCAAGGCCGTGGTGTTCGATGGCCCAGAGGACTACCACCACCGCATCGACGACCCCTCGCTCGAAATCGACGAGCACACGCTGCTGTTCATGCGGGGCGCCGGTCCGATCGGCTACCCGGGCGCCGCCGAAGTCGTCAACATGCGACCGCCCGACTACCTGATCAAGAAGGGCGTCACCTCGCTCGCCTGCATCGGCGATGGTCGCCAGTCTGGGACCTCGGGTTCGCCCTCCATCCTCAACGCATCGCCCGAAGCGGCGGCAGGCGGGAACCTCGCCATTCTCCGTACTGGTGACCGGGTGCGAATCGACCTCAACAAGGGCGAGGCGGACATCCTCATCTCGGCCGAGGAAATCGAGCAGCGCCGTGCCGACCTGCATGCGGCGGGTGGCTACAAGTACCCAGCCCACCAGACGCCGTGGCAGGAAATCCAGCGCGGCATCGTCGACCAGCTCGGTTCGGGTGGTGTGCTCAAGAACGCCGTCAATTACCAGCGGCTGGCGCAGACCGCCGGGGTGCCGCGCGACAACCACTGAGTTGCGATCGTTCTGACAGCCAATGCGAAGGGCCGGGAAACCGGCCCTTCTTCGTTGCTGGCCTTTACATCTGGCGGCCGATCAGTCACCAAGCCGCTGCAATGTTTGACGAATGAGGCGGGGCTGGCGCACAATGCCGGCTCTGCTTGCGGGTGAGGGCTCGATGTCTGATATTCTCGACTATTGTAAGGGCCGTGAAGCGCGCTCCTTCAAGCCTGGCCAGGTGATGATCGACGAGGGCGGACAGGACGGCAACCTGTTCGTGCTGATCGAAGGCCAGGTCGAGGTGCTGCGCAAGGACACCCAGGTCAGCTATATCGACGAGCCCGGCTCGATCTTCGGCGAGATGGCAACGCTGCTCGACATGCCGGCCAGCGCCACCGTCAAGGCGCTGTCGGGCGTCAAGGCCTACGTCATCGATGATGCCATCCAGTTCCTCGGCGCCAATCCGGAAGTCGCGCTCTACGTGGCGACGCTGCTGGCCCGGCGGCTCTACTACACCACCACCTACCTGGTGGACCTGCAGCAGCAGGCTGAAGGCAAGCGCGAGGATCTCGACCTGGTCGACAAGATCCTGGCCCAACTGGTAGAAAAGCCCGAAGACGCCAAGCCCTCGAAGCGCTCGCGCTAGCCGGGCTCCGCATCAACCGAGCTCATCGACTCCCGCAGCCAGCGCCGCTGGATCGCCTTCGATCTGGATGGTCTTGAGCCGCGCCGTATCGCCCGACACCAGCGTCATGGCCGATTTCGGCACGCCCAGCGCCTTGGCCAGCAGGGCGATCACCGCCGCATTGGCCTTGCCCTTGTCGGGCACTGCCTTGACCCGCATCCGCAGCACCGCGCTGCCGTCATCGCGCAACTCGGTGCCCTCGATCCGGTCGGCGCCGGCATTGGGTGTGACGCGCAGATGCAGCGTCAGCCCGTTGGCGCCGGCGCGCCAGGCCTTTGCCGTCAGAACGGCATCATCGGGTAGATGTAGCGCTGGATCACCTGCTGCAGGATATAGATCGCAAAAAACAGGATGATCGGCGAGAGGTCGATCTGCATGCGCGGCAGCAGCCGGCGGATCGGCTTGAGCACGGGTTCGGTCAGCACCAGCAGCACCCGCCAGATGCCGTCGACGACTTGGTTGCGCGTGTTGACGATGTTGAACGAGATGAGCCAGCTCATGATGATCATCGCCAGCATGACCCACTTGTAGAGCTCAAGGGCCATCACGACGACCTCAAGTAGCACTCTCATCGCGTTCTCCCGTTGGTTAAGCCCCCGCTATCTAGTGCTGGCAGGCCGAATCGGCAAGGCACCGCAGTGCCGCGTCCGACGCTATGGTAACTACCGCGCTTGCGTGGGCCGCCAGGTGACGAGGCGATAGAGATAAATCAGCACGACGAGGCCCAGCACGATGTTGGTGCCCGGATCGAGCCAGCTCTCCACCAGCTCATAATGTTCGGCAAGCAGGAAGCCCGCCCCGACCAGCAGGCTGTTCCAGACGAGCGCCCCGATGGTCGAAAACAGCACGAAGCGCCACAGCGGCATCCCGGCAAGGCCGGCGGGGACCGAGATCAGCGTGCGGATCAGCGGGATCAGCCGGCCCAGCAGCACGATGACCGGGCCGAAGCGGTGGAACCACTGTGTCGCCGTATCCACTTCGGCTGCATTGACCGTCGCCCAGCGGCCGTAGCGATCGGCCAACGCCCGCACGCGCCCGAGCCCGAAGATGCGCCCGACGAAATACCATGGCAGCATGCCTACCACAGCCCCCACCGTCGCAAACAGCAGCACCAGCCACACGTCGAGCGACCCGCTTGCCGCCGCGAACCCGGCGAACGGGATGATGAGCTCGGACGGGATCGGCGGAAACAGGCTCTCGGCCAGCATCAGCAGGAATATACCGGCATAGCCCAGCGAATTGATGGTCTCGATGATCCAGGTGGCCATGCTTGCTCCCAATTGTGCCGCAGGAGGCTTGGGGCCTGTTTCCCGCGATAGTCTCAGCTCTATCAAACGGAAATCCCCGCTTTCGCGGGGATCACCAGATCAAAAGGGGGCGGATGCGCCTCAGCTGGCCTTCTGGGCCCGCATCATCTTCTTGCGGTCGTTCGGATCGAGCCACATCTTGCGCAGGCGGATCGACTTGGGCGTCACCTCGACATACTCGTCGTCGGCGATGTAGCCGAGCGACTGCTCGAGCGTGAGGCGCTTGGGCGGAGTCAGCCGCACCGCCTCGTCCTTGGACGTGGTGCGGATGTTGGTCAGCTGCTTGCCCTTGAGCGCGTTGACCTCGAGGTCGTTCTCGCGGCTGTGCTCGCCGACGATCATGCCCTCGTAGATCTCATCACCCGGATCGATCATGATCGAACCGCGGTCCTCGAGGTTCCACAGCGCGAACGGCACGGCAGTGCCGGTCCCGTTCGAGATCAGAACGCCAGTGCGGCGGCCAGGCAGGTTGCCCTTGTAGGGCTGGTAGTCGTGGAACAGGCGGTTGAAGATCGCCGTGCCGCGGGTATCCGACAGCAGCTCGGGCTGGTAGCCGATCAGCGAACGGGTCGGCACGTAAAAGCGCATGCGCTGGCGGCCGATGCCCGAGGGACGCATGTCGACCAGCTCGCCCTTGCGCTCGGTGAGCTTCTGCACGATGACGCCGGTGTGCTCGTCGTCGACGTCGATGATCACTTCCTCGATCGGCTCGAGGCGCTCGCCATTTTCTTCGCGGAACACCACCTTGGGGCGGCCGATGGTCAGCTCGAAGCCTTCGCGGCGCATGTTTTCGATCAGCACGGCGAGCTGCAATTCGCCGCGGCCCGCGACGTCGAACGAGTCGTTGTCCTCGCCTTCGGTGATCTTGATGGCCACATTGCCTTCGGCTTCGCGCTTCAGGCGCTCGCGGATGACGCGGGACTGCACCTTGTCGCCTTCACGGCCGGCCAGAGGGCCATCGTTGATGCGGAAGGTCACCGACAGGGTCGGCGGATCGATTGGCTTGCTGGGCAGCGGCACGGTCACCGACGGGTTGACCAGCGTATCGGCCACGGTCGAGGTCTCGAGGCCCGCAATGGCGACGATGTCGCCGGCTTCGGCGATATCGACCGGCGTGCGCTCGAGGCCGCGGAACGCCAGCACCTTGGAGATGCGGCCCTTCTCGACGATCTTGCCGTCGCGGCCCAGCGAGTTGATCGGGTCACCGGCCTTGACCGTACCCGAGGTGATGCGGCCGGTGAGGATACGGCCGAGGAATGGGTTGCGCTCGATGGTGGTGACGAGCATCCGGAACGGGCCCTCTTCCACCTTCGGCTCGGGCACGTATTCGAGCACCTTGTCGAGCAGCGGCCCGAGCGAGTCCTTCGGGCCCTCGGGCTTTTCGCTCATCCAGCCAAGCTTGGCCGCGCCGTACAGCACCGGGAAATCCAGCTGCTCGGGGGTCGCGTCGAGGGCGATGAACAGATCGAAGATTTCCTCGAGCACTTCGAGGTGGCGCTCGTCCGGACGGTCGATCTTGTTGATCGCCACGATCGGGCGAAGGCCCTGGGCCAGCGCCTTGCCGAGCACGAACTTGGTCTGCGGCATCGGGCCTTCGGCGGCGTCGACGAGGATCACCACGCCGTCCACCATCGAGAGGATGCGCTCCACCTCGCCGCCGAAATCGGCGTGGCCGGGGGTGTCGACGATGTTGATGCGCGTATCTTTCCAGACCAGCGACGTCACCTTGGCGAGGATGGTGATGCCACGCTCGCGTTCCAGATCATTGCTGTCCATGGCGCGTTCTTCGACGCGCTGGTTGTCGCGGAACGAACCGGACTGCTTGAGCAGGACGTCGATCATGGTGGTCTTGCCATGGTCAACGTGGGCAATGATTGCGATATTTCGCAAGGACATGTGGGCAGCCGATCGAATTTCTGGAGATTAGCCGCGCCCCATATCGGAGCGGTGTCACAATCTCAAGACAATTCACAGAATAGGAGGGTTGCGCGACGCTTTCACGTCAGTGAGGTCAATGACTTCTTTCGGTCTTCAGGCGCGAGTTTTGGCCCATTCCAACGCCTGACGCTTCTGCCACCAGCTCAGGAAACCCGGCGCAGCTTCGGCCGTGCCGCTTCCTTTTCGAGTATCTCGGTGACCGCTGCGGCCGACACGGGCGGCGAGAACAGAAAGCCCTGCACCTCGTTGCAGCCCTGCTCGCGCACCGCAGCCAGCTGTTCCTCGGTCTCGATGCCCTCGGCCGTCGTCGACATGCCCAGCGAATGGCCGAGCCCGATCACCGCCTTGATGATGGCGAGGCTGTCGCCCTTCGATTTCAGGTCGCGCATGAACGACCGGTCGATCTTGATCTTGTCGAACGGGAACGACCGCAGGTAGCTCAGCGACGAGTAGCCGGTGCCGAAATCGTCCATCGAGATGCGCGCGCCGAGGGCGCGGAGCTTGTGCAGCGTCTTGAGCGTCGGTTCGTTGTCCGCCAGCAGCAGCGACTCGGTGATCTCGAGTTCGAGCCGGGTCGCCTTGAGGCCGGTCTCGCGCAGCACCGTCTCGACCGTTTCGAACAGCCGCTTGTTCTTGAACTGCACCACCGAAAGGTTGACGGCCACGCGCACCTGTTCGGGCCACTTCGTCGCCTGCTGGCACGCCTCGCGCAGCACCCACTCGCCGATCGGCACGATCAGGCCCGTCTCCTCGGCCACCGGAATGAACTCGGCCGGCGATATGGTGCCCCGCTCGCTGTCCCAGCGCAGCAGCGCCTCGAGACAGGTGACGCGGTTCTCCGCAAGGCCGATCAGCGGCTGGTAGACGAGGCGCAGTTCGTTGCGGGCCAGCGCCAGGCGGAGACCCTGTTCGATCGTACGGCGCTTCTGGATCGCCGCATCCATCCCGGCTTCAAAGAAGTGGAAGGTCGAACGCCCTTCGTTCTTGGCCTTGTAGAGCGCCAGGTCGGCGTTCTTCACCAGCTCGTCGGCGGTTTCGCCGTCCTGCGGCGCCATGGCGATGCCGACCGACGCACCGATGACCACCTGGTGCCCCTCGATGCTGAAGGGCTGCCCCATCACCTTGACGATGCGCTCGGCGATGGCCGCGGCATCGGCCGGCTTGTCGATATCGCGCAGCAGCAGCGCGTATTCATCGCCGCCCAGCCGCGCCAGCACGTCGTTTTCGCGCGTCGCGCCCCATAGCCGGGCCGACGCCTGCTGCAGCACCTTGTCGCCAAGCGCGTGGCCCAGCGTGTCGTTGACGCCCTTGAAGTGGTCGAGGTCGATGCAGAGCACCGCCACCTTGTCGCCACGGGCAATAGCGGCCTCGGCCGAGGACATCTCGTCAAGGAACTGCACCCGGTTGGGCAGCTGCGTCAGCGCGTCGTGGCGCGCCATGTGCCGGATGCGCTCTTCCTGCTGGCGCTGCTCGGTAATGTCCTCGTGCGTGGTGACCCAGCCGCCATCCTTCATCGGATGGTGCTGCATCATGATGATGCGACCATCGAGTTCATGGATATTCTTGGCGTGCTCGCCGCGCGCGATCACCTCGCGCCGCCAGGCGATATATTCCTCGCGGTTGGCGCCAGCATGCATGCCCTGCTCGAACAGGTAGCTCAGGATGTCGTCGAGCTGCGTCCCCGGCTTCAGCAGGTGAGGAGGCAGGCCGTAGATGCGCTGGTAGGGCTCGTTGCAGATCACCAGCCGACCCTTGGGGTCGTACATGCAGAGCCCTTGCGAGATATTGTTGACCGCCGCGTCGAGCCGCAGGTTCTGCCGTTCGAGCTCGCGCTTGCGCTTCTGCATGATCTCGGAGGAGGCGATCTCCTCGGTCACGTCCTCATGCGTTACCACCCAGCCGAGGCCGGGCGAGAAGGCATGCGCCGTCTCGAGCGTGCGGCCACCCTGCACCAGTTCGCGCACCTTGGAGCGCGCACCGCCGCGGTTGTTGAGCAGTTCCTTCTTGTAGGCAGCGAGGAAGTCGTCGGGGGCCTGATCGGGATGGTTGCCCATCTGTGCCGACAGCTTGACCACCGACTCGAGCGACATGCCCTTTTTGATCCTGCTGGTCGGGAAGCCGTAGATCTCGAGGTAGTGGTTGTTCCACATCACCAGCTTGAAATCCGGCGACCACACGCAGAACCCATAAGGCACGCTCTGAAGAGCTGCATCCAGCAGCAATTCATTATCGGTGCGGCCCTCGGATTCAACCGGTTGCGCCTTCACTTAGTGCAAGCCTCAAAACGCCAAAAACAATGAGAAACCTTAGGCAAAGCGGAGTTAAGGCGGCATTAATGGTAACGATGGCGCGATCACGGCCGACCTCCGGTATTTCGATCATCGATCGACTGGTCTTCACCTCCTGACGTGCAGGGCGCCCGCAAGTCGCGACACACTGAACACTATGCAAAAGGGCCCGCGTGACACGCAGGCCCCTTCTCGAAAATGCTTGAAACCTGAGGGTTTGCTTTACGCAGCGCCGCCCAGCTTCATGCGCCGCGCCGCGTAGGTCTTGAGGCGCAGGCCGTTGAGTCGGATGAACCCCTCGGCATCGTGATGGTCGTAGGCCACAGCGCCTTCCTCGAAGGTGACGAGGTCCATGTTGTAGAGCGAATTGGCCGAAGAGCGGGCGATGACGCTGGCCGAGCCCTTGTAGAGCTTCACCGTCACCTCGCCGGCGACATAGCGCTGGGTGTGGTCGATGGCCGCCTGCAGCATTTCGCGCTCCGGCGAATACCAGAAGCCATTGTAGATGAGCTCGGCATATTTCGGCATCAGCTCGTCCTTGAGGTGCGCCTCGCCGCGATCGAGAGTGATCGACTCGATGCCGCGATGGGCCACCAGCATGATGGTGCCGCCCGGCGTCTCGTAGAGGCCACGCGACTTCATGCCGACGAAGCGGTTCTCGACCAGGTCGAGCCGGCCGACGCCATGCTTGCCACCCAGCTCGTTGAGCTTGGTCAGCAGTTCGGCCGGCGACAGCTTCACGCCATTGACCGAGACCGGATCGCCCTTTTCGAAGCCGATAGTGATGATCTCGGGCTCGTTCGGCGCCTTTTCGGGATCGGTCGTGCGCTGCGCCACATAGTCGGGCGCCGGGACCGCCGGATCCTCGAGCACCATGCCCTCGGACGAGGTGTGGAGCAGGTTGGCGTCGACCGAGAACGGCGCTTCGCCGCGCTTGTCCTTGGCGATCGGGATCTGGTGCTGCTCGGCATAGTTGAGCAGCGCGGTACGCGAGCGCAGGTCCCATTCGCGCCACGGCGCGATGACCTTCAGCCCCGGCGACAGCGCGTTGGCGGTGAGCTCGAAACGGACCTGGTCATTGCCCTTGCCGGTGGCGCCATGCGCGATGGCGTCGGCGCCGGTTTCCTCGGCGATATCAACCAGATGCTTGGCGATCACCGGGCGGGCGATCGAGGTGCCGAGCAGGTATTGGCCCTCGTAGAGCGCATTGGCGCGGAACATCGGGAACACGAAGTCGCGCACGAATTCCTCGCGCACGTCGATGATGCGGATGTCCTTGATGCCGAACATCTCGGCCTTCTTGCGGGCCGGCTCGAGTTCCTCACCCTGGCCCAGGTCAGCCGTGAAGGTGATGATCTCAGCCTGGTAGTGCTCCTGCAGCCACTTCAGCATGATCGAGGTGTCGAGGCCGCCCGAATAGGACAGCACGATTTTCTTGATGTCTTTGCTCATTCGCCATTCGCCAACGGGGCCTGAATGGCCCGGAAATCGGCGCGCACCCTAGTCAGAAGGCTGCCTTCGGGCAACAGGCTTCCCGGCTGCGGCCGCAATCTCCGCGCGCATCCAGCTCGAATCGCCCCAAGTGGAAAGCCAGATCAGTGTGTCGGTCAGAAAGCCGATGACCGGCAGAGCCATGGCGCGCAGCGGCCCGCGATGCGTCTGGTGGGCGGCAGCATCGTTGAGATGCGCCAGTTCCTCGCCCTGGATCGAGGCGATGAGCGCATGCAGCATTGGATCGCGCGATTCGAGGTAGGCAAGCTGGTCTGCGAGATGTCGGTGCACGGCGCTTTCGACCGCTTCGGTGCACACCCAGATCATGTTGCGGCCCATGAGCGCCGTCGCGACGCCAAGCACGGTGCCGCCAAGACTCCAGAACGCCATGACCCGGCAGGGGCGCGCCATACGCTCCGGCATGGCGTCGCGGAACAGCCGGCAATGCTTGATTTCGTCGTCGCGCATTTCACTCAGCGCTGGCACCACATCCGGGAACCAGCGCCGGGCGATTGCAAGTTGCGCGCCGTAAATGCGGATGGCGCCGAACTCTCCTGCATGATTGACCTTCAGGATACGCCGAATGGTGACCGCCGGATCGCGCACGCTCTAACCCCCGAAACATCCCACGGGACCATGCCGGGCGGCCATGAGGCTGGCAAGCAGTGGCCGCACATGCGATGAAGGCCCGAATACCCTGTCGCCGAGCCCCGCCATGCCCGCCTTTGTTCCCGAGCTTTCGGTCATTCTCGCCTTTGCGCTGGCCGCGGTGGTCCTGGCGATCACGCCGGGGCCGGACATGGCGCTGCAGCTGAGCCGGGCGATCAACTACGGGCGGCTGCATGGGCTGGCCTGTGCGGCCGGGGCGATGAGCGGCATCCTGGTGCATACAACGCTCGCCGCGCTTGGCATCTCTGCGCTGATCGCCAACGCCCCCGCGTTGTTCTGGATGCTGAAGATCGCCGGCGCCATCTACCTGCTGTGGCTTGCCTACCAGGCCATCGTGCATGGCGGTGGGCTGCGGATCACCGCAGCGACAAAGACCTTGCCGACGCTGGAGCAGAGCTTCATGACGGGGCTGGGCATCAACCTGCTGAACCCCAAGGTCGTGCTGTTTTTCGTGACCTTCCTGCCCCTGTTCGTCGATGCGCATGACCCGGCGGTGAGCGGCAAGCTGTTCTTCCTCGGGGCCGAATTCATCCTGCTGTCGATCCCGCTGGCGATTGCGACAATCTACGCCGCCGATTGGCTGGCCGCGGCGTTCAAGCGCACCAAGTGGGTCGAGCGAGCGCTGAACTGGACGTTTGCCGGTATTTTCGCCACCTTCGCCGCCACCATCCTCACAGCCTCGGTGCGGCACTAGTCATGATTGTCGCGCTTCCGAACCGGAAAGCCGCTTCGCACTTTTCCTGGAAACGCTCCGCATGAACTACTCACACGCCTTCCACGCCGGGAACCATGCCGATGTGCTCAAGCACATCATCCTCACCCGGCTGGTCGAATACCTGAAAAAGAAGGACGCCGCCTTCCGGGTGATCGACACCCATGCCGGCATGGGCAAGTACGACCTCACCGGGGAGATCGCCAAGCGCTCGCCCGAGTACAAGGAGGGTATCGGCCGGCTGCTGAAGGCGACGCTGCCGCAGAAGGCCACCCCGCTGGTCGCGCCGTATCTCGACATCATCCGTGAGCTGAACCCCGGCGACCGGCTCGAGACCTATCCGGGCTCGCCGCTGCTGGTGCGCAAGCTGTTCCGGCCGCAGGACCGGCTGTCGGCGCTGGAGCTGCATCCCGAATATGCCGAGCGGCTGGGCGGGCTGTTCGAAGGCGACGTGCAGGTGCGGGTGATCCACCTCGACGGCTGGCTGGCGCTGAACGCCCACGTGCCGCCCAAGGAAAAGCGCGGACTGGTGCTGGTCGACCCGCCCTTCGAGGAACAGGGCGAGTTCGAGCGGCTCTATGATGGCCTGATGAAGGGCTACACCAAGTTTCCGGGCGGGGTTTATGCGCTTTGGTATCCGCTCAAGGACACCCGCGCCGTGCACGATTTCACCTCGGCGCTCCGCGACAGCGGCATCCCCAAGATGCTGCGGGTCGAGCTCTCGATCAGGCCGGCCAGCAACCCGCCGCGGCTACATGGCTCGGGCATGATCCTGGTCAATCCGCCGTTCACCTTCGAGGGTGAAATGCGCATCCTGCTGCCGGCGCTGGCGCAGCTGCTGGGCGATCCGGGCGAGGGCCGGCACAAGCTCGAATGGCTGCGCGGCGAGGAATAACAGCCGGCCGAAAGTGGCTCCGCGCCGCTGTTGCCGGGTTGAGCGGGGACAGCTAGGTGTAGCGCCCCGCCGTTTCGCCCTTCAACTCACGCCGCAATGGCGCAGAGAGACCATCCAGTGTCGTTCCGCCAGAGCATCGCGCTGTTCAAGGTCCCATCGTTCACCCCTGCCATCCTGGCGATCCTGCTGGCGACGCTGGCAGAGGCCGTGGCGGGCAGCTACATGGCGCTGCTGGCGGTGGAAAAGATCGGCATGTCGCCGCTCGAGCTGAGTGCGTTCCTCACCCTGTCGGCGATTTCCGGCATCGCCGTGACGACGCTGTTCGGCCACCTGCACGATCGCAAGCCGATCCTATGGCCGCTGCTGGTGGCGATGGGCGCCAAGATCCTCGGGCTGGCCCTTTGCGCTGCGCTGACGCAGACCTGGATGCTGATCGTCGTGGGCGTGGCGCTGTTCGGGCCGAGCTCGGCCTCGTTCGCGCTGATGTTTGCCATGGCCAAGGGCTATCTCGACCGGGTGGGCGGCGAGACGGTATCGCGCGGCATGGCAGCCCTCAGGATGACCTCCTCGCTGAGTTGGGCGATCGGTCCGGCCCTCGGCGCCGGCCTCGTGGCGGGCTGGAGCTTTACCGGCGTCTACGTGGGGGCCACACTGCTGGCCGCGCTGGCACTGGGCGTGGTGCTCGCGAGCCGCGTCAAGGTGGTGCCCGCCGATACGTCGGAGCGCCAAAAGATCACCATCGACGTCGTGCGCGCCGCCGCCCCTGCGGTGATCGCCATGACGGCGTTCCACACGGTGATGTTCATGGGCTCGAACGCCATGTCGATCATCGTGGTGCGCGAACTGGGCAGCGAGACCGATGTAGGGCTGCTGTTCAGCCTGTGCGCCGCGATCGAGGTGCTGGTGATGGGCCTGTTCGTGATCCGGCCGATGGCCAGGGTAAGCGTGCCGCTGCTGGCGCTCGGCTTCGCCCTGTTCGCCGGGTATTTCGTGCTGGCGCTGCTGTGGCCGACGCTCCTGTCGCTTTACGTCGGACAGATCCTGCGCGCTGCCGCCATCGGAATTCTGTCGGTAGTGGGCATGGCCTATGTGCAGCAATTGCTGCCGGGGCGGGCAGGTATCGCCTCCGCCTTATTTGGCAACACCATGAGTGCCGGTGCCCTGCTTTCAGGGCTGGGGACGGGCCTGTTCGCGCAAGCCTTTGGTTATTGGGCGATTTTCGGGGTTTGTGCCCTGCTCTGCGCCATTGGCGGCAGCGTATTGTTCTGGCGGCCGGGCAGGCTAAGCCGTTGATGTTTCACGTGTAACGGGGACACGCCGCCATCATTCGGGCGCCAGATTGCCACAGGAATGAATATTTTTCTGAACGGAAGTGAATATTTTCGGAGGCGTTTCGGGGGTTGCTGAACGCCGATGAACGCCGCCTTAGCGGTTCTTGTCGCGCTGCCGGTCGCGCTCGGTGCGTGTCTTGCGGGTGGGGGCGTGGAACTCGGGCGGCTTGGTCTTTACCCAGGCGATGAACTCGACGAGGCGCGGATCGCTGCGCAGCGCGCCGACGTCGTTCAGGTGCTTTGCCAGCTCCGTTACCGAGAAGCGGGCATGGATGGCGCTGTGGCAGATCTGGTGCAGCAGCACAGTGCCCTTGTGCGTGCCGCCCTTCAGCCTGGGTGTCAGATGATGGCGGCTCTGCTTGGTGCCCGGCAGGATCGGCCGGTCGCAGAGCGGACACGCCGCCGGCTGTCGCGACGCGGCCCAGGCATCGACCGCCTGCACCGCCTGCTCGATCCGCCGCTGCGACACCCGATGCATCAGGCTGCCAACCTTACGCCGTCAGCGCGTCGCGGTCTTTTTTGGTGAGGCGCTCGGTGGCGCTCTTCAGCTGGCCGCAGGCGGCGTAGATGTCGCGGCCGCGCGGCGTACGGACCGGCGAGGCGTAGCCGGCCTTGTTGACGATGTCGGCGAACTTCTCGATCCGCGACGAGCTCGAGCAATCGTAGTTGGTGCCGGGCCAGGGGTTGAACGGGATCAGGTTGATCTTGGCCGGGACGCCGGCCAGCAGCCGGACCAGTTCGCGCGCATCGGCGTCGGAATCGTTGATGTCCTTGAGCATCACGTATTCGAAAGTGATGCGGCGGGCATTGCTGAGGCCGGGATAATCGCGGCAGGCCTGGATCAGCTCGGCCAGCGGATACTTCTTGTTGATCGGCACCAGCATGTCGCGCAACTCGTCGCGCACCGCGTGCAGCGAAATCGCCAGCATGGTGCCGATCTCGCGGCCGGTCGGCTCGATATAGGGCACGACGCCGGAGGTCGAGAGCGTGATGCGGCGCTTGGACAGCGAAATGCCGGCCTCGTCCGAGGCGATCAGCAGGGCCTGCTTCACATTCTCGTAATTGTAGAGCGGCTCGCCCATGCCCATCATCACCACGTTGGTGATGGCGCGGCTGTCGCCCTCGGACCCACCCGAACCGCGCGGCGCCGGCACGAGGCCGCCATCGTCGGGCCTCACGCCACCGGGAAAATCGCCCAGCCGCTCGCGCGCCATCAGGATCTGCCCGAGGATTTCGCCCGCGGTGAGGTTGCGCACCAGCTTCTGCGTGCCGGTGTGGCAGAACGAGCAGGTGAGGGTGCACCCCACCTGGGACGACACACATAGTGTGCCGCGATCTTCCTCGGGGATGTAGACGGTTTCGACCTCGACCGGCGGCAGCAGCGGGTTCTTGGGGTCGCGGAAGCGGAACAGCCACTTGCGGGTGCCATCGATCGAGATCTGCTCGGTGACGATCTCGGGCCGATCGAGCAGGAAGGTGTCCTCCAGCTTCTGCCGGAACCCCTTCTGGATGTTGCTCATCTTGTCGAAATCGGTGACGCCGTTATGGTAGATCCAGTTCCACAACTGCGAGGCACGCATCTTGGCCTCGCGCTCGTTCAGCCCGATGCCCATCAGGGCGTCGCGCAGTTCCGGTTTCATCAGCCCGACCAGCGACGTCCGCCCGGATTTCGGCCGGTCGGTGTGGGCGTGATGATCGAGGTCGAGCGAAATGGACATGGTGCGGGCAGCTCTCTCAGCGGGCGCGGCAGTTCTTGATAGTCGCGCTTTCGAACCGGAAAAGTCTGCAACTTTTCCTAAAAGCACTCCAGAGCCGCGGCTGATAACATAGGTGCGCCGGTCGCGCAAAGCAGCCCCGGTCAGACCAGCCTTGCGATCTCAGCCGGCGCAGTCGTTTTCGATGGCCCGCGATGCGGCTGTCGCGCCCGAGAGCGAGAAGGTCTGGGACACCTTGATGCCGCCGTCCGTCGTGCCCTCGATGACCACCGCGGACCCGGCGCGCAGCGCCCCGGCCAGATCGTCGTTCTGGCTGGGGTTCTTGAGCCAGGCGGCGTCCTTGGAGGTGAAGAGGTCGAAAGTCTGCCCGCTGACCGTCACGGTGGCCGGCGTATCGGCCGCGAACGTAAAGCCGGCGACGAGGTTGAGCTCGTTGCGCACGCCGAGCGCCGGGCGGTGCGTCAGGTACAGATAGGCCTCGGTGAAGTTGTCGGGCTGCGGCGTCACTTCGGTCGGCCGGGTGAGCGCAAAGCACACCGTCCCGGCCTGCTCGGTCGCCGAATAGGCCGACCACGAGCGAAACTCGCCGATCAGCTTGACCTGCTGGGCAATAGCCGGCGCGGTCAGGAGTGTGGCGATAGCGATTGCCGCTGCGGCACGTTTCATAAGGGGGCCTCGTTGCTCGAACCTTGCTAGCAGGCCTTAAGGTCTGCCGAAACCCCGAACGCGCGGGGTCCCCATCGGGTTCAAGCGCAAGATATGCTTAGGCACACGCCTTGGCGATTTCGGCGAGCGCCGCCGTCACGCCCCCGAGGTCGTAATTGTCGGTCATGTTGTTGCCCTTCATCGAAGTGCCTTTGACGGTGAGCTTCGATCCCTTCTTCAGGGCCTCGACAAAGCCCGCCTCGTCGGCCTCGACCGCGAGCCAGGCGGCTTCACCCTCGGTGACCATCGGGTAGTTCTTGCCGTCGATGGCGGCGATCACGTTGGCGTTGCTCGGGTGGAACGGGTAGCCGACGAGGGTCTGCACCTCGTTGTTGGTCCCCAGGCCCTTGCGATTGATGATGAGGAAATGGATCGGGCTGCGCTTCACCGGCGCCCCCTTCACTTCCTGCGGGGTCCAGCTCGCGGGCACCGCCGAGATGTAGCACATGGCGCCATTGGCGTCGGTGCCGCTCCAGGCGGTCCAGGTCTTGAACGTCCCCAGCTGCTTGATTTCCTGCGCGGAAACCGGGACCGCAAAAGCCAGCAGGGCTACCAGCGCCAGTCCAATTTTCGTTGATGTCATCGCCCAACATCCTTCGTGAAGTTTGCGCAACAGACACCCCGGCATCCTGCCACCAGCATGGTTACCAAGGTCTCAAGGAGACGCGCATTTGAATTGAGTTGCGACCTTAACGGCAAAGATGACGGCAATTTGGCACGGCCGACCGGCCTCTCTCCTATCTGGACCGCCATGATGAATGATCGGTTAACAAGCCGGCGAACGTGACCACCCTGTCGGCCACGCCCGCAAAGCTCCTGCTAGGCCGCCAACTGGTAGGATTGCTCGACGAAATATGGCCCGCCGCCCACCGAGTCCTTGGACGAGAACAGCACGAAGCGCTTCACCTGGAACTCAAGCGGCATGAAGCGTCCGGACTGCGCGATGAACTGCGCCACTTCGCCCGCCGAGACGCCGCGCAACCTTGCAAGTGCCACGTGCGGCACGAATTTCCGGCCTTCCGGCGCCAGCCCGCAGCGCTGCAGCACCCGCTCGTGCGCGGCCTGCAGTCGCCCCAGTACGGCGTTGTTCTCCACCCCGGCGTAGAGCGCCCGGGGGTTGTTGCCGCCGAACGAGCCGAGGTGGTCGAGCTTCACCCTGAAAGGGTCGGAGCCGACCAGCCGGTCGAGCATGTCGGTGACATCGCTCGCGACGTGGTGATCGACGTCGCCGATGAAGCGCAAGGTAATGTGATAGTTCTCGGTATCGATCCAGCGGGCGCCGAACAGGCCGCCGCGTTTCAGCGACAGCGCCAACCCTACGTCGTAGGGTACTTCGACCCCGGTAAAGAGCCTGGGCATTCGACCCTCCCTTTGCCGCCGCATACAGGGGTGATTCGGCTCACCCTGCGCTCGATGCTAGCCAGCCAATGTAAAGCTCGCAAGAACGCGCGCGGCACCCCAAGTGATCCGTTAGCAACATGATAGTCCAGCAATCTGCCTTAACACGTTGATGACGTGCGACATTACGGATTGGTGAGGCGGGCCGCGAACTCTTGTATTCGCTGAGCGCACGCCTCATATTCTGATCCGGACGGCGACGGGCGCGAAAGACGCTCGCGTGCAACCGTCGCCAGGAAAGGGATTTTGCCATGGCTGAATTCGACAGACCGACTATCGCCGCCGCGCGGGCCGGAACCGCCGCGGCCATCGACCAGGGCCTGCGGAGCTATATGCTCAAGGTCTACAACTACATGAGCATTGGGCTCGTGGTGACCGGCCTCGTGGCGTACTTCGCCAATGCCGCCGCCGTGACGACCGATCCGAACGCCGCCGCGGCCCAGTTGGCGAACGGCGAAATGCTGACCCAGTGGGGCGTGCTGCTCTACACCAGCCCGCTGATGTGGGTCATCACCTTCGCACCGCTGGCCTTCGTGCTGGTGCTGAGCTTCGGCATCAACAAACTCTCCGCCGGCACGGCGCAGATCCTGTTCTGGGCGTTCTCGGCCATCATGGGCCTGAGCCTCAGCTCGATCTTCATGGTCTATACCGACGCCTCGATCGCCAAGGTGTTCTTCATCTCGGCCGCGACGTTCGGCGCCATGAGCCTTTACGGCTACACCACCAAGCGTGACCTGACGGGCATCGGCAACTTCCTGATCATGGGCCTGATCGGCCTGGTGATCGCCTCGATCGTCAATATCTTCCTCGCCTCCTCGATGCTCGACTTCGCCATCTCGGCGATCGGCGTGCTGATCTTCGTGGGCCTCACCGCCTACGATACGCAGAAGGTGAAGGAGAGCTACGACGAGGGTATGGGTGCCGAGATGCTGCAGAAGTCCGCGGTGATGGGCGCGCTGAACCTCTACCTCGACTTCATCAACCTGTTCATGATGCTGCTCCGCCTGTTCGGCAACCGCGAATAATCGGCCGGCTGATTGCTGAGATCAGCAAGTCTGATTGGAAGTTTGGAGGGCCGCGATCTATCAAGATCGCGGCCCTTTCTCTTTGCCCGGAATTCCGATGAGCGACATCACCTTCCGCCCCTTTGCGTGGCGCGACATCCCGGCGATCACCGCCATCTACCGCCCCTATGTCACCGACACGGTGATCACCTTCGAGTATGACCCACCCAGCGAAGCCACGATGGCCGGCCGTTTTGGCGCCATGGTGGAGCTCGGTCACCCGATCATCATCGCCGAGCGCGGCGGCGAGGTGGTGGGCTACGCTTACGCCTCCTACTACCGGACGCGCGTCGCCTATCGCTTCACCTGCGAGAACTCGATCTACCTCAGGGCGGACATGGTGGGACAGGGCCTCGGCGGCCAGCTGCTCGACCGCCTGATCGACGACAGCCGGGCCTTCGGCTTCAAGCAGATGATCGCCGTGATCACCGCCGAACGCGCCAACTCCGTCCGCCTGCACGAGAAGGCCGGCTTCGTGCATGTCGGCACCCAGGAAAACACCGGCTTCAAGTTCGACCGCTGGATCGGCGTGACGTACATGCAGAAGGCGCTGTAGCGCATGGATGCGAGGCGAACCAGCAACCTACCCTGGGCGGATTGGCTGACCGACAACCTCGCGTCATCGATGGTGCTTACGGTAGTCGTGCTCGCGGCGGCGTTTGGTTTGGCCTACTTGCACGCAAAGTCGAAGCGCCGCGACGAGGACGGCTAAAGCACCTTGTGCATCGGCCAGGCGTCGAGCCAGCGGCCGGTGGTGAGGTCGCCGACGTCGTGCCAGCCGTTGGCGCGGTAGAAATCGTGGGCGGTCTGGGTGGCCTTGAGTCTCGCTTCGGTCACCCCGGCTTCGCGCATCGCGGCTTCCATCGCTGCCAACAGCGCGCGGCTGACGCCCTGGAACCTGTGCTCCGGGTGGACGTAGTTGAGGCCGATCTCGTTGCCGCCCTGCACGCAGCCAACCGCGGCGATGGTGCCGTCGCGCTCGGCGACAAACAGTCTCACATCGGGATTTTCGAGGATGCGGCGGACGCCCTCGGGCGTCTTGTTGGCGGTCCAGGCGGCGATGGCGGCAGGATCGTGCTTGTGGTCGAGGGCGCAGAGTTCGGTGATCGAACGCGTGAGCACCTCGCTCATCGCCGGAATGTCCGCCTCCGCCGCGCGGCGGACGGTGATCACTTGACGACGGCGAGCTCGAGGATGCGCAGCACGGTGCTCAGCTCGTGCCCGCGCTTCAGCACCCGGCCGTCCTGGCTCAGCACCATGTACTGTCCCTGCTTGGCGCGCAGTTTCGGGTTCTTCTCGATGACGTAAAGCGGCCGCTCGGAGGCACGCTTATAGATCGAGAACAGCGCCCGCTCGCGCAGGAAATCGAGGGCGTAGTCGCGCCACTCGCCATTGGCGACCTTGCGACCATAGAGGTTGAGGATGGTGGTGAGTTCCCTGCGGTCGAACGACACGGAGGCGACAAAGCGGGAGGGTTTGGGACCGGTGGCGTGAGAGGATGCGCCTTGCGCAAAATCGATCAGCTGCCCCGATCCAAACTGCTCCGGTTCGTCGACCATCATGCCTCCGTCACGCTGCTGTCATGTTCGCGCCGTTCGGACGGGTTGTCCACCCTCGCAAAAGGGCTAACGCGCCCCACGCCGAAAGGTTAGCGCAGAATCCCAATTTCCGTCACATTCCCTCCCTTTTGGCGCCAGATTGCACCGGCAACCTACGAACATTGCCTCCAGTGGCTGGCATCCGGGCTGACCGAGCCCCCAAACCTTGATGCCCGGGTGCCAGCCGCCCTTATTCTCCAGTCAGTTCTCAAGGGCCCTCACGGGCCCTTTTCTTTTGGGGCCGGCGGGCCCTTTGACTTCGACTGGAGAGCGACGGGAGCTTGCAGCGCCGCTCAATCTCGACCCGTCAATAGTCAAGGGTGCAGGGCCTCGCCCTGCCTCAGCGCGTAAAACTGGCGGCGCCGAGGATGGGGCCGGGGAGGCCGTTCTTGTCCTGCTGGACGAGGATGGCGGCGCCGTCGGACTTGCCGGTGAGCACGTCGCCGAGCGGCAATTTCAGCGTCGCACCCTTGGCCGGATCCCACATCCCGAGCACCTGCCGGCCAGTGACGACGTGGGTGTAGGCGACAGTTTTGCCCTGGTTCTCGCCGCGAGCGATTTCGACGTCGGTCCGGCCGATATAGGTCACCAGCCACACCACAGCTTCGCCGAGGCCATCGCCGGCCTGGCCCGCAATAGTGACGTCGAGCGTATCGTTGCCGGCGTCGCTGAGCTTCACCTCGAGCGGCATGCTGGCGGTGCTGAGCGCCGCATCGACCTTGTCGCGCTTGTTGCCGACAACGCCGCACTCGCCGTTGACGACGAGCTGCGGGGTGAAGATGCGCGACGACCCCCAGGCGGCCGCATAGTCACGCTGGCGCTGGGAGTTCTCCTTGTCGCCGAACGTGTCTTCCCAGCCGATATAGTCCCAGTAGTCGACATGATAGGCGAGCGTCACCACGTCGGGCCGCTTGCCCATTTCGTCGAGCATTGCATCGGCCTCAGGACAGGACGAGCAGCCCTGCGAGGTGAAAAGCTCGAGCACAGCCTTCGGCCCCTGGCGGAACTCGCCCGCAAGGGACGAGGCCGGCAGGCCCAGAGCGAGCAGCGCCAAGGCGCAGAAAAGCGGTCTCATCAGCATGGCGATGTTGTACGGAGCCCCCCGGCACCGCGCTACTCACTTCAACGCGAGTTTGCGTGATGAGGTTAACCCCGCCGGGACCAGCAAATCCAGTGGTTTCCGTGAGTTACCGCTTCACGCGATCGCCTTGAGGTAGCGCTCGGCCGAAGCGTGGACGCGCGCCTTGGCGTCGGTGATCATCACCCGGTCCCACCAGGCCGAATAGATGCGGTCGTAGCTCAGGTCATCCACCGCGCCGACGATGCGGTTGACCTCGCGGGCCGGCAGCGGGATGAGGTTGGGGTAGGAGTACATAAAGCTCACCCAGCGGGTATCGGGCACCACCATGATGGTATCGCCGGTCATCAGCAC
>Ga0105047_10006417_pt1 | contig 19975 bp, 16 predicted proteins | sample MAT04_FD_78384 | JGI IMG/M metagenome (GOLD analysis project Ga0105047, IMG submission 78384) | Freshwater microbial communities from Lake Fryxell liftoff mats and glacier meltwater in Antarctica - MAT-04 (megahit assembly) | ecosystem: Environmental > Aquatic > Freshwater > Ice > Liftoff...
GCCCGGGTCCATGTAACGCGACATCGTCGCCTTCATGCGCTTCTCGTTGCTGACGTCTTCGATAAGTGCCATCGAGCCAAGCGTGCCGCCCTTGTTGTTCGTCAGCGGCAGGGTCGAGATATTGATCGACCGGCGTTCCGAGCCGATGGCAAACTCGGCGTCCATCGTGATCGCCGGCACGCGATCTTTTTCGACCTTGCGGACGCTCTGCGCCACCCAGGCGTTGTCGCCGTCGAAGAACTCCTCGACCGTCTTGCCGAGAACCGCGTCCTGCTTGACGCCGAGGATGCGCAGCCCGGCCTCGTTGCAGGTGACGATCCTGCCTGCCTCATCGAAGGTAACGACGCCGTTCGACATACTTTCGAGAATGCTCTCGTTGTAGTTCTTGATGTTCTGGATATCTTCGAACAACTGAGCGTTTTCGAGAGCGATGGAAATTTGGGCGGTGAACGCCTTGAGGCGGACCTCATCATCCTTGTTGAAGGCGCCGCCGATCTTGTTCAGCACCTGGGTAACGCCGATCACCTTGCCTGTCTTGTTGCTCACCGGAACACACAGCAACGAGCGGGTGAAGAAGTTGTTCCGTTTATCGAACGCGGGGTTGAAGCGCAGGTCGGCGTAGGCGTAGGGAATGTTGATTGTCTCGCCCGATCGGAAGACGGCGCCGGCGATGCCCCGGTCGCTGGGGAAGCGAATGCGGCCGGAAGAGATTCCTTCGGCCACTTCGGTGTAGAGCTCGTCAGTCTTGTCGTCGTGCAGAAACAGCGTGGAGCGCTCGGCGTTGAGCATCCGCGTGACCATTTGGATGATCATCTTGAGCAAGGGGCCGAGTTGGATCTCGGACGAAATCTCCGAAACCACGTTGAGGAATTGAGCTTCCTTGCGCTGGTTGTCCTGCATCTTGACGGCGAACAGACTGCTATGCAGAACGATCGACGCCATCTGGAGAATGGCTTCGAGGGTGGCCAAATCGGTCTTGGTGAACCGGCCGACTTTCTTGTTGAGTGACTGCGCCACGCCCAGCAATTCGCCGCGGCGAGTGCGGACAGGCACGCAAAGAATGCTCTTCGTCTTGTATCCGGTTAGTTCGTCAATGCTCGGGTTGAAGTGCGGGTTGGAGTCAGGGTCGAGGGTGAGCATCCCCTGGCCGCTGGTGAAGACCTGGCCGATCACGCCAACCGTGTCCGGCACGCGAATCTCCGTGACGAGCTCACCCTGAGCAATACGGCCGTAGAGTTCGCCCGTCGAATCATCGTGCAGAAAAATGCTGCTGCGGTCCGCGCCTATCGCCTCCGTAATGATCGCAACCAAGGTGGCAAGCTGATCGTCGAGCGAGGAGAGGCAGGCCAGCCGATCGATCACGTCAAGCAGCAACATGGCCTGGTCCGAAGGCGCGCGCTCGACTTTCGGACGGACGCTCTCCGGCTTACGATTGGTTGTTCCCATTCACTCGCTCCAGTTGCTGGCGTAACGCGGCAATGTGATCCTGTAGTTGTTGGATCTCCTCCCGGTGCCGGAAGGTCGCCTTTCGTCTTTCCTCGTCTACCAGTTTTCGATCCTGTTCCAATCGGTCCCGCAAGGCGGAAAGTCCAGTCTGAAGCTGGACATTCTCGATCTGCGCGGCTTGCAGCGCCTTGCGTATTTGGGCGTCCGCGTTGGTCCGCCCCGCTTCCAGTTCGTCGCGAAGGGCGGCGACGGTGGCTTTCAGGTGGCCCGACTCGGCGGTCGTGTCGGCCACGGCCCGATTGACGGCAATGGCCCTTTCAGACTGAGCCTTCTCCAATTGGGTTCGCATGGCAAGAATGGCGTTTTGAAACTGGGAGACTTCCTTGCTGGTGTGCGTGGCCCACCGTTCGATGGACTGGTCGCGGTCGAGTTGCATTGCCTCCAGGCCGCGCCGCATTTCGTCGATCGTCGCGCGCAACTGCTGGCGTTCGGCCGTGGCGGCGGCAAGTGCCTGCTGCAAGCGATGCTCGGCGTCGAGGGCATGCTTTCGCATCGCCGCACGCTCCGCGTCGGTCGTTTCCTGCGGCTTGCTTGCTTCGGTTTCGTCGAGATGTTCGAGGTCTGGGGCTTCCGTGGGGGATTTCTTTGGTCCCATGCGTCGTCTCTCGTCGATTCGCCTAAACTCGCCCGAAGGCTTCAGCCCTGATCCGGTCCGGTTCCGTCATCTCAAAACACATAATCAAAGCCCATTCGCGCGATGCTCAGTTTCTCCAGACCCAGCTCGTGCAGTTCCTGGACGATCTTATCGTGGAAGAGGGGTTTGATATGGACGGCGAACAAAGCGGCCGGCACCTTCAGTTTCTTGACTTCACCCAAGAACATCGACGGTGTGAGATGCTTCGAAATTTGAGCCAACCCGGCCATCGCATTGGGAAAGCAGGCCTCCAGGAAGACGGCTTTGAGATTGGCCGCCTTGCTGGCACGCTGCCAGATCTCCTCCGTCGGCCCGGTATCCGATGGAATGAGCACACTCGCGTTGCCATCTTCGATAAGGAAGCCCAGTGTCGGCACGACATGGTCGACCGGGATGGGCGTGAACTTCAACCCGTCAAGTTCCACCGGCACGCCCGGCTTGAGCGTGGAGAACTTCAAGAACGGGACACCGTTCGGCGCCAGATTGACGAAATCGGGCCAAAGGAAGTTATTGAAAAGATCTCGCTTTAGCGTCTCCTGGACGGCTTCGCTTGCGTGAATCGTCACGCACTCAGAGCCCTGACTGAAAACATTTTCCAAAAAGATGGGCAGCGACGCGACATGATCCATGTGCGTGTGCGTGATCAAGACATGCTTGACCCGAGCCTGCTCGCGCGGGGCGCGAAAAAAACCGATGCTGCCCGCATCGAGCGCGATCGTGTCGTTCAGGATGTAGGAAGTCAAAAACTGAAGCGGGGACTCGGCAGAAGTCGAGGAAGGAACAAGGGATATTCTCACAAATTACTTTCCTTTCCGCGAGTGCCCGGCGATAAAGTTATCGTATGACTCGCCTCGTCTTCAGCAACAAAGCGTCGCAAAGATCGACTACCTATCGTTCGGATGCCGGGATGTGAATGGCCGACATCCCAACCGTGTCCCAGGTCAGGCGGGCGCCGTCTCGCTTCAGATTCCATGTGACGTAAACAATCTCCCCTTTTTCGTCGGCGGCGAGGCCGAAAGAACCACGCGGCGTGACCCCGTATTTCTCCTGAAAGTAGGGAAAAAGGAACGCGATCACTTTCTTCTGATTCAGTTTCGCGTCGTACTGAACCAGGGCCGAGCCGGCTGCTTCGCTGCCGCCGTGCGCCCCCAGGGTGTAATAGACGAAGCGGCCTCGCGGATCGGCCGTCAGTGCCGCCACGTAGTCCAGCTGCCCGTCTTTTGTGATGGCGACCGGACCGAGCGCCTGCGCCTTTTCGGTCTTGGTATTGAACGAATACAGGATCGATTTGGTCGTTTTCTTATCTCCCTGCGAGACCGAGTAGACCATGCCGTCCGCCGTTTCACGCGTGGCGCAGCGGTTGCCGATCTCGCCGTCGATCTGCTTCGGCGGTTGGCCGGAGGCAGGATCGTAGCACATGAGCGGTGACAGTTGCAGTTGCGGCGTGTAATACACCTTGCCCGTGGACGATGCAACGATCATGCCACGGCCAGGTCCCTTGTCGCCGGAGTAGAGCAGCTTCTTATTCTTCACGTCATAAGCGAAGAACTTGACCCCTTCTTCCGTGTTGGGATTCCCGTTGCCAATGGCGGTGCCGCCGTAAAAAATCATGCTCTTGGGATCGAGCGTTCCATTCGGAATGCAGTGCTTGGGGACGGGTCCCTGCACGACGACTTCGCTCTTGCCGGTAGCGGGGTGCGTACGCAGGATCCAATCGCCTTTGAAGTTGTAACTGTCGTTGGTCACGCTGCCCGAACCGCGATGGGTGGCGGCATAAAGCCAGCCATCACTGCCCATTTCCAGACGTGTATGAATCTTGCCGGGGATGTAATTGCCCTCCGGCATGTTCAGCAACTTGTTGGTGTCCAGGAGCGGACGGAAGTTCTTGGTGGCCGGATCATACTCGACGATGTAGGCGGCGCCGGGAATCTTGTGATCGGGGTTCGGCTTCGGGTACTTGCCGTCAGGATGCATGTGATCGCCGTACGACGCGTAGAACTTGCCGCCGGCACAGGTGCTGTCTCCCCAGTTGGACCAGATCTCGGCCTGATACGTCTGGCCCGGGAAGTAACCGAAGTCAACCGTCGGCACTTCCTTGGCGATCTTCACATCCGCGGCAATGTTGTCGGGAGCCTTGAGAAAGTCGGGCGACTTCTCGGTGACGATCAACACGCCGCCGGGCAACGCCGGCGGAAGCGGCAACTCGACCGGGACGGGTTTCGCCTTGGCGCCCTTCGCGGCCTGAGCCGTGACAAAAGTGTTCGAGCTAGCCGCGCACCACGACAGCACGAAGGCCATCGCAATCAGGAGTCGAATTCGCATGGTCTGTTGTTCCTGGCTCGTGGTTCTGCCCTAAGCGGATCGTTCATCGGGCAACCTCGGGGATGGTTGCTTGATTTTTACGGGAACGAGGGAGGGTTGCCAACCGATGAGACCGCCTAAACGCGGGACTCCAACGAAGTCCGCCCAATCAAAATGTCGGTCCGATTGTAGCAATGGTAATGGTCGTTCAAGCCGTAGCGGCCTGATGTGCTTGCTTCTAGGCCTTGATGACAACTTTCCCGCTCATCGCCTGAAACTGCGACGTAGGCTTGAGAAGAGGTACCGGAGGGGCGGCTTTTTCCGCGAATGTTCGCGAATGTTCGCGAACGCGCCCCCGGTCTGGATTCTGGCATGCCGCACACCCTCGAACCGATGCCGATGCTGCCGCTGGTCGAGCACGACCAGTCTGCCGGCGTGCTCGATCCGACCTTGCGGCTCGGGTCGCCTCACCCAATTGTTCTTGTGCCGCAGGTGCCGCTCGAGGTGTTGCGGGACCTGGGGCCGTACCGCCTCATCCGCCAACTCGGCGCCGGCGGTATGGGCATCGTCTTTGAGGCCGAGGATCTGATCGCCGGCGGCCGTTTCGCCGTCAAAGTGCTTCGCCCCACGCTAATCGCCGAACCGGAGGCGAAGAAACGCTTCTTCCGGGAAGCCCAGGCCATGGCGTCGATCGGCCATCAACGGATCGTTCCGGTCGTCCGAGTCGGCGAGGATTTCGGCATCCCGTATTTGTCGATGCCGCTACTCTTGGGCGAGACCCTGGAAGAACGACTGCATCGCGCTCCGGCACTCACGAACGCCGAGATCATCCGCATCGGCATCGAGATTGCGGAGGGACTCGAAGCCGCCCATCGTCGGGATCTCGTTCACCGCGATGTGAAGCCGGCCAACGTCTGGCTCGAAGAACCATTCGCCAGCGTCCGTTTGCTCGACCTGGGACTGGCACGCGAAATCACGAAAGATTCGTTACTCACACACAGCGGCATGGTAATGGGCACGCCTGCCTACATGTCGCCCGAGCAGGCACGCGGCGATCGGCTTGACGGTCGTAGCGACCTCTTCAGCCTGGGCTGCATCCTGTATCAACTTTCTAGCGGCGTACGGCCGTTCGATGGTCCCTCGGCCCTGCACATCCTTAAGCAGATTGAATCGCACCATCCCGTTCGCGTTTCGGCCCGCAAGGCGTCCGTGCCCACGATGCTGTCGAATCTCATCATGGAACTGCTTGCCAAGCGGGCGGAGGATCGGCCGCCCACGGCGATGGACGTCATGGACCGCCTGCGCCGCATCCCCAATAGCGACATCAATCGGCAGCCCGCGTTGCCCTCGAGCCCGGCAATCGCTCCGACTCCGCCGCCGCTGACGAAGGAACCGCTCGGATTTCGCTTGATGCCGTACTTGCTCATCCTTGCGGCGCTCGCCGGCATCTGCTATCTCTCTCAGAGATGAATACCACACTCGTCATCCATCCGGCCGTGGAAGCGGAGCGCCTCGCGAAAATCGAGACGGCGGTTTCCACCTTACAAATCGTGAACGCCGTGGACGAGGCCGCCGCCATGGCTGCCATGCCGCGGGCCGACGCGGTCTTTGGCAAAATCACGCCCGCCATGCTTGAGCGGGCAACCCAGTTGCGCTGGGTGCAGGCGGCGACGGTAAGCCTGGAACACTACATGTTCCCGGCCCTGGTTGAACATCCCTGCACCCTGACAAACATGCGCGGCCTGTTCTCCGATGTGATCGCCGATCAGGTGATGGGTTATGTCATCTGCTTCGCGCGGAACTTGCACCTTTACATCCGCGACCAGCGGACCGCGACCTGGAACCCGCGCGGCGGCGAAGGGGGCCGTGTCTCGCTCGCGGCGGGGCCCGGCATCGTCAACCCGATCGACCGCACGCATCTGACGCTCAGCGATATGACGATGGGGATTGTCGGTTACGGCGAGATCGGCCGCGAGATCGGCCGGCGGGCTGGGGCTTTCGGCATGACCGTCCACGCCGTCGATCCGCTGCCGGCCGATGAAACGGTCTGGCCACTCGAACGGCTTGGCGAACTGCTGCGTGAAAGCGATTTCGTGGTGATTGCCGCCCCGCACACGCCGGAGACGGTCAAACTCTTCCGCACGGCGATCTTTCAAAAGATGAAGAAGTCGGCCTATCTCATCAACATCGGCCGCGGAGCCATCGTCGATCTAAACGACCTCGTGCTCGCGCTCGAGAACAAGATGATCGCGGGAGCCGCCCTCGACGTCTACGAAATCGAACCCCTGCCGCCGGCTCATCCCTTGTGGAAGTTCGACAACGTGATCCTGACGCCGCACGTTGCCGGGTATTCGACCAAGATCGCGGAACGCCATCTCGCCCTGTTTCTCGATAACCTCGGGCGGTTCGTGCGAGGCGAACCACTGCGAAACGTCGTACGGAAGGCCTTGTGGTATTAAGAACGGGCGGCGGTCCTGGCATGAACACCATCGAAACCCGACTCAAAGAACGTGCCCGTTCGCTCGGCTTCGACTTGGCGGGCATCGCCCCTGCCACGCCCGCGGACGGGTTCGATCGCTATAAAGAATGGCTCGAACGCGGTTACGCCGGCGAGATGGCCTATCTGCGGAATCAATCTGAACCACGTCGTTCCCCCGAATCAATTCTCGCGAACGTCCGCAGCGTCGTGATGGTCGGCATGATGTATGACAATGGCCCGACGTTTCCGGATGATGGTCTCGGGGCGCTCACGCAACCCCGCTCGCCCGTGCCCGGGGCGCCGACGCAACCTCAATCACCCATCGGCCGTGTGGCGCGTTATGCTCAAGGTCCGGACTACCACCAAGTGATGTGGGCGAAGCTCGATACGCTACTCGCCTGGTTACAAGGTGAAGTCGCAGGACTTCAAGGCCGGGGCGTCGTCGATAGCGCTCCGTTGCTCGAACGCGACTTTGCTCGCCGGGCCGGGCTCGGCTGGTTCGGCAAGAATACGATGCTCATCAACAAGAAGATGGGAAGTTTCTTCTTCCTGGGCGCCTTGCTCGTCGACCACGAGTTCCAGGCCGACTCGCCGCATGTGTCCAGCCATTGCGGCACCTGCACGGCCTGTCTCGACGCCTGCCCGACCGAGGCGTTCACCGGACCCGGCTGGCTCGACGCCCGCAAGTGCATCAGCTATCTCACCATTGAATTGCGCTCGCCGATCCCCGAATTGCTGCGGCCGGGCATGCGCGATTGGCTGTACGGTTGCGACATCTGCCAGGAAGTTTGCCCGTGGAATCGACCTTTCGGCGAATCATTGGCGTTCGATCCGATCGAGATCCTGGGGCTGGATGAAGAGGAATTTCGAACGCGGTTTCGTGCGACAGCGGTCTGGCGCGCCAAGCGCCGCGGCCTGCTCCGCAATGCGGCCATCGTGCTCGGCAACACCGGCGACGCTCGGGCTTTGCCCGCTTTGGAACGGGCTCAAACGGATGCGGAGCCGTTGATTCGTGAAGCGGCCGCGTGGGCCATCGGATGTATTCAGGAACGGCTGAGCACCCCGCGAACCGATTTTCTGATGGAACCGCTTCCCACGACCTCCTAAGATCATGAAGGTTACTTGACTAACTTCTCCCGTGGTCTTGAGATGGAATGAACCGGAAGACAACGACCGTGTTGCGCGGGACGGGGAGTTGTCTCCCCTCGCGCATCGTTCCCAACGACGAGTTCGTCGGGACGATTAACACGTCGGATGAATGGATTCGCACGCGAACCGGTATCCGGGAGCGTCGTTTCGTTGGTCCTGGCGAAACGTCCGGAACCCTGGCGCTGACTGCGGCCCGAAACGCCCTAACGCGGGCGCAAATCCCGGCCACCGAACTCGATCTCATCATTTGCGCCACGGTCACCCCCGACCACATGACGCCCGCCAACGCCAATGTCATCCAGGCGGCTCTCGGCTGCCGGCCGATCCCCGCCTTCGACATCTCCGCCGCCTGCACCGGTTTCTTGTACGCCCTGTCCATTGCCGACCAGTACATTCGCGCCGGCTCGGCCCGGAACGTCCTGATCATCGGCGCCGAGGCACTTTCCCGCGCGATGGACTTCACCGATCGCAACACCTGCATCCTCTTTGGCGACGGCGCGGGGGCGGCGATTCTGTCGGCAAGTGATTCAGCCGATCGCGGCGTCCTGCAGGTCCGACTATTCTCTGATGGCATCAATCATCATCTGATTCAGGTGCCGAGCATGGTGTCGCCGCCGGCTGGCAACGGCAAGGAGCCGAGCCCGTTCATTCAGATGTACGGTCGAGAAGTGTTTCGCTTCGCCGTCTGCCGGATGATTGAGTTAATTGAAGATGCTCGCATCGAAACCCAACGGCACGGGAAGAAGATCGACATGATCATCCCGCACCAGGTCAACCAGCGCATTATTGATGCCGCGTTGGAATCGACCGGTTTCCCGGCGGATCGCGTCATGCTGAATCTCGATCACTACGGCAACACCTCGGCGGCATCCGTGCCGATCGCCCTCGACGAGGCCGTTCGCGAAAATCGAGCGAGGCCGAACGACACAGTTCTCCTCGTTGCCTTCGGCGGCGGTCTGACCTGGGCGAGCGCGATCTTGACAATTTGAAATCTCATCGCACACAAGCGCGTCGGCAGAACACGTCCGGATCATAAAATCGCAGCTTTTTTCTTCCATTTCCCGCGCCGGGCTTATAATCTCTCGGAGTCATTCCGAACGCCTCTCTACTGCAAATAAGGAGTACCACATGATCGTTGTTCGTGGATTGGCCGTCCTAATCATCTGCGTCGGGTTCGCGGCATTCAGCGGCGCCGCCGATGTCGACAAGGCCAAGGCAATCGGCACCTGGACCGTGGCCAAGGGCGAAGACATCCCGCCGGGCACTTCCGTCGAGTTCACCAAGGACGGCAAGTTGATCTTCAAAGTGGCCCTCAACGGCAAGGAAATCAAGCTCGAAGGCACCTACAAAATCGAAGGCGACAAGATCACCGTCTCGATGAAGACCCCGGACGGCAAAGACGACACCGAGACCGACACGATCAAGACCTTGAACGACAACGAGATGGTTCTTGTCGATCCCAAGGGCAAGGAAGTGGTCTTCAAAAAAGGTAAGTAGTAATTCAGCAACCCAGTCACGCGGGCGAGATCGTAACTCGCCCGCTTTCTTTACCAGGAAAGGTTCATCATGGCTCGCTTTTTGATCGCCTCGATCGCTTTCTGCCTCTTCGCTTCGGCCGGCTATTCCGCCGACAACGCCGAGAAGGTGGTTGGCATGTGGAGGCTCAGCAAGATCGGCGGCAAGGAACTCCCCGTCAATGAAGGCTCGGCCACGCTCGAGTTCAAGAAGGACGGCAAGGCGGTGTTCCGCGTCGAACTCAACGGCAAGGAACTCATCAAAGAAGAAATCACCTACAAGGTGACGGGCGACATCATCGAAACCACGGCCAAGGAAAACGGCAAGGACAAGGTCGAAAAGATCACCATCAAGAGCATCACCGACGACGCGATGGTGCTGTTCGATCCGGAGAAGAAAGAAGAGATGGAGTTAAAGAAGAGCAAGTAAATCGATTCATGGATCGCTTTTAGGACATGGGCTGGGATCATCCGAGCCGGAAGCGTAAGCGACCGCACTTCAAAGGCTTCCGTCGCTTACGCCTTATCTTTCCCTAAGAATTCGCGATGATCTTCACGAAAAGCGAGTTCTGAGCGAATGACGTTGGCTCTCCGGTCTCTGTCTTTACCCCGAAGGGGTTGTATTCCACAGCCCAGGGTCGCGCTTCGCGCACCCTGGGAATGCCGTTGTTTGACCGTCTTTACCCCGAAGGGGTTGTATATGAGTGGCGATTGTCGTTCGTATACAACCCCTTCGGGGTAAAGAAGGGGATTGGGATCACAAACACAGGGTGCGCGAAGCGCGACCCTGGGCTGTGGAATACAACCCCTTCGGGGTAAAGAAAAGAATCGACGCTTCGAAATTCGTGTAGCAAGATAAGCGCTTACGCTTCCGGCTCGGACCCGTCTTTCTATCGCCGCGCCGCCACCGGCTTCCGCGCGATCCGGCGGATCGTCTCGGCCGCCTGAATGCACTGGGCCGTCGACACATCAAGATGGGTGCAGGCTCTCATGATTTGCGGGCCGGTGGTCGACACCAGAATACCCTTTTCCTTGAACATGGCCGCCAAATCTTTCGCAGTTCCCAGATCGGGGTCGACCTCAAACCAGACCAGATTCGTTTCCACCACGGCGGGATCGAGCCGCAGGCCCGGTGTGTCGATAATGGCCTCGGCGATAATCTGCGCGTTGCGATGATCGTCGGCCAGACGCTCGAGGTTGTTCTCCATGGCGTAAAGCGCGGCGGCCGCGATGATGCCGCCTTGACGGGTGCCGCCGCCGAAGAGCTTGCGAATCCGGCGGGACTTGGCGATGTAGTCCTTCGTCCCCGCGAGGGCCGAGCCGACGGGAGCGCCCATCCCCTTGCTGAAACAAACCGAGATCGAATCAAAGCACTTGCCCCATTCGGCGCCGGGGATGCCGCTCGCCACGACTGCGTTCCAGAGGCGAGCGCCGTCGAGGTGCATCATCAAGCCATTGGAATGCGCCCACTCGCTGATCGCCTGGATCTTCTCGATCGGGTAGACTCGCCCGCCGCCGCGGTTGTGCGTGTTCTCGAGACAGACGAGCCGAGTGCGAACGTAATGGTCGTTGACGGGGCGAATCTTGTCTTCGAGCTGCGTAACGTCAAGGATGCCGTAATCACCCTCAATCGTGCGACAGGTGACGCCCGAGAGCACCGCCGGCCCGCCTGCTTCCCACACATAGATGTGGTTGGTAGTCTCGCAGAGTAGTTCATCGCCAGGCTGCGTATGTGCCTTGATGCCGATCTGGTTCGACATGGTGCCGGACGGAACAAACAGGGCCGCTTCCATCCCCAAGAACGCGGCCACCTTCTCCTGGAGCCGGTTGATGGTGGGGTCTTCGCCGAAAACGTCGTCGCCGACTTCCGCCGCGGCCATGGCGGCTCGCATGCCGGGCGTCGGTTTCGTCGCGGTGTCGCTACGCAGGTCAATGAAGGTGGAAGGCATGAATGTCCTCACCGCTCGCGCTTGGCAAGCGAAACGAAAAAAGGTTCGAACCTACTCTTGCATCTTATTCTCCAAATGCCAACGTCCATTGGTCAGTCGCAAAAAGAGTGCTCTTCCCTTAATCAGGTCGTGCTTGACCGACGACGCCTCAAGCCCATCAACGAACTGGCCTTCCCGTGCCAGCAAGCGAAGTTCCTTGAGCGCCTCGGGGTCATCTTCGAGCTTGGCCCGCACCCGCCGGACGAGATTATCGAAGCTCGCTTGCGTTGCCAGTTCTTTCACACGAAGCCGGATGAACTGAGGATCAAGCCCCTTTTTCCGAAGAGTCTCGCGGTCGACCTGCTCCTGAGCCTTCTTCTCGAAATTCGGGAACGAAGCACGCAGTTGCTCTTCGACCAGTCCGCGATCCAGCAAGAAGGCGACGAAATAGTCGTAGCGTTCTTTTTCCAGGGCGCGAAGCACGGAGTTGAGCGCCTGCCGCGGCGTCAATTGCGGATAAAGATCTTCGTTGTAGCGAACGCCGAAGCGAACCTCCTCGCGGACCTGGCCCGAGGCTAACGCCGGATAGGCACAAAGCAGAAATAGCACGATCCGCATGATCAAGGTCCTCGCGGGGAGCGGCACGAATATCCCCCATCATGGCGAACTTTCCACCAAGTTGCAACGGTCACCTACCCAGGACCGCTGGCGGAATGCGGCAGGCGTTTCGTATAATCCGATTATGCCAGGCAATACATTCGGCGAACGGTTCCGCGTCACGACGGCTGGGGTCAGTCACGGCCCCGGCTATCTCTGCATCATCGACGGCTGCCCTGCCGGGTTGCCGCTGGGCGTGGAAGATCTCCTGCCCGACCTCCAACGTCGAAGGCCGGGGCAATCGCACATCACCACGCAGCGGGACGAAACGGATACTCCCGAGATCATGTCGGGAATTTTCGAAGGCGTTACCGACGGCACGCCGATCGGCCTGCTCTTTCGCAATCAAGATCAGCGCAGCAAGGATTACGGCGACATCAAGGACAAGTACCGTCCCGGTCATGCCGACTTCACATTCGATGCCAAGTTCGGATTCCGCGATTACCGGGGCGGCGGCCGATCGAGCGCTCGGGAAACGGTCTCCCGTGTCGCGGCCGGGGCGGTGGCCAAGAAGCTGCTGGCCCGGCACGGCATCCGTGTGATTGGTTACGTGACCCAAGTGGGCGATATCCGTGCGACCATTGCCGACCCGCTGGCCGTGACGCTGGAGCAAGTCGAGGCCAACCCGGTGCGCTGCCCCGATCCCGCGATCGCTGAGAAAATGATCACGCTCATCGAAGAGGTCCGCAAAGATCGCGACTCGATTGGCGGCATCTGTGAAATGGTTGCCGTCGGCGTGCCTGCCGGCCTGGGCGAACCGGTCTTTGACAAATTGAAGGCCGACCTGGCGAAGGCGCTTCTGTCGCTCCCGGCCGTGACGGCGTTCGAGTACGGAGCGGGCTTCGCGGTCGCCACGATGCGAGGCAGCCAGAACAACGATCTATTCATTCGCAAAGAAGGCCGCATCGGCACGGAGACGAATAACCACGGCGGCATGTTGGGCGGTATCTCGTCGGGTGAGCCGATCATCTGTCGCGTCGCCATCAAGCCAACGAGTTCGCTGCCGCGCTCGCAGAAGACCGTGACCCAAACAGGCGATGCTACGGAGATTCTAACAAAAGGCCGGCACGACCCCTGCCTGCTGCCTCGCTTCGTGCCGATGGGGGAAGCGATGTTCGCCCTCGTGCTGATCGACCACTGGTTGCGGCAACGGACATCGACGCTCGACTTCTGAAGGATCCATCCATGGACGATCATGATCAACGATTCAAGAACCTTCTCGAGGTATTCCTCAAAGAGTTCTTTGAACTTTTCTTCCCCAAATGGGTGGTGCTGATCGATTGGGACCAGGTGGAATGGCTAAAGCAAGAGGCATTCATGGCGCCGCCGGACGGAGAACGCCGTCTGCTCGATCTCGTCGCTAAGGTGAGATTGACCGAACCAAACAAGGCGACTCTGGGCGACACGGAACATTGCGTTCTTCTCATCCACATCGAAGTCGAATCGTCGGATAGCGTCGCCACCTTTCATTCCCGCATGTTCAATTACTTCGCATGGTTGCGCGGCAAGCATCAGTTGCCCGTGCTGCCGATCGGATTGTTCCTGCGTGTGGGATTTGACGGAACCGGCTGGATGGAGCATGAGGAGACGCTCTGGGGCGAGAGCCTGGTGCGATTCCGCTACCCGTATATCGGCCTGCCGGGGCTGTCTGCGATGGATCATCTCGAAGGTGAGAGCCTGCTGGGCGTCGCCCTGTCAGCCTTGATGAAGGTCCCTCACGCTGAACGAGCCCGTCTGAAAGCGGAGGCGATGCAGCGATTGGCAACGGCGCCGATCGACGCGGCGCGAAGATATTTGCTGTGTGAATGCGTCGACGCATATCTTTACTTGGAAGGCCCAAGTCTGCTAGAATTCGATCATCTCCTTTTGTCCGAGCGTTACCAAGGAGCTCATATGGTAGGTAAAACATATTTCGAGCGCGGACTCGAACAAGGCATCGAGAAAGGCATCGAGAAAGGCATCGAGAAAGGCATCGAGAAAGGGCGCCAGGAAGGCATCGAAAAGGGTATCGAGAAAGGGCGTCAAGAAGAGCAACTACGCCTCTTGCAGACATGGCTTCCCAAGAAATTCGGCGCGATCGCGCCCGAGACCTGGAAACGGTTGACCGAGATGTCACCGGAAGAACGCGAACAAATCACTGACAACGTGCTGACGGCGACTTCACTTGAACAATTGGGCCTGGCGCCTTGATGGAACGGGGTTGTGAATACAATTCACAACCCCGTCGAGATGTCAGCCTACCGAGCTGCCAAACCTCGCGAATTCGTCAACCGTCACATTGAAGATCGCTGCCAGAGTCAGGGAATCGAACGAGCGGATGACGGACTGCGAGTTCGGTCCCGTGGCGACGATGAAATCATCCGTCGCATCGCCGTTCAAGTTGCGCGAGGCGACGCGCGTCTGGCCGATAAAGCCCGGGAACGCCAGGAACGAACGGACCGTTTTCGAAACGTCCGCGCCGTTGATCGCTTTCACGTGGCCGTTGATGTCGGCCCCGGTGATGATGTCGATCTGTCCGTCGCCATCGACGTCGCCTGCCGCGACATAGAGGCCGCCCGAGTAGCTCTCAAAAGCGGTGAACGAACGGATCTCGAGTCCGGTCTTGCCGCTGAACACCTTCACATGGCCGTTGATGCTGGTGCCGACGATGATGTCGTCGTAGCCATCGTTGTCGATATCGCCGCTGGCCACGCGAACGCCGCCGGTGAAACCAGCGAAGGGAAGGAATGAATAGAGCAATTCCCCCGTGAAGCCGCTGAAGACTTTGATGTGGCCGCCCGTCGATGACCCGACGATGATGTCGTCGCGGCCGTCGCGGTTCACATCTCCCGAACCTACGAAGACCTCGCCGATGAAGCCTTCGAAGGCGAAGAAAGAACGGATTTCCGCTCCGGTCACGCCATCGAGTACTTTCACATGACCGCTGACCGGCGCCACGGCGATCGTGTCGTCGACGTAATCGCCGTTGACATCGCCCTTCGCCGTGTTGACGGCTCCTGTGAAGCCGGCGAAGGGGCTGACGGTGGAAGTTACCCCGCCCGCGGCGTTGACGATCCTGATCTTCGAACCGGTCGCGACCGGAGTGGAGCCATTGTCGGGGATATTTTGTAGGGCGAGGCCGTTGATCACCTTGGTGCCGTTGCCGACAGGCCCGATGAGTTCGGCCTGAGCATTCACCAGATTGATTCGGTACAGGCCACTTGCTCCGCCAACGCTCAAGATGGCAAACGCGTAGCCGGTGGTGACGGCTGCGTTCGAGGAGGCGGCGTTGACCCCCTGAGGGATGTCGAAGCCGTTGATGAAGTCGAAGTTGAGTGTCGCCCCATTCAGGGTGACGGTCTTCCCCATTGTCTGGGTCCCCGAGTTCGGCGCGTTCTGGATGAACAGGGAATCCGTCACGGCATCCAGTGTATACTGGGTCGTAATGTTGCCGTTGTTCTTGTAGTTGTTCGTGTAGGCCGTCGCATCGACGGACGTCGTGCCGCCGTTGATGTTCCCATCGGGATTGGTGTTCGCCGTTCCCGCAGCGCCGTCGACTGGCGTGCCGTCATTCGGGTTGACGCGGAAGTTGAGCGTGCCCGCGACGACGCGTAATCGATCGGCCGCCGGGTTGAAATCGACGCCGTAACCGGTCCCCACGGGCGGCAGGTCGATCGCCGCGCCTCCGCCGGTCTGGAATGCGATCGAGCTCGCCACCCCGACGACAGTCGCAGCGCCCGTGCTCGTCGATATTTTGTAGAGGGTCGCCGTATCGGCGCCGGCATTCACGCCGAGACCGTAAAGGAGGCCGTCTTGCGGGCGGAAGTCGATGCCGGCCAGCACTTCAGTCCCCAAGATGCCTGTGATTGTCCTGACGGTCGTTTCAGTCGGCCTGTCCGTATCGAAGGCGAGCAGGTTGCCAACGCCCGCATTGATGTCGCTCAAGGCGAACGCGGCGGAGGGTGTGGTTCGGTCTTCAAGAAGCTCCACGCTTGGTCGGAACCTGGGGCGTGTTGGAACTTTCTTGGATGTGCGCGGGCGACGTAACCAGGATCGCAGCATGACAAGCTCCTAAGGTGTAAGTCGAGACGGGAATATCTGCGCCTTTAAGGTCGAGGACGATATTAGCCTGGGCAATCTAGGTAGGCAAGACTAAATTTGCTCTCCCCGCCAAGTTTACCGAATATGCAAGCCTCAGCAATTTTGTACCCGGGCCGTAAGAGATCGCTAAAATCCGATCTAACCTCCGCGAGTTCACGAAGGAATTATTTCACTGAGTATCTCCCGATGAAACGCACCGCGCTGCTCCTCTCGTTCATCTTTGCTCTCTCGATCCACGCGGACGATCGCGACACGCTCAAGGTCGGTAAGCAACCGGATGGCCGTGTCGTTGTCCCCACCAATCAGATTCTCGACCCCGCCGGCCTCCAGGTGACGTTTCCCGGCCGGCCCGTCGATCTGGTTCTGATCGACGACGGCAAGACGCTCGTTGTCAAGAACATGCGTGATCTTGTCTTCATCGACGTGGCCACCGGCAAGATCAAGCAGACACTCTCCATCACCGCGAAAGATGTCAAAGAAGCGACCACGGTCAAGGAAGCCAAAGGGGGCGGCTTCAGCGTCGTCGGTTTGCTGGCCATCGGCAACACCATCTATGCCACCGACTCGCAGAGTGCCGTGCGTATCGCGAAGCCGCTCAAGGATGGGAAGTACGCGTGGACTGACCCGATCATTCTGGACAAACCCTCCGTCGGCGGTTTAGCGCATCCCGCGGGGATCGCGTCGCAAGACGAAAATCGGATCTGGGTGACGTCGACGCGCGGCAACAACGTCCAGTTGATTGATTTGAAGACGGGCAAGGTTGAGGCCAATGTGGGCGTGGGCGTCGCTCCGTACATGCCGGTCAAGATCAGCGATACCAAAATCTACGTCAGCAACTGGGGCGGCGATCATCCGGGTAAGGACGACCCGCAACTGCTCTCTTCGGGCACTCCAGTGAAGATCGACCCGCGCACCAACATTGCCAACACCGGCTCGATTTCCGTCGTCGAGAAGACCAACGATGGCTGGAAGCAGACGAAGACGATCGCGGTGGGGCAGCATCCGAGCGGGATGACTGTGAGTCATTGGCAAAAGTTCGTGTATGTGGCCAATGCTAACAGCGATACCGTCAGTGTTATCGAAAGCGTGACCGAAAAAGTCCTCGCCACGGTCGATTGCAAACCGGAAGGACGCCTCCCCTTCGGGAGCGGTTCGAACGCTGTGGCCCTCTCGGCCGACGGCCGATATCTCTATGTCGCGAATGGTACAAATAACTGTGTTGCGGTCGTTCGCCTCAAAGATGGTCTGTACGATACTCGCCTGCTCACTCTTGTCGGGACTCTGAAAACAACAGTCGAAGGTCTCATCCCCACCGCCTGGTATCCCGGCGCCGTCCGCGTCTCGGCCGACGGCAAGAAGCTCTTCGTCGCCAACGTCAAAGGGTACGGCTCGCTCAGCCAGCCACGAGAATTGGCGAAGGGAATGAACTCCCACGACCACCTCGGTGTCGTCTCGATCATTGATGTCCCAAATTACGACAAGCTGGCTGAGATGACCAAGAAGGTGAACGAGAACAACCGCCTTGCCTACAGCCTGGCGGGGCTGGAGAAGCCTCGGCCAAACGCAACGCCGCAAGCGGTGCCCGAACGGCATGGCGAACCGTCGGTCTTCGAGCATGTCATCTACGTCATCAAGGAGAATCGCACTTACGATCAGGTCTTCGGCGACATGAAGGAAGGCAACGGCGAGCCGAAGCTCTGCATCTTCGGCGAGGAGATCACGCCCAACCACCACAAGTTGGCCCGTGAGTTCACGCTGTTCGACAACTTCTATTGCTCCGGCGTCCTCAGTGCCGACGGACATTCCTGGGTGAACGAGGCCTACACGACCGACTATCTCGAAAAGACATTCGGCGGCTTCACTCGCAGTTACCCGTACGAAGGAAGCGACCCGCTCGCCTTCCCGACGACCGGGTTCCTCTGGGACAACGCCCTCGCCTACAAGAAGACCTTCCGCAACTTCGGCGAACATATCAAATCGACTTACGAGCCAAAGGATGCCAAGTGGATCGACCTCTACAACGACTTCAAGAACGGCACCAACAAGGTGAAGGTCACCGCCACGCCGAACCTGCGCTCGCTCGACAAATACTCGCATCCGAACTTCCCCGGCTTCCCGCTGACAACGCCGGACGTCTACCGGGCCAAGCTGTTTATCGATGAACTCGCTCAGTGGGAAAAGGCGGGGGCGATGCCGAACCTCGTGTATCTGTTCCTTCCAGCCGATCACACCAACGGGACGAAACCGGATGTCCCGACGCCGCGAGCGATGGTTGCCGACAACGATGTCGCTCTCGGCCGGGTCGTCGAGGCGGTCAGCAAGAGCAAGTTCTGGGGGAAGACCTGCATCTTCGTGGTCGAGGACGATCCGCAGGCCGGCTTCGATCATATCGACGGCCATCGCACCATCGCTTTCGCCATCTCGCCCTACACCCGGCGCAAGCATGTCGATTCCACCTGTTACAACCAGACCGGCATGGTGAAGACGATCGAACTGCTCCTCGGCCTACCGCCGATGAACCAGATGGACCTATCCGCCACCGCCATGCGCAACTGCTTCGCCGACAAAGCCGATCTGACGCCATACGCACATGTGCCGAGCAAGATCGACCTGACCGAGATGGGCAAGCCGCTGAGCCAACTGAAAGGGCGCGATCTTTACTGGGCGAAGAAATCGCTCGAACTCGAATTCGAGAAGGAAGATGAGGCCGACGAGGACACCCTGAACCGAATCCTCTGGCATGCGATGCGCGGCGAAGAACGATATCCGGGGGATGCGAAGTAACGGAGTTTGCGGTCTCTTGCAACCGATCGCTCGGCAAGCTAGAATAGTGAGACGAAAACGGAAGCGACCTGCCGGAGACCGCACCATGCCGTGCCCCTTGCCAGGAATGGATCCCTATCTCGAAGCCGACAAGCTCTGGCCGGCGTTCCAGCATCAAATGATCGCGTGCCTGTACCAGGTTCTGCTTCCCGGCCTCGTCGATCGCTACCGCGCGCGCATCAACCAACGGTCATACCTGACCGAGCAACCACTCTTTACCTCCATTATTCGCGAACAACATCTGGAAGAATTTATCGAAGTGCGGCAACGGTCGGACAACCGCCTCGTCACCCTGATCGACATGGTCAGCCCGATCAACAAGACCCGTTCGCAGGGCCGTTCAGCCTATCTCGAATCGCGCAAACAGGCCCGCTCCCAGAACGCCAGCGTCGTTGAAATCGACCTGGTCCTGCAGGGCCAACCGATGCTGGACTATTCCCGCGAAGGCCTGCCCGAGTGGGACTTCGCCATCACCGTGACGCGCTGCACCCAGCCGGAACGTTACGAGATCTACACCACCACGCTTCAGAAGCGCCTGCCGCGCTTCAAGATCCCCCTGGCGTCCGACGACCGCGACACAGTCCTCGACCTCCAGGCCACCTTCTCCCGTTGCTACGACCAGGCCAACTTCTCCGCCCAGATCGACTATAAAATGGACCCGCCGCTCAAGCTCAAAGACACCGACCGGAAGTGGCTGGGGGATGCGTTGAGGTTGCAGAAGTTGCGGTGAGTAAAGAATTAAGACTGACGACTTCTGATCCGGATGCCCTATATTGACGTCAACGACAAAAGTCGGGAATGAGAATCATTGTGTTCTCGGCGCTCGGATGCCATAAGCGCGTCGCCGCGTCCTGGAGATGGTGTTCCCGAGGGATGCGATGAATTCGTGTCAGGGAGGTCATCC
>Ga0105047_10006418_pt1 | contig 19974 bp, 15 predicted proteins | sample MAT04_FD_78384 | JGI IMG/M metagenome (GOLD analysis project Ga0105047, IMG submission 78384) | Freshwater microbial communities from Lake Fryxell liftoff mats and glacier meltwater in Antarctica - MAT-04 (megahit assembly) | ecosystem: Environmental > Aquatic > Freshwater > Ice > Liftoff...
CCTTTGATCAGGCCCTGGCAGAACAGTTGCTGCAATCGCTCGGCAAGAGCGACCTGAGCTTGCCCGCCGGTTTAAATGGCGCAGTGATCAAGGCGAACATTCCAGACGCCGTCACCGCCGCCTACGGGCAATGCCGTTACACCGCCGAATCGGATAAACCCGGCGCCACCGGCGGCCCATCCCTGGGGATTGGCGACAACTGCCTGCTGCTGGTGCAACTGCCCAGCCCCACCGTGGACACGCCTGCGGACCTGCCCGTACAACGCCTGGCAGAGCTGGGCTTGCAGGTTCTCGGCACCTCCCCAGCCAAAGCCGCCCAGATCGCTGCCCAAATCGACTGGACCACCACCCTGGTCATTCCCATCCCACGGGGTGAGATGAACTCGCAAACCGTGTCGGTCGATCAGGTCTCCGGCACACTGCTCACCCAGGATAAAACCAGCAATGGGGCTAAAAACACATACACCCTGGTGTGGGTCAAAAACGGCATCGTTTATGGCCTGCTCGGATCGGGCGACCCCGCTCGCGGTCTGGCGCTGGCCAGCGACCTGAAATAATTCCATGCCAAAATAATTCATGAATGCCATCGAAACCACAATTTTACGAAAAGAATTCGGCTCCCGCGTTGCGGTGAAGGGCCTCACCTTGCAGGTACAGCAAGGTGAGGTCTTTGGCTTTCTGGGTCCAAACGGAGCCGGTAAAACCACCTTCATCAAGATGCTGCTTGGCCTGATCCGCCCCACTTCCGGTCAGGGGCTGCTGCTCGGCGCAACGGTAGGCAGTGTGGCAGCGCGCGCCAAAGCAGGCTTTCTTCCCGAACACTTCCGCTTCCATGACTGGCTGACCGCTGATGAATTTTTGTCATTTCATGGGCAGCTTTATGGTCTGAGCAGCAGCGATCTCAAGCAGCGCAGCGCCAACCTGCTGGAAAAAGTGGGGTTGAGCGAGTATCGCCACCAGCAACTGCGCACTTTTTCAAAAGGCATGCTGCAGCGGATTGGACTGGCCCAGGCGCTGCTTAACCGCCCCTCCCTGGTGTTCCTCGATGAACCAACCTCCGGCCTGGACCCGGTGGGCCGCCGCCTGGTACGTGACGTGATCCGTGATTTGCGTGCAGACGGTGCCACCGTCTTCCTCAATTCCCACCTGCTCTCCGAAGTTGAAATTACCTGCGACCGGGTCGCGTTTATTAAGCACGGCGAAGTGCTGCGCACAACCACTCTGCAGGCGCTCAGTTCGACCCCTTTGGGGATTGATGGAGAAACCGCGGTCACGTTGCGCGCGGCGGGCCTCACCCCACTGCTGATCGCGGGTCTCGAAAACTTCGGGCGCGATGTGCATGTCGACGGTGAACGAGTGACGCTCACCGTGACTGCAGAAAGTGCTTTGCCGCAAATCGCCCGCTATCTGGTCAGCCAAGGCGCAGAACTATTCGCCCTCACCCCACAGCGGGTTTCATTGGAAGATCTTTTTATCCAGATCGTCGGCACCGATGGGGGTCTTTGATGAAAATTTTGGTCATCGCACGCCTGACGTTTTTAGAAGCCGCTCGGCGCAAGATAGCCCTCACCGCATTCCTGCTTGGGCTGGCTTTTTTAATTCTCTACAACCTGGCCTTTTACTTCGTGCGCTCACAACCAAACAGCATCCCCAACCAGGCGTTGGCCCAACGAGAGGCCTATAACCTGCTGTTGATGGCCGGACTGTACGCCGCCAACTTTATGGCAGGGGTCATGGCGGTCTTGCTCGCAGCCGATTCGCTCTCCGGTGAAATCAGTTCAGGCGCAATTCACACCATCGTATCCAAACCAGTGTACCGTTTTGTAGTGGTTTTCGGCAAATGGTTGGGTTTCGCCGGGTTATTGGCGCTTTACATCCTGCTGTTGGCAGGCGGTCTGGTACTATCGGTGGGTATTCAGGCGAATTACTACCCGCCTAACCTGTTGGTCGGATTAGGGCTGATGTATCTGGAAGGCTTGCTGGTCATGAGTCTGACCCTGGCATTTTCCAGCCGGCTTTCGACCCTGGCCACCGGTGCGGCGGTTTTTGGCCTATACGGCTTCGCCTTTTTGGGTGGTTGGGTAGAACAGATTGGCACATTGCTCAAAAATCAGACCGCGATTGATATTGGTGTGGCCGCCAGCCTATTCATGCCCAGCGAATCGCTCTGGCGGCGTGCCGCCTATGAAATGACCTCGCCCATTTTGCGCGCATTGGGTAACTTTAACCCCTTCGGCGGTGGCGGTTCGGTACCCAGTACTTTTATGATTTTCTACGCCGCGCTCTTCACACTGGCTGCTTTAGGTCTGGCAATCCGGGCGTTCTCCCAGCGCGATCTGTAAGCGGTGCAGCGGTTTTTTTGTTACAATTACAAAATGAACCCAGCTTATTCTCTCCTCCTGCAAGGCGCCGCCTCGCTTTATCCTTATTTCGACCCCACCACCGGGGTGTTGAATGATCCGGTTTTTGGCTGTCCCACGCAGTATGGCACCCCTTATTTTGCCTGGGTGAATGCGGTGCTGGCCGCCGGCGCAGCCGGAGCCGAACGATCGGCCTATCCTCTACAGGGGGCGACACCCCACATGCCGCTTCGGGCACCCGAAACGGCGAGGCGCTACCTGCAAACGGCTCGTCTGGCTTTAAATTCCTCGCTTGAATATTTGCTGAACCCGGCCCTGCCGCCTCATCCATCCGATTTTACGCTGGATACCGGCTCAGCCTCTTACCGCAACCACCGCGATTTTTTCTGGCCGCCAGTGCTGAAAACCTGGCGCTTGCTAGCCCGGCTGGAACAAAGCGATGGCAGCCCGCAGCCCGCAGCCGGTCTCACCGCGGCGCATTTTAAAGACGCCATTGCCAAAGTGGATATTCTGGCGGCTTTTGCCATGCGCCCCCCATCCAATTGGGCCGCCGTCTGGCTGGTGGGGGAATGGGCGCGCTTTCAAGATGGTCTTTCGCCCTTTCCGGCTGAGCAGTTAGATAGCTGGCTGGGCGCATATTTTCACAGCCACGTCATGCCAGAGCGCGGTTTCTACCAGGAGCCGGGGCATCCCAACTCCTACGATCTCTTCACCCGGGTACACCTGGCCGATATGCTCCAGGATGGATATTCGGGGCGCTGGCTGCCGCAAATGGAAGTACTGCTGCAAACCGGTTTGCAGCGCTCGTTAGCCGTTCAGCTTTCCGACGGTGCACTGGCTTCGGCTCACCGGTCCACCGGCCAGAGTTGGACCGACGGTGCGCAAATTTCCTATTTTACCCACACCGCCAATTACTTCGCAGTCAGCCAACCGCACCTGGCTGCAGCCGCACGCGAAGCCGCCGCCCGTGCTTTCGCTTCTCTGGCGCGCTGGCAGCGCCCAGATGGGGTCTTCAGCCCGGTACACAACCTGCTGCCATCCGAAATGCGCGTGGGTTACGAACACTATACAGCAGATGGCCATTATTCCACCCTGGCGCTGGCCTTCCTGGCCAGTGCGCTGGCCAGCGGGTTTGACCCGGCGGCAGTTGCACTCAGCCAGCGCCAACCGCGCACTTTTATCGAAAATGACCCCATCTGGCGCGCGGTATTACACCATGGCGAACTGAGCCTGCAGGTGAATGCCTTCCCCGCCGAGCACTACGACGCTTTTGGCATCACAGACCTCACTTTTGGACCCGACCGCGTGCTACAGTTTGCTTCTTCGGTACATCATCTCAGCAGCGGGCGCCTTTTCAACCCCGGCCTGGCCCTGCGCAATGAGCCCGGCCTTGCGGAACCTGCCGCCGCGCTGGGAGACTATCCGGCGTTGATCGGTGCGCTGGAACAGGGACCCACCCCTGCCAGCCTGCGGCTGGCGGCCCGCCCGCGGGGTGCCTATTATCCATATCATCTCGAGGTGCAGCTAGATGAGCAGACCGCCCAGGTGCGCGAAGCAACCCCTGGCCGCCGTGGTTACCGCACACTGCTCATTCCATACCTGTACGATGCCGGAACTGGCCAACAAACCCGCCTGACCGTCTCCCCGGGCCGCATCGAACTCTCGTTGGGCGATGAGGTGATTGCCGTGGAATGGCAAGGCGCCGCGGAACGCGTCTTTACCCTCACCCAGGGATTCGAAAATCGCCGCGGACTATGCGCATTAGCCCGTGTCGATCTATCCGAACCAGGTGAGGAACTGCGTTACTCAATTCGCCGCGTTCAATAGCATTTGATCCGAAAACAAAACTGGGGACAGCCTTGTGCCCTCAGTATGGACTTACCGGAGGTTATGATGCCTGACCCCATTAAGGTTGGTTTGATCGGCTGCGGGAATATCAGCCGGGCGCATTTAAATGCTTACCACAGCTTATCCGACCGCTTTGTAGTAACCGCGGTGTGTGACATTGTGCCTGCCAAGGCTCGCCAGAGCGCTGCCGATTTCGGAATTTCCAAGGTGACAGCAGACATTTCCGAACTTTGCGCAATCCAAGATTTGGATGTGATTGACATCACGGCTCCGCCTTATCTGCATGCGTCTTTCTCCTTACAGGCGCTGGCAGCCGGAAAAGATGTCTTCGTGGAGAAACCAGCCGGCGGATCGCTGGCTGAGATTGACGCGCTGATTGCTGCCGAACCCGCCAGCGGACACCGCGTGGTGCCCGTCTTCAATTACCGCTATGGTTTTGCCATTCAACGCCTGCTGCACCTCAAAAACCTGGGGATGCTCGGGCGCGCTTATTTAAGCACAGTGGAGACGCACTGGCGGCGCGAGGCGCCTTATTTCAACATCCGCTGGCGTGCAGGCTGGCGCACGGCGCTGGGCGGAGCCTTCATCGGCCACGCCATTCACGCGCATGACACGCTTTACCGTCTGATCGGCCCGGCACGCAACGTCTATGCGCGCGCCAAAGCGTTGGTTAACCCCACCGAAGTTGAAGACACTCTGTCTGTCTCGTTGGAAATGGCCGACGGCTCGCTGGCTGCTCTTTCAGTCACATTTGGCTCATGGATCGAGATTACCCGCCACCGCTATTGCTTTGAAAACCTCACCGCCGAAAGCAACACTATGCCCTATGCCGGGCATACCAGCGATCCCTGGACCTTCACCGGACGCACTCCCGCTATTGATGCCCAGGTGTGCGAAGCGCTGGCGCTGTTCGAACCCACCCCGGCCGAAGGCTTTGTGGGGCAGTTCGAGCGTTATGCCGATGCCGTGCGCACCGGCTGCCCCATGCCTGTCAACCTCAGCGATGCCCGCGCCGCGATCGAACTCTCTACCGCCGTCTACTATTCCGTGGATAGTCGCCAACCGGTCGATTTACCCATCACAAACCAGCATCCTTATTACAATGGCTGTATCCCCGCGGGTGCCACGCCCCTGGCCGAACTTACCGATTACGCCCATTATGATTCGCCCTGGAAACCCAGCGGGGTGTAATTAATGCGGCAGCGCTACCCTCTACAGGGTGCGAAGCGCTACCCTCTACAGGGTGCGAAGCGCTACCCTCTACAGGGTGCGAAGCGCTACCCACAGGCCAATTTCTTCATCCCACGCCCAATCGGCCGGCGAAAGCGAGACCGGGCAGCGCTTCCAACCGGCCTCGATACGTTTGAGCGTATCGTCCCAAGAGCGTAGCCCGCTCTGGGCGTCGGCCGCCTCCACATTACAAGCCCCCACGGCGGCGGCGGCACGGAGTGTTTCGCGCGGCCCCATGCCACGCAGCAGCCCACTCAAGAAGCCGGCAATCGCCGCGTCGCCGGCACCGGTGGTGCCTACCACCGCCACCGCGTAACACGGCGCCCACAGCGTCTGGTTAGCCCACAAAGCCGGCTCGGCCGGGCAGCCGCGCCCCATTCCTGCCAGGGCATCCTTGTCTGCTGTGTGTAGATAAAAACCGCTTCCCCCTAGTTTCAAGCCCACAATCCGAGCCCCCATCTGCAACAACTGAGTGCTCAGACTGTGCAGCAGTTCCGGCGTCACCAACTCCACCAGGTCACGGCTGCCCGCGGCCGCTTGCAGCACCTTATACGTGCCGCTGCGCAGCATAAACAGGATCTCTTCTACACTTGGCAGAAAAATATCTACATACGGCAGCACCGCGCCTAAAATTTTGATCCAATCCACCTGTCCGGCCGCGCTGGCTGCATCTGGCAGGGTCATATCCAGGGATGTGGTCACCCCGGTGCTTTTGGCCCGCTTAAATAAGTCTACAAGTTCTCGCCCATCGTTCTGGTAAAAGGCGCGCATCAGCGGCGGGTAGCCAAAGTGAAATATCGCCGCACCTTCCAATTCTCGCGGATCCACATCCCCGGCAACAAAAGTGTCGTTCGCACCGGTGCAGTGCAGAAAAATACGGTCGATGCCCGGCGCCGATAAGATCACTGTATAGGAAGTTGACGTTCCAGGTGTACTTATGATCCCCGCATCCAGGTCCGCGGCAGTCCGGCGCACCACGCCCCGCACAATTGCCGCGAACGGATCATCGCCGACTTTGGCAATCAGGCGGGTGGGCACGCCCAAGCGCACCAGAGCCTGCCCGGTATTCGATACGGCCCCGCCGGTCGCAAAAGTTATCGCCCCCGTGCTGACCAGACGGCCTGGTTTGAGCAAATGCATCAACTGTCCGGCCGGCACAGCGCTTAAATCCGGAAAAATATCCAGGCACAAATGCCCGGCCACCACCACCAGCCCCGGCTTTTTCAATTCAATGCCCCTGGCCTCGGCAGCAGGTTGTGGGAGAGGAATTTCAGCACGGGTGCTCTCCACACTAATCACGCCTACCCCCATAATAGGCTGCGTAATCCGTCATCAGCAAATACAGCGGCGGCACGTCCGCCTCAATCGCCGGAAAACGATTTGGCGCACTTAAGAAGTGATTGTCGCGGTAATCATCATTTACCAGCGACACTTCGCCGAGTAAAGTGCGGCCACCTTCGGCCCAAAACGAATGATACAGGCGCGGTGTCAACGTAATACTTTCGCCCGGTTCAAGGCTGAGCACGCTGCCCGCCGGGAGCTGGTCATATTGAACGCCATCCAGCGCTACTTGAACCGGTGTATCCGCTAACCCATCGGATGCATCTGCATTATAGAGTTTTATGACCAGTCTGCCCCCGCCCCGGTTGATAATATCCTCCATTTTGTTCCAGTGAAAATGCATGGGGGTCACCTGATTTTCTTCAACAATCAGCAGTTTCTCCGCGTATTGTTTGCCCGTTCTATGCAGCGCATCAGCCGGGCTGCCGTTGCGTACGGTAAACATAAAAAGGCCGGTGCGATTAAAATCACCCTGGCCAAAGTCAGTGATATCCCACCCCAGGTGGTTTTGGACGATTTCAATCACCTCCGGCCCCTTGCGCTGCCATTCTTCGGGCGTCCAATAGGCGAACGGGGGCAGATAGAAGCCACGTTCACGAATAAAGTCTTGCGCGCGTTGCATAATTTGATTAATTTCCGAACGTTTCATCATTTCCTCCGCATACCCATCAATTACACATCAAAAGCGCTGCCCTCTACAGGGCGCGAAGCGCTGCCCTCTACAGGGCGCGAAGCGCTGCCGTGCAGGAGGCTGGCCCAGGGGGTCATACGGCGCGGGTCTCCGGTCCATAGGCGATCGGCAGCCCAGTCGGCCGGCATGGGCCGATCTACACATTCCAAACGGATCACCGGGAAAAGCTGGGTGGGGCTCTCTTTCGGCAGGCCGGCGATTACCAGCTCATTTGGATTTTGCTTAAATGGCAGTTCAGCCCCGGTGGTCAGCAGCACCACCCGCTGTACACGGGTGGCCAGACCGGCCAACCTTATGGTAGGATGCCCCGACCAGAAACGAATGACCAGATAGAGATTGTTGCCTTTGCGCGTCTGGCGCCCATAGGTCACAAATTCAGATACCTCACCTGCCTCCGAGCCATAAATTGCCTCGCCATGCCATTCCATCCAATGCCCAATGGCGCTCAAGCGTTCCAATGCCTGCAGTGGAAACCGGCCTTCGGCATCGGGACCTACATTTAAAAGCAAGTTTCCACCTTTGCTCGCTGCATCTACCAGCATATCTAACAGCAGGTCCGCGGGGCGCCAGCGCTCGCCTTCGGTGAACCCCCACAAACGCCAGTTCATTACCTGGCACGATTCCCAGATTCGATTCGCATCCGCGGTAATATGGTGCTCAGGCGTGCCAAAATCGCCCAGTTGCAGCGACTCGCCCACCCCCATGCCACCATCGGCATGCGCCAGGTTGGCTGGGCCTTCCGCAGGCAGCAGCCCCAGCCGGTTGTTTATCAGTATATCCGGTTGCAATTCACGGATCATCTGCACCAACTCTGGCGATTTCCAATCCAAAGCCGAATGCGGCCAGGCCCCATCAAACCAGATCACATCAATCTTGCCATAGCAGGTTAAAAGCTCGCGCACCTGCCCGTGCACATAGCGCTGAAAGGCTGCCCATCCGGCAGGGTCATTAGCGGGTCCTTCCCAGTAGGCTGGAATTCGCCAATCGGCCAGGGAATAATACAACCCTACCCGTAATCCGGCGCGCCGAAACGCATTGACATACTCCGCCACAAAATCGCGGCGCGCATCCTGGGCCGCACTGGTGTAATTGGTCAGATGCGAATCCCACATGCAGAAGCCGTCGTGGTGCCGGGTTGTCATCACAGCATAACGGCAACCAGCTGCGCGAGCCGCTTCAGCCCATTCATCTGCATCAAAAAAACGTGGTTTCCAACCGCATGCCGCCAACACATATTCACGCTGATCGAGATGCTCACGAAATAGCACCTGTTCTCCCCGCCCATATTGCGCATAAGGCCCCCAGTGAATGAACAATCCAAAGCGCGCGTCACTAAACCACTGCCATTTATCCATGATTATCCTTGTAACAGAATTATCCCGAAATAAATTCAGAAAACGATGTTTTCACTTGCATAGTATAGGACAATTCTCAATTCAGATACCCCCAATCACACCAAAAAATGCCTTTAATTTATTGCAACCCCAGACAGGTATCCGTCAGCAGCATTTTAAATGCTGATAAGGCATTGGAGATGATGATAGGGTATTCTGGTAAAAAGCAATGGAAACGAGATGCCAGTACAGGCAAAACCAACAAGGAAAAAGTCCATCCATTATTCCACTTGTGGTAATAAAAAATAATTGATATTATAAATCTAAAAATAAACTCCGAATTAAATCAGATCGCTCCAAATATTCTGCGCAACGGGAGCAGAGGAGAAAAGCTCATGGAATATTGCTTCCTGGCCCTCATTTCCTGCCGGGTTATTGTTGCCGGTTTTCTCGCCGGTCCGGCGCTTGCATTCGACAGTGGCCTTTGAATCCCCACCCCCGGCTATTGATTTCCGGTACGGCAGCCAAGAAAGCATGGAAGTAACCATGCTGCTCGATGGCCAGCCTGCCGGTGGCTTCAGTGCTGCGCTGACGCCAGATGCCACCTTCATACCCACTATTCATCGCTCACAAGGAATACGCTCTTATGTCTACGATCTTCAATGGACTCGGTCTCAACCTGGGCAACCTTGCCGAACTCTCCAACGCGCAAACCCGTTCTATCAGCGCTGAAAACTTCACCGGTGCCAAAGGAGAGGCAGGGCAGGCTACCAGCGGTACCGGCGCAATTGCCGGACGCGAATTAGGTCAGGGCTGGAAGATCTCGCCTTCCATCCACATCCCGGCCCACGCCACGGTTACCCTGGCCGATATCACTGGCCCCGGTGCCATTCAACACATCTGGCTGACCTGCCATCCTACATTTTGGCGGCGCCTGGTGCTGCGCGCCTATTGGGATGGCGAGGAAACCCCTTCAATCGAGGTTCCACTGGGCGACTTTTTTGCCAATGGCTGGTGCGCCCGCTGCAACATCACCTCCCTGCCGGTGGCGGTTAATCCCGCCGGCGGCTTCAATAGCTATTGGGAGATGCCCTTCCGCCAGCACGCACGTATTACCGTTGAAAACCTTTCTCCGGACGAATTGAACGGTTTCTACTATCAGATCACCTACACACTGACCGAAGTACCCGACTCCCGCGCCTACTTCCACGCACAGTGGCGCCGGTCCAATCCACTACCGTACCAGCAGGTGCATACCTTGTTGGATGGTGTCCACGGACAGGGCCATTACGTCGGTACGTATCTGGCATGGGGAGTCAACAACAACGGCTGGTGGGGTGAGGGTGAAGTCAAGTTCTATATGGATGGTGACCAGGAGTGGCCCACCATCTGCGGCACCGGTACCGAAGATTATTTTGGCGGCGCCTGGAATTTTGAACATCCCCAGGGGCAATACGGTGTATTCTCCGGCCCTTATACCGGTGTTCCGCAGGTAATTGCACCCGATGGGTTATACCGTGCCCAGCAGCGCTTCGGCCTCTATCGCTGGCATTTGATGGATCCGATCCGTTTTCAGCAAGATTTGCGCGTCACCATTCAAGCCCTCGGTTGGCGTTCTCCACTGGAAGGGAAAGGCCGCTATCTGCCCCTTCAGGACGACATTGCATCCACCGTCTTCTGGTATCAGGCAGAACCTCATGCACCTTTCTCAACTCTGCCTGGATTGAACGATCTGGAAGTCATTTAGCGCAATAGCGCATAACTTGCTATTGCTAAATAAAGGCAACCAGGTCACGCGCTACTATCAATTTCACTTGTAATGCTATAATTTTTTTATTCCAACGTTTGGAGAAAAAAAATGAGCGGTCATCTGATCCATGGCCTCGCGTGCCTCCTGGTACTTTCTCTCATGCTGGCCCAACCCGCCCAACAAACCGTAACGGCAGAAACACAAGTTGTGGGCGATGTTAACATTCTTTCTGTTCTCCCCAGAAGGATCTGCGTGGGCGACACAATTACCCTTAATGGGGCAGCATCTATCACCAATTTGGAAGAAATACCGCCTCCCCTGGCATGGTTGCCAGTCACCACTGTTCGAGCCAAAGCGAAACTCGGACGCATATCGCCTGATAAGATCATCCAATATAACGACGGTTTTTATTTCGATGTGACCTAAAGCGACCGCTCCAGGTATGGAAACGATCACCCTGACTGTTAATGATACAGTGGCAGTGACAGAAGAACGATTCGAGGTTGCGGAAAAGTGCGATTACGATGCCTTTCTAACCACGGTGATGAATTTTTCTGTCGACCTCGGGGATGAAATTTTTCGCAGTGTCACCCATATCACTGGAATGGGTACAATGAAGCGCGATCGTGGGGGATCTGAATTTTACCAGGGCGAGGGCACCTGGCACCTCGAAGAAATTGTTCTCAGTAAGCCGGCGATGTGCGTTCAGTATTATTCCCCGCCTCTTATCATGCACGGCCCATTTGAATTAGATGGAAAGCTGCAGGAGGAGGGCGAAACTGTGGATGTGATCGTCAGTTTTCTACCCAGGCAAGGGCAGCCCGTTTACCATGGAAAGACAATCTGCGTGGATGAGGACGGTGAAATTGGTTATGGTGAAAGTTGGTCTCAGGGGGGCGATCCTTCGATGGCATCAAAGATAAATGCAACTTTCATATCGGGCGGCGGCACCCAGGTCGTCGAACTGAAAGGTGCAGGGATGAACATGGTTCAATCCATGGGCAATCTGGATTATTCAGCCATAATGACCCTGATCTCCCGCTAAGCCATGAAATATCAACCCCACCAGCGATCAAAAATAATCTCGACATTTGCGATTTCACTCTTGATCGCGTGCATGTCGGCCTGCCAGATCGCCGGGCAGGGCTCACTGCCAACCCCCTCGCAGACTTCAGAGGCTGAGACGCGCCTGCCCACAAACGCAAACTCTGTTCTTCCAACCAAACCCCAGCCCGGTAAGTTTGTTAAAGGAAGTTACGACCTGGTCGACCCCACCCTCGGGCTGGATTCACTTTCCAGCTTTCAGCAAAAGTTAACCATGACTTTAAAGGGCTCTTTACAGGGCAAACCTTACGAAGAAATACAACATATCGAGCGCGAGGTCGCGGGGGGGAATGAATCTATCCGGGTTAACGGGGATACCACACTCACAGATCCAACCTACCTGTTCAGCGCACAGCTTGCAGGTTTTCATTACTCACAGGATCTGGCAGGTGCATCCTGCCGGGCCGAGCCGGTAAAAGTTAAAAAGTCGATCGAAGTCAACCCAGCTTTGCGCCTACCGGCCGCATTTGGAATACAGGAAGTCGGGCGAGAATCGCGCAATAATATGGAGGCTATCCATTATTCCTTTAATGAAAAATCACTGCTCGAGCGTGATGTAGCGGTCAAAAAAGCTAAAGGTGAGGTCTGGGTGGCGAAAGATAGCGGGATTGTGTTGAAGTATGAACTGGAGGCAGAGCTTGCCTCTAAAGATATTTCTGCTGTCCGTATCTGGTCGTATGAACTCAATCAAGTAAACCAAGGTGTGATGCTTCATCTGCCGGAATCTTGCTTGCCAATCCTTTCCGACCTACCTGTCATGCCAGGGGCTGTTGAATTGGTGCAAATGCCCGGATTCCAACGTTATCACGCCAATGCGAACCGTGTCGAAGCTGTAGCGTTTTTTTACACCAATCTTCCTGCTTTAGGATGGAAGGCTCTCCCTGGGTCTTCTCCAGAAACTGCGGATACTACCACTGAAGTAACCGTTCTGTCATTCGTTCAGAATTATTTGGACGGTGGGCGAGTTCTGGTAATCCAACTATCCGGAATAAAACCAGCGCTCCAGGTGACTGCCCAGACAACTCTCACGAAGGCGCCCGTAGAAACAAATATAAGCACCGATAAGATCCCAACACCGGAAGCAGGCAAGGCAGACCCAGAGCAACCCCTCATTGGCGATCGATTCTTTCCTGAGGATTTACCGATTTTTCCGGGCGCGGTAAAAATTGACGTGTCTGAGACCTTCATCGTCTGGAACATCAAAGCTCCCGCTGCCAAAGTGATTGCTTTTTATACGCAGGAAATGGAAAATTCTGGATGGACCCTGGATCAGCGAGTTGATAACGGTAAAATGGTTTTACTGAAGTGGTCGCGGGAGGAAGAAACCTTATTGATCAATTTTGTTGACCAGGGTGATATGGTTCGGGTGACGACAACACTTCCAGGGGGAACCTAAGATGATAATATGCCGTTTTAAGATTTAATTCACTCTTGACGAAAGCTACCATTCAGCCTATAATCCTTACATATGAATATATACTCATATGTAAGGAATGATGTCTGATGGAATCACCTGCCCATTTCCCTGCGCTCGATGAACATACCGCCGCGCATGTAGCGGAATTATTTCGCGCCTTCAGTGATACCAGCCGGGTGCGCATCCTTTCCGTCCTCACCAACCAGGAACTCAATGTCAATCTCCTGGCGGCGGCAGTCGGAATCAGTGAATCGGCTGTTTCTCATCACCTGCGCGGCCTACGCCAAATGCACATTGTCATTGCTCGCCGCGATGGCAAAGAAGTCTTCTATAAGGTTGAAGACGAACATATTATTGCGCTTTTCCAACAAGGCATCAAGCACATCCAGTTTGGCTAATTCAACCTGGATACCAGTTGCGCAATAAACGAATGATTCGCGACCTATTTTGCATAAATTCAATAAAAACCCCATCCACAAAGCGCCGGGCATTCGCAAATCTTGCCTGCCTTCCCTCACACTGCGCGCTCAATATTGACACAGCAGGAAATTAATCGCCGGAGAATGAACTATGACTGCCCATTTTGACGAAGCCAATATTCAGGGTCTGACAGAACAGGAAGCGCTTGAGCGCCTGGCCCAGGATGGCTACAATTCTCTACCTACCACCAAAAAGCGTACAATCTTCCATTTGCTGTTTGAAGTCGTACGCGAGCCAATGTTCCTCATGCTGATCGCCTGCGGTTTGCTGTACCTCTTTCTGGGTGACAGCGAAGAAGCCATCATGCTCATGGGCTTTGTGGTGGTGATTATCGGAATCACCCTTTACCAGGAACAGAAAACCGAAAAGGCCCTGGAGGCGTTGCGCGACCTGTCCAGTCCTCGCGCTCTGGTCATTCGCGACGGCAAGCAGCAACGCATTGCCGGCCACGAAGTCGTGCGCGACGATATCATTCTAATCGCTGAAGGAGACCGCGTTCCCGCTGATGCCGTTTTGGTGGCAGGCAGCAACATTAACATCGATGAAAGTCTGCTCACCGGTGAATCGGTCTCAGTCCGCAAGAAGGTGTGGGATGGTCGGCTTGAGATGGGCCGCCCCGGCGGAGACGATTTACCATTTATATATTCTGGCAGCATGGTGGTTAAAGGCCAGGGGATTGCCCAGGTTCGATCCACCGGTCCGCGCACTGAAATTGGAAAAATTGGCAAAGCTTTGCAGATCTTGGAGCCAGAAGATACCAATCTGCAGCGCCAGACCGGCAAAATCGTTAAGGTTTTTGCGCTGGTTGGCCTCAGCCTGTGTGTGTTGGTGGTGGTCGTTTTCGGCCTTACCCGCGGCAACTGGCTGCATGGTTTTCTGGCCGGTATTACTCTGGCCATGGCTACCCTACCGGAAGAATTCCCGGTCGTCCTGACCATCTTTTTGGCACTGGGCGCCTGGCGCATTTCACAATATAAAGTACTCACCCGCCGCATGCCCGCCGTTGAAATGCTCGGAGCTGCGACCGCGCTGTGCGTGGATAAAACTGGCACACTTACCCTCAACCGCATGACGGTCACCCGTTTGGCAGTGGGAGACCAACTTTATAACGTTGATGGTAAACAACTCAATCTACCTGAGCAGGACCATGAAATTATAGAATACAGCATCCTGGCCAGCCCGGTTGATCCTTTCGATCCCATGGAAAAAGCCATGAAAGAACTCGGTGGGCGCACTCTGGCCAATACTGAACACCTGCACAAAGATTGGTCCCTGGTCAAAGAGTATCCGCTCTCAGAAAAATTATTAGCCATGTCGCATGTATGGAACTCGCCGAACGGCACCGATTTCGTGGTCGCCGCTAAGGGCGCACCGGAAGCGATTGCCGACCTGTGCCACTTTGATGCGAGCCGTCTGCAAAAACTCGCTGAGCAAATCAATCTCATGGCGAATGACGGCCTGCGGGTGATTGGTGTGGCGCGCGCCCACTTTTCCTCACTTAACTTGCCCACCATCCAGCACGATTTCGACTTCGAATTTGTGGGGCTGCTCGGCCTGGCCGACCCCGTGCGACCTGAAGTGGCCAAAGCTGTGCAGGAATGCTACACTGCCGGCATTCGCGTTATTATGATCACCGGCGATTACCCGGGGACGGCCAGCTCAATCGCCAGGCAGATTGGTTTAAAGCCTGCCGACCAAATCATCACCGGCGCCGAATTGGATCAGATGAGCGACGATGAGCTTAAAGGACGCATTAAAACCGCTTGTATCTTTGCCCGAGCCGTGCCAGAACAAAAACTGCGCATTGTGACCGCGCTGAAAGCCAACGGTGAAGTGGTTGCCATGACCGGCGATGGGGTTAATGATGCCCCGGCATTAAAAGCTGCCCATATTGGCATCGCCATGGGCGGGCGCGGCACCGATGTGGCCCGCGAATCCGCGGCTCTGGTGCTGTTGGATGATAACTTTGCATCCATCGTTGCCGCTGTGCGCATGGGCCGGCGCATCTTTGACAATCTCAAGAAGGCCATGGCCTTCATTTTCTCAGTCCATCTGCCGATCGCGGGTATGTCGCTGCTGCCGGTACTATTTAATTGGCCGCTAGCCCTGATGCCGGTTCACATTTTATTCCTGGAATTGATCATCGACCCATCCTGTACCGTGGTTTTTGAAGCGGAAGCGGATGAAAAAGATTTGATGAATCGTCCGCCTCGCCGGCTCGAAGACCCGCTCTTTGGTCGTGCGATGATCCTGACCGGGTTAATCCAGGGTCTGGGCGTGCTCGCTGCCGTGTTGGGCGTTTATGTTTACACCTACCTGAGTGGTTACGGCGAGAACGAAGCGCGCATGATCGCGTTTGTTACCATCGTATTGGGCAACCTGGGGCTGATCTTTACCAACCGCTCCTGGGTTCTTTCCATCGTGGCCACCCTGCGTGTACCCAATAAAGCCCTATGGTGGGTCACCGGAGGGGCAGTTGGTTTCCTGGCGCTGGTCATCAGCATTCCGTATCTGCGCGGGACTTTTCAATTCGCCGAATTACACCGCTGGGAAGTGGTGGTTATTGCCTTCGCGGTCACCTGCAGTGTGCTGATCGCTGAAAGCGTTAAGACGAAAGCGATGCACAAATGGATCGCCGGTTAGCCATGATGAGTTTTGACCCTTCCGCCCCATTACCTTTTGGGCCTATTCCCAGCCCGCGCCAGTTGCAATGGCATGCGCTCGAGCTTTACGGATTTCTACACTTCACTGTTAATACCTTCACTGACCTGGAATGGGGTTTTGGGGATGAATCTCCGGATATTTTTAACCCCAGCGACTTTGATGCCGAGCAGATGGTCGCGACCGCCGCGGAAGGCGGCTTACAAGGGCTGATACTTACCTGCAAACATCACGACGGCTTCTGCCTGTGGCCTTCGCGCTATACCGGCCACTCGGTTCGCAGCAGTTCCTGGCGCGGCGGGCAGGGAGATGTCGTTCGCGAGATATCCGATGCCTGCCGGCGCCGCGGCTTAAAATTCGGCGTTTACCTTTCTCCCTGGGATCGCAATTACTCCGCCTACGGCTACCCCGAATATGTACCCTATTACCGCGCCCAATTACGCGAACTGCTGGAAAATTACGGTCCGCTCTTTGAAATCTGGTTCGACGGCGCAAATGGCGGCAGCGGCTACTATGGCGGAGCCCGCGAAACCCGTACGATTGATAAGATGATCTATTACGGGTGGGAAGAAACCTGGCAGATGGTGCGCAACCTGCAACCTGAGGCGGTGATCTTCAGCGATGCCGGACCCGATGTGCGCTGGGTTGGGAATGAAGAGGGTCTGGCTGGCGAAACCTGCTGGGCCACACTTAACCGCTCCGATTTCATCCCGGGGGAGGCCAACCGCGATCGGCTCAATTCTGGCGACCGGCCTGCTTCAGATTGGCTGCCCGCTGAATGCGATGTCTCCATTCGGCCCGGCTGGTTCTATCATCCGGCGGAGGACCGGCGCGTAAAAACCCCAGAGCAACTCCTCGATCTCTATTTTGCCTCGGTCGGCCGCGGTGGTTCGCTGCTGCTCAACCTCCCCCCCGACCTCCGCGGCCAGATTCACCCAAACGACGCTGCCGCGCTCCGTGGTTTCCACAGCCGTCTATCCCGCCTGTTCTCCCGCAACCTGGCCTGTGATGCCGCTGCAATCAGCGGTCCCTACCGCGCCGGGCTGGATCGTTTCGCGCCTGCCCAATTACTCAACCCGGACCCGGAGGCTTACTGGACCTGTGACGACCATGACCTTACACCTACACTGATATTGAGTTTTATTCAGCCACAACGTTTCAACGTGGTGGGCCTACGCGAATATCTCCCGCTCGGGCAGCGTATTTCGGCTTTCGCTATTGACACCTGGCAATCTGGCGGTTGGCAGCCGCTCACATCCGGCACTTCCATTGGTGCGCGCCGCCTGCTGCGCACCCCCACCATAACCGCCGCCACCCTGCGCTTGCGCATCACCCAAGCCGCAGCCTGCCCGGCGCTCTCAACCCTGGGCCTGTGGCTGGAAGAGTAAGTCCACTGCAAAATACGCTTGCTCCATGGTTCCAACAATAATTCGAAAGGGATATTTATCGGTATGCCTGGCATCAAACCCCCACAGTTGCCCAAACCGCTGCCTGCCAAAACCTTGACGCTGCTCGAAAACCACGCGGAATACAGTGCAGCCAGCTATACCGGCATAGACCTCACCCAGCAGGTTGCAGATGAAGTGCTCTTTGAGCAGGCTCATTTGCAGCGCATCATCTTCCAGCGCACACGGCTAAAACGACCGCGCCTGTTTGATGTGCGCGCGTCTGGCTGCGACTTTTCTGGCGCCGAATGGGAAAAGGCGCGCTTCAGGCGGGTGGAATTAATCGCCTGCCGGTTGCTCGGTATCCAGTTTCTCGAAGGACAATTTGAGCAAGTCATCTTCAAAGACTGTAACCTGGAAGGTGCGGTTATGGCTGCTGCCGTATTTAAAAATGCCCGCTTTGATTCCTGTAATTTACGGGGGGCATCGTGTGAACAGGCCGATTGTTCGGGCGTGTTATTTCACCATTGCGACCTGACCGGAGCGAATTTTGCCGGCGCCAAGTTGATTGGGGCAGATCTGCGTGGTTCACAATTGAACGGCCTCCAAATCCGTCCAGCAGATATCCACGCCGCCATCATTGAAACCAGCCAGGCGGCACAACTGGTTGCCTTATTGGGGGTGAGTATTAATGATGACCCTTTCTGATCGTTATGAAGTCCGCAGGCGTTCGGGAGCTGCCCTATAAACACGCCATGTATCCCGCTGAACAAATGTCATAGCGTCTGTATGACATTCTTCTTTATTTCATATTTCCCATAACCTTAGAAGCAATTTAACGACTAACCCAATAAGGTTGTCTTTATCCAAAATTCGGCCTTCATTTATCATATCTTCTTAATGTCTAGGTTTTAATTCACTTCCTGGAGCCAGATATGCACCGTTCTCGTCTGCTCGTCCGCTTCGTCGTGATCTTCAGCATCATTCTTTTGGCTGTCACGGGAACATTCCTGACATTGGCCAGTTCAGGGCCGCTTGCGGCCGGATCTGGCCTCTTTGCGCTTCAGGGGCTTGCCGAGCAATCCTGGTTGAGCATGCAGCCACGGGCCACCGCCCGCACATCGTACATGCTGGATCTGCTGGATCGCCGCACGCGTGACCTGGTGCAGTCGATTGGCAGCCCCAATGAGTGGGCAACCGTTGTGGAAGTGGATACCGTTTTGAACCAGGCCGTGCTTGAGTTAGCTAACCTCGATACCGCAGAACGGATTTCGGGCACTTCCCGGCTGGTCAGCCAGGTGGACCGCTTGCTGCAAACCGCCAGCAGTCTTCAAATTACCCTCGAACAAAATCCACAGGGCGCGGCTACCTTTATCGCCAAGTTAAATGCACTGCACGTCAGGCTATTGGCAGGTGTACCATCAGCCGGTGAGTTGATTGCGATTGCCTCCTGGCAGCTCAACGCCACATCTTCAGGCAGCAATACTTCCTCTTCCTTTACTCATCCCTTTGCTCTACTCGGCAAACATGCCGAAATTTCCTGCTTAAAGTGTCATAATGCCAGCCAGCCCCCCGAAACAGGCACCTGTGCCACCTGCCATTCAGAGCAACCGCGCCCCGCCACCCATGCCAATTATCCCGGCGACTGCGCCACCTGCCACACCACGGAGGGCTGGTCCAAGCCGAATTTTAATCACACTTCGGTGCTGGCGACGCAGTGTTCCGTCTGTCATGAAGGCGTGCGCCCGGTCGAACATTTCAGTGGCGATTGTGCTCAATGCCACAAGGCCCCCGGTGTCACCTGGAAGGGCGCCAAAATTGACCATTCCAAGGTAACGCAATGTGCCTCGTGCCATGATAACAAGCGTCCGGCGGGTCATTATGCCGGTGACTGCTCCTCATGTCATAAAAACCCGGGGGTTAGTTGGAAGGGTGCCATCTTTAACCATTCCAGTGTGACTCAGTGCACTGATTGCCATGAAAGCAGGCGTCCGTCTAGGCATTACGCCGGAGACTGCTCCTCCTGCCACAAGAACCCGGGTGTCAGTTGGAAGGGCGCAAATTTCCCCCACACTGGCGTTTCACAATGCGCCTCGTGCCACGAAAACAAACGCCCGGCCGGCCACTACACCGGTGACTGTGCTGGCTGCCATAAGAACCCGGGCGTCTCCTGGACCGGCGCTAAATTTAACCACGTCAACATCCTGCAGTGTGCCTCGTGTCACGCGAGCAAACGGCCTGCCGGTCACTACCCTGGAGATTGTGCGACCTGCCACAAAGACCCCGGAGGCAGTTGGAAAGGTGGCTATTTCAGCCATACCGGAGTCCCATCAGGCTGCCCCGCATGCCATGAAGCCAAGCGGCCGGCCGGTC
>Ga0105047_10006419_pt1 | contig 19973 bp, 13 predicted proteins | sample MAT04_FD_78384 | JGI IMG/M metagenome (GOLD analysis project Ga0105047, IMG submission 78384) | Freshwater microbial communities from Lake Fryxell liftoff mats and glacier meltwater in Antarctica - MAT-04 (megahit assembly) | ecosystem: Environmental > Aquatic > Freshwater > Ice > Liftoff...
CACCGAGAACCTGGACGGCACCGAGAACCTGGACGGCACCGAGAACCTGGACGACCCGACGGTTCGGACCGCGGCACGCAAGCGGCGTCGCGGCTCGCGCGGTGGCCGTAACCGCAAGAAGCCCAGTGCGGCAGGCGGCAGTGACGGCGCCGACGACGAGTACGACGAAGAGTACGACGACGACGAGAACGACGACGACCAGGCAGGCGACGACCAGGCAGGCGACGACCAGGCCACCGGAGCCGAGTCCGCCAGCGAGCGCACCCCGGCCTCATTGCGGGCGCGGCAGGTACGGGCGACACCGAACCGGCGCCCCGCAGCCGAGGCTGCAACGGCCGACGACCGCCCGGAACTGCCCGAACGCCTGGCCGAGGGCCGCCCCACCGCCGAGGCGGGCGATCGCGCGCTGGTCCGGCGGCCGCAGATCGGCGACACCCGCCCGGCACCGGCGGGCGCCGCGTCGGCTTCCCCGGCGTCGCCGCCGCCCGGGCCGGCCGCAGGCCCCGCCAAGGGCGGCCGCACCAAGAGCACCAAGGTTGCGGGCAGCCGCCCGGCCGCGTCCAGCTCGCCGCCCCAGGCGCAAGCACAGACCGATGGCGATACCGACGCTGCCAAGAAGAAACGCCGTCGCGGCGGCAAGGGCCGTGGCAGTGGTGGCGGCAGTGGTGGCGGTGGGCGCGAGGAAGCGCTCCCGGAACTGGACGCCGACGTCCTCGAGCGCCGTCGTGGCAGTTCACGCAACGGTCGGCCCGTGGGCCGGTATCTGATGTGCGTGCAAGTGCGCCCGAACCTCACCCAGGTCGCTGTGCTCGAAGGCCGCACGCTGATCGAGCACTACGTCAGTCGTCCGGCCGACGACGTCAGCCAGATCCACGGCAACATCTACGTCGGCAAGGTGCAGAACGTTCTGCCTGGCATGGAAGCGGCCTTCGTCGACATCGGCACCCCGAAGAACGCGGTGCTCTACCGCGGCGACGTGCAGTACGACCAGGAAGACATCGTTCAGAAGCAGGACCAGCCGCGCATCGAGCAGATGCTGCGATCCAAGCAGCTGATCGTTTGTCAGGTGACGAAGAACCCGATCGGCGCGAAAGGCGCCCGGCTCACCCAGGAAGTCTCGCTGCCCGGCCGGTTCGTGGTGCTCATTCCGAACTCGAAGACCTATGGCATCTCCAAGCGATTGCCAGACGATGTGCGTAAGCGCCTGCGCAACATCCTCGACCGGGTGAAGCCCGCCGAGCACGGCCTGATCGTGCGTACGGCGGCCGAGCATGCCACCGAGCACGAGCTGCGCGCCGACATGACCCGCCTGCTCGACCAGTGGAACGTCATCGAGGCCAAGGCCAAGAAGGCTGGTGGCCCGGCATTGCTCTACCGCGAGCCAGAGCTGGCGGTGCGGGTCATCCGTGAGGAGTTCAACTCCGAATATCGCGGCATCGTCATCGATGATCAGCGCCTGTTCGACGACGTGCACGACTACGTCGCCGCGTTCAACCCGGAACTGGCCGACCGTGTCGAGCGCTACGACGCCGAGGAGGAAGGGCTACCCATCTTCGAGCGCTTCCACATCCACGAGCAGTTGCACAAGGCACTGGACCGCAAGGTGTGGCTGCCCAGCGGTGGGTCGCTGATCATCGAGCACACCGAGGCGCTGACGGTGATCGACGTGAACACCGGCAAGAACGTCGGTACCTCCAACTTGGAGGAGACGGTCTTCCGCAACAACCTGGAAGCGGCCGAGGAAGTGGCCAAGCAGCTGCGTTTGCGCGACATCGGCGGCATCGTGGTCATCGACTTCATCGACATGGAGATTCGCGAGAACCGCCGCAAGGTGGTGGATTCGTTCCGCTCAGCGCTGGCCCGCGACAAGACGCGCACCCAGGTGTTCGACATCACTGAACTGGGCCTCGTCGAGATGACGCGCAAGCGCATCGGTGAAGGACTGCTGGTCAACTTCGCCGACCAGTGCCCGAACTGTGAAGGCCGCGGCGTCGTCATCGACGCGGCGTCCCTCGAATGAATCAGCAACTTCCCCCCTTCCCCGGTTGGTCCGGGTCTGTTCGCCGCTAGGCTCGCAGAGCTATGTACGCAGTGATCGCATCTGGCGGGAAACAAGCCCGCGTCGCCGAGGGCCAACAAATCCACGTCGAACTGCTCGACGCCGAGCAGGGCTCTGAAGTGTCCCTCACCCCAGTGTTGGTGGTGGATGGCGAGATCGTTCTCGCCACCCCCGACCAGCTCAAGGATGTCTCCGTCACCGCCAAGGTCGTGGGTTGGGCCAAGGGCCCGAAGATCGACGGCTTCACCTACAAGCGCCGCACCAACCAGCGCCGGCGCTATGGGCACCGTCAGCAGTACCACGTCATCGAAATCACCTCGATCAAGAAGGGCTGAGCCTCATGTCAAAAACCAAAGGCGGCGGGTCAACCCGCAACGGTCGCGACAGCAACGCACAGCGCCTCGGCGTGAAGGTGTTCGGTGGCAGCAAGGTCAACGCCGGCACCATCATCCTGCGCCAGCGTGGCACCAAGTTCCACCCCGGCAACAATGTCGGCATCGGTGGCGACGACACCCTGTTCTCGCTGGCCGAGGGTACGGTCCAGTTCGGCGTGCGCAAGGGCCGCAAGGTCATCGACGTCGTTCCGGTCGCCTGACCAACCAAGTCTTCACGAAGGGCCCGGCCGTTTCGGTCGGGTCCTTTGTCGTTTTCAGGGCAGGGTCCTCACACGGTGGTGTCGATGCCCTGCGGCAACTGGTCGAGCGGCCAATCGAGCAGTCCCACACCCTGGCGGCACGCGAAGCGGTCCGTCATGCCGCCGACGTACGTGACTGCGGCGTGCAACGCTTCGGCCGAGCCCGAAACCAGCTCGGCCGTCTCCGGCAGCAGATGCGGGCGCTCGGCATAGTGCTCGACCAACCCCCGCAACAGACTGACGACGGCTGTCGCCTGTTTCGTGGACGCCGGCCGCAGATAGATGTTGTCGTAGTTGAACCGGCGGAAGGCGGCCAGGGCTTCGGCCATCGGTGCCAGCATCCCGATACGCCCGTTCTGCGCGGCGGCGTCGATCATCCCGTACACGAACGCGCCCAGTTGCTCGCGGCGCAGCATGCCGCACCGATCGCGCACCAGCGCCGGCAGCCTGTCGGGGCTGACCACCCCGGTGGCAACAGCATCTTCGAAGTCGTGACAGACGTAGGCGATGCGGTCGGCCCAGCTGACGACCTCGCCTTCTGGGGTAGCGGGTGCCGGACGGCTCCACGAATGGTTCCGCACGCCGTCGAGTGTCTCTTCACAGAGGTTGAGGGAAACGAGTGTGACGTCGGCCCCCCAGGTGGCGTGATCGAAGCCACCCGGCACGTAGGGGCTGAGCGCGTCTTCGCTGGCGTGGCCGCCGGGGCCGTGGCCGCAGTCGTGGCCGAGCGCGATGGCCTCGGTGAGCGCGACGTTGAGGCCCAGCGCACGGGCAACGGAGGTGGCCACCTGAGCGACCTCGAGTGCGTGGGTCAGGCGGGTGCGCTGATGGTCGTCGGGGAAGACGAACACCTGCGTCTTGCCGGCCAGGCGGCGAAAGGCGGAGGCGTGCAGGATGCGGTCGCGGTCGCGCTCGAAACACGTACGCCACGGGTCTGGTTCTTCGTCGATGGCCCGGTTGCCGGCACCGAACGACCTGGTTGCGAGCGTAGCCAGGCCGGCATGTTCGCGGTCTTCGCGGGCAGCGCGGGCGAGCAGCAACTGTTGGCCGCTGCTGGCCCACGAGTTGGCGTGGGCGAGCTTGACACCGTCCGCGTCGTGACCGGCCATGGTGCTGGCCCATCGTGCGGCGCGTTCCTCGATCCCGGTCATGGATCGAAGGGTACCGTTGCCGCCGCCCGCTGTCAGCGGCACTCGGGCAGCAGGAACGAATCGTTCCGGCTGGTCGGTGACCTGGCCGGTAGCCTCTGAGGGTCCTATGAGCTCTTTTGTCGACGAAGCCCAACTGAACGTCCGTGGTGGCGATGGCGGCGCGGGCTGCGTCTCATTCCGTCGTGAGGGGCCGGTCGCCTTCGGCGGGCCCAACGGTGGCGATGGTGGCAAGGGCGGCGACGTGTGGTTGGTCGCCAGCCGCAACGCTGCTTCGTTGCTCGCCTTCCGCGACCACCCGCACCGCCGTGCACTGGACGGTGTGCACGGCATGGGTAAGGACCAGCACGGCAAGCGCGGCAAGGATCTCGAGGTGATGGTGCCGGAAGGCACCGTCGTCAGCGATCTGCACACGGGTGAGCTGCTCGCCGACCTGGCACATCACGGCGATCGCTGGCTCGCTGCCGCCGGTGGCCGCGGCGGCCGCGGCAACGCCAAGTTCGCTTCCAACCGGCGTCGCGCCCCAACCTTCGCCGAACAGGGCGAGGCCGGCGACGAAGAGTGGCTGAAGCTGGAACTGAAGCTGATGGCCGATGTCGCGCTCGTCGGCTTTCCAAACGTCGGCAAAAGCACGCTGATCAGCGTGATCAGCGCCGCCAAGCCGAAGATTGCCGACTATCCGTTCACCACGCTGGAACCCAACCTGGGTGTGGTGCGCTACAACGACACCGAGTACGTGGTGGCCGACATCCCCGGCCTGATCGAGGGCGCGAGCGAAGGCAAGGGCCTCGGCCACCGCTTCCTGCGTCACATCGAGCGCGCTCGCGTGCTGTGCGTGATGCTCGACCTGTCGGCAATCGACGGCGTCGATCCGCACGAGCAAGAGCGTGTGCTGCTCCACGAGCTGGAGGCCTACCGCCCCGAGCTGCTCGAGCGCCCTCGCCTGGTCGTGGGCACCAAGAGCGATTCAGCCGTGTACGACTGGGACGGCGAATCCATCTCCGCGATCACCAACCAGGGTGTGCGCGAACTTGTCGGCCGGCTGGCCGCGCTGGTACATGGCGCTCGTGAAGAGCAGCCCGAGACCGAAGGCCTGGTCATCATCCGCCCGTTCGCCGATGGTGCCTGCGTCGAGCGGATGGGCGACAACGAGTTCCGCCTCGTGGGCCGGCAGGTCGAACGCATCGTCGCGCTCAACGACGTCACCACGCCCGAGGCGATGTCGTACATCGACCATCAGTTGAAGCGGATGGGCGTGCCGCGCCTTCTCACCAGGGCCGGTGCCTCCGACGGCGACATCATCTGGATCGCCAACTTCAGCTTCGAGTACCACGAGGAAGTGTGAGTTGCGGGTCGTCGCCAAGATCGGCACCAGCTCACTCACCGATGGGCTCGGGGTCATCGATGCTGCCGTCATCGACGCGTTGTGCGACCAGCTTGCGCAGTTGCGCACCGGCGGGCACGAGGTCGTGCTCGTTAGCTCCGGCGCGGTCTCAGCGGGTGTCGCCGCACTCGGGCTGACGGCCCGGCCCAACGATGTCATCACCCTGCAGGCCATCTCGGCCGCTGGGCAGAGCCGCCTGATGGGCCACTACAACACTTCGCTGGGGCGCCACGCGCTGGTTGCCGCGCAGGTGCTGCTCGTGCCGCACGACTTCGTCGACCGCCGCCAGTACCTGCATGCCCGTCAGACGTTGGTGCGGTTGCTCGAACTTGGCTGCATTCCCATCGTCAACGAGAACGATGCGATAGCCAGTGACGAGATCCGCTACGGCGACAACGATCGCATCGCAGCCCTGGTGGCGCACAACCTCACCGCTGACGTGCTGGTACTGCTCACCGACACCCCTGGGCTGTACACCGCCGACCCGCGCACCGACGCAGATGCCCAGCTGATCGAGGTCGTCAATGCCGACGATCCACTGCTTTCCGTCGCCGCCACGGCATCGGGCAGCGGCCGCGGTAGTGGCGGCATGGCTTCCAAGCTGTCTGCCGCCCGCATGGCCTCGTGGTCCGGTGTCCGGGCAGTCATCGCTCACGCATCGCGCCCCGGAGCGCTCGTCGACGCAGTTGAGGGCCGTCCGGGTGGCACCACCTTTCTCCCCAGCAGCCGCAACCTGCCGGCGCGCAAGCTCTGGATCGGCTTCGCTACCAACGTCGAGGGTTCGCTGATCGTCGACGACGGCGCTCGGCGGGCGCTGCTCGAGCGGGGCACCTCGTTGCTGCCGGCCGGCATCGTGCACGTGGTGGGCGAGTTCGTGGAGGGCGACGTGGTCGATGTGCGCGACATCGCCGGTGTCGCCATCGCTCGTGGGATGGTGCTCAGCGATGCGGAGGTGCTGCGCGGTGTGCGCGGTCAGAGGACCAGCGACCTACCGTCGGATGTCGCCCACGAGGCTATCCACCGCGACGACCTGCTGATTCTGCTCTAGGCGGGGTAGGCGGGGCTCAGCCCTCGACGGGCTTGGCTTCCTCGGCAGCGACGGCGGTGTCGCCACCCAGGCCGAGCTCGTTGCGCAGCTGGCTGAGCCTGCTCTGCGCCTCGACGTTGGCCGTGGCATGCTCGATCTCGAGGATGCTGCTCTCGACCGTGGCACCCTGCAGTTCGCTGTGCGCCTTGGCCTTGGCGTAGCGCGCCTCGATCTTCTGCTGGACCTCGGTGAGCGTGGGCACGTCGTCGCCGACGGTTTCCTGCAGCTGCGACATCGCTGTGTTCATCTGTTCTTGCATCTTGGCCTGGTCGAGCTGGGAGAGCAGCTTCTGCTTCTCGGCCAGCTTCGTCTGCAGCAGGCGCCCGTTCTGCTGAACCGCTGCCTTCGCCTGATCTGATGCCTGGGTGGACTCGACGACCATCGTCTTGAGGCCCTCGACGTCCTTTTCAACCTGGATGAGCTGCCCGGCGATGCCCTCGGCTGCGTTGTTGTACTGCGTGGACTTGGCGAGGTCGCCAGCCTTGGCAGCATCGGCTGCCATGATGAGCGCCTGGCGGGCAGTTGCGTTGAGCTTCTCCAGCTCGGTCATCTTGGCGTTGAGCCGCAGTTCGGCCTGCTTCTGGCCGGCGATCACGTTGGCCGCCTGCTCCTTGAGCCGCCGGTGCTGGTCCTGCGCCTCGCGTAGGGCCTGCTCGAGCTGGACCGCCGGGTCTGCGTTCTTGTCGAAGTCGCTGTTGAACTTCGCGCCGATGTACTTCCACCACTTCTTGAACAACTTGATCATGGCGGGCAGCTTACTGTGCCGTGACCTGGCCGTGTGTCGCGGCGGGTGGGCTGACGGCTGGGCCCGGCGTGCGCCCGAACCGCGTTCGCAGCTCGTGGATCTCGGGTGACTGCAGCACCAGCAGCACACCGATGAACACCACGACGCCGACGATGAGGCCGACCAGCACACGCACTGCAGCCCCGCCACCAGCGTTGCTGCCCACCAGCTGTGTGGCTGCCCACACGGCCTCGGCCATCACCGCCGAGGCCAACGTGATGCGGAACAGACCGGCGAAGACTGGTTGCAGTGCAAACCCGCGCACCTTGTACGACAACACCTGCAGCGCCCACATAGCGGAGACGGCGTACGCAATGGCGAACGAGGCAGCGATGCCGACCAGGCCGAAGCGGTCGTAGAGCACGAACGCGAGCACGATGTTGATGAGGTTCTCGACGATGTTGATGATGCACGGTGTGCGCGAATCCTGGTGGGCGTAGAACGCTCGCAGCACGAAGAGGTAGATGGAGAAGGCCCCGAGACCCAGCGCAAAGCCGGCCAGTGCACGGCTGGCGAGCAGGGCATCGGCGGCGGTGAACTCGCCGTGCTGCAAGGCCAAGCCGACGACGGGCCGGCGGAGCACGAACAGCCCGAACCCGGCCGGGAGGGTGAGCAGGGCCACCAACCGGATGCCAAGGTTGGTGCGGTCGATGAGCCGGGTGCGGTCGCGTTGGGCGATTGCTCGCGACATCTCGGGGAGGAATGTGGTGGCGATGGACATTGCGAGCAAGCCGTGCGGCAGCACGAAGAACGTGAACCCATTGAAGTAGGAGGTTTGGTTGCCCTCGCCGCTGCGAACCAGCAGGTTCTGCACCACCAGGATGGTCACCTGGTTGGCGACCACGTAGCCCAACGCCCAGCCGCTGAGCCGGCGGAGCTGCTGTACGGCCGGGTGGCGGAAGTTGGGACGGAATGCGAACGAGACGCGTGCCCTGGCGAGCGAGGGCACCAGTGCGAGCGCCATCACCGCGATGCCGACCGTGGCGCCGAGGCCCAGCGTGAACCGTAGGGACGAGTTGGTGAGCACGTCGCCAAGCTGTGGCTGCGAGTGGTTGACCATTCCTGGGACCAGGAACAGGCTGGCGACGATGACCAGGTTGGACAACGCAGGTGCCCAGGCGGCCATGAAGAACTTGCCGCGCGCCTGCAGTTGTGCGGCGACGAGGGCGTTGAGCCCGTAGAAGAAGATCTGGATGAGGAAGAACACCGCCAGGGTGGTGCCCACCTCGAGGTACAGGTCGTGGTCGACAGCCGACGACGTGCCCGATGCGTATGCGCGGAACACGAGCGGCGCGGCGACGACTGCGATCAACGTGAGACTTGCCAGCACGACGATTGCAACGGAGCGGACCGCTACCTCGCCCTCTTCGTCGCGTTCGTGGTGCAGGCGCGTGAACAGCGGCACGAGCGTGGACGACAGCACACCACCCAGGGCCAACTCGTAGATCAGGTTGGGGCTGGCATTGGCCTGGTTGTAGGCATCGGTGAGCGAGGACCTGCCGAGGACATAGCCGAAGGCCATCACCCGCACCAATCCGGTGATGCGCGACATCGCGGTGCCGGTTGCAACCGCAATGTTCGATTTCAGCAGGTTGCTCACGGCGAGGTGGAGGGCGGACCGGTGGTGTTGACGTCATTGAGCGCGAGGCGCAGCGCCTCGAGTTGGGTGACCACGTCGCCCACGCCTGTGCCCAGCACGTCGGTGGTGTCGGTACCGACACTTACCTCCGCCGCCTGCGCGACCAGTTCGCCCATGCGGGTGGTGAGCAGACGCAGCCGAGCGTCGGTGTCGTCGCGTGTGCTGCGGATGCGGCCGGCCGAGGCCAGCTGCGACTGCAACGACGCGCGAGTGGTCTCGTCGGTAGCGCGGTCGTGCTGCAGTTGCAGCGAGCTGGTATCCATCCGCGCCAAGGCACCATCCAGCTCGGCGCCACGCTTGGCGATTGCGTAGCACTCCTCGACGGCATGCTGCACCTGACGCTCGATCTCACCCAGCCGGCTGTGCAGCGGACCGTCAGGGGTGCTGCGGGCGATCTGCTGGTAACGACGCTGAGCGGACTGTGCGCCGGCGACATGACGACGCCACCGTTCGCTGAGCGTGAACGGGTCGATGGCGATGGGCCGCGGACCTCGGCGTCGGGCGCGGACCGTCAGCATGGTGACGACGGCAACCGAGAGAAGAATGCCGACGAGGACGGAAACCATGACCGAGAGGGTAACCCAGCGTCAGGCGTCGACGGGTGCGATGTCGGCGGCCGTGAGCGTGGTGAGCTGCTCGTCGCTGGGGTCGGTGAGTGGGGAGAGGCGCATTGCCTGGTGCGCGATTGCGGTCTCGAACAGGTTGCGCACGAAACGGGCGTTGCCGAACCCGCGGGTGCGCGGCTCGACGGCGATGTAATGACGGACGCGGGAAAGGGCATCGTCGGTGAGCCGGTATTGGTGCCGTTCGCCGAGGCCGAGGAAGATGGCAACCAACTCGTCCTCGGTGTAGTCGGGAAAGTTGACGGTGCGCGTGAAGCGGCTCTTGAGGCCTGGGTTGGCGTCGATGAGAGCGGCCATCTCGATGGGGTAACCGGCGGCGACGATGGCGATGTCGTCGCGATGGTCCTCCATGAACTTGACCAGCGTGTCGATGGCCTCGAGACCGAAATCGTTCTCGCCGCCGCGGGCCAGAGCGTACGCCTCGTCGACCAGCAGCATTCCGCCCAATGCGGATTCCAGCGCGGCCTGCGTCTTGAGTGCGGTCTGGCCGACGAAGCCGGCCACCAATTTGCCGCGGTCGGTCTCGACCAGATGACCCTTCGAGACGACGCCGACGACGTGGTAGATCTGCGACAGCAGCCGGGCGACGGTGGTCTTGCCCGTGCCGGGGTTGCCGGTGAAGACAAGGTGGTGGCTGGTCTCGATGACAGGCAGGCCGCGCTCGACGCGCAGTTGTTGCACTTGCAACAGGCTGCTGAGGCGACGTACCTCGGCCTTGACGTTGGCGAGGCCGATCAGTTCGTCGAGCTCGGCGAGCAGGTCGGTGAGCGAGCGGGCAGGCGGCGGTGCCGCCACGTCGGCAGCGGTTGCGGCTTGGGCGGCCGGCGGCCCGGCTGGTGGCCTGGCCGGAACTTGAACGACCGGGCGCCCCGGGCGAGGGACGCCGGTTGCGTCGAGGTGCTGCAGCATGGTGGAACGGAACGAGTCGATGGCCTCGAGCTCGGTGGGGGAGGGAACCAGGTCGAGTGCGGCCGCTACGTGCGCAAGCCGCAGAGCCAACTCGTAGTACGCATGGCTGCGCTGGGTGCCGTGGCGTGCGTCGGCCCGGCTGAGCAGGTCGAACAGGACGCTGGGTGTGGAGAGCAATGCTGTCTTCCCGCTGAACAGCTGCAGATCGCGCGCCGCAAGTGTGGTGGTGAGCAGCGGGGGTGAGAGCAACGGACCGACGGCGTCGAGGTACGCCGCCAGCTCGCCCTCGGTGGAACGCCCGTCGGCGCCGATGATGCCACCAACGATGTTGGCGGCCTCATTGGCCGTGTCGGCGGCAAACGAGCCGGCCGGCTTGCCGCTCAGCGCCGCCAGCTGTTCGCTGACGGCGCTGAGAAACGAGGCAACTGCATCGCCGAGGGGCGAAGTGCGCACTACCGCCCGCGCCCGCCACGAGTGGCACGCAGCGGCACGCGGTCCGCTTCACGGGGGCCGGCCGCGTCGTCGACCGACACGACCAGCCAGCCAAGTGCGCCCTGCGCGATGGCCTGCTGGGCGTCGACAGAGACCGGCACGAACGTCGAGGTCTGTGGCTCCAGGTAGTCGAAGTCGCCGTTGCTGACGGCCGGGGTGGCGGGGTTGTAAGAACCCCACCCGGTGTCGTCGCTGCCGACATCGGCGACCACCGAGTAGCTCTCGACGTAGAAGTTCCAGGGCTCGGTTTCCTTAACCTGGATGTCGGAGAGCAGGAACGGCAGTTGCACGATGGAACCGTTGGCCGGGGCGTAGGCATCCCAGACGTCGACGATCGCGAAGCCGTTGTTGACATCGAGCAGGAAGGCGGTCATCAGACCATCGGGCGAGCCGGAGGTGAACAGGCCGTTGTCGATACCGACGAGCAGATAGTCCTCGGAATTGTCGTTGTCGACATCGATCCAGACGTCGTACTCGCCGGTGGCCTGGGTGGTGATGCGCTGGTTGGTGCTGATCGCGATGACGACCAGTTCCTCGTCGCCCGGGATGGGGAACTGCTGGATGCCGACGTCGCGGATATCAGGGACCCGGCTGTCGAAGTTGTCGCCGACCTGATCGGTGATTGCCCACTGGTAGGTGTCGTACGAGCCGTAGTGCACGCCCGAGTTGTTGATCTTCAGCGACTTGACCAACTGCGAAGGGCCGGTGACCTGCGTGGCGGCCGTGGTGCCCACCGCACGGATGTCGGAGACGCCGTAGGGCACGAGCACGAGCGGTGCCGTCATAGTGGGCTTGGTTGCCCCACCACTGCGCGGCGTGGCGAACACGAGGCCCTGCACCAGTGCCAAACCGTTGTTGTCGGCGTCGGCGTCGGGCAGGTTCTCGGGATCGGTGATCTTCAGGTTGACCGACACGCTGCGTGAACTGTTGGCCGGCACCGTCACTGTGGCGGGGCTGAAGCCGACAGTGAGGTCGGTGCCGAGATCATCGACGGCCGAGCTCATATCGTAGGTGACGGGGCTGTTGGTGCGGTTGTTCAGCGTGATCGAACGGGCCGCGTTGTAGGTGCCGGTGAGCTGGCGGAACCCGAATGCCAGGTTTTGACGACCGTCTGAGGTGGACAGGTAGGTGAGCGTGCTCACCGCAGCGGGGGCCTGCACCATGCCGGCGCCACCGCGCTGAGGGCTGTAGTCGCCCACGCCAGCGGGGTTGGCAGTGGACATCATCGCGCCCTTGACCGCCAGCGGGCCCCAGGTGGGGTGTGCCTGGCGGACGAGCACGGCGATGCCGGCGGTGTGCGGGGCAGCCATCGAGGTACCCGAGAGCAGCTCACCCTGGATGCCACTGCCGACGAGCGCCGACCGAATGTTGACGCCGGGTGCCGAGATGTCGGGCTTGGGTGCACTGTCACCCTGGCGGGGACCGTTGGAGGTGAAGCTGGCGAAGTTGGTGTACGCCGGGTTGGGGATCGGTGCGCTGCCATCGAGTGTGATCGTGTCGCCGTCGACGAACAGGTCGAGGGCGGACGACGGCACGCCCACGAACGGCAGATCGCCGCCGGGGATGGGGCCCTCGACGGGCGGGAGGCTGTCGGCGTTGTTGACGAACACGACAGCAAGTGCGCCGGCATCGAAACCGTTGATGGCGCGAGCCACACGGTCGCACACGCCGCGTTCGGTGACGGCGATCTTGCCGACTGCGATTGCGTAGTCGGCAAGATTGCAGCCGAGGCCGACATAGACGAGTTCGCCGGTGACGGGCCCGCTGTCGACGTAGTCCCACTCGTTGGAGTTCTGCGCCGAGAGGGTGACGTCGCCGGTGATGGCTACGCCGGGGAGGGTGCTCGAGGATGCATCAGTCGCGGCCACCGAGAGCGCGGTGTTAGCGGTGGATGGGCCGCCCACCAGGTAGGGGGTGGGGCCGCTGTTGCCGGCGGAGACGACCACGAGGACGCCATCGGCGGTCGCGTTGTCAATGGCCATCGCGATGGGCTCGTCGGCTGTGCCCCACGTGCTGCCCAACGACATGTTGATCACGTCGACGCCGTCGGTGACGGCCATCTCGATCGCGTCGAGCAGGACGAAGTCGTCGACGCTGCCGCTGCAGCCGAACACCTTGTACATGTTGATGCTGGCGTTGGGAGCGGCGCCCGGTGCGACGAGGAAGTCGTTGTCCGCGAGCGTGGCGGTGTCGTAGGGGCCGGTGTACGTGGAACCATCGGCGAGGACGCCCTGGCCGGCGGCGGTGCCCGAGACGTGGGTGCCGTGCTCGCCGCAGGCGAGCGGGTCCTCGTCGGGGGCGGGGATGAGCAGGTTGATATCGGCGGAGCCGGCGTCGTACTCGTCGCCGACGAAGTCGTAGCCGCCGGTGACCTTCGCGGTCGGGAACGTGCCCGGTTCGATGGCGGTGCCGTCATCGGCGTCGTAGTCAGCGACGTCGCCGCTGCCGCCGAAGTCGGCGTGGTAGTAGTCGATGCCGTCGTCGATGACGCCGATGGTCATGCCGGTGCCGTCGTACCCGGCGCCTTCCCACACGTCGGGCACGCCGGTGTAGACGTCGGAGGCGCCATTGAAGCGCTGGATCTTGGTGGACACGTGCACCCGCGCCACGCCGGGAACGGCGGCGAGGGCTGCGAGATCTTTGACCTTCACGCGCACGTTGACGGCATTGAGCACGTTGCTGACCGACGTGAGCGGCGAGGCGCCGGCAGCGCGGAGCGTGGGGAGAATGGCGGCCTGCTGCGCGAGGACCTGGCGTCGGGCTGCGGAGGCGTCGAACTGGCGCTCGAGCCGGTTGGCGCGGGTCTTACCGGCGACCACTGATTCGCCCTCGAGCACGATGGTGGCCGACACGACTTTCTCGACGTTGGCGGTGTTGAAGTTGCCAGTGATTGCGGCCTGCTGCGGGACGGCGCGCTGCTGGAACCGCCCCACCTGCTGTACCGGCGACGAGGGGGCAGGCGGTGGCTCCTGCGCAGTAGCCCCAGCCGTGAAACCGAGGAGAGTGGTAAGAGCGATTCCGCTCACGAGTGCACGCTTCATAGGTGAGGGGCCTCCCAACCCCGCTTTCAGTGCTCGCACGAGGACGAGGCACTGAGCAGCGACACTAGACCAGCGCGCCGGCGAACCGGAACAATCGCTCCAACGCCACCCTGGTGGCCCAATTGACCGTTGGGTCAAGTGCGAAAGTAGGGTGAACGCATGGCTCATCGTTTCGAGAGCGTTCAAGAGGTCCGTGATGGGCTCAAGAGCGTCAACTATCTGGCCGACGACGGCATTGCCGGTGTCGCATTCCTGGCCGACCGCCTTGGCAAGCCCGTTCTGGTGGAAGGCCCTGCAGGCACCGGTAAGACGCAGCTCGCCAAGAGCATCGCCGACATGACCGGGGCCCGGCTCATCCGACTGCAGTGCTACGAGGGGCTCGATGAGAGCAAAGCCCTCTACGAGTGGAACTACAAGAAGCAACTGCTGCGCATCCAGGCCGACCGCGGCAGCGATTCGTGGAACGAGATCCACGACGACATCTTCGGGAGCGATTTCCTGCTCACGCGCCCGCTGCTCGAGGCCATCACCGCCGAGGACCCGGTGGTGTTGCTGATCGACGAGGTCGACCGTGTCGAGGTCGAGACCGAGGCACTGCTGCTCGAAATCCTCTCCGAGTACCAGGTGAGCATCCCCGAGCTGGGCACCATCACGGCCAAGCAGATCCCGCTGGTGTTCCTCACATCGAACAACACCCGTGAGCTGAGCGAGGCCCTCAAGCGCCGCTGCCTGTTCCTCCACGTCGACTACCCCGACATGGATCGCGAGAAGGAGATCGTGCTCACCAAGGTTCCCGGTGTGTCCGAGAACCTGGCCGACCAGATCGCTCGCATCGTGCGCAGCATCCGCCAGCTCGATCTGAAGAAGTCGCCGTCGGTCAGCGAGACCATCGACTGGGCGCGCACCCTGGTGCTGCTGGGCATCGAGCACATCGAGGCACAGCAGGCGAAGGACACGCTCCACATCCTGCTGAAGTACCAGACCGACATCGCCAAGGCAGCCAAAGAGCTGTCCATCGAGAAGTAACCCCTTTACGTAAAGGCTGTCGGACTGTGACCAGGTGCTGTGAACTCGGGTTCTTGACTCAAAGCCGGGCTGGGGCGCGCTCCGATGCTTGATCTGCTCGCCGGGTTCGTCGTCGAACTGCGCAACGCCGGGCTGCCCGTCAGCCTGACCGAGAACCTCGATGCGATGGAGGCCGTGCAGCACATCCCCATCGAGGACCGCGACGCGTTCAAGTACGCGCTCGCCGCCACGATGGTGAAGAACAATGCGCACTGGCGGGCGTTCGAGACGGTGTTCGAGGTCTACTTCTCGATGCGCGGGCCGGAGTACAAGATCGCCGAGGGTGACACCGACCTCGACGAGATGTGGCGCGAGATGCAGGAGCAGATGCGCCAGGGCGAGGGCAAGGGAACGCAGGGCGGCAGCCTCGACAACCTGACCCCCGAAGAGATCGCCCAGATGCTGATGTCGGCCCTGATGAACGGCGACCAAGCGATGATGCGGGCGCTGGCCAAGCAGTCCGTCCAGCGCTTCGCAGGTATGGAGCCCGGTCGCCCGGTCGGCGGCACCTATTACCTGTACCGCACGCTGCGCAACCTGGACCTCGACGGCATGCTCGAGCGGTTGATGGAAGCCAGCCGCGAGCAGGTCGGTGGTGAGCTGACGCCCTTGGAGGAACGGCTCGAGCACGACGAGTACAACCACCGCATCGAGGAGTTCAAGAAAGAGATCGAGGCCGAGATCCGTCGTCGGCTGGTGGCCGATCGTGGCGCGGAGGCGATGGCGAAGACGCTTCGCAAGCCGCTGCCCGAGGACGTGGAGTTCATGCATGCGTCGCGCGACGAGATGCAGAACCTGAAGAAGGCGCTGCAGCCGCTCACCCGCAAGCTTGCGGCCCGTCTGGCGCGCAAGCGCCGCCACGGCCGTAAGGGCCCGCTGGACTTCCGCAACACGGTGCGCCACAGCCTCAGCTATGGCGGCGTGCCCGCCGAGCCCAAGTTCAAGTATCCGCGCCCGGCCAAGCCCGAACTGATGGTGGTGGCCGACATCTCTGGTTCGGTGGCAGCGTTCGCTCGGTTCACCCTGATGCTGGTCTATGCGATGCAGGGTCAGTTCTCGAAGGTGCGCTCGTTCGTGTTCATCGATGGCATCGACGAGGTCACCGAGTACTTCAAGGGTGAGGAAGACATCACCAACGCGATCCATCGCGTGAACACCGAAGCCGATGTCGTCTGGGTCGATGGTCACAGCGACTACGGCCATGCATTCGAGGTGTTCTGGGAGCGCTACGGCAAGGACATCAACTCGAAGACTACGGTGCTGCTGCTGGGCGACGCCCGCAACAACTACCACGCCAGCCAGTCCTGGGTGGTCAAGGAGATCCGGCAGAAGGCGCGCAAGGTGTTCTGGTTGAACCCCGAGCCGCGCAGCTACTGGAACACTGGCGACTCCATCGTCGGCGACTACGGCACGCACACCGACGGTGTGTACGAGTGCCGCAACCTCCGCCAACTGGAAGCGTTCGTCGAGAAGCTGGCCTGAAGCCTCCTGTCAGCTGCCTGACATCGTCGAGCCAACGGAGCTGTCAGGATGACGGCATGAGTTCACGCACCATCACCGGTCTTCGCCAATACCGAGTCGCGTTCGGCGCCGCCCTCGCACTGTTCGCGAGTGTTCTGCCTGCCACTGTTCCATCGGCGCAGGCGGCGGTGCTCCCTCGGGTGACGCCAACGGTCGAGTGCAAGGTCGCTGCCACTGTCGGCGACCCCTTCGACGTCTACTGGTTCGGCTACCGCTCCGACGCCACCTACTGGCGCCTGCCGACTGTGTTGAACGCAGTTGTCGAGAAGAACAGCATCGGAACCGTGGTGAATGCCACGGTGAACCGGGGGCAGGTGGTGCAATTCAAGAAGGGCGAACTACGTCGGGCGTTTGCCGTTCGTGTGGCGCCGGGCAACCTTCCTGAGTGGTCGGTCACCGTCGCCGTCGATTTCGCCGAGATTACGAGCCCCGCAGCGACCGCAGTGGCGATTCCCAACGGGGCCACACCGTTGTGCTCACCCAAGACACCACGCCACAGTGCGACAGCGCAGGTAGCAGCGGCGCCCACCATCACGTTCGAGGCGGCAGGTCGCCGGCTGAATGGCAGCAACCTTCTCGTCGGCAGCAGCGTTCGCTTCAAGGTGAACGGGGTTACCTCCGCCTGCCAGAGCGGCTCACCGATGCCACCCCAGGTGCTGTGGGGCTATTACGTCGAGAAGGATAAGGGGGTGCAGGAAGTGAGGCGGTCGAGCGTCGTCCGCACCGACATCCTCACCGTCTCGTTCCAGAACAATTCGTTTCCGGTGCAGTTCGTACGCACCTGGACCAATCGTCTGGTGCTCCCATATCCGCAAGAGGTGTCGACCAATAACCTGAGCCAGACCTTCTACGGCGTCGCGACAGCCAACGTGATCGCCGATGTGTACGCACGGTGCAAGGTGAACGGCAAGGTAGTCACTGCCACTGATCCGCTGTGGGTGGCCATCACCGGTGAGGAAGTGCCGTTCTACTGGTACACGGATGCGACGCAGCACACGGTTGCCGTGCCGTGCGAACCTTCGGGCCAGGAAGTACCCGGTTGCCCCTTTAAAGGCGGCAGCAGCCCCGGTGGGGGTCAGCGCGCGAAGCGATGAGCGACTGCTTCACGCGGCCAGCGCAAGCAGGCAGTGAGGCCTTGGGTGGCCTCGCTCGTTCGCAGACGGCTCACCTCGACCGGTTGCAACAGACCGAACTGGTGCAATGTGCTCAGCACGAACGCCTCCTCGATAGGAACTGGATCGGTGAGCAGCGCGCGCAGCGCCACCTCGCCGGCAGCCATACGCCCGTCGACGAGTTGCGCTGTGCCGATGAGCCGCAAGCAAGAACGGTGCAGCACTGCGTCGGCTGGTACCTGTTCGAGCACTGTTGTCGCCGCTGCCGCGGCGTCGGTGCACCTGCCCTGCAGCAACCACGACTCTGCCAACCAATAGCTGCGGTAGGCCCTGGTCTCGTCGTCACCAGCGGACTGCAGCGTGTCGTGTGACGCGGTCAGGTGTGCTTCACCGAGGGTGATTTCGCCGCTCCAGCACTGTGCTCGGCCGAGCACGCCGAGTGCGCTGGCAAACTCGGCGACGGAACCGATTGCCGCGAGCTCGCGGTGAGATCGGGTCGCCAGCACCAGCGCTTCGTCCACGCGACCGAGGTCGACCAGCACCCCGGCCTGGTTTGCCATCGCGACGGCACTCAGCCGGTGGTCGCCGACCTGTTCGTACTCGTGTACTGCTGCTGCGTAGTAGCGGAGTGCTTCCGACAGTGAGCCCAGGTTGTCGGCGGTGACGCCGAGATTGACGAAGAGCGATGCACGTAGCGCCCGGAGATCGTGTCGATCTGCGATGAGTGCAAGCGCACGCTCGCCGAACTCGCGGCTCTGTGGCAAGCCAAGTGTGGACGCGCACATCTCGGCGACCATCAATGCACGCGCCAACAGCCGGTCGTTGGCGGCGACGTCGGCTGCGCGGATGCAGCCGCGTGCAATATCGAACGCGGACGCGGTCTGGTTCATGAAGAACCGGACGGTGGCGGTCTCGATGGCGATCTCGAGCTGAACCGGGTCGGTGTCCGCCACGTCGCCGAGCAGTCGGCGGGCAGACCCCAACAGACGCAGCGCGGAGTTGCTGCGGCCGAGCCAATCCAGTTGGACAGCACGGCGGCGCATGAAGTCGGCGCGTTGCGTGGTCGAGACGGCATGACGCTCGGCCATCTGCAAGGCCCGAGTCGCCGCTGCTGGCATCCCGGCGCGGTCGGCTGCGGTGGCCAGCCGATCTGCGAGGGAACACACCGCAGCGCCGTCTCCACGCTGCGCAGCGACGTGCAGCGCACGCTGGTAACGCTGCACAGCAAGTGCGGTGGCACCGCGAGCTACCGCCATGTCGCCAGCCAGAGCACTCCAGCGGATGGTCTCCAACGGTTCCTCGGCATACCACCAGTGCTCGGCCAGCCGAGGGATCACCGATGGGTCGGCTGCTACTCGTGAGGCGAGCACGAGTGCTGCGGTTCGATGCATCGTGCGGCGCACGGCGACGGGGAGCGCCGAGTGGACCGCGGCGCGGGCACCTTCGTCCGCGAAGCGCGCGCCGGCGGGAGTGCGGATGAGCAGGGGACGTGTGAACGCGATGAGCTCGGCGATGGGGAGATCGTCACCTGCGACCGCTGCCACGAGGCCGAGGTCGATGGCATCGCCGACCACGGCTGCGGCGCGGACGGCCTGGCGGGCAGACGGACCGAGACGGTCGAACTCAGCCATCACCGCCGCTTCCAGCGAGACCGGTAGCTCGTCGTCGGTACCGACCGTCTGCGCCAGCCATCCAGTGAACCGCGGGTTGCCGCCAGCGCGCTCGACGATGGTGTGCAGCGCTGTTCGCGAAAGGGGCTGGTGAGCGCTGGCAATTGCGAGTTCCCGAACGTCGTCGTCGGTCATCGGGCTGAGGTCGATCTGGGCGATGTCGACACCGGGGGGCCGTGTCACCGCATCCGACGACCTTGCTGTGATGAGCAGGCGGCCCCCTTGGCCAGCCATGCCGACGGCGAGGCGAGCAACGACTTCCGAAGATGCAGGATCGAGATGGTCGGCCCCGTCGACCCACAACAGCGAGTCGATCAGATGCGGTTGTGCGAGTGCCGCAATGAGAGCCGGCACCATTGCGTTCGGGTCATCGATCGAAGTGTGACCAGAGTCTGACGCGACGCCGAGAGCGAGCTCGACGGCCTGAGCGTCGCCGATTCGGTCGAACCCGAGTGCGGCGAGATGAAGGGCGAGGTCGCCGGTGCTCAGCGGTCCGATCACCTCGTCGATGAGGTGCCGGGCCCAGCTGAATGCAATTGCCGCACCGTCCACTCGGGCCGACGTGTGCACCTGTCGGCCGGATTGCTGGCCCAACACGTGGCGCACGAGTCGCGTCGTCCCGATCCCTGCGTGCCCGACCACTGCGACGAGTGCAGCGTCGCCAGCGAGGACCTCGCGCAGTTGCTGACGCTCGGCCAGACGCCCGATGAACTTGACGCTGTCGTCACCCGCGGCGAATGCGTGCGGTGTGGGAAGGCCGAGCACGCCGGCGGAGACGGGCAGCTTCTTGCCCTTGACGGCGAAC
>Ga0105047_10006421_pt1 | contig 19971 bp, 19 predicted proteins | sample MAT04_FD_78384 | JGI IMG/M metagenome (GOLD analysis project Ga0105047, IMG submission 78384) | Freshwater microbial communities from Lake Fryxell liftoff mats and glacier meltwater in Antarctica - MAT-04 (megahit assembly) | ecosystem: Environmental > Aquatic > Freshwater > Ice > Liftoff...
ACGTACGCCATCGCCGGCGACACCTTGCGCCTCACGGAAGCTCTCCAGCGGCACGACCGGGCGAACCTCGCCCATCGCCGCCACCATCGGCGCCACGCCCGACACCGGCCGCATGCTGCCATCGAGGCCCAGCTCACCAACGAACCCGAGACCCTCCAGCTGGCTCACCGGCACCTGGCCGTGCGCGGCGAGGAGCCCCACGGCGATGGCGAGATCCAGCCCAGAGCCGCCCTTGCGCTGGTTGGACGGAGCCAGGTTGACGGTCACCCGGCATGACGGCCAGACAAGCCCGCTGGAAAGCACCGCCGCGCGCACGCGATCGCGTGACTCGCGGCATGCCTCGTCGGGCAGGCCGACGATCTGGAAGGCGGGTAGCCCGGTGGACACATGTACTTCCACCGTGACCGGGCGACCTTCGACGCCGAACACCGTGGCGGAACGAACAGCGGCAAGCATGCGCGCCTCCTCCGACGAACTGGTGGCACGCTGCAAGCAGGTGCCAAACGAACGAGGGAGGGAACGGCAACCGGTTCCCCGACGGCGACAAGGCGCAACATATCGGGTGTGCGTCCGATGACAACCTGGTGGACGCGGCGCGCCCGCCCTGCACCCGCGCAAACGCACGGTGACCGCCGAATCGGCGCTCCCACCTGAGAGAATCAAGGGATGCGCACCTCGTCCACCCGGCTCCTGGCAGCGGTCGCCGCCGTCTCGTCACTCGCGTTTGCAGCCTGCGGTGGAGATGATGTAGAGCGCACCGAGGCCAACTACTGCGACCGCGTGAACGCCCATCTCGCCGACCTGAACACGATTTCGCTCAGCACCGAAGCCGACATAGACCGCATCGTCAGCGCGTGGCAGGCAGTGGCCGAGGCCGCACCCATCGCCATCGAGGCCGAGTGGAAAACGATGGTTGCCAACGTACAGACCGCCGCCACGGTGGACCCCACCGACAACGCGTCGATGCAGAAGGTGGCCGACACCGCCCGCGCCAGCGAGCCGTCGGCGAACCGGGTGATCGCCTACACGCAGGACAAGTGCGGCGTGGTGATTGGGCAGGTGGCCGCGACGGCGAACACCGAACCGGCGGCGACGACTACCTTCCCCTGATATCGACGTGCGGAACCGAAGGGCTCAGGACATCTCGCCGCGACGCAGGATGACGCTGTCGACCAGGCCGTAGACCTTGGCTTCTTCGGCGGTGAACCAGCGGTCGCGCTCGCTGTCGGCCTGGATCTTGTCGAGCGGCTGGCCCGAGTGGTGCGAGATCAGCTCGGCCATGCGCCGCTTGGTGTACTTCAGCTGCTCGGCCTGGATGGCGATGTCGGTGGCTTGGCCGCGGAGACCGGCGAGCGGCTGGTGCATCATGATGCGAGCGTTGGGCAGTGTGTAGCGCTTGCCCGTGGTACCGGCAGTGAGCAGGAACTGGCCCATGCTTGCGGCCATGCCCATGCATACGGTGGCGATGTCGCAGCTGACGAACTGCATCGTGTCGTAGATGGCCATGCCGGCCGTGACCGACCCACCCGGGCTGTTGATGTACAGCCAGATGTCGGCGTTGGGGTCTTCGCCCTCGAGATAGAGCAACTGCGCACAGATCTGGTTGGCGATGTCGTCGTTGACATCGGTGCCCAACATGACAACCCGGTTCTTGAGCAGGCGGTTGAACACGTCGAGGCGCGGATCCATGCCGCCGTCGAGACCCATGGGGCGAGTGGTGTCGGTCATGGCCGCAACGATACCGTCCTAGGTGCTCGCCCAACCCGGGTCTGGCCCCGAACACGAAGGTCGTTCACGTGCCCGCAGCACCGAACCAGCCGAGCCCCGGCGAATCGTTCCGCCCCAACGCCGACGAATTGCTCGCTCACAACGGCAGCTACGTGGAGAATTTTGCCGACGGCGACCTCGCCCTGCGGCCCAGCCGTCGGCTGGCCATCGTTGCCTGCATGGACAGCCGCATGGACATCTTCGAGATGCTCGGCCTGGGACACGGCGACGCACACATCATCCGCAACGCCGGCGGTGTCGTCACCGACGACGTGATCCGATCCCTCGTGCTCTCGCAACGCCTGCTGGGCACCCGCGAGATCATCCTCGTGCATCACACCGACTGTGGCCTGCATGCCATCGACGAGGAATCGTTCAAGGCCGAACTCGAGGCCGAGGTCGGCATCAAGCCGTGGTGGGCGCTCGAGTCTTTCAAGGACCCGTACGTCGATACCCGCCAGAGCATCAACCGCCTGCAGCACAGCCCATTCGTTCGGTACAAGGACCACATCCGCGGCTTCGTCTACGACGTTTCCGACGGCCGCCTGCACGAAGCCTGAGCACGGTTCATGGCGGGGGTCGCCGGCCAGCGTGCCACTTGGCGACCACCTCGTTTTCGTCGAGCGGCATCACCGTGGACGGTGGCCCTTCGGCGCCACGGCGATTGACGTCGCGGATGCGTTCGTTGATGTCGGCGATGATGCAGCGCACCACCAGTTCCTGGGACGCGACGGCGATGGCGGCGCGGGCTTCCCACAGTTCCTTGCGCACGCGCAACGTGGGAGGCAGGTACGAGAGCCGCTCGGCACGCAGCTTGGCCTTCAGCCACCAATCCTCGTCGTGCACGTCGTCGATGCCCTTGATCGGCTTGCCCTTCCCGGGCAGGTCGGCGAATTCGCCGCGCTCGATGCCGCTGCGGATCTGCTGATCGACCCACGATTCCCAGCTGACCCCAGGCGGCTTGCCGGTGCGGCGCTCGGGCTGGGCCATGGCTAGCGCCGCACGCCGCTGAACACCACAGCAACGCGTTCGTCGGGTGCCACCCGGCGGCCGGACGAGTCATCGGACTGCAGGGCCAGCAAGCCGGCGAGCCCGGCGGTGCCGGTGTGACTGGCATCGATACCGGTGGTGCGCCGACCCAGCTCGTTGGCCTGCAGCACGTGCGTCTCGGCGGCGACGACGGGTGAACCGCGCCCGTCGGCCATCGCGCCGAGGATGGGCAACCAGTCGTAGGTCTCGTCGTCGAGAATGCCGTCGGCGGCCGAGGACCCCACGTGCTCCCATGGCCACATGCATTCGGCCCAATGAGCGCCGGCCTGCTGTGGCCCGCCGAACGCGAGCGCTCGGTGCCACGCTCGCGCCAGCGGTGCGCACGACTCGGTCTGCACCGCGTGCAGGGCAGGAACAACGCCGCCCATCTGGAACCCGGCCGCGACACCGGCCGCGAATGCGCCACCACCGACCTGCACGAACAGCCGATCGAACGGCAGGCCCTCGATTGCTTGATCCATCTGCCGGGCCATCTCCCAGCCGATGGTGCGGCCACCGTCGAGACACCATGCGTTCTCGGTGCCCTGCACGCTGAACGGCACTGCCCCGTCGACGACGGCCTCGCGGAAGCGATGCACGCAGGGGTCGCCGGGCGGGTCCGCTGGCAGCCGCGGGCACTCGACGACCTGCGCCTGCAGTGAATGTAACCGGGCGACGACAACGGGGTTGGCACCGACCGGCACGAACACGCGGATGGGCCACGACACCGCGGCGCCCAGGGTGGCAGCGGCGAGCGCGGCATTGCCGCACGAGGCGATGGCCAGCGGTGGCCGATGGGACCACTGCGCGAGGCCCAACTGCTCGGCCGCGCGCAGGTGTAGCAGGATGGTGAACAGGTGGCGGGCCTTGTGACTGCCACCGACATTGTGCGTCTCGTCCTTGACCCAGACGCCGCCGCCGGCGCCGAAGCCGAGCTCGGCGCTGAGCGCATCGGCACGTTCGAACGGCGTGGTGACGAAGCCAGTGCCAGCCACCGCTGCCACCAGCGAGTCCAGCTCGGCGACCATCGCGTGACGCGCAGCCGGCGTGGGACCGTGCGCGGCGACGAAGCCGTCCCAGGCCAGGTAACGACGAAAGGCGAGGAACGGATTGGCCTCACCACTGGACTGCAGGGGCGCGACCCCCTGCACCAACTGCATCGAGTGGTGGCGATCGGTCTCGGTTGAATTGGGGCAGCGCCAGGTGAACGCTTGCCCGATGTCGACCGACGCGCCGCACACGACGCACTGCCAACCAGCGATCAGCGGCGCCTCGAACGCCATCTCAATCGGCAGCGACACGGGTGTTGAAGTCGGTGATCATGTCGTCCCACACCGGCAGCAAGCGACGCAGCCCCTGCCAGAACGGCTGATGGCGGCGGGCTTCGAACAGTTCGAACGGAGTGCCCTGCTGCTCGACCCACGTGTAGTAGCCAAGGTTGAAGATGCGGTTGCGCTCTCGTTCGGTGAGTTCCTTGGTGTGCGCCGTGGGCACGTTGGCGAGGTGCTCGCCCCATACCTGCGCAGCGTCGAGGTTGGTGAAGCCACCACCGAAGTCGCGGGCAGTGATCTTGGCGTACTCGCTGGGGTACAGCGCGGCACCGTCGGTGGCGACCGTGACGATGGCATCGTCGGGACCGAGGCCTAGTTCCTTGGCGGTGCTGATCGCGGCGAGCACATTGCAGATGGCAGACAGCCCGAAGTGCTCGAGCTCGGCCAGCAACTGCTGGGGCACGTGCCGGCGATCAGCCAGGTAACCGAGGCCGTCGTCGCTGTTGAACATCGCGTAGAGCTGGTCGGTGGCCTGGTCGCTGACGGCAACGACGACATCGGTGTTCATCACGTTGTGGATGAGCGGGATGTGCTTGTCGCCAATGCCCTGGATGTTGTGCTCACCGAAGCCGTTGTCCAGCATCGTCGGGCACTCGAGCGCCTCGACGGCCACGATCTTGGTGCCGTACTCCTCCTTCAACCGGTCGCCGGCGGCGATGGTGCCCGCCGAACCGGTGGCACTGATGAAGGCCGCCAGCCGCAGGTCGCGGCCGGAGCCGGCGCGCACGACGTCGAACGTGTGGCCGAGCGCACGGCCGGTGATCTCGTAGTGGCCGAGGTGGTTGCCGAACTCGCAGAACTGGTTGAGCACGAAGTTGCCCGGGTCCTTGGCCAGCTCGTTGCACGCGTCGTAGATCTCCTTGACGTTGCTCTCGGTGCCGACCGTACGGATGACGTCTTCCTTCGGGTTCTCGCACCACTGGTCCAGCCAGTCGAACCGCTCCTGGCTCATCCCGGCGGGCAGGATGGCCACACCACGCGACGCCATGATGCGGCTGATGGCGATGCCGCCTCGGGCGTAGTTGCCGGTGCTGGGCCAGATGGCCCGGTGATGCGTGGGGTCGAACTGGCCGGTGACGATGCGCGGCGCGAGGCAGGCGTATGCAGCGAGCACCTTGTGCGCGGTGATCATCGGGAAGCGATCGCCGAACACGACGATGATGGGGCTCTCGACCCCGGTGAGCGAGCTGGGCAGCACGACGTGGTCGGGCACGTCCACGCGGTTGCCGGCCATGTCGTTGTACCAGTGGACGCGCCACAGGTTGCGCGGGTCGGGGGCGTTCTTGTCGGCGTCGCCGACCACCGATGCGTCGAACGTGGACGGGGCGGCGAGCTGCGCGAACGTGGGCAGCGTGATCCCGACCGCCTTGAAACGAGCTGCGCTGTTGGCCAGCGCCGCTTCATCGACCACCCTGTCGGCCAGGCCGAACTGATTCTCGAGGGCGTGGGCGATCGGGTCGGTCCCGGCGGAAACGGTCATGTTTGACATTTTGTCAAACTCGGAGCGGTTTCGCGCGGTGCGGTTTCCATAAGTTCGAGCTTTGCATATCGGTAAGCTGCTCGAATGTCCGAAGTCGTCAGCGAGCTCTCCGGTGCCAAGCGCCGGATCATCGAGCGACTCAAGCGCGCTGATTCCGCCACGGCACCGGAGCTGGCTGCCGAGTTCGGCCTCACCGACACTGCCATCCGCCAGCACCTGGAGGCCCTGGAGACAGCCGAACTGGTCGAACGCGTCGTCGCCCCAAGTGTCGGCCGCGGCCGTCCGCCGGTGCACTGGCGGCTCGCCCCGTCGGCCAGCTCGTTGTTCGCTGATCGCCACAGCGACCTCACCGTCGAACTCATCGCCTCCATCCGCAGCGCGCTGGGCGAGGAAGCGCTCGACCGCGTCGTGCGCACCCGCGCTGCACGCCAGCTGGCCACCTACCGCAGCGCGCTCGACGGGTCCACCAGTCTCAACGACCGCGTTCATCGCATCGCCGAACTGCGCAGCGCGGAGGGCTACCTGGCCGAGGCAGTGGAGAGCGATGGGCACATCACCCTGATCGAACACCATTGCCCCATCCAGGGCGCGGCCAGCTCGTGCGGTGGCCTGTGCAGCGCCGAGCTCGACCTGTTCCAACAGGCAATCGGCCCCGAGGCCACCGTTGCCCGCGAGCAGCACCTGCTCGACGGTGGCCAGCGCTGCGCCTATCGCGTCACCCTTCGCTGAGCCGCTGTCGCACCGGCGGCGCCGGCGGCGCCGGCGACGTGCCACGCGGCTAGGTTCGGCACATGGCTGAACTCCTCCTCGGCGGGTTGATCGATCCTGCTCAGCACACCCGCACCGACAAGAACGTGCTGCTCGCCAGCGGCGATTTCACGACCCACGGTGTGATCGTCGGCATGACCGGCTCCGGCAAGACGGGCCTCGGCATCGTGCTCATCGAGGAAGCGCTGCAGGCTGGCGTACCGACCCTGCTGATCGACCCGAAGGGCGACCTCACCAACCTTTGCCTCACCTTCCCCGCGCTGGCGCCCACGGACTTCGAGCCGTGGGTCAACGAGGGCGACGCCACGAAGGCCGGCGTCACCGTGCCCGAGTTCGCCGCCGCGCAGGCCGCAGCCTGGACCGAGGGACTGGGCGGTTGGGGCATCACGCCCGACCGCATCGGCGCGCTGCGCGAGAAGGCCACCTTCACGATCTACACGCCCGGCTCCAGTGCCGGCGTGGGGCTGAACATCATCGGGTCGCTGCAGGCTCCAGGTGCCGGCGCCGATGCCGAAATCGTCGGCGACGAGATCGAAGGCTTCGTCTCGGGCCTGCTCAGCCTTGTCGACATCGACGCGGACCCGCTCAGCAGCCGCGAACACATCCTGCTGTCGAACCTGATCCACAACGAGTGGGCGGCCGGTCGCAGCCTCGACCTACCCACGCTCGTCGGCATGGTGCTGAACCCGCCCATCCGCAAGCTGGGCGTGTTCGAGCTGGACCAGTTCTTCGCGCCCAAGGACCGGATGGCCTTCGCGATGCGTCTCAACGGACTGCTTGCGTCGCCGTCGTTCGGCGCGTGGATGACCGGGCCCGCACTGGACATCGACACGCTGCTGCGCACCCCCGACGGCAAGCCGCGCTGCGCGATCGTCACCACGGCGCACCTCAGCGACCAGGAGCGCCAGTTCGTCACCACGCTGGTGCTGTCGAAGCTGGTCACCTGGATGCGCAAGCAGAGCGGTACCACGGACCTGCGGGCGCTGCTCTACATGGACGAAGTCGCCGGTTACCTGCCACCCACCGCGATGCCACCCACCAAGAAGCCGATCATGACGTTGATGAAGCAGGCGCGCGCCTTCGGCGTGGGTGTGGTGCTCAGCACGCAGAACCCTGTCGACGTGGACTACAAGGCGCTGTCCAACGCAGGCACCTGGATGATCGGCCGTTTGCAGACCGACCGCGACAAGCAGCGCCTGCTCGACGGTATGAGCGCCGCGGCCGGTGGCGTCGACGTGGGCGCCGTCGGCGACACAATCAGCGGCCTGGGCAAGCGCGAGTTCGTCCTGCGGCGAGCGGGCAAGGACAAGCCGGAGGTGTTCACCACCCGCTGGGCGATGAGCTACCTCCGCGGCCCGCTGACGCGCGATCAGATCGCCGTGCTGATGGCCGACCAGAAGGGTGTTGCACTCGCGGCACCCGCCCCCGCTCCCCTGCCGCCACCGACTGCGCCGGCCTCGACGATCGCACCCGCCGCTCCTGTCGCCCCGCCGGCGTTCGGTGGCGCCGCACTCGCCGCCGATGAATCGCCGCTGATGCCCGAGGTCGCTGCCGGTGTCGCCATCCGCTGGGCCGACATCGCCGCACCATGGCTCTCCGCAGTCGGCGGCGACCCGCGTGGCAGCCGCTTCGAGCCCGCCGTCGTGGCCCGCGTGGCGCTGCGCTACGACGACGAGAAGGCAGACCTGGTGCACGACGAGGAGTACGAGGCGGTGCTGTTCCCCGTCGGCGACCAGGTCGACCCGTCGCTCGCGATCGCTGTCGACTACGACGACCGCGACCTGCGCGTGGAAGTGCCCGCTTGCATCAGCTACCAGCTCACCCGCGCACCGTTGAAGAGCAAGACGTTCTGGACGGGCGTCGAGCGGGACCTGATCGACTTCCTGGTGCGCAGCCGCAGCCTGGAACTGCAGGTCAACAAGGAACTCAAGCAGTACAGCCGGCCCGGCGAGACCGCCGATGCGTTCTACCAGCGCTGCTATCACGTGGCCGACGCCAAAGCCGACGAAGCCACTGCCAAGCTGCGCGGCAAGTACCAGGCCAAGGTCACCTCACTGCATTCACAACTGCAGGCCGCCGAGGACCGCGCCGACGTGCTGGAGGCAGAGCAGAAGGGCCGTCGCAACGACGAACTGCTGTCCACTGCCGGCTCTATCCTCGGCGGGCTGCTGGGCGGCAGCAAGTCGCGCGGTGGCATGCTCGGCTCGGTGTTCGGCAAGGCCGGCAGCGCCGCCGGCAAGCGCGGCCGCACCGCCGCGTCGGGCGAGCGATTGGATGCCGCCGAGAACAAGATCCAGCTGCTGCATCAGCAGATGGAAGACATCGAGGCCGAACTCACCCAGGAGGTCACCGACATCGACGCGAAGTGGATGACCATCGCGAAGAACATCACCACCACGCCTGTCTCGTTGGAGAAGAGCGACGTGAAGGTCACCCAGCTGTCGCTGGTCTGGGTACCCGTCGCCTAGCCGCCGGGTTCACGCGAGGGGTTTCTGGACAGGATTCGTTCCACCCAGCCATCTGGACAGGAATCGTCCCGGAAGGCGAGACGATTCCTGTCCGAATCTGAGTCGACTCGGCAGAGGTGTGCCGCGTCGGGGCAAGGTGCTGGTCCCGACGTACGTGTCTCGCCACTGGTGGTCGTGTTCGCGAACCAGAACGAGCGAGAGTTGTCCGCGGCGGGGCGTTCGTAGAACGCGAACGCCTCATCGGGAACGCCGGTGAACGCCATCACGACGAGTATTAGGGACGCAGGTCGCGATCAGTCGACGACGAGCTGATGGGTGATGCTGCGCTGGATGGGTACGAACCCCAGCGCCCGGTACAGACGGGCCGCACCGCTGGGGTTGGCGCTGTCCACGCCGATCGAGGCGTGCGTACAGCCGGCGGCCACAAAAGCTGCCAGCGAGTGCGCGATGAGCGCGGAAGCGATGCCGCGACCGCGGCACTCGCGCAGGGTGCCGAGGTTGGCGATCCACGCGTCGCGGCGGCCGATGACCTCATCCTCCACCTCGTAGCGGCTATTCAGGCAGTGCCCGACGATTGCCCCCTGCGCGTCGACGGCGACGACCGAAAGATCCGGCCGAGCCCCGAAACCGTGCACCATGTTCTCCCAGTTGTGCGGCGAGGTGGGTGTCGAGCCCCAGTGGTCGGCGAAGCTCAGATTCTTCGCGATGCGGATGTCCTCATCACGATCGGCCGGCCACGGCACGATGCGCACGCCCTCGATCACCGGTACCGGCGGCAGCTCCGTCAACGGGCGTAGTAGCTCCTCGCCGTAGCGGATCGGCAGCATGCCCACGCGCGCGTACAGCCGGTGCGCCGATTCGATGTAGTCGGGTGCCTCGGCGCGCAGGTACCGCGGCAGCGAGCGGCCACTGGATCTCAGCTGTTCGGCACCCCGGGCGAGCGCCCACTGCATCAGCGCCGTCCCCAGCCCCTTACCGCGGTGCACCGGGTCGACCGCACCGAACACATAGCAGCGCTCTTCGCGGACATCGCTGGGCAGGTGGAAGGTCTGTACGTAGCCGACTGGCTCGCCGTCAACGACCGCCAGCCGGGTGTCGGTGGCCAGCACGACATGCTCGTCGTCGAGCTCCTCCTCCAGTTGCTCGAGCTGCAGCAACTCGGGAATGCCGTCGTGGCGCTGTGAGCGCTGATGCAGAGCGCAGACAGTCGGCAGCTCTGCGAGGGTGATCGGTCGCAGTTCGGTTGCCATCTCCACACGGTAGTAGCACCCCTCGCACGGTGCGGCCCGGGTTAAGCTCGGGTGGTCGCCGCGGGCGTGGCGAAACTGGCAGACGCGCGGGCCTTAGGAGCCCGTTCCGCAAGGAGTGTGGGTTCGAGTCCCTCCGCCCGCACATCGCACTTCACTGGTGCGCACTGCCACACCTGCGGTCACGGTACTGATGATCTGGCGGACCACGTGCTCGTCGATAGGGGCGTCAGTGACCACCCACCGGTACATCAGCGGTGCGATCAGCAGATCCTGCACGACCTCGAGGTCGGCACCGGGGTCGATCTCGCCGCGCATGACGGCGCGCTGCAGCACCATCTGCAACGGTGCCCGGCGCTGGGCCACGAAAGCACGGTACGCGTCGGCGACCTCGGGGTTGACCTTCGCCGCGGCGATCATCTGCGGAAAGACCCGCTGCAATTCGCGATCAGTGAGCGGTTGGCCGAGCCCGCCGAGGAAGCTCTCCAGATCGCCCTGCAGCGTGCCGGTGTCGGGTACCACGGGGCTGCGCACACACGACATCCACGCGTCGAGCATCAGCGCCTCCTTCGATGACCAGCGGCGGTAGATGGTGGCCTTGCCCACGCCCGCCTTCGCCGCCACCGCATCCATCGTCAGCGCGGCAATGCCGACATCGGCGACGAGCTGCAGCGCGGCCTCGAGAATTTCGCCGGTGCACGCTTCGTTGCGCGGCCGGCCCCGTCGGACGTTCACGCGCCGGCCACCGGGACCGGCTCTGCGATGACCGGCTCGTCGACCGCGTCGTGCGCGCTTGCTGGCAGGAACTTGTACGCCACGAACGCTGCTGCGAACACGACGACGGCACCGAGCCGCAGGCCCAACGAAAGCCCGTGCACGAACGAGTCCTTGGCGGCGCGAGCGAACTCGGCCCCGGAGGAACCGAGATCCGGGGCAGCCTGCAACGCCGCGCCGAGGCTGCCGCGCACCTTGGCCAGCGCCGCCCCGGCGAGCCCGAACTTGCCGGCCACATCGTCAATGCCCGCCGCGTAGACACTGGCGACGAGGCTGCCGATGACAGCGACGCCCATAGCACCACCCATCTGACGGGTGGTGTCGTTGACGGCCGAGCCGACACCGGCCTTCGACCGCGGCAGCGAGCCCATCACGCTCTCGGTGGCCGGCGCCATCACCAGCGCCATGCCCAACGCCATGAAGCACATGTTTCCGATCACCCGCAGGTAGCTGGAATCGGTGTGCAGCGTGGACAGCACCAGCATCGCGACCGAGATGGTGGACAACCCGATGGTGACGACCAGTTTGGTGCCCAGCCGCTCGACCAGACGCGCCGACAATGGTGCCGTGATCATCATCGTCGCGGCATACGGGATCAGCCGCACGCCGGCTTGCAGCGGGCTGTACCCGTGAACCAGCTGCCAGTACTGCGTCATCAGGAACAACGAGCCGAACAGCGCGAAGAAGGTGAGCGTGACGGCCAGGTTCGCGGCGGTGAACCGAGGGTTGCGGAAGAAACTCATGTCCAGCATCGGGTGGTCCGTGTGCCGTTCCCACAGGATGAACAGCGCCAGACCGACGATGCCGACGGTGAACGCCGCGAGCACCTCGGTGCTCGTCCATCCCTTGTCCGGCCCTTCGATGATGCCGAACAGCAGCGAGCCCAGTCCGGCGATGGACAGCAGCGCACCGATGGGGTCGAGACGAGGGCCCGACGGATCCTTGGATTCGGGTACGTAGAAGTAGCCGGCGACCAATGCAATGGCACCGACGGGCAGGTTCACCCAGAACACCGAGCTCCACGAGAAGTGGGTGAGCAGCACGCCGCCGATGACCGGGCCGAGCGCCACACCGAGCCCGGAGAAGCCCGCCCAGATGGCGATGGCCCGACCGCGTTCCTTCGGATCGCGAAAGACGTTGGTGAGTATGGACAGCGTGGACGGCATGATCAGCGCGCCGCCGATACCCATCAGCGCACGGGTCATGATCAGCTCCGACGGGCTACCCGCCAGCGCCGAGAGCACGGAGCCGAACGCGAAGATCACGATGCCGATGCGCAGCGCCAGCTTGCGGCCGAACCGGTCGCCGAGGCTGCCGGTGGTGAGCAGCAGGCCGGCGAACACGAGGGTGTAGCCATCGACGATCCACTGCAGTTCGCTGTTGGTGGCGCCCAGTTCCTTCACCAGCGACGGGATCGCGACGTTGAGGATGGTGTTGTCCATCACGATGATCAGCAGGCTGAGGCACAGGGTGGCAAGCGTGAACCAACGCCTGGCGTGCACCGCCGGATCGAGCAGGTCTGGTTCGTGCGTGGGCACTGGATGGCTCATTCGGAGCGCCTTTCGATACGGAACGGTTCAGTATCGTAATCATCGGTGCCGACGACTGGACAGCCCACGGCTGTGACATCTGCCTCGGCGGGCGGGCTATCGCTCGACGTGCACGCTGAGGTACGGATGCGCTCGCCACAGCGCCGGCTCGACCACGCGCTGCACGGTGTCGTCCGTGAACCGGCAGCCGTGGCACGCCCCCGACAGGCGCAGCGTCACGACACCGTCGTGAAGACCGACCACGGTGATGTTTCCACCATGGGCGCCAGTGATGGCCCCGGCAGCGGTGTCGACGATGCGTTGGACGGCTTCCGCCGTCAACGCGCCGAGGTCACTGAACTGAGGATCCGACGGCTCGAACAGCCAGCGTGCACGGGTGCGCAGTGCGTCGACGAGCGCGTTGTGTACCGGGCCCAGCAGTTGCTGCCAGTCGTCCGCGGCAGGAACACGCACGACGATGGTACCGGCAACCACCGCCACCTCGGCCACCGCTGCGAGGTCGCTGGCACCCACCCACGGGGGTTGCCGACGGCCGTCCACCACGCCATCCAGCGACGGCGAGGCGCACACCCAACGAACGACCGCAGGGTCGTCAGTCCGTTCGGCGTGCACAGCCGGCGCGACCTCGGCCGACGGCGTGGGGTCAGGTGACAACATCGACGACAAGCCTGGCGACGAGTGCACCGACGTAGGCCAGCGCGAACATCGAGGTGAACGCGATTGCTGGCCACTTCCACGAGTTGGTCTCTCGCCGCAGGACGGCGACAGTGGACATGCACTGCAGTGCGTAGACGAAGAACACCAGCAGCGCGGCCACGGTGGCTGCGTCGTAGACCGGAGTGCCGTCGTCGTTGCGAAGTTCCTGAAGTCGGTCGGGCAGCGAGGCATCGTCGGCGTTGGCGGTCGTGAGGGCAAGCGTGGTCACGAATACCTCACGTGCCGCAAGGCTGCCGATGAGCGCCACGTTAGTGCGCCACTCGAAACCCAACGGTGCGAACACCGGCTCCAACGCCTTGCCCACCGTGCCGGCGGCGCTGTGCTCGAGCTGGTAGCTCGCTTGCCGAGCCTCGGTGAGGCCTTCGGGCGGTGTGGACGACGGCACATTCAGCAGCACCCACAGCAGCAGTGAACTGCCGAGGATGATGGTGCCCGCCTTGCGCACGAACGACCACGCGCCCTCCCAGGTCTGGCGGAGCACGGCCATCAGCGTCGGGCGGCGGTACGGCGGCAACTCCATCACCACCGGCGCAGCGGGACCCGACAACGCAGTGACGCTGAGGATGCCAGCATATGCCAGCCCAGACACTGCGCCGAGCACGTACAGCCCGAGCAGCACCAGGCCCTGGCTGCGAATGGGACCGAGCACGGATCGGTCCGGGACGAAGCCGGAGATCAGCAATGTGAACACCGGGAGGCGGGCCGAGCAGGTCATCAGCGGGGCGGCCATCATCGTCGCGATCCGGCGACGCTCGCTGGGGATGGTGCGTGCCGAAAGGATGCCGGGGATCGCACAGGCGAACGACGAGAGCATTGCCACGAAGCTGCGGCCCTCCATCCCGAACCGGCCCATCAACCGGTCGGCGAGGAACGCAGCCCGTGACAGGTAGCCCACCTTCTCGAGCAACGTGAGGATCAGGAACAGCAGGATTATCTGCGGCAGGAAGACGAGTACACCGCCGACACCGGCCACCGCACCGTCGGCCAACATCTCCCCGAACCAACCCGGCACACGGTCGCGGACACCGCCTGCGAACCAGCCGAACAACGAGTCGAGCCGATCGGCCAGCGGGGCGGCCAGCGTGAAGATGGCCTGGAAGAACGCGAGCATCACCACCGAGAAGACGAGCACGCCGATGACGGGGTGCAGCAGCACCGCGTCAATGCGCCGGGTGCGGTTGTCGGCGCCGGGCGGCCGGTAGGCCACAGACAGCACCGAGCGCACCCACGCCGAACGGGCCGCCGCTTCCGCCGGCGGAACCATCACCGGCCGCGACCAGGCGGCCGGGTCGGACAGGAGGGACTTCACTGCGTCGAGCCCGACCCCTCGGTGGCCGATGACGCCGACGACGGGGATGCCGATGGCGGTGGACAGGCGGTCGACGTCGATCGCTCCCCCACGGGCGGCGACCTCGTCGATCATCGTCACCACCAGGCACGCCGGGAGGCCCAACCGCAACAGCTCGGCAACGAACAGCAGCGAGCGTTCCAGCGTGGAGGCGTCGGCGACCATCACGAGCGCGTCGGGGCGTGACACGCCCTCGATCGTGCCGGCGAGCGAATCTGCGACGATCTGTTCGTCGGGGCTGATGGCCGACAACCCGTAGGTTCCGGGCAGGTCGACCACCATCACCTCCAGGTCGCCGAAGCTCGCGATGGCCTCCCTGCGGGTCACTGTTACGCCGGGGTAGTTGGCGGTCTTCGCATGCATACCGGTGAGCGAGTTGAACAGGGTGGTCTTGCCAGCGTTGGGGCTGCCGACGAGGGCAACGTGCAGCACATCGGGGCCGACCGACCGCGCGGCCGACGGCGGCTCACAGTGCGACATGGGTCTCGCCGTCGAAGTGGGTGACGGGTTCGTCCGGCGAGGCGACCTGCACCAGCGCGGCATCGGCTCGGCGCATCGCGAGGCGCGAGCGCCGGACCTCGTAGATCGTCGGGTCGCCCAACGGGGCACGCCGTTCGACCGTGACCAGGGTGCCGGCGATGACGCCAAGGTCTTCCAGGCGACGACCATGCCCGCCCTCGCCGGCGGCCACGGAACGCACGACCACTGTCTCGCCCACCGCGACGTCGGACAATCGCCGAGTTACTGTCATGTTAGGTGAACCTAACAGTACGCGTGCTGTGTGCGCAAAATGGCTCCACAGGTATACGCCGACGTGACACGATCACAACCCAATGAACGTTCACGACTTGCCCACGCCAGCGCTCCTCATCAACGCCGACCACCTGGACCACAACCTCGCCACCATGGCCGCCATCCGGCCCGGCTCATTGCTGCGGCCGCACGTCAAGGCACACAAGTGCACGGCGCTCGCTGCTGCGCAGCGCTCGCACGGCCATCGTTCATTCACGTGCGCAACACCGCGGGAGGTGCTGGGCATGGTGGCCGCCGGGCTCGGTGACGACCTGCTGCTGGCCAACGAGGTCCTCGACCCCACTCGGCTGGCAGCACTCGCCGCCGCACAGGCCGGCGCGCAGATCACCATCGCGGTCGATTCGGCGGAGACCATCGATGCGGCCGCCAACGCCGGGCTGCAGCAGGTGTTGGTGGATGTCAACGTCGGCTTACCGCGGTGCGGGTGCGCGCCGGAGGATGCCGGCCGGATCGCAGCGCTCGCCCGCGGGCGCGGGCTCGCCGTGCGCGGCGTGATGGGCTACGAGGGCCACCTGATGGTGATCGACGACCACGACGAACAACGCTCGAAGGTGGCGGCCGCGATGGACCGACTGCTGGCCGCGCACGCAGCGGTCGGCGGCGAGATCATCAGCGCCGGCGGCACGGGCACGTTCCACCTCCACGACCGGGTCACCGAGGTGCAGGCGGGCAGCTACGCCCTGATGGACACGTATTACGCGCGCGCTCGCACGCCGTTTCGCCAGGCATGCTTCGTTCTCGGCACGGTGCTCTCGGCGAACCCGAAGTTCGCGGTCGCCGACGTCGGCCTGAAGGCGATGGGCATGGACCATGGCAACCCGTCCGTCGAGACACTGGATGGCCAGGGCGCCGACGTCTGGTTCCTCAGCGACGAGCACGTCACCTTCGTCCCGCACAGCGGCGTGGCGGCTGTTGGCGACCGCGTTCTGGTGGTGCCCGCCCACATCGACCCGACCATGGCGATGCACGAGACGGCATGGCTGGTGCGTGGCCACGAGGTGGTAGATCGTTGGCCGATCGACCTGCGCGGTTGGTGACGCCCGAGTAGCCGGCAGCGTCCGCTCGCTCACCGGCCACCTGGGGGTGACAAGCCGAGGGTCGGGTTGTGTGATGGGATGACACGAATGCCTCGCTGGATCCCCCGGACCCTCAACCTGCTGGGATGGCTGGCGCTCGTGCCCATGCTCGGCCTGTGTATCACCCAGTGGTTCGGCATCGAGGGTCGCCGCACCATCACCGCCCTGCAGGCCCTCACGCCGTGGGTGTTGGTGTGGGCGGCACCGATCGCGCTGGCTGCATCACTGTGCCGGCGCCATCCGCTGGCGCTGACGGCACTGGTACCGCTGATCACGCTGCTGGTGCTGAGCGCACCGATCGTCCTCCACGCTCGGCCGCCGGCGGCGGCCACCGGCTCGCCCGACCTCACCGTGGCCTATGCCAACGTGCTCTACAGCAACACCGCCAACGAAGAGGCCGCTGCCACGCTGCTGGCCGCCGATGCCGACGTGCTCGTAGTCGTCGAGTTCGCGACCCCATTCCACGAGGCGTTGACGGCGGCGGTACCCGAGGGCGACTACCCGTACCGAGTGGAGGAGATCAACGCCGGTTCCGGCTCGATCGGTGTGTGGAGCCGGCAGCCGTTCGTCACTGGCGCCATCCGAGAGATCGGTGGCCGACACAGCGTCGATGCCATCCTCGATGTCGACGGCAGCAAGGTGCGCCTACTGGCCGTACACCCCTACCCCCCGACCCACAATGCGGTCGGGTGGAGCGATCAGCTCAACGCCATCGGCGAGGTCGCCACCGCCTCGCCCATCGCGACCATGGTCGTGGGCGACTTCAACGCCTCACGGTGGCACCCGTCGTACCGTGCACTGCTGGCCCGCGGCTTCACCGACGCGCATGAAGTGCTCGGCCACGGCTGGAGCGTCAGCTGGCCCATGGACGAGGGCCTGCTGCCGCCACCATTCGTCCGCATCGACCACGCGCTGCTCGACGCCTGGCTGAGGCCAACAGCGGTCCACGACATGCAACTCGCCGGCAGCGATCACAAGGGCTTCGTGTTGACAGTCGCGCTCACGGACGCTGCGTTCAACGCAGCCGAATGAACCAGACGCCGCCCACCTCGACCCCGACGTGCAGCGCCGACGGTTCCACAGCGCCTCCAGAGCCTCAGGCCTGCGGAAAGGATGCCCGCTCGCGCAGCGCGTGCACGAGCGCGACGAACGCCCGACCCCGGTGGGAGATCTCATTCTTCTCTGCGTCGGTCATCAGGCTGAACGTACGCCCGTCGCCGTCGTCGGGAATGAAGAGCGGGTCGAAGCCGAACCCGCGCTCGCCACGTTCCTCTGTCGCGATGTTGCCGGGGCACACGCCTTCCACGCCCAGTTCACTGCCGTCTGGCCACACGACCATCACGACGGTGCGGAAGCTGGCCCGACGGTCGTCGATCCCGCGCATCACCTGCAGCATCTTCGCTCGGTTTTGGGCGTACGTGGCTTGCGGGCCAGCGTAATAGGCGGTCTCCACGCCGGGTTCGCCCCCCAACGCGTCGACGAACAGGCCGGTGTCGTCGCTGACGGCCGCCAGTCCGGTGGCAGCACAGATGGCCGCCGCCTTCAGGCGTGCGTTTCCCTCCAGCGTGCCCGCATCCTCCACAACCTCGGGCACGTCGGCCGGCCGTGGTAGCAGCTCGACCAACCCGTCGAGGATGCCGGCGATCTCCGCCAGTTTGTGCGGGTTCGCGGTCGCGCTGACCAGGCGCAGCAGTCCGCTCATCGGCCCAGCACTCGCGGTGCCGGCGGGTCCATCACCAGCAATGCCTGCAGGTCGATGATTTCAGCGAGCCCCTTGTTGGCCAGCGCCAGCATCGATGCGAGTTCGCCGCTGCTGAAGGCCGCACCCTCGGCGGTGCCCTGCACCTCGACGAACTTGGGCTCGTCGCCAGGCTGCCCGAGAACGACGACGTTCATGTCCACCTCGGCGGTGCTGTCCTCCACGTAGGGCAGGTCGAGCACCGGCACGCCGTTGACGATGCCAACGCTGATGGCCGACACGTAGGAGTGCAACGGATGCTGCTTGATCGACTTGTTCTGCACCAGGCGTGTCAGCGCATCGTGCAGCGCGAGGTAACCGCCGCAGATGCTGGCGGTGCGGGTGCCACCGTCGGCCTGCAGCACATCGCAGTCGACGATGACCTGACGCTCGCCCAGCAACCGCATGTCGCACGAGGCGCGCAGCGCACGACCGATGAGCCGTTGGATCTCGACGGTACGGCCGCTCTGCTTGCCCTTCGCCGCTTCACGGTCGATGCGCTCGGGCGAGGCACCCGGCAGCATCGAGTACTCGGCCGTGACCCAACCTTTGCCACTGTTCTTCATCCAGCGCGGGACGCTCTCGTCGATGCTGGCGGTGCACAGCACACGGGTCTTGCCGAAGGTGACCAGCACGCTGCCGGCCGCCATCTCCGTGTAGTCGCGCTCGAAGGTGATGGGGCGCAGTTCGTCGTCGGCACGTCCGTCGGGGCGGGGCATGGTGGTCTCCGGGTTCTCGTTGATCGTCGTGATGTTGATGCGGTGTTGTCGGTGCAGGGATTCAGTCGTGATGCCATTGGCCGGCATCGCGTAGCTCGGGGCCAAGCAGTCGCCCACCGAGATCAGCGAACCACGAGATGTCGCCGCTGGACAGGAACCTGTGCTCGGCGGGTTCGCCGTCGGGTGCACGCAACAGGCCGGCCGCGCGTAGTTCGGCGAGCGCGACCAGCGCTGTCTCATCGGCGCTGCTGACGAGAGTGACGTCGCAGCCCATCACCGCTGAGATCACCGGTGCCAGGTACGGGTAGTGCGTGCAACCCAGCAGCAGCGTGTCGACCTCGGCTGCCTGCACCGGGGCCAGCAATCGCTCGGCGAGGATCTCGATCTCTTCGCCGCTGGTCTGGCCACGCTCGACGAACTCGACGAAGCCCGGACATGCGGCAGAAGTGAGGTGCACGTCGGCACCGGTGGCTGCGACCGCGCGGTCGTATGCGCCGGAACGGATGGTGCCGACCGTACCGATGACACCCACCCTGCCGCTGCGAGTGGCGTGCACCAGGGCACGAGCGCCCGGCTCGACGACGTCGATGACCGGCACCGGTAGTTCGGCTTCCAGCCCATCGAGCGCTGCCGCGGACGCGGTGTTGCACGCGACCACGATGGCCTTCACATCGAAGTCCTTGACCAGGCTCCAGGCGATCTGGTGGGCGAACTCGCGCACCTCGTCGAGCGGGCGGGGGCCGTAGGGGTAGCGGCCGGTGTCGCCGATGTACACCACGTGCTCGTGGGGCATCAGGTCGATGACGGCCCGGGCCACGGTGAGCCCACCGAACCCACTGTCGAACATCCCGATCGGCCGATCCATCGTCGCCAGGCTAACGGCTGGCACCGACCCCGCTACCACCTCTCCCCCGCCGGCCGTCCACTCACAAGCCGCCACCACGTCATGCTTTCAACGGGTCTGCCGCAGTCAGGCCATGACACGGTCGCAAAATCGGGCGCACACGCGCGGAGGCGGGCGCGGAGGCGGGCGGGCGCTGCCGGGCCCGGCCCGGCGACCGCCACCACGTCATGCTTTCAACGGGTCTGCCGCAGTCAGGCCATGACACGGTCGCAAAATCGGGCGCACACGCCCACACGCGCGCG